>Ga0308163_10003492_pt1 | contig 13136 bp, 9 predicted proteins | sample PhyTR1_FD_201037 | JGI IMG/M metagenome (GOLD analysis project Ga0308163, IMG submission 201037) | Phyllosphere microbial communities from UC Gill Tract Community Farm, Albany, California, United States - DLSLT.R1 | ecosystem: Host-associated > Plants > Phyllosphere > Unclassified | place: USA... | reverse complement strand
CAGCTTCTTTCAGATCATTCAGGAAAGGTTCGCTGTTTGCTACTTTTGGTCCTGCGTCCAGTTTTGACAGGATTCCGTTTTTGTTCACATCCATTTTCACAAAAAATAAACCGTTGATCACATAGGTTTTCCAGTTTACATTTTCCATCAGTTTTGCTTTCAGTTCTTTGATGTAAGCCTCAGAACCTCCGGGATACCGCAGGCTTTTGAACTGTGCAGGATCGCAGGAACTGTCCGGGAGCTGATAAATGCCACGTACATTGTAGGCCACAGAACTTAGGGAGCTGTCCATCATCGGAATATCGATGTTCAGCCCTTCTTCCACATCGCTGTTTTGTGCAAGAGCGAGAGAGCTTATCATCAAGCTCAGCGAAAATAGTAATGATCTCATAGTATTTGATTTAGAAAAGAGGTAAATGAAATTCTATGCCAAACCAAATAATAACAGTCGATTACAAAACTTCAATCTGATTTTTCAGTAGATCTTCAAACTCGTCTCTTTTTCTGATGAGGTGCGCTTTTCCGTCCAGAAACATCACTTCTGCAGGTTTCAGTCTGGAGTTGAAATTGGAACTCATCTCAAAACCATAAGCGCCCGCATTTCTGAAAACCAAAACGTCGCCTTCTCTCACCTCATTTATTTTTCTGTCCCAGGCAAAAGTGTCTGTCTCACAGATATTTCCGACAACCGTATAAATTCTTTCTGCACCTTTTGGATTAGAAAGATTCTCGATAATATGATAAGAATCGTAGAACATCGGACGGATCAAATGATTGAAACCGGAATTAACGCCTACAAAAACCGTCGCTGTAGTTTGCTTAATGACATTCGATTTTACTAAGAAATGGCCGCTGTCACTTACCAAAAATTTCCCCGGCTCAAACCAAAGCTGGAATTTTTTACCTGTTTCGTCCTCGTATTTTTTGATGGATGCATTTACTTTTTTTCCAAGAGATTTCACATCCGTTTCGATATCGCCATCCTGATAAGGTACTTTGAAACCACTTCCCATATCCAGATATTTCAAATTTGGGAAATGCTCTGCCAACTCAAACATAATTTCAAGACCTTGGATGAAAACGTCCGGATCTTTGATTTCACTTCCCGTGTGCATATGAAGACCTTCCACATTCAGATTTGTTGATTTCATAACACGTTCGATATGACGCATTTGGTGAATCGAAATCCCGAATTTGGAATCAATATGTCCGGTCGAAATTTTGTGGTTTCCACCAGCATAAATGTGTGGATTGATTCTCACAAAAATCGGATACGTGCTACCGAATTTATTTCCAAACTGCTCAAGAATCGAAATATTATCAATATTAATATGAACATTATGAGACATTGCTTCCTCTATTTCAGCCAAATCAACACAGTTTGGCGTGAAAAGAATTCTTTCGTTGGAGAAACCGGCTTTCAAGCCCAATTTCACTTCGTTTATAGAAACGCAATCCAGAGAAGCGCCCAGTTTTTCTACGTACTTCAGGATATTGATGTTGGTCAAAGCCTTTGCAGCGTAGAAAAAACGCGTGGTCTTCGAGAAAGAAGACGTCAGCTTTTTATACTGTTCGCTGATGGAATTAACGTCATAAACATACACGGGCGTCCCGAATTCTTTTGCTATACTTAGCAAGTCCTGATTGGTCATAATCGTAGATTTTTAAAAATAAAAAGGCAGATTCTTATATAAAGAGTCTGCCGCAATAGATATCTTATGCACGCAACTCTTTACACATTCCAAACCTTAGAGAACCTTACAGCTCCCTTTTTTCCGATTTTGCTTTGTTTAAAATATTGCATTGCTTGTTGTTAATAAATTTCCGCAAAATTAGAGTTTATCTGTAAATCTCGCAATTTTTGGATTGATTTTTATTTTGGGCAGCTATTTGACTTTGTCGAAAGCTACTTTTTAAAAATTATTTGGGCAGCTATCTCCGCCTTCCGTTCCCAATCTTTTTGCCTCAGCTTTTTCAGCCACAAAAAAGGATTTCCACTCAAGTCGGGCTGCGGGATTCTACCTGAAAACAACAGTTGCTGTACAAACAGATTTTTGTCATTCCGTAGGAATCTCGGCCGCCTTGTTTAGATTCCTACGGAATGACAAAATGATGGTAATGATTATAAGAACTTTTGTTTCTTTTGCGGTTTTGAAACGCTCTACTTTTATTTTTCAGGAAGCGCAGAAACCTCAAACTCATTCCTCAAAAGCGCCAGCTGCAAATCATTCTGCAAATCCTGAGAGAATCTGGTAACAGGCAACATCAGTTTTTTGATTTTTTCCAAAGATTGGATTTGATGATACAAATCGTAAAACCCAAAACCCGTCAGTTTTCCGTTTTCTAAAATGAGGAAAGACTTTTCGCCCAAAGTTCTTCCGGATGAAGTCCAGATTTCGTTTCTTTTTTTTAGGTTGATTTTCTGCGTGAATTCCTCGAGATTTTCCTTCAGTTCCGGTTTTGATTTGATGTAATTGATGGCTTTCAAACCTTGCGTAAAACTTTTAAATCTCAAATAAGGTTTTTCTTCCTGCTCTTTTTTGATTTTCTCGAGAATGAATTTGTTATTTCTGTGAAACAATCCGAAAGGCAAGGGTTGCGTTTTGCTGATGCCTTTATTCTTCATCATCAGTTTACCAATCAGGTCGGTTCCCGTCAATTCGTAAGAAGTCATAACTGAATCTTCCTGAATGTTTTTGTATTTCCTGGAATCCGATTCGAGGATTTTTTTAGCCGTTTTATATAAATCTTCCACGACATCAGAATAGATAATTTTCCCATCAGAATTTTGGAAATATAAGATTCCGCGCTCATTAGGAAGGTCTTCTGTCAGCAATTGTATTTTATTGAGATAACCTTTTGCGTGGTTCTCTTCCTGCTGAGATTGGATGATTTCATTGGATTTGTCCTTAATCATCAACAATTTAAACAAGTCTAAAGTTGCTCTTGCGTCGCCGCTTGCGCGGTGTGCTTCTGTCAAAGGAATTCCGATTGATTTGCACAGTTTACTTAAGGAATAACTTTTCTCTTCCGGAATCAGTTTTTTAGCTAGCGGAATAGTATCTAAAGTGTTGATATTGAAATCGTAACCAAGGCGTTTGAACGACTGGCGAAGCATCCGGTAATCAAAATCAATATTATGACCAACCAATGTGGAATCTTTGGTGATTTCTACGACACGTTTTGCAATCTCGTGAAATTTTGGCGCCGTCAAAACCATTTTTGAGGAGATTCCTGTCAACTTTTGAACAAAGCTGGAAATCTCGCCTTCGGGATTCACGAGTGAGATAAACTGGTCTGTAATCTCGTGACCGTCAAAGCGATAGACCGCAATTTCTATGATGCTTTCCTTCCGGAAAGGAGCGCCGTTACTTTCTATATCTATTACTGAATACAAAATTATTTTAAATAAAAATTCTTCACAAATGTAGGAATTTCAATTTTGCAAAAAACTAATAAGTAATTACTCTTTTATTATTTTTTGAGTAGTTACTTTATCTTTGGTATAGATTTTCAAAATATAATTTCCTGTGGTCATATTTGCTACGTTGATTTGTTTCGTTTCCGGTCCTGTAAAGCTCTTCAGCAATTTTCCGGTAGCATCAAACAAAACTATTTTTAGAATTTTGTCTTTGGATCTGATGGATATGATGTTTTTTGCGGGATTGGGATATATGGAGATTTCCGATTTGGAATTGTCATTATTAGCTGACAAAACAGATGGATCTCCATATCTCAGGACTACATAATCCTGATTTTTAATACTTGGCACATTTGGATTGGGATATCTCGTGACCGAACCTGCTACTACAAGTTTTCCATCCGCAGAAGATAATAGTTTTGACGGCATCTGTTCGCTGTATTTTGGATAAGAGACATTTGTAGTAATTTCACCACCGGATCCGAAATTGGTAGATTTGCCAAATTCCGCATTGATTTTGACTGTATAAAAAACCATTTGAGTTGTCGTCTGCAGGTATTTAAATTTAGAAAAGTAAAAACCGTTATCAGAAGCAACGGCACAAGAGGTGAAACTCTGATTGTAAGGATTTACAATTTTTCCCTGATTGCCAAATGTAGTGTCCGGATTCCCATATCTGTTTATCATATAAAAATCGCCGCCCACTATCAGAAGCATTTTGCCGTTTTCTTTCGGTATCACCTTCAGTACTGTCGGATTTGAGGACGTATTCAAAAACTCTGAGCTGCCATCAATGCCAAATGCAGCTATACTGCCATCGATATTCAATGCCGAGACGCAGGTCGTGTAGACAGACGTAGAACTGGCCTGGCTGCTACCAAATGCATAGATGATGTTGTTTACAATCAATAGCTGGTCTATGGTGTTTGTTTTGCCGCCTACATCCAGAATGTACCTGCCGTCATTATTGAAATCGGTGTTGTAGGTTCCGTCCATATTGCTGCTTATGATATAACTGTCGGCGTCTATCCGGCCGGCGATATAAATCTTTTCGCCGTACACCAACAGATTTGAAACCGACTTATTACTACTTCCGCCAATGGAGAATTTTGCAATCCCATTCTGGCCAAAAGATGTATCCAAAATCCCGGATTTAGTTATTTTCATGAGGATAATATCAGCACTTAAACCGGTAGAATCCCGGCCGTAACCTGCGATCAGAATGCTTCCATCCTGCAGCAATACCATTTTTGAAGCGGTCAGGAATAGATTGTGGTTTTCAGAGTCTGTAGAATATCTGAACACACCGGCTGCACCGAACGAAGAATCTAAAGTTCCGTCTGAATTTAGCCTGAAAACCGTGCAGTGAATGGGTTCGAAGAAGCCGGAGCTGCTGTAGGATTTCCCAAGATAAACTGCCTTGTTATCGGGTTGCTCCAGGATGTCATAAATTAGTTCTGTACTGTTGTTTGGTGCGTTGAAAACGGTATCCAGAAAGAACATCCCAGTCCCGTTAAAGCTTGTATCAAGGAAGTTTGTCTGTGCATTGAAAAGTGATGCTGTAAAGACTAAAAATAAATTTAAATATTTGTTTTTCATCTAATCGAGTTTTTTAATTTTGCCGGAATAGTACGCCGTGTTCCCTGCAGTAATGACTTTGTTGAGTCCGCCGAGAATGATTTTGTTGTCCATTGTGATATCGAAAGCAGTAATCGATTCAAGATAATCGGAGGGGTTATTATCCGCCAAATCGCAGAAAATACCATTTTTCTGAGCTCCAAAAGTAGTGTCGAGTGAGCCTTCTGGACTTATTCTAATGAGGTATCCGTTATCTGCAACACCATTGTCTGTGCTTCTTTTGCCGGATATCAAAAGTTTATTATCCGTCTGAAATCTGGAATCTGCATAATCTACACGTGAACTAGACCTGTAATTGCTGTAAACGTAGGTAAAGACACCATTGACCCCATAATCGGTCGCAAGAGTACCATCAGGTCTGTGTTTTTCAACCTTCAATTTTGTGAAAAATCCCTCGTATTGATGCGCAATGAGATATATGTTATCGTTGGAATCCAAAATGGTTTTTACCAGTGTACCGCCAAATTCGGGACTGAAAGCAACCTCGGAAATACCATTGCTTCCAAAGTTAGGATCTGCAACGCCACTAAGATCATACATTTTGAAAGTAATGCCGGTATTGCCCGGTTCTGCGATGATAATTTTATTTTTGCTGATATCCGTCTTCTGTAGCTGGATATTAGTATTATAATCCACCACTGGTGGCAGCGGAATATAAGCGCTGTTATTTCCAAAAGTTTGGTCTATCGTACCATCCAGATTATACCGGCAAAGGACAGGAGTAGTAAATTCTGTAGAATATGGCGTGGGATAGTAAGCATATATTTTATCAGTGGTTTCCGAGTAAACGACTTTTACAGTGTGCTCACTACTAGAGTTCTTCAGGTTCTTGAATTCAAAATTATTGATAACAGTACCATTCTCGTCGAGTCTTACAAGATAAGTTTCTACTGTAACAGGAAGTTTTCTGAACGCACAGATAATGATCGAATGATCTGGCAGTAAATCAAATTCCGAAACAAGTAAATCTTTAAAGTAGCCATTTTCCCCAAAAGTATTGTCTATCAATCCACTGCTAAGATACCGTGCTAAAATATTTCCGTTTAGAATATAAAATTTCCCATCTGGTCTTGTTTTTATTTTTGTAATACCTTTGGCGGCAGTATTCGTTGCTTCGCCGCAGCTGTTGCTAATCGGATAAAATGAAGATGGCACTCCGAAACCAATATAATTATTTGCATCTCTGCAGTAAGAATTTGCAACTAAAGAGATTCCTTCTTTATCAAATGTCGTATTATCGAAGTATCCTGCGACCACATCATCATTGTAAAAACTAAGATTTTTCAAAGGATTCTGATAGGGCAGCGCGGTGCCATTCATAGTAAATATACGCACGAAACTATTTTTATACGCTGAACTTTTTTTATAACCCAATGCATAGATATCTTCTCTTATCCCTGTATATGTGTTGTACTTTTTATATTCGATATTTTGAATGATGTCTTCCTGCGTGCCCTCGTCGTAGCTTAACTTTCCTGTGCCGTTAAAAGATGTTTTTAGTGCGCCGTTGGCCGTCAGCATAATGATCGCCGTATCCAAATTGGAATTGGAGATCTTCCCGCAGGATCCTCCCAGGATTATATCTCCGTTTTGAAGAACTTTCATAGAATTTGAACGGTCATTATAGCCATAAAAGTCAAAAATATTTACACCATTGCTGCCAAAAGTGGTGTCGGATGTTCCGTCTTCATTCAGTTTTGCAACAAAAATGTCTGATTGAGAAACTGTGGTGGTATTACCGGAAACCAGAATTTTATTATCATCAAGAATTTTAATAGCCGTAATTTCTGCCTGCAGACCAATGTTTAAAAAAACGAATCCTTTCTGGGTAAATGTCTTATCAACGTAGCCGTTCATATTATACCGGACAACAACTGCATTGTTACCTGCTTTGCCTGCTACAAATATTTTGTTGTTCTTAATGTCAATAGCATTCCCGGAATCATCTCCGGTGAAACTGGTGATGACTTTGTTGTCTTGGTTAAAAGTCCAGGAGGCCACCGGCAATTGGGCATTGGCAGCATCAACTCTCACCAGTGCAATACTTTTGTTGTTTTTGTCTTTGGAATATCCTGCCAGATATGCAAACTTATTGTACTTTTTGACAGCGTTTGCTCTTGAGCCATAATCGCCAACAGAAATGATAATGTTTCTATTAGCTGTTGCGTTGGCAAAATAAAATCCGTCTCTACTTGGAAAATCCGACTTTGTACTGGCAGAAAATACGTTGGATTTGACATCTGCCTGACTGCTGTAGCCTGCAATGTAAAGGGTGTCGTTGGAATAGTCTGCTGCTGTGGCAACTCTTTTATCATAGGTTGTCTCTGCATAATTATACTCTCCAAGACCGAAATTAGTATTTATAACGCCCTGTTGGCCAAATATAAATGATGAAAGCAGGAGAAAAGGAAGTGTAAATCTGTAAAACATAAGATTATTTTTTTATCATGTGAATGGATTGAGAAAAGTCTCCGGAGCTGCAGTTGACAACGTAATTCCCGGTCGGCAGATTGGCTAGATCCAACTCTACCTTATTTTCGCCTGATGTAATTTTCTTCGCAAAACTTTTTACCAGCTTACCGGAAAAGTCGAAAATTTGAATACTTATGTTTTTGGAGGATTTGCTGGAGATTAAAAGATTAGCATTGTTTGCAACAGGATTCGGATACAGCAGAATCACATTTTTGTTTTCTCTTATCTCATCAGAACTAAGGTAAAAATTCTTCAGAATTTTGAATACCAGAATATCCCTGTTTAAAGTTGCCCCGCCGTAGATTCCGCCATCGTCGGCGAGCTCTATATCTTCCAGTTCCTTTTCATCAGAACTCTTCCCGGGAGAATAAATAAATTTGCCCTGATCTGCGAAAGAACTGTCCAAGGTTCCGTCTGTATTGAATTGGTAAACAAATATATTCTGACCCGCATTTCCTGCGACGAAAATTTTCTCTCCTGCGAGAATGATGTCTTCAATATCGAAGTCGTCACCATCAGAGCAGGCAAAGAAGCTGTGGCTTCTGTTATCCTTGATAATTAGTTCTAAAGACTGAGTCAGAAGGTTGATTTTCAAGATGTTGTCTACGCATGTCTCCACTTTATTGAGGACGTAGACATAAGTGTTGTCTGCGCTGAGCTCCGCTTTCCGAAAAATACCCGTGTTTAGGAAAGACGTACCTTGGTTATAGCTAAAACTCGGATCCAGGCTTCCGTCCGGATTCATTTTCCTCAGGATGTTCCGTCTGTAGTTATAATTAGGAGTACTGTTAGCGTTCTCTATACTGTTGGCTATCAAAAGGATTTTCCCGTCATTCAATAGCTCGGCGTCTACAATTTCTTCATTGGTTCCCAAATCATAAACCAGTTCTCCCTGGTTTCCAAAACTGAAATCAGCGAAGCCATTAGCAGTGAATTTTTCAATACAAAGGTTGTCTGCCTTTCTTCCAAAAGTATAGAATTTCCCATCCGGCAACATCAGAATTTTATTGCTTGCTGCGGTCTCAGAGACCTGCTGGCCATTAAACCCAAAAGCAGGATCGGGATTCCCAGATTTGTCAATTTTTGCCATCCGTAATGTTTCACTCATTCCAAGAATTAAAAACGAGCCGTCACTGTATTCATAGATGTCATTAGGATTAAAAATACTGTGGTAAGAATCAGCATAATAATGGCTCTTCCCGGCAACTCCAAAATTGGAGTTTAAGCCGTTTGTAAGATTGTGTTTCAGTACAGAAAAACCACTTTCGTAAAATGTAAAATTGGATAAACTTAAACTGCTAAATGTAAAAATAGCATCTTTTGTATTGTTAATTTTCAATTTGAAAAACGAATCATAACTGTCAGATCGGTAGTCTGTTACGGAGAAGCCTACAGTGTTGAAGTTTGAGTCAAGATATTTGACTTGTGCCTGTGAAAAAAACAACAATCCCAGGAAGATTGAAAATAATAATTTTGTTTTCATAATTTGTGTTTAATAAAAAACTCCAAAACTAAGTTTGGAGTTTAATAATTTTAGGTAAATGTAGTATATTTTTTTGAATCTATCTTTTTTTGCTAAACATCCCCAAAATAAACTTTGCACCTTCCCGCGCTAGGGTGTTCATAAAGGTTTTGCCTGCTCGGCTTTCTATCACTTGTTCAAACATTCCGGGTTCTTCTTTTGGTTGCGCAGATCTACCTTTTGCAATGGGCGGGATTTCGGTTTGCGTATGTTCCTGAATTCTTTTATTAAGGATTTCGTAAGCACTTTCATTATCTACATTTTCTTCGTATTTCTGAACAAGATCAGAGTTTCTGGTCAAATTATCAATTTCTGAAGAAGTCAAAATATCCATTCTGCTCTCTGGCGAGATCAAATAAGTGTGAACCAAAGGCGTCGGGATTCCTTTCTCGTTAAGCGCTGTTACAAACGCTTCGCCAATTCCAAGATTCTGGATGAGTTCGCTGGCGTTGTAATATTCGGTGGTTGGATAATTCTCCACCGCTTTATCGATTTCCTTCTTGTCTTTCCCGGTAAAACCTCTCAAAGCGTGCTGGATCTTCAAGCCTAACTGACTCAATATATTCTCAGGAACATCACCCGGAATTTGTGTGATAAAATAAATTCCGATGCCTTTTGAACGGATCAGTTTCACCATCGTTTCAATTTGAGAAAGCAGCGTTTTGGAAGCTTCATTAAAAAGCAAATGCGCCTCATCTATAAATAAGACCAATTTCGGTTTTCCGCTGTCGCCTTCTTCCGGAAACGTCATATAAATCTCTGCAAACAACGATAAAATGAAGGTTGAGAAAAGATTTGGTTTGCTTTGGATATCATCAACACGGAAGATGTTCACAACACCTTTTCCGTCTCTCGTCTGCAAAAGGTCTTCAACATCGAAGCTTGGTTCGCCGAAGAAAGTAGCCGCGCCTTGTTGTTCCATCGCGACAATTGAACGCAAAATTGCTCCCAAAGATGCAGGTGCGATTGAGCCGTAATTGTCAGCCAGTTCCTTTTTCCCAATCGGATTATCGGTCACATATTGGAGAACTTTTTTCAAATCATTCAAATCTACCAAAGGCAAAGCTTTGTCGTCACAATATTTGAAAACGATGGACATTATACTTTGCTGCGTATCATTTAGCCCAAGAATTTTGCTCAATAAAATCGGTCCGAATTCCAGAACAGTTGCTCTCAATTTCACACCTTTTGCGCCGGAAATGGTCATCAGTTCTACCGGGAAACTCTGTGGAGAATAGGGCAATCCTGTTTTGGAATATCTTTCTTTAATATTGTCATTTTCATTGCCAGCTTCGGCAATTCCCGAAAAGTCACCCTTGATGTCCATTACCAAAGTCGGAATTCCCGCGTGCGACAATTGCTCTACGAAAACCTGAAGTGTTTTCGTTTTTCCCGTTCCCGTTGCTCCGGCGATGAGACCGTGCCTGTTGACGGTTTTCAGAGGGATAGAAACGTTCACTTCTGTTACGATTTCTCCGTCCAGCATTCCTTTTCCGAGGATGATATGCTCACCGGAAGGATTGTATTTCGCGTTGAGGTCTGTGATAAATTGAGCTTTGTCTGCCATCATTTTGTATTTGAATCTTTAAATTTAAAAATAATTTTCAGAAACAGTTTTAAAACTTTTGCTAATTAGCGGGCAGGCACAATTTTTTTGTCTGATAAGAATTATCTTTGCTGCCAAATGCCTCTGTATGCGCGCTTACAACACAAAGAATTTTCTGAAAATCCTCGTCAGTCTGCACAAGACTGATACTTTGAAAATCCTGTTTCCCACGATGCTTCTCGTAGGCGCCTACTCTTATGGGATGTATTATCTGGAGGTGGAATATCTTCACCTCACGTCCAAATCGGCTGTCAGCAATATCGGAATTGTCCATTCTCTGCTGGGATTTGTATTGTCTTTGCTGCTGGTTTTCAGGACCAATACGGCTTATGACCGCTGGTGGGAAGGCAGAAAACTCTGGGGAAAACTGGTAAACGACAGCCGGAATTTCATGATCAAAATCAATAGCATTCTGGACGAAAAAGATGTGAAAAGCAGAACGCAAATCGCCAAATACCTCAAGTTTTTCCCTCACTTTTTATCAAGTCACCTTTCCAAGGAATCTACAAGACTGGTTTTGGACAGGGATTTTGCAGATCTTGCCAAAGAGTTGAGACATCATCCTCCTTCAGAACTTATTTTTCTATTGACGAAAAAGCTTTTTCATCTGAAAAAAGAAGGCAAAATATCGGATACGGAAATGCTTTTCCTTGATACTCAATTATCCGGCTTTCTGGATATCTGCGGCGGCTGCGAAAGGATAAAAAATACGCCGATTCCGTACTCTTACTCCTCATTTATCAAAAAATTTATCGTTTTTTATGTGCTTGCACTTCCGGTGGCCAATGTTGTCAATCTGGGATTTTTTATGATTCCGATTACCATGTTTGTCTATTATGTGCTGATGAGTCTGGAATTGATTGCTGAGGAGATTGAGGATCCTTTTAATAATGATGAAAATGATATCCCGATGGAATCTATCGCCGGAAATATAGAACGAAATATAGATTTAATATTAAACAAAGCCTGATTGTGACAAAGAAACTGAAACTAGAAGAACTGGGAAGAATAGATGTCGAAACTTTCAAAAATACGCAGAAGATTCCGCTGATTATGGTTTTGGACAGCGTGAGAAGCATGCACAACGTGGGCGCCATCTTCCGCACCGGTGATGCTTTTTTGATTGAAAAAGTGGTGCTTTGCGGCATTACACCTCAGCCGCCTCACAGAGAAATTCACAAAGCGGCACTCGGCGCAACAGAAAGTGTGGACTGGATTTATGAGCAGGATATTAATGTCGCCATTGAAAGTCTTAAGAAAGAAAACTTCAATATCATCGGAATCGAGCAGACTTCCGACAGCCAGATGATCTCTGATTTCGCAATTAAATCTAATGAAAAATATGCTTTAATCTTAGGAAATGAAGTAGAGGGAATCAGTGACGAGGCCTTGCCAAATGTTGATGTTTTCTTGGAAATTCCGCAGCTGGGAACCAAACATTCTCTGAACGTCAGTGTCTGTGGCGGAATTGTGATCTGGGAGTTTGCGAAAACACTTGGACTCAGAAAATAAAAAACTGCAGACACAATGAAGTGTCGCAGTTTGAAATAAATCTAATAAAAAGTAAAAATGAAAGGCGACAAAGATATATTTTTACTTTGATACAAAGCAATACTTTTCATAAAATTTTATAATTTTTTTTAAAACCTTTTCCCGGTAAGGATTTTTTGTAAATTAGCATAATGTTTATAAAAGACTACATTTCCAAAGATTATCCCGCTTTCAGCAGAAGAGATTCTATAGAGGAGGCTTCTGAGGTTGCAAAAGACTTTGGCTATTCCCACGTTTTTATTGTGAGCAAAGGTGTTTTTCTGGGCGGCCTCAGCCAGTCTTTTCTGGAGGACAGTCCGGAGGGAAAACTGGATAGTCTTAATATCCATTACGAGCGTTTTGCCATCATAGAAGACAGCAGTATTCTAGACAGTATCAAGCTTTTCCACACTTTCAATGCGAATGTAATTCCTGTGATTTCCAAGGAGGAAAAATATCTGGGTTACATCTCCTGTGATGACATCTTCAACGAGTTTTCAAAATATCCTTTGTTTTCAGAAAACGGAGCAATCCTCACGATACAGACCACCGGACTTCACTATTCTATGACAGAGATCTCACAGATTGTAGAAAGCAACAATGCGAAAATCTACGGCACTTTCATTAGCGCCATTAAAGAAGACAGCATAGAAATAACGCTCAAAATCAGCAATGAAAATCTGAGTTCTATCGATGAGACTTTTGAAAGGTATGGCTACAACGTGGTCAACAAGCATTATGATGATGAGAAAGAAGAACTGTTGAAAGACCGATTCGGATTTTTTCAGAAATTTTTGGAGATATAACTTATGAAAGCAGCGATCTATTCTCAAAAAAAAGATTTGGATACGTTTCTGTATCTCAACAAGTTCATTTCCGAACTGGCACTTCGCGGCGTTGCTGTTGTTCTGCATGCAGAAATGGCTGAAAAGCTTAATTTCTCAAAA
>Ga0308163_10003490_pt1 | contig 13140 bp, 10 predicted proteins | sample PhyTR1_FD_201037 | JGI IMG/M metagenome (GOLD analysis project Ga0308163, IMG submission 201037) | Phyllosphere microbial communities from UC Gill Tract Community Farm, Albany, California, United States - DLSLT.R1 | ecosystem: Host-associated > Plants > Phyllosphere > Unclassified | place: USA... | reverse complement strand
TGCTGCCGGCCGACATCACCGGCACCGAGATCTATCGCCCGGAAACCGGCAGTTTCGTGTTCCAGCAAGGACCGATCTTCCACAACCTGGTGCTGGCGGACGAAATCAACCGTGCCCCGGCCAAGGTGCAATCGGCACTGCTCGAAGCCATGGCCGAACGTCAGGTCAGCGTCGGGCGCAGCACGTACGAGCTGTCGCCGCTGTTCCTGGTGATGGCCACGCAGAACCCGATCGAGCAGGAAGGCACCTACCCGCTGCCGGAAGCGCAGCTCGACCGGTTCCTGATGCACGTCAAAATCGGTTTCCCGGACGCTGCCGTCGAACGCCGCATCCTGCAGCAGGCCCGTGGCGAAGCGCTGAATGGCGAAACCAAACCCGAACGCCGGGTCAGCCAGCAGGCGATCTTCGCCGCGCGCAAGGAAATCCTCGGTCTGTACATGGCCGACGCCGTGGAGGAATACCTGGTGCAACTGGTCATGGCCACGCGCACCCCGGCCAAATTCGACCCTGAAATGGCCGAGTGGATCGCCTATGGCGCCAGCCCGCGCGGCTCCATCGCCCTCGACCGCTGCGCCCGTGCCCACGCCTGGCTGGCCGGTCGCGACTTCGTCAGCCCCGAAGACATTCAGGCGGTGCTGTTCGACGTGTTGCGTCACCGCATCATTCTGTCGTTTGAAGCCGAAGCCGCCGGCATCGATCAGGATCGGGTGGTGCAGCGGATTCTCGACGTCGTAGCCGTCGCTTGACCCCCATGAACGCCCCCCTGCCGTCCGAACCGGGCATCCGCATCAGCCTCACCGACCTGATCGAGATGCGTCACCGTGTGCGCGAAGTGCAGCTGTTTTCCACGCCGAGCCAGCGCAGCCCGCTGATCGGCCTGCATCACTCGAAATTCCGCGGTCGTGGGGTCGACTTCGATCAGGTGCGGGTCTATCAGGCCGGCGACGACGTGCGCACCATCGACTGGCGCGTCACGGCGCGCACCCAGGAGCCGCACACCAAGCTGTTCCATGAAGAACGCGAACGGCCGATTTTCATCATGGTCGAGCAAAGCACGCAGTTGTTTTTCGGCTCCGGGCTGATGTTCAAGTCAGTGCTCGCCGCACAAGCGGCAGCGCTGATCGGCTGGGCGGCACTGGGCCATAACGACCGGGTCGGCGGGTTGGTGTTCGGCGACAACGAGCATTACGAAATCAAGCCGCGCCGCAGCAAGCAGAGCCTGTTGCAGTTGCTCAACCGCCTGGTGAAGGTCAATCAGTCGCTGCACAGTGAACGTGAACCGGACCGCGACGCCCTCGGTGTGGCCCTGCGCCGGGCCCGTGAAGTGTTGCGCCCGGGCAGCCTGGTGATCGTGATCTGCGATGAGCGTGCGCTGTCCGACAGCGCCGAGCAGCAACTGAGCCTGCTGTCGCGCCATTGCGACCTGTTACTGCTGCCGCTGTCCGATCCGCTGGATCACGCGCTGCCCGCCGCCGGTCTGTTGCGATTCGCCGAAAGAGGCGCCCAGTTGGAGCTGGACACGCTGAATTTCGAGCTGCGCCAGACCTATCGCGCGCAGGCCGAAGCCCGCATCGCCCGCTGGGAACTGCTCGCGCAAAAGCTGCGGGTGCTGTTGATGCCGCTGAGCACGCAAAGCGAAATGGTCGAGCAGATGCGTGAGTTCCTCAATCCGCAGCGTCCGGGGAGCGGTCGATGAACGGCCTCGAGCAACTGCAGCCACTGATTTCCCCACCGCCGATCGACTTCTGGCCGCCGGCGCCGGGGTGGTGGCTGCTGATTTTATTGCTGCCGCTGCTCGGGTTCGCCGCGTGGCGCTTGCGCCGGTTCATACCGACCAGAAAGCGCCCGATCGTGCGCGCCGAGCAACCGCTGGACCCGGTGCGCATCGCTGCGCTGGCCGAACTGGCGCAGATGCCCAAACCCTACGACGGCGCACCGGCCGGGGCCTGGCTGCAACAGCTCAACGGCCTGCTCAAGCGTCTGTGCCGAAACCACTACCCCTACAGCCAGAGCCATACGCTCAATGGCCGCAAATGGCTGGCGTTTCTCGACAACCGCTGCCCGGCCGCCGGCCTGACGCGCTGGATGGTGTTGGTCGAAGGCGCCTACAAACCCGAATGCAAACTCGACGACAAAGCCATCGCCGGCCTGACCCAAGCCGTCGAAACCTGGATTCGCAAACATGTTTGAGTTCGCCTGGCCGTGGATTTTTCTGCTGTTGCCGCTGCCGTGGCTGATGCGCCTGGTGCTGCCGGTGGCCGACAGCGGTGAGCCGGCGCTGCGCGTGAGTTTTCTGGCCGACCTCGAAGGCCTGGCGCGGCGACGTGCCCGCGCCAACCTGCCGGCATGGCGCCAGCAAGCGCCGTTCATGCTGCTGTGGCTGTTGCTGCTGAGCGCCGCCGCTCGCCCGCAATGGCTGGGTGAGCCGTTGCCAATTGCCGCCAGCGGGCGCGATCTGCTGGTGGCGGTGGACGTGTCCGGCTCGATGGATTTCCCCGACATGCAGTGGCAGGACGAAGACGTCAGCCGCTTGTCGCTGGTGCAGCACCTGCTTGGCGATTTCCTTGAAAGCCGCGACGGCGACCGGGTTGGCCTGATCCTGTTCGGCAGTCAGGCGTACCTGCAGGCACCGCTGACCTTCGACCGCCACACCGTGCGCGTCTGGCTCGATGAAGCGCGCATCGGCATCGCCGGCAAGAACACCGCCATTGGCGACGCGATCGGCCTGGCGCTGAAACGCCTGCGCATGCGTCCGGCGCAAAGCCGGGTGCTGATTCTGGTGACCGACGGCGCCAACAACGGCGGCGAAATCGATCCACTGACCGCCGCCAGACTGGCCGCCAGCGAAGGGGTGAAAATCTACCCGATCGGCATCGGCGCCAACCCGCAAGACAGTGGCAGCACTGGCCTGCTCGGGGTCAATCCGAGCCTGGACCTCGACGAACCGGCACTCAAGGCCATCGCGCAGGCCACCGGCGGCCAATACTTCCGCGCCCACGATGGCAAGGAACTGCAAGCGATCAAGGACACCCTCGATCAACTGGAGCCGGTGACCCAGCAACCCACGCAGGCGCGTCCGGCGCAAGCCTTGTATCAGTGGCCGCTGGCGTTTGCTCTGCTGCTGAGCCTGTTGCTGGTCGCCCGCGAATTGTGGCCGGACAACCCGCTGCAACGCCTGTTCACCAAGGAGCTGTATCTGCAAAGTCCGCTGCCTGACTGGCGCGAGCGCCTCAAACGCCTGCGTCTGCGGAGGCGCCGATGATCGCGCTCTGGCCGCACTGGTTCCGCCCCTGGTGGCTGTTGTTGCTGCCGCTGCTGGGCTGGCTGCTCTGGCAACTCTGGCATCGGCAGAAACGCGCCGGGCGCTGGCAGATGATTCTGCCGCCGGCGTTTCACTCGACGCTGCTCAGCGGTGGTAACGGACGCGACAGCAAGCTGCCGTGGGTTGCCCTCGGCGTGGCATGGCTGCTGACCCTCGTCGCGCTGCTCGGGCCGAGCTGGGAGCGGGTCGAACAGACCAGCCAGAAACCCGCCGATCCGTTGGTGGTGGTGCTGGAACTGACCCCGGAAATGCTCGCCACCGATTCACCGCCCACCCGCCTGGAACAGGCCCGGCGCAAGCTGTTCGACCTGTTGCAGGCACGCAGCGATGCGCAGACGGCGATCGTCGTCTACGCCGGCAGCGCGCACACGCTGGTGCCGCTGTCGGATGACCTGGCGACCAGCCGCAATCTGCTCGACGCGCTCAAACCGTCGCTGATGCCGGAAAGCGGTCACCGCGCCGACCTCGGCGTGAGCAAGGCGCTGGCGTTGCTCAAGCAAGGTGCGCTCGGTCAGGGGCGGATTCTGCTGATCGGCTCCTCGCTGACGGAAGAAGAACGCCAAGGCATTCGCCGCGCCCTGAGCCAGCAATCGGCGCCACTGCTGATGCTCGGCATCGGCACCGCTGAAGGTGCACCGATTGCCCAGGAAGACGGCAGTTTCCTCAAGGACGAACAAGGCGCGATCCGCGTGCCGCAACTCGATAGCCCGAGCCTCGGCGCCTTCCTCGCCAGTGTCGGCGGCGAATACCACCCTGCCCGCCTGGACGAAGGTGATCTCGGCGCCCTCGGCCTGCTCAACGGCCCACGCAGCCTGCGTGACGATGGCCAGACCGTGCGCCTCGACACCTGGGCCGATCAGGGTTACTGGCTGTTGTTGCCGCTGTTGCTGCTGGCTGCCTGCGCCGGGCGGCGTGGCTGGCTGTTCTGTCTGCCGCTGCTGTTGTGCCTGCCGCAGCCAAGCTACGCTTTCGACTTCGAAGACCTGTGGCTGCGCCCCGACCAACAGGGCCTGCACCTGCTCAAACAGAAGCGCCCGGGCGAAGCCGCCGAACACTTTGAAGATCATCAGTGGCAAGGGGTGGCGTTGTACGAGGCCGGCGATTACAGTGGCGCCGCTCAGCGTTTCGCCGAAGGCAGCGATGCCCGCGCCCACTACAATCGTGGCAACGCCCTGGCGAAAAGTGGTGAGCTGGAAGCGGCCATCGATGCCTATGAACAGGCGCTGGAACTGCAACCGGACTTGCGCCCGGCACTGACCAACAAGGCCCTGGTGGAGAACCTGCTCAAGCAGAAGAACGCCCCGCCGCCGGCAGAACCGCAGACACCATCGACCCAACCGAACGTGCCCGGTGATGAACCACCACCGGCGACCGCACCGCCACCGGCAGTCAAAAGCGACACCCCGAGCGAGGCTCAGCCCGGCGAGTCGGCCAGCGAACCGCCGCCGACCACCCCGCCGCAACCGGGGCCTAATGAAGTGCCAGGCAGCGATGAGGCGCAAGAAACGAACAGCGTGCCGACGCTGCGCCCGAACGAGGACAACCTCGAAGGCGAGCAACGTCAGGCTCTGGAACAATGGCTGGGCAAGATCCCCGACGACCCGGGCGAACTGCTGCGACGCAAATTCTGGTACGAACAGCAACAACATCAGGATCAGGAAAAAACTCGATGACCCGCTTCACCGCTCTCTTGCTGCCCCTGCTGATCTGCACGGCCACCGCCCAGGCGGCCGAGCTGACGGCCAGCGTGGATCGCAGTCGCCTGAACTCCGGCGAGACGGTCGAGCTCACCCTCGAAACCAGCGATGTCACGCAGTTCGGCAAGCCCGACCTGACCCCGCTGGAGCCGTTGTTCGAGGTGCGCGGCACGCGCCAGGTCAATCAGTTGAACACCCTCAGTGGCGACAACCGCGCCACCACGCGCTGGATCATCACCCTGCTGCCGAAAGAAAACGGCAGCGTGGTCATTCCGCCGCTGCAACTGGGTGACGTGCAAAGCCAGCCGATCACCGTGCAAGTGGTCGAGAGCGACACCCGCGAAGAGAAAAACAACCCGGCCCCGGTGTTCATCGAGGCCAGCCTCGACCAGTCCAGCGTGTATGTGCAGGCGCAGGCGATCCTGACGCTGCGCATTTACCACTCAGTGTCGCTGTACGACGACAGCAGCCTGTCCCCGCTGCAAATCGCCGATGCGCGGATCGAGCAACTGGGCGACACGCGCACCTATGAGAAAGACATCAACGGCGTGCGCCATGGCGTGATCGAGATGCGCTATGCGATCTACCCGCAGCACAGCGGTTTGCTGAGCATCGCCGCGCAGACGTTCAGCGCCACGCTGGTCGACACCCAACCGACTCAGGATGCGACCGCACAAGGCCCGAAACCGGGCAAGCTGCTGCGCGTCAGTTCCACCGAGATTCCGCTGACGGTCAAACCGAAACCGCTGACCTACCCCGCCGATGCGCCGTGGCTGCCCGCACGCAGCCTGAGCCTGAGCGAAAGCTGGAACCCGGAGCCGGAGCACACCCAGGTCGGTGACTCGCTGACCCGCAGCCTGACCCTGAAAGTCGAAGGCCTGGCCAGCTCACAGTTGCCCGCCCTGCCTGCCACCGAAACCAACGGCCTGCGCCGCTACCCGGATCAACCGGTGTTGAGCAACCAGAGCGGCGAGCGCGGCCTGATCGGCAGCCGTGAAGAACGCGAAGCGCTGGTGCCCAGCCGTAGCGGTTCGATCGAGTTGCCGACGGTCGACGTGGTCTGGTGGAACACCTTCGAAGATCACCTGGAACACACCAGCCTGCCGGCGCGCACCCTGCAAGTGGCGAGCAACCCGAGCCTGCAGGTCGACACCCCGGCCGGCACCCTGCAATCGGCCAGCGTCGACAGCGACACCCTGTGGTGGTGGAAACTCAGCACCCTGATCCTCGCCTGCACCACCCTGCTCGGCTTCGGCCTGTGGTGGCGCGCACGCTGGCAACCGGCGATCCTGCGTGCCGCACAAACCGGCCCGAGCCCGCGTACATTGCTGGACGACATCAAACGCGCAAGTCAGGCCAACGATCCGCAAGCGACGCGGCAGGCGCTGGACGCCTGGGCCCGTCAACAACCGGAAACCCTGGCGGACATGGCGGCGCGGTTTGTGCCGTTGTCCGACGCCCTCGACGGCCTCAACGGCGCGCTGTACAGCGAGACCGGCCAACATTGGCAGGGTGAGGATTTGTGGCGGGCAATCCGCACGATTCCGGCGGCCGAACGAGTACAGGATCCGGTGGGTGACAGCGGGCTGCCGCCGCTTTACCCGAAGTAAAAAGCAAAAGATCGCAGCCTGCGGCCGCTCCTGCACGGGACAACCGTATACCCTGTAGGAGCTGCCGCAGGCTGCGATCTTTTGATCTTTCAAGCCTTTGGGCAAGCCCGCGCATTTGCCAGTAAACTCCCCCCTCTTTAGCCGCCCTCATTTTCCCGCGGCCATCACCTGTTTCTATAGCGGAGTCCACCTTGCGTCTGTTCCACACCTCCGACTGGCACCTTGGGCAAAACCTGCACGGCCAGGAGCGCGATTTCGAGCATGCGTGCTTTCTCGAATGGCTGCTGCGCCAACTGCAACTGGCGCAGCCGGATGTGCTGCTGATTGCCGGTGACATCTTTGACACGGTCAATCCGCCGGTCAAAGCCCAGGAACGCCTCTACGATTTCATCGTCAGCGCCCACGAACAGCAGCCATTGCTGACCATCGTGATGATCGCCGGCAACCACGACTCGGGCTCGCGCATCGAACTGCCGGCGCCGTTGATGCGCCGTTTGCGTACCCATGCGCTGGGCCGGGTGTTGTGGCTGGATGACGGCCAGCTCGACGCCGAACGTCTGCTGCTGCCACTGCCCAATGCCCAAGGCGAAATCGCTGCGTGGTGCCTGGCCCTGCCATTCCTGCGCCCGGCGGAAGTGACCGGTGCGCATCTGGGCGACAGCTATCTGCGTGGCATCGGTCAGGTTCACGAATGGCTGATCGAAGCGGCCAATGCCAAGCGTCAGCCGGGTCAGGCGCTGGTTGCCATCAGCCACGCGCACATGGCCGGCGGCTCGGTCTCGGAAGACTCCGAGCGCAGCTTGATCATCGGCAATGCCGAAGCGCTGCCCGCCAGTCTGTTCGGGCCGAGCATCAGTTACGTCGCCCTCGGCCATTTGCACAAGCCGCAGAAGGTCAACGGTGAAGAACGCATTCGCTACAGCGGCTCGCCGATCCCGCTGTCGTTCTCGGAGATCGGCTATCAACACCAGATTCTCGACATCACCCTCGACGGCGAAACCCTGGTCAGCGTCGAACCGAAACTGATTCCAAGGTCGGTCAACCTGCAACGGATCGGCCCGGCACCGCTGGCGGAGATCCTGCTGCAACTGGCCGATCTGCCGAACATCGATCTGCTCGCCGAAACCCAGCGCCAGCCGTGGCTGGAAGTACGCGTGACCCTCGACGAGCCGCAGCCAGACCTGCGCCATCAAGTGGAAAACGCCCTGCAAGGCAAAGCCGTGCGCCTGGTGCGGATCGCCGCCGAGTACGCCGGCAACCGGGGAGCCGATGGCAGTGACGACAGCAGCGCGTTGATCGAACTCGATCAGCTCACCCCGCAGGAACTGTTCAGCCGTGCCTGGCTCGACAACTACGGCAACGAGGTCGATGAACAGACCCTCAAGGACTTCGCCGAACTGCTGCAGGACGTACAGATGGAGGGCGAGCAGCCATGAAGATTCTCGCCATTCGCTTGAAGAACCTCGCCTCGCTGGCCGGCCCGTTCGAGATCGATTTCACCGCCGAACCGCTGGCCAGCGCCGGCCTGTTCGCGATCACCGGGCCGACCGGGGCCGGCAAAAGTACCCTGCTTGATGCCCTGTGCCTGGCGCTGTTCGGCGCCGTACCGCGCCTGAACAACACCGGCCGCGACGCCAAGGTTCCGGACGCTGACGGCGAAATCGCCACTGGCGACCCGCGCACCTTGCTGCGCCGCGGCACCGGCGAAGGTTATGCCGAAGTGGATTTTGTCGGCGTCGATGGCCGCCGTTATCGCGCACGCTGGGAAGCCAACCGCGCCCGGGAAAAGGCCGGCGGCAAGTTGCAGGCCAGCCGCCAGAGCCTGCGCGACATCGATCAGGATCAACTGCTCGCCAGTCAGAAAGGCGAATACAAGACCCAACTCGAAACCGCACTGGGCCTGAACTTCGAACAGTTCACCCGCGCCGTGCTGCTGGCCCAGAGCGAGTTCAGCGCGTTCCTCAAGGCCGACGACAACGACCGTAGCGAACTGCTGGAAAAACTCACCGACACGGCGCTCTACACCCGTCTCGGCCGCCGCGCGTTCGACAAGACCAAGGAGGCCCGCGAAGCGCACAAGCTGCTGCAGGATCAGGCCACCGGCGTCACCCCGCTGGCGCCCGAGGCGCGGGCCGAACTGGACGAACGCTTCAACGCTGCTCAGCAACAGTTGAAATTGCAGCAGGCGCAGCTCAAGCAACTGGAACAACAGCACAGCTGGCTCAAGGATTTGCGCCAGTTGCAGGACGCGCAACAAGCCGCTGCCGAGCAACTGCACAGTGCGCAACAGCAGTGGGAGGGTCTGGCCGGCGAACGCCTGAAGCTGACGCGCCTGGAACAACTCGCCCCGCAACGTCACCAGTTCGCACGCAAGTCTGAACTCGATGCGCAACTGACCCCGTTGGCTGCACAGATTGCCGCGCACACCCGCCAATACGGCGAACTCGGCGAGCGCCAGACGCAACTGGAACAGGCCCTCGAGTCGGCGAAGATCGCCCTGAGCGAAGCGCAGCAGCGACACAGCGAAAGCGCCCCGCTGCTGCGTCAGGCGTTCGAGGAGCAAAGCACCCTCGCCCGCCTCGCCAAGGACACCGCCCTCAGCGCCGAGGCTCGCCAATCCGCCGAACAGGCCTGCACGCAAGGCCAGAGCGCCATTCAGGCGTTGCAGGCGAAACAGGCCGAAGTCGCTGGACGTCTACAGAAAATGGCGGCCGAGCTGGAACAGAGTGCCGATCTGGCGCCGCTGAGCGATGCGTGGAATGCCTACCGCGATCGCCTGCAACAGCTGATGCTGATCGGCAATCGCCTGAACAAGGGCCAGGCCGAACTCGCCAGCCTCGAACAGAACGCGGTGCAAAGCGCCGAGGCGCTGGCCACGCAAAAACAACAACTGGAAGTGCTGTTCAAAGAGGCCGGCGCCGAGCCGGATGCGGTCGCCGAGCAGATCGGTATCCTCGGCAACCTGTTGCAGGACAACCGTAAACAGCTGCGCGCCATTGAAGACATGACCCGGCTCTGGGCCAGTCAGCAAGAGCTGGAAAAACGCGGCGCCGAGCTGCACCAGCGTCTGCTCGACGCGCAACAGGAACGCGAGCGCCTGACCCAGGACGGGGTGAAAACCAAAGCCGAACTGACGGTCGCCGAACAAACCCTCAACGTCACCCGTGAATTGCTTGAACGCCAGCGTCTGGCCCGTAGCGCCAGTGTCGAAGAGCTGCGCGCGCAGTTGCAGGATGATCAGCCGTGCCCGGTCTGCGGCAGCAATGAGCATCCGTATCACCAGCCTGAAGCGTTGCTGCAAAGCCTGGGTCGTCACGATGAAAGTGAGCAGGCCGCGGCGCAGCAAGCGGTGGATCAGCTCAAGGAAAAACTCACCGAGCTGCGCGCCGACGTCGGTGGCGTGATCGCCCGGCAGAAAGAGCTGCTGCAACAGCAAGAACAATTGACCGCCCAGCTCCAGGCATTGGCGCCGAGTCTGCAGGCGCATCCGCTGGCAACGGCGTTGTTCAATCAGGACGCCGACAAGCGCGACGCCTGGCTGACCCGACAAACCGATCAGTTGAACCAAAGCATCACTCAGGACGAACAACGCCAGAGCGCCCTGCTCACCCTGCAACAGGATGCCGCACGCCTGACCCAGCAACTGCGCAATGCCGAGACCGCGCATCAGCAAGCGGCGCAGCACTTGAACAATCAACAACGCGAACTGAGCAGCGACCGTCAGCGCCTCGACGAAGAACTCAGCGCGTTCGCCAGCCTGCTGCCGGCCGATACCCTCGAAGCCTTGCGCGTCGAGCCGGCGGCGACCTTCATGCAGCTCGACCGGCAGATTGCCGAGCGCCTGACGCTAGTCGAACAGCACAAGGAAGAATTGGCCGAACAGCAGCAACGCCAGCAGACGCTGGAGAAGGAACAGGATCGCCAGCTCAGCCGCGTGCAGCAGCTGCAAAGCGCCGAGCAGCAGTTCAGCGCACTGGCCGAGCAGCAACAGGCCTGCCAGGCGAAACTCGCGCAACTGCTGGGCGAACACAGCAGCGCCGAGCACTGGCAGCAGCAACTGGAACACGCCGTGGAGCAGGCGCGCAACGCCGAAACCAGCACCGCGCAAGAACTGCAGAACGTGCGCACGCAACTGGTGCAGATCGTTACGGAGTTGAAAGCGCAACAGGAGCGACAGCAGTCCCTGGAAAGCGAAGACCGCGAGCTGACGGGCAAAATCGCCGACTGGCGCGCGCGTCATCCCGAGCTGGATGACGGCGGTCTCGAAGACCTGCTGCGCGTCGATGACGCGCAGGTCAGCGAACTGCGTCAGCGCTTGCAGCACAACGAAAAATCCGTCGAACAGGCCAAGGTGCTGCTGCAGGAACGTGACCAGCGTCTGACCGATCATCAGGCGCAGCACAACGGCAACCTTGATGCCGAACAACTCGCCAGTGCCCTCGCCGACCTGCAGAACCAGTTCAACCTCAGCGAGCAACAATGCGCCGAATTGCGCGCCGAACAGGCTGAAGACCAGCGTCGGCAGCACGCCAATCAGGCGCTGGCGCAGCAGATCGCCGACGCCTATGCCGAGTATCAGCGCTGGGCGCGTTTGAATGCGTTGATCGGTTCGGCCACCGGCGACACGTTCCGCAAGATCGCCCAGGCCTACAACCTCGACCTGCTGGTGCATCACGCCAACGTGCAGTTGCGCCAACTGGTCAAACGCTATCGCCTGAAACGCGGCGGCAGCATGCTCGGCCTGCTGGTGATGGACACCGAGATGGGCGACGAACTGCGCTCGGTGCATTCGCTGTCCGGCGGCGAGACGTTCCTGGTGTCGCTGGCTCTGGCATTGGGGCTGGCGTCGATGGCCTCGAGCACGCTGAAGATCGAATCGCTGTTCATCGACGAAGGCTTCGGCAGCCTCGACCCGGAATCGCTGCAACTGGCCATGGACGCCCTCGACGGCTTGCAGGCGCAGGGGCGCAAGGTTGCGGTGATATCCCACGTGCAGGAAATGCACGAACGGATTCCGGTACAGATTCAGGTGCAACGTCAGGGTAATGGTCTGAGCACCCTGGAGGTGAAATGAACACGCTGTACTCGTTCCGCCGCTGCCCGTACGCGATGCGCGCGCGGATGGCCCTGCGTTATTCGGGGGTGCCGGTGGACATTGTCGAAGTCAGCCTCAAGGCCAAAACCGCCGAGATGCTGGCGATCTCGCCCAAGGGCACGGTGCCGGTGCTGGATGCCGGTGGCCGGGTGATCGACGAGAGCCTGGAGATCATGCGCTGGGCGTTGGCGCAGCATGATCCGGATGACTGGTTGCTCGACGGCGATTCATTCGGGGCGTTATGGATGGACAAGTTGATTCAGGGCAACGATCAAGTGTTCAAGGTGCACCTGAATCGCTACAAGTACGCCGAGCGCTATCCCGAGCAGCCAATGGAGGACTATCGCGCTGAAGGGGCGCTGTTTTTGCAGAGACTGGAGGAGTTGCTGACGGATCGCGATTACTTGTTGGCCGATCACTTGAGCTTGGCTGACGTGGCGTTACTGCCGTTCGTGCGGCAGTTCGCGCATGTGGATCGCGAGTGGTTTGCGCAGACGCCTTACGTTCGATTGCAGGCGTGGTTGCAGCGCTTGCTCGAATCCGAGCTGTTCACCTCGATCATGAAGAAGTAACCCCGAATTTCTGCCTGAAGAACGCCCTTGTGGCGAGGGAGTTTGCTCCCGCTCGGCTGCGCAGCAGTTGCAAACCCTCAGACTCGGTACATCAGACATACTGGGTTTGCAGGATTCAGGGCTGCTTCGCAACCCAGCGGGAGCAAGCTCCCTCGCCACAATGGTTCGCGTTGTCTAGGCGAGTGCGTTGCACATGCCGAGTGCCATGCAATCCACTTCGAAGGGGCCGAGAAAATCGGCCGAGACTTTTACCGGTGGATTACCGGCCATCAGCCCCAGGGTATTTGCCCGTTCGATGTTGTGCGCGATGGTGTGATTGGCCTCTATGGCTCGGGCCAATGCACCCACCGAGCCTTGGCCGATACCCAATAATGAAGCACCGTTGGTGAAGAACGCTAAACCGGCGATGACCCAGAGTCTGTAGCCTTTCATGCTCCGCCTACCCCTGCGAGTTCCGCCCGATCGACCAGCATGCTGTCTGCGCGGTGTTCGAACTGGATGCCGGGGTGTGCGACCTGAATCGGCGCGTCGAAGTTGTGTTGAGTCTGCGCGGCGACGCTGACGAACAACACCAGGACCAGGTAAAGACCGATGGCCAGATAGGCGCCGCGCTTGGCTGAGGTAATGATTGTACTGGCCATGATGTTCTCCGTGGGCATGTTTCAGTGCCGTCAGGATCAATCAAAAAAGCCGCGGTAACCACTCAGGGTTTCCCATAGTAAACATCAACTTCGTTGATTATTTAGCCAATCTATCTCAGCGTTGGAGAAAACCTATCGAGCAGAGATTTTTCGATCACAAATACGTGTAGGAGCTGCCGAAGGCTCGGGCTGCGATCGGCCGA
>Ga0308163_10003489_pt1 | contig 13142 bp, 12 predicted proteins | sample PhyTR1_FD_201037 | JGI IMG/M metagenome (GOLD analysis project Ga0308163, IMG submission 201037) | Phyllosphere microbial communities from UC Gill Tract Community Farm, Albany, California, United States - DLSLT.R1 | ecosystem: Host-associated > Plants > Phyllosphere > Unclassified | place: USA... | reverse complement strand
TTCTTGTTTCTTTGTTCTTTTTTCTTTATTTCAATTTTTACTCAAAAAAAACACGCCCGAAAAGCGTGAATTAATTTTTTAATTTTGGGAGTCGGTAAACTCGAAACCTTTATTCTCAAGGTCAAATTTAAGAATCGCCATTCTTGCAAAAACGCCGTTTTGCATTTGTTTGAAGATTCTGGACCTTTCACATTCCACCAATTCCGAATCAATTTCCACACCTCTGTTGATTGGTGCCGGATGCATAATGATAGCTCCTGGTTTCATTTTCTTTTCTCTTTCCTTAGTCAAACCGAATTTCTTCAGATAATCTTCGGACTTGAAGTTGAAAGTTCTCTCGTGACGCTCGTGCTGGATTCTTAATAACATCAAAACATCCACTTCTTTCACCAAATCATCGAACTGCATATAAGTTCCGTTAACCAACATTCCTTCGTCAAACCAAAATTCTGGTCCCGAGAAATAGACTTTCGCACCCATTCTTCTGAACAATCCTGCGTCAGAATTGGCTACGCGGCTGTGTTTCACATCGCCTACAATGCCGATTTTTAAGCCCTCGATTTTTCCGAATTCCTGAATGATGGTTAAAGCATCTAATATGGCCTGTGTTGGATGACTTCCTGCGCCGTCACCTGCATTTACAATACTCAGTTTTGCATCAAGAAGCTCGTCATAATATCTTTTCTCAGAATGTCTGATAACTGCCACTTCTACGCCGATAGCTTCCAGGGTTTTAATCGTATCCAGCATTGTTTCGCCTTTTGCGATGGAACTTTTGTCAGCTTCAAAATCAATCACCTGAAGACCCAGTTTTTTCTCTGCTACTTCAAAGCTTGTTTTGGTTCTCGTGCTGTTTTCAAAGAACAGGTTGGCGGCGAAAACATCGCCCTTTATTTTGCTGGTCTTCCCATCGGCAAACTGCTGTGCTTCCTGTAATATTTTCTCTATGCTTTCTGTAGAGACGCGTGAAAGTTTGATCATATTTCAAATTTTTAAATAAAAAAAACGAAGCCTAAAAGACTTCGTTAAATATAAAAAATATTGTTGTTGTCGGCAAATTTGCCAAACACTATTGTCGCTAAATTCTGTACCAGATTCATTGGGTGCAAAGATACCAATATTTTTAATATTATGAAATCTAATCATAACTTTTTATGTTAAATCAATGAACTTCTGCTCGTAAAATTTTGCCACTCAATAATTTTCTTTACTTTTGGTAAGAATGATCCCCAATTATGAGTTTGGACAAAAAAGACAAATTGATTTTATCTCTTCTTCAGGAAGATTCTACATTATCTGTGAAAGAAATATCCGAAAAGATCGGACTGACTTTCACCCCAACTTATGAGCGTATCAAAAATCTCGAAAAAAGCGGCGTGGTTGAAAAGTACGTTGCTCTTCTTAACCGCGAAAAACTGGGCATCAACATCGTCGTTTACTGTAATGTCCGTCTCAAAGAGCAATCGCAGACTACGCTGAAAGATTTCGAAAATTACATTTCTAAATATGACGAAGTCCAGGAAATCATCAGCCTTTCCGGCGAGTATGATTATCAGCTAAAAATTCTTGCTAACGACATCTATTCCTACAACCACTTTACGGTGAATGTAATTTCAAACAGTCCTCACATCGGGCAATATCACAGCTCTATTGTGCTTTCTGAAGTGAAAAAATCAACCAAATTTAAACTGGATTAAAATCATTTCCCCAGCCCTAAAGGCAAAGATTTTAACCCAACAATTTATCTCTCACTTTATTGAATTGATATTCGATTTCGTCGAGGCAAAGATTTCCTAAACTGCCTTGATGAGTGTGATTGAGTTCTTCATAATCATACTCAAACAAACCATTTTCTATTTCTTGGCCGATTTGGATATAGGCATCCCGGAATGATTTTCCATTCTTAACTTCTTCGTTTATTTTCTCGACGCTGAAGATGTATTTGTACTTTTCATCATCCAGAATATTGTCTTTCACTTCGATGTTTGGAAGAGTATAAATCAGGATTTCAAGACATTCCTTCAAAGAATCGATGGCTGGAAAAAGGATTTCTTTTGTCAATTGTAAATCTCTGTGATAGCCTGAAGGCAAATTATTCGTCACCAAAATCAATTCGTTTGGCAAAGCCTGAATTCTGTTGCATCTTGCTCTCACCAATTCGAAAATATCGGGATTTTTTTTGTGTGGCATAATACTGCTTCCAGTTGTAAATTCTTTCGGAAAACTGATGAAATCGAAGTTCTGACTTAGATAAAGACAAACATCGTAAGAAAATTTGCTTAAAGTCCCGGCCAAAACCGACAGTGAATTTGCCAGTAATTTTTCTGATTTTCCCCGCGTCATCTGCGCATAAACCACATTATGATTCAACGTTCTGAAACCGAGTTTGTAAGTCGTACTTTCTCTGTCTATCGGGAAAGACGAACCGTAACCAGCGGCCGAACCGAGGGGATTTTTATTAATGATATTCTTCGTCGCAAACAACAATTCCAAATCATCAACTAATGATTCTGCATACGCACCAAACCACAATCCAAAAGATGACGGCATCGCCACCTGCAAATGCGTGTAGCCAGGCAACAAAACGTCTTTGTGAAGATTGGCTTTGTCTTTCAGAATTTGAAAAAATGAATCCGTCAGTTCTGTGATTTCTCTGATTTCGTCAATTAAGTACAATTTAATATCCGTCAAAACCTGGTCGTTTCTTGATCTTGCGGTATGGATTTTCTTACCAGCTTCACCGAGTTTTTCGATGAGAATATTTTCGATTTGGGAATGGATGTCTTCGGCTGTTTTATCTATTTCGAAAGTTTCTTTTTCGATGTCGACAAAAACTTCTTCCAAAACTGCCACAATTGCCTGCTCTTCATCCAGTCGAATCAATCCCAGTTCTGCGAGCATTTTTGCGTGGGCGATGGAACCCAACACGTCGTATTTTGCTAATCTGTCGTCAAAATCCAGGTCTTTCCCGACTGTGAATTTTGTAACCAAATCATTGGTTGTGGTGTTGTCTTTTTGCCAGATTTTTTTCATTTTAATAATTTTTAAACGCAAAGAGCGCAAAGATTTTTTTAATTTTATTGAAAACATTTTTAAGGTTCGCAAATCAAAGATTCATCGATTCCTTTAAAATCAATAAATATTTGAGATAAAGGCGCTTACGCTCAGCTAAGACTAAATATTCTTAAAGCATTTTTGTCATTCCGTAGGAATCTAAACTGTCTGGATTCCTATGGAATGACAAACTTTGTAGTTATAAACTTCTCTTGTTTTATGCTGAATCTGCAGCCCGACTTGAACGGAGCTCTTTTTTTCATTGCGAATATTGTCAAATTCTATTGATCGACTCAAGTCAATCGCAATGAAAAAAAAGCGGGAGTGGAAGGCGGATTAAGCTGCCCAAATAATTTATAATACTTTCTCTAATATTTTGATGTAAACATCGATGCCTTCTCGGATTTCGTCGATGTAGATAAACTCGTCCGCGGTATGGGAACGTAAGCTGTCACCGGGTCCCAACTTCACCGATGTGCACGGAATAATCGCCTGGTCCGAGGATGTCGGCGAACCGTATGTTGTCCTGCCCAACGCCAATCCAGCCTGAACAAACGGATGATTGACGTCGATTTTCGACGAATTGAGGCGGAAAGACCTCGGTGTCAGTTTTGATTTCATCTGCGACTGGATGATTTCGAAAACTTCGCGATTCGTGTACTCGTCTGTCACGCGGACATCCAATGTGAAATTGCATTTTTCAGGAACCACGTTGTGCTGCGTTCCTGCGTTGAGAACTGATAACGTGACTTTCACCTCGCCCAAATAATCGGAAACTTTTGGAAATTTGAAATCGAGGATATTTTGCAAATCCTTCATACATTTCACAATCGCATTGTCAGCGTTCGGATGCGCAGCGTGAGAAGGCGTTCCCAGCATTTCGCCATCGATGACGAGCAAACCTTTTTCTGCAATCGCAAGATTCATTTTTGTAGGCTCTCCAACGATTGCCAATTCGACGTTCGGAAGTTGTGGAAATAAGGCTTCAATGCCGTCTAAACCAGAGATTTCTTCTTCGGCCGTCAATGCAATGACGAGATTGTGCGACAAGTCTTCGGCTTCATAAAAATACAGAAAAGTCTGCGCCATCGCCACCAAAGACGCGCCCGCATCGTTGCTTCCCAAACCGAATAATTTGCCGTCTTTTTCCACCGGAATGAACGGGTCCAAAGTGTAAGCCTTGTTCGGTTTTACTGTGTCGTGGTGCGTGTTGAGGAGAATCGATGGTTTGCCGGCATCAAAATATTTGTTGGTTGCCCAGATGTTATTTTTGAATCGGTTTACCGTCAATTGATGCTCGTTGAAAAAACCTTCTATGATGAGCGAAGCGTTGTACTCGTCGCGGCTCATAGATGGTGTTGCGATGAGTTTTTTCAATAATTTGACGGCGTTTTCCGCTAATTCTTCTCTGCTAAAGACAGATTTCAGTTCCTTCATTTCCTTGTTTTATTTGGTCTGACAGTTTTTTCTCGTTAATCAAAGACACTTTCTGAACGCCGTTTTCTTTGGCTTTAAAAGCATTTTCGAGTTTTGGCAAAATTCCTTTGTGAAGTTTTCCTTGTGATTTTAATTCAGAAAATTCATCTTTATTTATGGTTCTTAAATTCGAATTTTCGTCTTCCACATTTTCCAAAACTCCGTTTTTATCGAAGCAGAACAACAATTCTGTTTCGAATTTTTTTGATAAAGCCTGGGCGATAGTTCCGGCTATCGTGTCTGCGTTGGTGTTTAACAGATTTCCTTTTTTATCGTGAGTGATTGCAGAAAACACCGGAACCAAACCTAGATTTATCATATTTATAATCAATTCCTGATTGATACTTTTTTCATTAATATCGCCTACAAATCCAAAATTAATGGTTGGATGCTGGCGTTTTTCGGCTTGAATTAAATTGCCGTCAGCTCCTGAAAATCCCATCGCATTGCAATTAAAACTCTGCAATTTTGCCACAATATTTTTATTGATTCTTCCAGCGTAAACCATTGTCACCAACTTCAAAGTTTTCTTGTTGGTAATCCTTCGGCCATCAATCATTGTCTGCGTGATTTTCAGTTTTTCTGCTAAAGTTTCTGCAATTTTTCCACCGCCGTGAATCAGGATTTTGGCACCTTCAATTTGAGAAAACTGAAGAAGAAAAGCTTTCAATGATTTTTTATCATCGATTAGAGCGCCTCCGATTTTTATGATGTGTAGTTTTTGCATTAATTGTTTTGACTCTATATTTCGGCTAAAGCCTATTTAAATTCCCATCCTCACAAACGGGCTAAAGCCCGCTCCTATTGATATTTTAATTCTTAATATTAATCTCATTTAAGATTTCAGAAAAAACTGCTTGCGCAGAGAAGATTCTGTTTTTGGCCTGTTCGTAAATAGTTGAGTTTTCGCCGTCCATTACTTCATCGCTTAATTCCAAATTTCTACGGACTGGAAGGCAATGCATTACTTTTGCATCGTTTGTCAATTCTAATTTTTCATTGGTCAACATCCAGTTTTCATCAACTTTTGGCATTGCTGTATAATCATCAAAAGACGACCAGTTTTTGACATAAACAAAATCTGCATCTTTTAATGCTTCGTCCTGATTGTGAACCACTTTTGTGTCTTTTGTAAAATTTTTGTCCAAATCATAACCTTCCGGATTTGCAATCACGAAATCGACATCCATTTGTTGCATCCATTCTGTGAAAGAGTTTCCTACAGCCTGCGCAATTGGTTTGATGTGAGGCGCCCAAGTCAAAACGACTTTTGGCTTTCTGCTTTCTGTCCAATTTTCCTTGATTGTAATGCAATCTGCTAAACTTTGCAACGGATGACGCGTCGCAGATTCCAAAGAAACCACTGGAACTTTGGCGTGTTTCAAAAACTGGCTCAGGATGCTTTCGTTCACGTCGTCTTCTTTGCTTTTCATTCCTGCAAAACATCTTACCGCAATGATATCACAATATTGATTCAGAACTTTGATGGCATCTTTTATGTGTTCAACTGTGTCGCCGTTCATTACCGTTCCGTCAGCAAATTCCAGATTCCAGGCTTCTTGTGCAGCGTTGAGCGTCAGGACATTTAAACCTAAATTCTGAGCCGCGATTTGAGAACTCAATCTTGTTCTGAGACTGGAATTGAGGAAAACCAAACCAATCGTTTTTCCATTTCCTTTGGTTGGATTTTCTAGTGGATTTTCTTTTATTTTTAGAGCTTTTGCAATGATTTCCTGCAAATTATTTATATCGCAAACTGAAGTGAAATTTTTCATTTTGAAGATTTTTTTGAACGCAAAGTGCGCAAAGATTTTTACTAACTCTTGAAAATATTTTAAGGTTCTAAAAGGCGCTTACGCTCAGCTAAGCAATTTTAAAATATTCACTTTGTCATTCCGAAGGAATCTCAGCTGTTTAGATTCCTTCGGAATGACAAATATTGTGTTTTAGTTTTCTGTTAAAATTTTCTTTTTCTCATCAATCGCTTTTAAAGTTTTTTCTAAAGCATTGATGAACAAATCGGATTCTTTTTGCGAAATATTGAGCGCCGGCAAAATCCGGAGAACATTCTTGTCATTGGCATTTCCAGTGAAAATAAAATGTTCGAATAATAATTCTTTCCTGACATCTGCACATGCCTGGTCGAGCTCGATTCCAATCATTAGACCGCGCCTTTTTATGTTTTTGATGTGTGGGAAATTTTTAATTTTTTCTTCGATGTAAGCGCCTATTTTTTCAGAATTTTGAATTAGATTTTCATTTTCAATCACTTCTAAAACTGCAATTCCAGCTGCGCAAGCGAGATGATTTCCGCCGAACGTAGTTCCCAACAAACCATAATTCGCTTCGAATTTTGGGCTAATCAAAACGCCGCCAATCGGGAAACCATTTCCCATTCCTTTCGCAACCGTGATTAAATCTGGTTTGATGTCGAATTCCTGATGCGCAAAGAATTTTCCGGAACGTCCGTAACCAGACTGTACCTCATCTAAAATCAAAACCGCATTATTTTCTTTGCACAATTTTTCTATCGTTAAAATGAAATCTTTATCCAACAAATTGATTCCGCCAACACCCTGAATTCCCTCCACGATTGCTGCAGAAATTTCGTTCTGATTTTCGGTAAAAACCTTTTCCAGTTCTTCCGAATTATTGAATTCACATTTGATAAAATTCTCAGATTCATTGACTGGCGCGACGATTTTCGGATTATCTGTAACGGCAACAGCGGCGGAAGTTCGGCCGTGGAAAGATTCAGAAAAATAAATAACTTTCTTTTTTCCGTTGTGGAATGAAGCAAGTTTCAAAGCATTTTCGTTTGCTTCGGCTCCGGAATTACAGAGGAACAATGAATAATCGTCGTAACCTGATAATTTTCCTAATTTCTCAGCCAATTCTGTCTGCAAATTATTCTGAACCGAATTGGAATAAAAACTGATTTTCTCCAGTTGGTTTTTCAATTTTTCAACATAATGCGGATGATTGTGACCGATTGAAATCACAGCGTGACCGCCATAAAAATCGAGATATTTTTGGCCGTTTTCATCCCAAAGGAAAGAACCGTCGGCTTTCTCAGGATTGATGTTGAAAAGTGGATATACGTTGAATAAATTCATTTTTAGTATTTGGTTGTTGGTGTTTGGTTTTTAGTCTTAAAAAGCAATTGGTTTTAAGTTTAATCCTAAATTTTGTTCCCAGCCATTGGCGATGTTCATATTTTGGACGGCTTGTCCGGATGCACCTTTCAGAAGATTGTCGATTGCGGAATGAACTGCTATTTTGTTTCCTTGTTTTTCGATTTGGATGACGCAGAAATTGGTGTTCACAACCTGTTTCATATCAATCGGCTTTTCTGAAATTTTAACGAAAGGCGAATCTTTGTAGAAGTCTTTATATAATGTGTAAATTTTCTCTAATTCCAAATCACATTCAATAATTGAACTTGTGAAAATTCCCCTTGCAAAGTCGCCACGCCACGGAACGAAATTGAGTTCAACTTCTTTCTCATTAAGCAAATTGACTTGTTTTAAAATCTCGTCAACGTGCTGGTGATTCAAAGTTTTGTAGGCTGAAATATTGTCATTTCGCCAAGTAAAATGTGTTGTTGGCTGTAATGATTGTCCCGCTCCAGTCGAGCCCGTAATTCCGGTTGTGTAAACATCTTTCAGCAAATTTTCCTTCGCTAAAGGCAATAACGCTAATTGAATCGCAGTTGCAAAACATCCAGGATTCGCAATGCTTTTTGAATTCTGAATTTCTTTAAAATAAATTTCGGGCAAACCATAAACAAAATTTCTATTTCCAAAATCGCCACCAAGACGGAAATCGTTTCCTAAATCGATAACCAAAGTATTCTCTGAAACTGGATTTTCATTCAGCCAGTTTTGACTTTCTTTGTGAGTAAGGCAAAGGAAAAGAATGTCAGTTTCTATAATTTCGTTCTTCAAAACCAAATCGCAAATCGAGTTCAAATCCGGATACAATTCTGAAATTTTCACTCCGGAATTAGAACGGCTGAACAGAAACTTTAATTCTATATTCGGATGGAATGCGAGCAAACGGACGAGTTCGCTTCCTGTGTAGCCATTGGCACCGATAATTCCGACTGATTTTTTCATTTTTACTTTTTAATATTTTAACGCAAAGAGCGCAAAGATTTTTTTTTATTCTTATTGAAAATATTTTAAGTTCGCAAAGCTGCTTACGCTCAGCAAAAGTTTCTTTAAACATTGAATTGCTCGCAGCCCGGCTTGAACGGAAATCCTTTTTTGCTTGTACAAAAGTTCTATTTAAACCAAAAACGTGTGCAAAAAAGATTGGGAGTGGAAGACGGAAAAGCTGCCATAATAAAATATATAAATAGCTTTCGACCAAGTCAAATAGCAGCCCAAACGATTCTAATTCAATTTATTGACCTGATGATAGATATTGAGCGAATTGCTGAGGATTTTTGTAAAACCTTTGACATCATCGCCACTCCAAGCGAGGTTTTCTTCGCCGTAACTTCCAAATTTTGAAGACATTAAGTCATTTTCAGACTCAATTCCGTTCAGAACAAAACGGTATGGATGAAGCGTGATGAAGACTTTTCCATTCACAGTTTTCTGAGAATCCTGCAAAAATGACTCTATGTTTCTCATCACAGGATCAAGAAAAAGTGCTTCGTGGAGCCAGATTCCGTACCAATCTGACAATTGGGATTTGATAGTCTGCTGATATTTGGAAAGTGTATGTTTCTCCAACAAATGATGTGCTTTGATAATAATTACCGCAGCAGCGGCTTCGAAACCAACACGGCCCTTAATCCCGACAATCGTGTCTCCAACGTGGATATCGCGACCGATTCCGTAAGGTGACGCCAATTCTTCAATCTTTTGAATCGCCAAAACCGGATGAGAAAAAGTCTCGCCATTGACAGAAATCAATTCTCCATTTTTGAATTCGATTTCCAAATTTGATGGCTCGGTTTTTTCAATTTGCGAAGGAAAAGCATCTTCCGGAAGCGAAAATCGCGAAGTCAAAGTTTCTTTTCCGCCGACAGAAGTTCCCCAAAGTCCTTTGTTGATGGAATATTTGGCCTTTTCAAAATCCATTTCGTAGTTGTGGTCTTTCAGGAATTGGATTTCGTCCTCACGAGATAAACTTAAATCACGAATTGGTGTGATAATTTCAATTTTTGGACACATGACGTTGAAAATCAAGTCGAAACGAACCTGGTCATTTCCTGCACCTGTGCTTCCGTGCGCGATCGCATCAGCTCCGATTTCTAACGCAGCTTCTGCAATGGTTTGCGCCTGAATTGTTCTCTCTGCGCTGACAGATAATGGATAAGTATTGTTTTTCAACACATTACCGAAAATCAAATACTTCACACAATCGTTATAATATTTCTCCGAAGCCTCTATAAATCTGTAAGAAGCAACGCCTAATTTTTCTGCTTTTTCTTTAAGCAAAACCTCATCATTTTTATCAAAACCACCTGTGTTGATTGTGACTGCGTGGACTTCGTAACCCAAAGTTTCGCTCAGATATTTTGCACAATATGACGTGTCCAAACCGCCGCTAAATGCCAAAACTACTTTCTTACTCATTGTCATTATTTATAGATTCAAAATCTTTTTCTTTATTCATACTTACTTTTTCCGGGATGAAAAGCATTGCTGTGCAAAGGCAGTTTTTGCGTTCTTTCATCATCAGAATTTCATAATTGACGCAGTTTTTGCAACCATTCCAAAATTGTTCATCCTGAGTCAGTTCCGAATAAATCACCGGTTTGTAACCTAAACTGCTGTTGATTTTCATCACTGCCATTCCCGTGGTGAGACCGAAAATCTTCGCATTTGGATATTTCAATCTGGAAAGTTCGAAGATTCTTTCTTTGATCAAAGTTGCCAATCCGGCGTTTCTGAATTGGGGTGAAACGATCAATCCGGAATTGGCGACATACTCACCGTTGGTCCACGTTTCTATGTAGCAGAATCCTGCCCAAGTTCCATTTTCATCGATAGCGATGATGGAATTACCTTCCATAATCTTTTTGCCCAGGTATTCCGAGGAACGTTTGGCGATGCCCGTCCCTCTTTTCTTTGCAGAATCCTCCATTTCGTTTCGGATTTCTTCCACATAGATCAAATGTTTCTCTGAAGAAACTTCTAATTCCATTGATATTATCTAATTAAGCAGCAAATTTAAATAAATTTATCTTTATTATCCAAATTAAAAAGATATTATTATCTGTTAATTATTAATTAACCACAATATTATCTTTAATCCACTGTAAACGCGATCATTTTATATTGTGTTTTTTGCGTAATTTGGCTTAGCTATATCTCGCCAGTCAGGACGTAGATTGAAAATTCAAAATCAGACAACAATGAGAAATTACCACATCCAGAATTTGCAGGATTATTTCAAAGAGTATAAAAAATCTATCAAGAACCCGAAGAAATTTTGGGATAAGATTGCGGATGAAAACTTCGTTTGGTACCAGCGTTGGTCCAAAGTAGTCGATTATGATATGCAGGAAGCGAACATCAAATGGTTCAAAAATGCGAAACTCAACATCACCAAAAATTGCCTGGATAGGCATCTTTCCGTTCGTGGCGAAAAAACCGCCATCATATGGGAACCGAATGATCCGAAGGAAGAAGCGCAGCATATTTCTTATAACGAACTATACACGAGAGTCAATAAGGTAGCGAACATTCTTCGTGAAATGGGCATTGAGAAAGGTGATCGAGTTTGTATTTATTTACCAATGATTCCGGAACTGGCGGTTACAATGCTGGCTTGTGCAAAATTAGGTGCTGTTCATTCTGTAATATTTGCCGGATTCTCGGCTTCTGCAGTGGCATCGAGAGTGAATGACTGCGGAGCGAAGATGGTCATCACATCTGACGGCAGTTACCGAGGAAACAAAGTTCTCGACTTGAAAAGTCTGGTGGATGAAGCATTAGAGAAAACACCAACGGTTGAAAACGTTCTGGTCGTGAAAAGAACCCACAATGAGGTCAAAATGAAGGAAGGCCGTGACCATTGGATGGAAGATTATTTTGAGAAAGCATCTTCGGATTTTGTAACCGTTATAATGGATGCGGAAGATCCGTTGTTTATTCTTTATACTTCCGGCTCTACCGGGAAACCGAAAGGAATGTTGCATACTTGTGCTGGCTATATGGTTTACACAGCTTACACTTTCCAGAATGTTTTTAATTATAAAGAGAATGACATCTATTGGTGCACGGCCGATATAGGATGGATTACAGGTCATTCTTACATTTTGTACGGACCACTTCTGAATGGCGCAACAACTGTCATCTTCGAAGGCGTGCCAACTTTCCCTGATGCAGGAAGATTCTGGGAAGTGATCGAGAAGCATAAAGTCACTCAGTTTTACACGGCTCCGACGGCGATACGGTCTTTAGCCAAAGAAAGTGTGGATTGGGTTTTGAAACATAATTTAGATTCTTTAAAAGTGATCGGATCTGTAGGCGAACCAATTAACGATGAGGCTTGGCATTGGTATAATGATAATGTCGGGAAGAAGAAATGCCCGATTGTAGATACCTGGTGGCAGACGGAGACTGGTGGAATAATGATCTCGCCGATTCCATTTGTAACTCCTACCAAACCAACTTATGCCACGCTTCCGCTACCAGGCATTCAGCCGGTTTTGATGGACGAGAAGCGCAATGAAATCACCGGAAACCAGGTGGACGGAAATCTATGCATCCGTTTTCCTTGGCCTGGGATTGCAAGAACCATTTGGGGCGATCATCAGCGTTATAAAGAGACTTACTTTTCGGCTTTCCCGGGAAAATATTTCACTGGTGACGGCGCTTTGCGGGACGAGGTTGGTTATTACCGAATCACCGGACGTGTGGATGATGTGATCATCGTTTCCGGACACAATCTGGGGACGGCACCCATTGAGGACAGCATCAATGAGCATCCTGCGGTGGCAGAATCTGCTATTGTTGGGTATCCGCACGACATCAAAGGAAATGCGCTGTACGGTTTTGTGATCCTGAAAGACGCAGGCGCAGAAAGAAATCGTGAGAATCTGGCGAAGGAAATCAACCAACTGATTTCTGAGCAGATTGGGCCCATTGCGAAGCTTGACAAAATCCAGTTTGTATCAGGATTGCCGAAGACGAGATCGGGCAAGATTATGCGTCGTATTTTAAGAAAAATTGCAGAAGGTGATTTTAACAGCTTCGGAGACATTTCTACTTTGCTGAATCCGGAGATTGTGGATGAAATTAAGGATGAGAGAGTCTAGTTATCTGTTAGTTAGTTCGTTATTTGGTTTAAAGATCTGGTTTTTTGCGATCTTATAATACGGAAATGCAAAGACTGAGAATTAACAAAAATAGACTTCGTTAAATTTAAAAATCCTGTCAGTTTTATGGCAGGATTATTTTTTTGTTTTAATTTCAAAAGGACTTTTGAAGATAAGTTCTTCCCTTTTACCTTTAAGTTCGAACTTTTTGATGAGCAGACTTCTGGCCATGCTTCTCATAAAATGATCCTTGTCGCAGAGTTGCCAATAAGAATCCTGATGGATGGTTTTGGGTTCGCGGATTTTGTAAAACTCAGTTTCCCAAGAGTCC
>Ga0308163_10003487_pt1 | contig 13144 bp, 9 predicted proteins | sample PhyTR1_FD_201037 | JGI IMG/M metagenome (GOLD analysis project Ga0308163, IMG submission 201037) | Phyllosphere microbial communities from UC Gill Tract Community Farm, Albany, California, United States - DLSLT.R1 | ecosystem: Host-associated > Plants > Phyllosphere > Unclassified | place: USA... | reverse complement strand
CTGTTCGGCGGCAAAGCGCCATCGCCGTGGATACCGGCCATCGCCTGCATGGTTGTCGGCTATGGCGTGACCGTACTGCTGCTGGCGGCAGTGAGGATGACGGCATGAGCGACGCCATCCTGCTGTCCTCGCGCGACTACGCTACCCAGATCAACAGCCTGATTGAACGCCGCCGCTACGATCACGCGCGGTCGGTGCTGTCCGAAGCGCTGGCGCGCTACCCTGACGACAGCGACTTGCTGCTGGCTTGCGCCCACCTGGCCTATGCCAACGACGACAACGAGCAGGCGCTGGATGTGCTGCACACGCTGCTGTCACGCGATCCGCAGCACTACGGCGCACGCTCGCTGCTGGCCTTCGTCTACCAGCACGCCGGACAATTGCAGGAGACGGAAGCTACGCTGCTCGACCTGCTGCGCGACTATCCGGAGGAAGGCCACCAGTACGCCCGCTACGCCATGCTGATGTACCGCACGCTGCACATCGACAAAGCCAAGCAGCTGGCGCGCGAAGCGTTGCGCCTCGATCCCAACGACGAGTTGGCGTTGACCGCCTGCCTGATCGGCGACATGATCGACGGCCGCGCCGGCGCCGAACAGGCCAGCCTGGCCACGTTGCTGCGCAACCATCCGGAAAGCGAAACTACCGCGCGCATGTTGATTACCCACCTGGTCTCGCGCGGCCGCTACCGCGCCGCCAAGCGCATCGCGGTGGAACTGCTGAAGCTCTATCCGCACTCGCGCGAGGTGCTGGAACTGGTGGTGCAACTGGATGCGCTAAGTCACTGGAGCATGCTGCCGCTGTGGCCATTCAACCGCTGGGGATGGGGCGCTTCGATCGCCTTCTATGTGCTGACGCTGCTGTCGCTGAACTTCCTCAGCCACGAAGCGCCGGGCATCACCCGCTACACATCGTATGTCCTGCTGGGCTACTGCGCCTATTCGTGGATTTATCCTTCCCTACTCACGCGCTGGATGAAACGCCGCGCCGGACTCTGACAAATCATGACCATGCAACGCGAACAACTTGAAAGCGCCCTGGTAAGCGATCCATTCAATATCGACAATCGCGTGCAATACGCCCAACTGCTGCTGGATGCGCAGGAAGCGCAAGCCGCGCTGACCCAGTTCGAACTGGCGGAGCGCCAGCGCAAGGACGCAGCCACGCTGATCGGCAAGGCGCAAGCGCTGCTGGCACTGGAACGCCGCGATGACGCCCTCAATGCCTACCTGGCGGCGCGCCAGCAGGAAGGCTTTACGCCGGTGGACGCGCTGGAACAACTGGCCTCGCAAGCGCGGCCAGGCACCGGCCCGGCGCTGTCGCTGGTCCGTGGCGAAGCCGCCAACGTGGTGCAGTTCAAGCCCCCGGCTGCCGAAGGCGTGCGCTTCGAGGACGTCGGCGGCATGACCGACCTGAAGAAAACGCTGCGCCTGCACATCATTGAACCCTTCCTGCGACCGTCGCTGTTCGCCAGGTTCAAGAAGCAGGCCGGCGGCGGAATCCTGCTGTACGGACCACCCGGCTGCGGCAAGACCATGATCGCACGCGCCATCGCCAACGAATGCAATGCCTCGTTTGTCTCGGTCGGCATCAGTGAAGTGCTGGATATGTGGATCGGCGGCAGCGAGCGTAATCTGGCGGCGCTGTTTGAAAAAGCACGCGCGCAAAAGCCCTGCGTGCTGTTCTTCGACGAGCTGGATGCGCTGGCCTTCTCGCGCTCCAAGGCGCACAGTGAACATAGCCGCACCGTGGTCAACGAGTTCCTGTCGCAGCTGGATGGCTTCGACCGCGATAACCGCAATGTGCTGTTCCTGGCCGCTACCAACATGCCATGGGACGTGGACCAGGCGATGAAGCGCACCGGTCGCTTTGCGCGCCAGCTGTTCGTGCCACCGCCGGATGCCGAAGCGCGCAAGCACATCATCGACATCAAGCTGCGCGACGTGCCGGCCGAGGGTATCGACATCGACGCGCTGGTGACCGCCACGCCGCACTACTCCGGCGCCGACATTGATGGCCTGATCGACCTGGCCAAGGAAAGCGCTATCCACGATATCCTGGCCGGCAATCCGGAACGCGCCATCAACCAGGCCGATATCGCCTACGCGCTGGACGCCATGCAGCCGTCTACCATCGAATGGCTGAAGACCGCGCGCAACCTGGTGCGCTATGCCGGCAGCGATGACAGCTACCGCGATGTCGAGAAATACCTGAGATCGACCAAATTCGCTTGAGCTATAGCTTGAACTTAAGCTTTAAACTTAAGTTTTAAGCGTCACGCATCAAGCGTCCCGCAGCGCTTTGGCTGGCGATATGCACATCGCCAGCCAGGTATGCCGGCTAACCGCGCCCAGCGCAATGATGCTGGTCAGCGCCAGCGCAAACAGCAAGGTCCAGTAACCTATCGGGGCGTGTTCGACATAGCCGGACAGATAGCGCTGCACCGTCACGGCGGCCACCGGCAGGCCGATCACGCTGGCCACGAGCAGCAGCATGCCGGTCTCGCGCAGCATCAGCAGGCCGATATCGGCACGCCGCGCGCCATGCAGCTTGCGCAGGACAATCTCCTTGGCGCGGCGCTGCACGGAATTCGCGGACATGACGTAGGTGCCAAAGGCGGCAATCGCCAGCGCAATACCGGTGGCCAGCGTCAGCAGCCGGGTCATGCGCGCATCTTCAGCGTGGTGTGCGGCCAGCACGTCGGCGGCCCGATAAATCTTGGGCACCGCGTCCGGATAGTAGCGTGGCCACAGCGCCTGCAACGTGCGCTCCATATCGGCTGGCGGCACGGACGCACGAACATTGAGTACCGTGCCGGACGTGAATAGCTGGTACGCCACTGCGCTAGGCCGCTCGCGCAGCGAGCGGAAACGCAGCTCCGGCGCAATGCCGATGACGCGCGCCGCGACAACGACATTATCGAAGCCGGTGAAGCTGACCACCTGCCCCACCGCCTGCGCGGCGCTGGCGAAGCCCAATTCCCGCGCGGCGACGGCGTTCAGTATCAGCACCGCCTGGTCGTCGTCCTTGTCCCGATTCGACTGGAACAGGCGCCCGTCCGCCGCAGCGATACCATACAGCTCAAAGAAATTTGCGCTGACAGTCTTCATCTCCAGCGAGGCCGGCACGCCGCCGGCGCGCTTGAAGGTGCGCGTCCAGGTCCAATCCAGACGGCCCACCGGGTCCTCCGAGATGGCGACGCCCGTCACGCCTGGTTGCGCCTGTATCGCCGACATAAAGCGCCGCGCCTGCTCGCTATCCTTCACATGATCGGGCAGATCGACGATGACCACGGCGGATGGATCAAAGCCGGGCGACACCTTGGCCGCGTAGTCGGTCTGCCATGCCACGGCGATCGTCACCCCGGCCAGGCCCAGCGCTGTGGCGATCTGCAGCACCGCGAGAGCGCGCCGCCATTGCATGCTGTTGCGCGACTCGGTATCAGGTCGTCCCGCCAGCACCTCGCCGGGATGCGCCCGCAGCACCAGCCAGGCCGGATAGGCTGCAGTGACCACACCAAGCAGCGCGCCGATGCCAAATGCGGCCGCCAGATTCGGCCAGGAGAACAGATTATCCAGCTGACGATTGACCAACTGCGAGAACACCGGCAAGGCCAGCCACGCCAGCAACAGGCCAAGCGCGGTCGCCAGCAGCGATACCAGTAGCGACTCAAACAAAAACTGCAGCGTGATCTGCGGCACGCCAGCGCCCAATACTTTGCGCATCGCCATTTCGCGCTGGCGACGCAGCACCCGCACGATGGTCAGGTTGACGTAGTTGATCGCGGCCAGCAGCAGGATGAGCGCAGCCAGCACCGCCAGTCCGGTGACGATGCGCGGATTGGCGCGGTCGCCGGGTAGCGCGATAAAGCTGTTGGCGACCCTGTCGTCGAAATACGCATCGCGCAGCGGCGAGATAGCCAGTTCAATCGGCTTGCGCTTACCGAGCCGTTCGCGCACTTCCGGTGGAAACTGGTTCAGGCTGGGCGCCTTGTCAACCGCTTCCTGCAGGCGCGCCAGGATATCCGGCAGCGATGCCTCAGGTTTCAGGCGCAGCAGCATCTTGGTCATCCAGCCATGTTCGCCGGTCAGCATCTCGTGGCGGATTGCTGGCTCCACCACCGCACCGTTGACGCCGAATAGCAGCTCGAACGGTATGGTGGTGTTTGCGGGCGGTGCGGCAACCACCGCGCCCACCTGCAGCGTATGGCCTTCCGAGACGATTGTGCGGCCCAGCGCATCGGCACTACCGAACAGGCGCACTGCTGCCGCTTGCGTGATCACAAAGCGGTCCGGCCGATCCAGTGCCGACGCCAGGTCGCCCTGGATCGGACGCATGCCCAGCAGCGACGGGAAGCCCGGCAAGACAATCAAGCCGCGCACAGTAAGCAGATGGCCGTTGGCGCGCACCGTCAGCGGCGTAATCTCCGGGCGGGCCGGAATATAGCTGGTGGCATCCACCACGCCCGGCATCTTGAGCGCAACCTCGCGCAGGAACATCGGCGCAATATCAAACAGCGGCGAGGAGGACTCGACATTGAAGTGATGCTTGACCACATAGACCTGATCAACTTCCGGCACGTGCGCATCGTATTCCAGCGAATAGCGCACAAAGCCCAGCAGCAGCAAGCTTGCCGCCAGACCGATGCTGAGTGTCAGTATGACCGTCAGCGTGTATGCCGGTTCTTGTATCAGTGTGCGCCAGCCGATGCGGAAGTCCATGTGCTTACAGTCCTTGATGAGAGATGATCACCTCACTCTGCAAACTCCATGCCACGCGGATTTGCGCGCATGTGGCCTGGCTTGTGTGCGGAAATGAACGCTGGCGCCGCCTGGCAGCTGTTCACTTCCGGACATTCAGGCCAGGAATCACCTGCGGGCTATACGGCTTGACCGGCTGCTCCTTCAGTTTTTTGTCCAGCAGTTCCAGCGCCACTTCCAGCTGGCGGTCCTGGCCCTGGTAGGTGGCGTGCGGCGGGTTGTCGACTACTACATCCGGCGACACGCCGATGCCTTCGATCAGCCACTGGCCGTCTTGCGTATTGAACTGGCCCATCTCCGCCACGCGCGCCATGCCGTTGTCACTGAGACGATTGTTATCGCTCAGCCAGACGCCGGCGCCGGCGGTGCGCTTGCCGACCAGCGGCCCCAATCCCAGCGACTTGACGCCTGCCGCAAAGGTCTCGCCATCCGAATAAGTGTATTCATCCACCAGCACGACCAGATGGCCACGGAAGGTATTCTGCATATTCGGCGACGGCGCGACACCCGGCGGCGCCCAGAAGGCCCAGGCCTTGCGCAACAGCTTCTCGATGATCCAGCTGTCGATATTACCGCCGTTGTTGCGGCGGACGTCGATGACCAACCCTTCGCGGTTCACATTGGCGTAGAAGTCGCGCGCGAACGAGGCGATATCGTTCGCTCCCATGGCGCGCAAATGCAGGTAGCCAATGCGTCCCTTGGATGCCGCCTCCACCTGGCGCGCGCGCGACTGCTCCCAGTCGCTGTAGCGCAGCGCGTATTGTTTGACCATGTTCACCGGCAGTACGATCACCTGGCGCGTTTCGTTCTTGCGCTTCACCTGCAGCAGCACCTGCTTGTCGGCCTGGTTGAGCAGCAGGTCGGCGATGTCGCGTGCTTCCAGCACTGGCTTGCCATTGACGGCGGTGATGATGTCGCCCTCTTTCACATCGACGCCGGCCTGTGCCAGCGGGCCGCGTTGTGCCGGCAGTTCCGGTTCGCTGGCGTAGATGTGATCGACACGGTAGCCATCCGCCGTGCGCGACAGCAACGCGCCCAGTCCGGCCGGCGTGCCTTCCGGTGTCGGCCGGCGGATATCGCCTGGCGCGATCTGCGAGTGCAGCGCACCCACTTCGCTAATCATCATGCCCAGCACGTCGTTAAGCTCCGCGCGGTCAGTGACGCGATCCACCAGAGGCGCATATTTGGCGCGCACCGCCGGCCAGTCGGCGCCGCGCATCTTCACGTCGTACAGGAAGTCGCGGTGCATGCGCCAGGCGTCATTGAACATCTGCCTCCATTCCAGGCGCGGATTGGAGGTAAAGGTCCAGTCATCGACCTTGATGCGGGCCTTGCTGACATCCGTTGGCGCCTTGGCGCCCGCTTCCACCACCAGCATCTCGCCGGGGCCGCTGGCGGCCAGCGTGCGGTAGTAGACGCGCTTCTTGTCGGCGGACAGATCGAACTCGCGCACATTGGCGGCAAACACTTCCGGCTTGGGCTCGTTGCTGGCGATAGCTAGCGTCTTCAGTGCTGCCTTGCCATCGGCGCCATCGGCATCGATGAAGTACAGGCGTTTGTCGTCCGCCTGCAGGCCGCGGTAATTGCCCGGTGCGAGCGGCACTTCGTACAGGCGTTCGGCGAGGCCGGCATAGACGATGGCCGGTAGCGTTTTTCCGGCCGGCTTTTTGGTATCAGGCGTGGTCTTGGCGACGGCTTTTTCAGCAGCCTTCTCTGCGGCTTGCTCGGTCGCGCCTTCGGCCGGCTTGTCGGCCGGCTTGCTCAGTTCATCGTCCGGCTTGAACGGGAAGCGGTTGTCTGGTTGCAGCGCCAGCGCGTAGATGCCGGTGCGTTTATCGAACACCGGTCCCATATTGCGGTCGCCCCATGGCGAGCCGTTGGCCAGCGTGAAGTTGCGAGCCGACAGGAAGTACAGCCATTTGCCGTCCGCCGAGAATATCGGCGCGCGCGAGGTAAAGCGGTCGCTGGTGACAAAGTGAAGCTGCTTGGCATCCAGGTTGTACAAGCCGATCTGCTCGCGTTGCGCGGTGCTGCCGGCGCGCACCAGCGCCAGGTTCTTGCTGTCCGGCGACCAGAGGATTTCTTCGTAATCGCCCAAGCCAACCTTGCCCGCATCATCGATGATGGTATTGGTTTTGGTGGCCAGGTCGAGCAGCCAGAAGCGGCCCTTCTTGTCGGTGTGGCCCAGCCAGCGGCCGTCCGGCGACGGGTACAGCTGCCAGCGGTGGTTGTTGCCATCCTTGGTTAATTGCTCGCCCTTGCCCGAACCATCGGCGGCGAATTTCCAGATTTCGTTTTCGCCGGTGCTGTCGACGATGGCGTAGACCGATTTGTCGTCGTGGCTGAAGACAGCCTGGCGTGCGCGCGCGCCTTCCGGTATCGCGATTTCGACGCGGCGCTGTGCGCCGGTGCCGGCCACGCTAACGCGGCCGCGCGCGGTCAGTACGATGCGCTCGAACTTGCCGGCCAGCTGCACATTGGTCAGGTTCTCCAGCGGTGAACGGATCTGGCGCGAGCGCTGCTGGTCGAAGTCCGACACCAGGCTCACTGCCAGCGTTTCATCCTTGCTGCCCGCCAGGTCGAGCAGATGCAGGTCAGCCCCGAGCTGGTAGGCGATGCGGCCATCGCCCATGCTGGCGTTGCGCACGTCCCAGTCGGTGTGACGGGTCAGCTGGCGCGTATCGCTGCCGTCAGCGGCCATGCTCCACAGATTATCGGCGCCGCTGCGGTCGCTGATGAAATAGAGACGCCCTTGCCACCACATCGGCCGCTTGTTGTTGCCGGTATCGGCGGCCTGCAGCTGCACCGCTTCGCTCTTGCCGTCCAGCTCGTAGCGCCACAGCTGCGCGTAAGCGCCGCCGCGATACAGCTTGACGTTATCGTTGGTCAGCGCCAGGCCGTTACGGGTGAAGAACAGGGTCTTGCCTGTGTCATCCAGCACGCCATCGTTGGCGTCGGCCAGCGGGAAGACGCGGCGCTGCAGATCATTCGGCTTGACGGCCGCGATGACGAAGCTGCGTCCCGGCCCGACGCCGCTGGCCATGCTGACCAGCACTTCGCCTTGCGCGGTCCAGCCCAGCACCGAGACGGCGCCGTTTTCAAAGGTGATGCGCTTCGGCAGGCCGCCCGCCAGCGGCATCACATAGGCTTCCTGGGCGCCTTCGTACGCCGCCGAGAAGGCCAGCCACTGGCCGTCCTGCGAGATGGCGGCGTTGGTTTCAGCCGCTGGATGCGTGGTCAGGCGCTGGGCCTGGCCGCCATGAATGCCGGTCCGCCACAAATCGCCTTCGGCGGTGAACACCACGCTGTCGCCACGCACGGCAGGAAAACGGTAATAGGCATCGGCGGCGGTAGCACTGGACAGCAAACCGGCGGACAGCAACATCAGGGCAAGCGGGCGGGACAGGTTCATGGACAGTGTCAGAAAAGTTGTCGAATGGATCGACAATTCTGGCACAGTTTGCCGCCGCCGCAAAAAGATTATCGGCAGTGGCTTCGCCTTGTTTCATCGCTGTGCCCGAACAGCACCACGCCGAGGCGGCCGGTTGCCTGGTCCAGGCCGATGCGGGTCTGCATCACCTCCACGGCGGTGAACTGTTGCGGCGTAAGCTGCAGCGCTTCGGCGCTCAGCACCAGCGCCTGCCGTTCGCCGCCCTTCAGCTCCAGCGCCATGCTGGCCTGCCCACGTCTGCCGACGGGATCGTCGGCGCGATGCAGCGCCAGTTGTTCCAGTCGTGCCGGCACCGGCTCGGCGCGCATCAGGCGTGCCATCCGCCGCAAGGCCGCTTCGTCGAGCGGCCTTACGCTGATATCGTAGACGCCCGCTTCCTTCGCTGTCGGCAGAAGACGCGCCGCCGCCGGGCGGGGCGCTGCCGCTGCCGCTTGCCGCTGCCGACAGGCTTGACGCCCGTGTCGACCGGCGGGAAGGCGTCTGGATCGGAGGCCTTGCGTACCTCCAGCAAGAAGCTTAGCGGCGTCGGCGAGGGCGGCAGCTCGAAGCTGGCTAGCAGTTGCAGATGGCGCAGCAGCCGGCTGTAGCCGGTTTGCAGATCCGGCAGCGGCGCCGTGAGGCGCACATCATAGGTCGCGGCCAGGCCGTCGTTGAGCAGCTTGCCGATAGCGTCCGGCAGCAACGGCGGCAGACCAGGCGTGCCCCTAAGGCGAAGGCGCGCGTGCCGCTGTCGTGCCCTGCCGCTGCGGCGATGCTGTGCACAAAAGCGTCGGTGCGGCGGGCGCTGAACAGGTCACCCCAGTTCCAGTCCGGCGTTTTCCGGTCGTCCTGGCGCGGGTGACGGCCCAAGTAGCGCAAGTAGCGCGGCGGCGACATCTGCGCCGGCAGCGCCATGGCAGCGGTGATGAGCTCGGTGGCGCGCTGCTCCAGGCCGACCGGCATGACGTGGGACTGGTTGAACGGTGCAGCGCGGCAGGCGTAGTCAGCGAATACTCCAGCCCGGCGCGTGCCTGGCCGACCTGCTGGCAGAGATCCAGCCCCTGTTGCCACAGCCCGGACGATTCTTCCAGCATGGCCACGATCATCACGCCGCCCGCCTGGTTTGATATTGCACAGCCCAGACCATCTTGCGCCTCGCCTATCGCGCTGGTATTGACGCAGATCAGACGTCGGAGACGTAAAAAAACCCGCCGTAGCGGGTTGGGGAATTACTCGACTTCGACGGTTTCCGGTGGCGGCGCCGGCGTGGCATCCGGCGGTTCCGGGAACTCCAGCTTGACGCCGTCCTTGTCGTCCATGTCTACCGTGACCTTGCCACCTGCAACCAGGCGACCGAACAGCAGCTCGTCGGCCAGCGCCTTGCGGATCAGGTCCTGGATCAGGCGCGACATCGGCCGCGCACCCATCAGCGGATCGAAGCCCTTCTTGCCAAGGAACTTGCGCAGCTTGTCGGTGAAGATCGCTTCGACTTTTTTCTCGTGCAGCTGCTCTTCCAGCTGCATCAGGAACTTGTCGACCACGCGCAGGATGATGTCCTCGTCCAGCGCACGGAAGCTGATGATGGCGTCCAGACGGTTGCGGAACTCCGGCGTGAACATGCGCTTGATGTCGCCCATTTCGTCGCCAGCCTGCTTGATGTTGGTGAAACCGATCGACGACTTCTGCAACGACTCGGCGCCCGCATTGGTGGTCATGATGATGATCACGTTGCGGAAGTCGGCCTTGCGTCCGTTGTTGTCGGTCAGCGTACCGTGGTCCATCACCTGCAACAGGATGTTGAAGATGTCCGGATGGGCTTTTTCAATCTCATCCAGCAGCAGCACCGTGTGCGGTTTCTTGGTGATGGCTTCGGTCAGCAGGCCACCCTGGTCGAAACCGACATAACCCGGCGGCGCGCCGATCAGGCGCGACACGGCGTGACGTTCCATGTATTCCGACATGTCGAAACGGATCAGCTCCACGCCCAGGATGAAGGCCAGTTGCTTGGCCACCTCGGTCTTGCCGACGCCGGTAGGACCGGAGAACAGGAAGGAGCCGATCGGCTTGTCGGTCTTGCCCAGGCCAGCACGCGCCATCTTGATCGCCGAGGCCAGCGCTTCGATCGCCGGGTCCTGGCCGAATACCACGTTGCGCAGGTCGCGGTCGATGGTCTGCAGCTTGCTGCGGTCGTCCTGGTTGACAGTCTGCGGCGGGATGCGCGCGATCTTGGAGATGATGTCCTCGATCTCGGTCTTGCCGATGGTTTTCTTCTGCTTCGACTTCGGCAGGATGCGTTGCGCCGCACCGGCTTCATCGATAACGTCGATGGCCTTGTCCGGCAGGTGACGGTCGTTGATGAAGCGCGCCGCCAGTTCGGCCGCGGTCGACAGCGCCGACGACGAATATTTCACGCCATGGTGCTCTTCGAAGCGCGACTTCAGGCCGCGCAGGATCTGCACGGTCTGCTCGACGGTCGGTTCATTGACGTCGACTTTCTGGAAGCGGCGGCTCAGCGCGTGGTCCTTCTCGAACACGCCACGGAACTCGGTGTAGGTGGTCGCGCCTACGCACTTCAGCTGACCGTTGGCCAGGGCCGGTTTCAGCAGGTTGGATGCGTCCAGCGTGCCGCCCGACGCCGAACCGGCGCCGATGATGGTGTGGATTTCATCGATGAACAGGATGCCGTTCGGGTTGTCCTTCAATTGCTTGAGGACAGCCTTCAGGCGCTGCTCGAAATCGCCGCGGTACTTGGTGCCGGCCAGCAGCGCGCCCATGTCCAGCGAATACACCACGGCATTCGAGAGGATTTCCGGTACGTCACCCTGGGTGATGCGATAGGCCAGGCCTTCGGCGATGGCGGTCTTGCCGACACCTGCCTCGCCCACCAGCAGCGGGTTGTTCTTACGACGGCGGCAGAGGATCTGGATCACGCGATCCACTTCCTCTTCCCGGCCGATCAGCGGATCGATCTTGCCGTCGGCGGCCGACTTGTTGAGGTTCTGGGTGAACTGGTCGAGCGGGCTTTCCTTGCTCTGGCCTTCGCCGGCCGGGGCGCCCTCTTCCACGCCTTCCGATGCCTTGGCGGTATCGGATTGCTGGTCCTTGCGGACGCCGTGCGAGATGAAGTTCACCACGTCGAGGCGGGTTACGCCCTGCTGGTGCAGGTAGTACACCGCGTGCGAATCTTTCTCGCCGAAGATGGCCACCAGTACATTCGCGCCGGTCACTTCCTTCTTGCCGTTGGAAGCCGACTGGACGTGCATGATGGCGCGCTGGATCACGCGCTGGAAGCCTAGCGTCGGCTGGGTATCGACCTCGCCCGTGCCAGGCACGGTCGGGGTGTTGTCACCAATAAAATTGGTGAGCGTTTTGCGCAGATCTTCAATGTTGACGGCACATGCACGCAACACTTCGGCAGCCGAAGGGTTGTCCAGCAAGGCCAGCAGCAAGTGCTCCACCGTGATGAATTCGTGGCGCGCCTGTCGGGCCTCGACAAACGCCATATGCAAACTTACTTCCAATTCCTGCGCAATCATACTTCCTCCATCACGCACTGCAGGGGGTGCCCCGCCTTGCGCGCATGCGTTAACACAAACTCCACTTTGGTACAGGCTATATCTTTTGAGAACACGCCGCACACTCCTTTGCCGTAGCGGTGAACACTGAGCATTATTTGCGTGGCTGTTTCACGGTCTTTATTGAAATACTCCTGGATCACGGCGACCACAAATTCCATCGGTGTGTAGTCGTCATTCAACAACGCCACCTGATACAGGGGTGGCGGTTTTAGCGTTTGCCTTTCCAGGACGGTATCAGTGTCATGCTTGGTTGCCATACGCTTATATTCTAATGCTTTCGGGGTTGATGCAATGTGCATTTCGCTGCACATATCCAATTGTTTTCCATCTTACGCGCTTTCTGAACTTGACGCAGATGGCGTCCCATTTCGCAAAATCAAGAGTTGCATTTTCACCAATCGTTGGAAAAGTAGCAAAATGCATACAAATCTGCTTGACTTTCAAATTTGGTCCGCTAACAATGCGTTTATCGGCTTCGTGCAGAAATGTACACGTTGATAAGAAGTGGGCGTGAGGAGAGGGGCAAGAAGCTTCTTGCTTTTATGGCTCGTGTGATCCGTTTTAATTTTGAAAGTTCTTTTTATGGCAACAGGTACTGTTAAGTGGTTCAATGATTCCAAGGGTTTTGGCTTCATCACTCCGGACGACGGCGGCGAAGATTTGTTCGCTCACTTCTCCGCGATCACGATGAATGGTTTTAAGACCCTCAAAGAAGGTCAAAAAGTTCAATTCGAAGTCACGCAAGGCCCTAAAGGCAAGCAAGCTTCCAACATCCAAGCAGCTTAATTCTTTAAGCAAGCAGATGTAAAAAACCCCGCTAGCGGGGTTTTTTTTCGCCTGCGCTGTTGTAAATACGTCAGAGACGCATCCACAACTTTGCCAGGCTGCCGCCTGTTATTTGCTAGCGCTTATTGCATCTGTTCGATCACCACATCGCCAAAACCGGAACACGATACCTGCACCGCATTCTCCAGCAGGCGCGCGAAGTCGTAGGTGACTTGCTTGGAGCCGATCGCCAGGCCCATCGACTTGATGATCAGGTCGGCCGCTTCGGTCCAGCCCATGTGGCGCAACATCATTTCGGCCGACAGGATCAGCGAGCCAGGATTGACGTAATCCTTGCCGGCGTATTTCGGCGCGGTGCCGTGGGTGGCTTCGAACATCGCCACCGAGTCCGACATATTCGCGCCCGGCGCAATGCCGATGCCGCCCACTTGCGCCGCCACCGCATCCGACAGGTAATCGCCATTCAGATTCAGCGTGGCAATGACGCTGTACTCGGCCGGACGCAGCAGCACCTGTTGCAGGAATGCGTCGGTAATCGAATCCTTGATGGTGATGTCGCGGCCGGTCTTCGGATTCTTGAACTTGCACCA
>Ga0308163_10003486_pt1 | contig 13144 bp, 16 predicted proteins | sample PhyTR1_FD_201037 | JGI IMG/M metagenome (GOLD analysis project Ga0308163, IMG submission 201037) | Phyllosphere microbial communities from UC Gill Tract Community Farm, Albany, California, United States - DLSLT.R1 | ecosystem: Host-associated > Plants > Phyllosphere > Unclassified | place: USA... | reverse complement strand
TCAAAGAGATCCACTTCTGTAAAGATCTCGTCTTCCGTATCTTCGATGACAAAAGTCTGCCCTTCCAATTCAGAAGTGGTAACAGGAAATTCAATAACGTCAAGCGACAGTTGTGGGAATTTGTACTGCAGAGAATCGTCGTCCACGTGATCCAGAGCTTCATCTGTGATGATCTCGACTTCCAGAAAGTTCTGCGAGTTGATGTAAACAGATTTGCAGTAAGTGTTTCTGATAAAATATTTCAGAGTCTCCTCTGGGTGATAGATCTTTAGTATTCCTTTCATTATAAGGATAATAAATTATGAAATGATTTTTTTTAATAGTGTTGAACAAAGATAAAAAATAGAATGAATGTGGAAAATTTTTGTCAATTATTTTTGGTATTTATATTAAAACTTTATGATTTCGTTGGCAATCCGTCAATAATTAATTTAACAGCCTGCAAAACCACTTTCCTCCCGCATCAGGATTAAAATATTATCTTTACATTAATAAAATAAATTAACGAATGAGGGCTTTCTACAAATTACTGCTTTTTGTATGGTTGGTTTTGAATGTCTCCTGCAAAAAAGGGGACTCTCCAATGGTGAAAAATGTAGGTTTCAACACTTCTGATCTGGATACGATTGCAGCCGGATATTACGAGGAATATCTCAAAATGTATCCTCTGGAAGCCACATCACAAGGTGATGAACGATACAATGATCTTTTGCCCAACAACCTGAGTCAGGAGTTTATACAAAATGAAATTGCATTTTACAGTTCGATACAAAACCAGCTGAAGACCGTAGATTATGAAAGCCTCAGCAATGATCAGAAAGTCGTTTTTGATGTTTTGGAATATACTTTAATTGATAAGCAGGAGCGCTACGCCTATCATCCGGAATACATTCCTTTTACGCAGTTTGGCGGATTGCCGCTCGATTTTCCGATGTTGGGAAGTGGAAGTGGCATTCAACCGTTCAAATCTGAAAAGGATTATGACAACTGGCTGAAAAGAATAGAACTGTTCCCGGTCTGGATGGATTCTGCCATAGAAAACTTCAGAGCTGGAATCAAAAATAATGTGGTGCTGCCTAAATCGTTGGTTATCAAAATGATTCCCCAGATGAAAGCCGGAGAAATCACAACTTTGGAGATCGATAAGAATATTTTCTACGGACCCATCAAAAATATTCCGAAAGATTTCAAACCGGTTACAGCCAACAAATATGCGAAACTATATCAGGATGCTATCAAAAGTAAACTGATTCCTGCTTACCTCAAAATGGCAGAATTCCTTGAGAAAGAATATCTTCCTAAAGCAAGATCCACCGATGGCTACAACGCTTTGCCCAACGGTAACAATATATATGCATACTATGTAAAAAGCTGGACTACGACCAATAAAACGCCGGATGCCATTCACAAAACAGGTCTTTCTGAAGTAGAGAGACTTCGTGGTGAGATGGAAAAAGTCAAGAATCAGGTTGGGTTCAAAGGCTCATTAGAAGAATTCTTAAACTTCGTCAAAACGGATCCGAAAGCAATGCCTTACAAAACGTCGAAAGAGGTTTTGGCAGGATTCCAATCTATTCTCGATAAAATCACACCGAAGCTGAAAACGATGTTCAACGTAACGCCGAAAACGCCATTCGAAATCCGGCAGACGGAAAAATACAGAGAGGCCAGTGCCAGTGCCGAATACATCCAGGGAAGTCCGGATGGCAAACGGCCCGGCATTTTTTACACCCCAATTCCTGATCCTGCAAAATTCAATGTCACCTCCGGAATGGAGTCTCTGTTTCTGCACGAGGCTATTCCCGGTCATCATTACCAGATTTCTCTACAGCAGGAAAATCTGAAACTGCCTAAGTTTTTGAGATTCGGCTGGATTGGCGCTTACGGCGAAGGCTGGGCTTTGTACTGCGAATCTTTAGGCTCGGAATTTGGGCTCTACACCGATCCTTATCAGAAAATGGGATCTTTGAGTGATGAAATGCTGCGCGCAGTCCGATTGGTGATTGATACCGGAATCCACACCGGACAAATGTCGCGGGAAGAAGCGATTAAGTATTTTCTGAGCAACGTTGCTTATGATGAAGCGGGTGCAACAGCAGAAGTAGAGCGCTATATGGCAATGCCAGGACAGGCCTTGAGCTATAAAACCGGTGCAATGAAAATCCGCGAACTGAGAGAAAAGTATAAGAATCAGCTGGGTAAAAAATTCAATATTGCAGATTTCCACGATGCAGTTCTCAGCCAGGGCTGTCTTCCGCTGCAGGTTCTCGAGAGAAAAATGGATCTCTGGGCAAAAGATGTAAAATAAGATTGATGAAGAGACAAATCAGAAGGAGACTCAAACAGACCCAATATATCTTTTATCAGGAAACATTAGTTGATTTCAAAGACCATTTTTGGTCGTTTCTTGGCGCTTTTTTCGGAATAGGATTGATTGCTTTCCTACAGTCGCAGCAGATTTCCGAAATTGAAAATGTCTTTCTGATAGGTTCATTCGGCGCGTCCAGCGTCTTGGTCTATGGCGCAGTAAATAGTCCTCTGGCGCAACCGCGCAATTTGATTGGCGGCCACGTTCTTTCAGCTTTGGTTGGAGTTACGGTTTATAAACTATGTCCGGATATTCTTTGGCTGAATGCCTCTTTGGCGGTCGCATTTTCAATCGTTGTGATGCAGATTACAAAAACAATGCATCCGCCTGGTGGCGCAACAGCGCTGATTGCCATTCTGCCGTCAGAAAAGATTCAGGCTTTGGGATATTGGTACGCGCTTTCACCGGTTCTGAGTGGTGCAATTATTTTATTGATTGTGGCTTTAATTTTCAATAATATTCCCAAAGGCAGAAAATATCCGCACCACGTCCGGCAATCCAAATATGTGCATATGCGCAGAATGTTCAAAAAGAAAAACTAAAATCTATGACAATCGAAATTTTAAAATCGCTTTACAATCGGGATTTGCAAAAATTAAAAGTTGAAATTGAATCTTATCAAAATGAAGAATCACTTTGGAAAATCGATAAGAATATTTTGAATTCCGGCGGCAATCTCTGTCTTCATTTGCTTGGCAATCTCAATACTTACATCGGCGCAGAATTAGGGAAATCAGGATATGTAAGACAGCGGGATCTGGAATTTTCAATGAAAGATATTACTAAAACCGAACTTTTAGAAAGACTGGATTCTCTGATAAAAATCGTAGATTCTACACTCGCAAACTTATCCGAAGAAGATTTGAAAAAAGATTATCCGACAGAAGCTCTAGGTTACAGAATGACAACCGGATATTTCCTGATCCATTTATTGGCCCATTTGAATTATCATCTTGGACAGATTAATTATCACAGAAGATTGTTAGATATTTAATTACTTCTCAAACAACATTTTCGTCAGAAATATCTTTAAGCTACAAAAGATAAGTCAGATAAGCATTTTATAATTCAACTTGCCTAATTAATCAACCAAAAATAATTACAATGAACACATCAGCAGTACTTTTACAAGACAGTTTGTTATTAATCTGGAACAATCGCAATTCGGCCGAAAGACTTCAGCTGATGGAAAAAATCTACGCTTCCGACATTTCATTTTACGAAAGTAATAATAGTGAGCCATTTACAGGATTTCAAGCTATAGATGAACTCATCCAAAAGTTACAGCAGGATTGGCCTTCTGATTTTGAATTTGTCCTGACCGAATCTCTTAAGTCCAATCACAACATACAGCATATCGCCTGGCAATTGGGTGTTCCAGGTCAGCAGGCTGTTGCAAAAGGTGCGGACATAGCCGTCACCGAGGGTGGGAAAATTAAAGCGTTATATCTATTCTTGGAAAGCTAAAATTGATGGTAACATAGAATTATTACTTCTCAAACAACATTTTCGTCAGAAAATCCTTCTCTTGGCTGCCTCTCGCAGGGGAATATTCTCTGCCGTAATAGATAATCTGGAGGTGCAGTTTGTTCCATACACTTTCGTTCCACAGGCTTTTGGCGTCACGTTCGGTTTGTACCACATTTTTTCCTTCCGTCAGTTTCCATTGTTTCATCAGGCGGTGGATGTGCGTATCGACCGGAAATGCCGGAAATCCAAAACCCTGACTCATCACCACAGAAGCAGTCTTGTGGCCTACGCCGGCCAGTTCTTCCAGTTCTTCGTAAGTCTGCGGAACTACGGAATTATGCTTCTCCACAAGCACTTCCGCCATCTTTTTCAGGTTTTTTGCTTTGGCATTGGTGAGACCAATCTGTTTGATCAGTTCCTTGATTTCTTCAACGCTCAGTCTTGCCATTTTCTCCGGCGTATCGGCAGCTGCGAAAAGTGCCGGCGTGATCTGATTCACTTTTTTATCCGTCGTCTGGGCAGAGAGAGCCACCGCAACCATCAGTGTGTAAGCATCTTTGTGATCCAGCGGAATCGGAAGTTCGGGATACAGTTTTTCCAGTTCTTCCTGCACTATTTTCGCCCTTTGTTTTTTGGTCATATTTTTAATTTTTATGGCAGCTTTATCCGCCTTCCACTCGTAAACCTAACGAAGTGGTTCGACGAAGTCAATCTTTTTGCCTCCGCTTCTCCAGCCACAAAAAAGGATTTCCGTTCAAGTCGGGCTGCGGATTTCAATATTTATTCAACATTTCACATCAAATTCACGATACAAAATCTTAGAATAAATTAATTTTGTGTAAAATTAAAAATTATGTTGCAGGTTGGCGATTCTTTACCGGAATTTATCGGAACAAATCAAAACGGAAAACAGATCAATTCTCAAAATCTAAAAGGGAAGAAACTCGTGGTTTTCTTCTACCCAAAAGCAAGTACGCCAGGTTGTACAGCCGAAGCGTGCAATCTGCGCGATAATTATTCGGTTTTGAAAGAAAAAGGTTTCCGGTTGATTGGCGTAAGTGCAGATTCTGAAAAACGTCAGAAGAATTTCACTGAGAAATATGAATTGCCATTTGATGTTCTGGCCGATGAAGATCACGACGTTATCAACAAATTCGGAGTTTGGCAGCTGAAGAAGTTTATGGGCAAAGAGTTTATGGGAATTGTACGAGCGACTTTTGTTTTTGATGAAAACGGAATTTGTATCCAGGTCATTGATAAAGTGAAAACGAAAGACCACGCTGCGCAGATTTTGGAATAACTCAATTTTATGGATAATGTTTCATTAATAATTGAGAGCTTTAATGATTGGGGAAGACCTTGGACTTTCTATAAATATGTAATCAATAATCCAAAGATTTCTCTAGAAGAAAAGGATGAATTTTCACAAATTTATAAAGATGCTTCGGAATTTGAATTGTGGAATTTTCCAGATTTATCTGAAGGCGCCAAAAACTCGACTCTCTATTTAAAGAATAACACGCCATTTACTGATGAAGCTATAAAGCAGATTGTAAATGCCATTGCTTATGAGTGGAAATAATGGATTATTTTATTGGAATCCAAATTTCCTCTTCTGCAGCATCGCTGTTTGGATTATAATTATCTCCGAAAATCTCAAAATGTGGTCTGTCATCGACCTCAAAATTATTTTCAGGAATAAAAGTGTTGAAGATATAGCCGAAAAGTTCCGGTCCATTTTCCGCTTTTCCTCTGTAAGTGAAAACCAGATATTTCCCACTTTCTAAGTTGAAAGTTTTGAAGTCATTTGGAATATTGTCAAAATCAAAAACTTCTGCAAGCGCATACTTTGTGAAAGTCTGATCTGGCGTGAAGTTTTCAGGATAGATTTGAAGCGAAAAAAGTTTGTCTGAAATCCTATTGGAAATCTCATTTCTCCGGATCATAAATTTCTGCCACAAAATTGCAGTTTTATCGTCACGAAAGGACGTGCTGAGGCTGAAACCAATCAGCTTTTTACTTTCGATGACTTCAACTCTGTGGATCAGTGGATTTTTAATTTTCATAATACCGCAATTCCTCATTATCATCCGGGAAAATCACATATTTTTTGAATTGTAGTCCCAGTCTTTCAATCAGTTTTTGAGAAGAGATATTCTCATCCGTCGTCATCGCTGAAAGTTTTTCTATCCCGAATTCAGTTTTGACAATTTCCATAAGATTCACAGCTGACTCATACGCAAAACCTTTCCCTTCAAAATTAGGAAGGAAGGAAAATCCAATATCGGGAACATCAATGCCATCTCTGGAAAATACACCTACTGCGCCAATTTTCTCATTCAATTCTTTGTGAATCACAACGCAGTTTCCAAAGCCCAATTTTTCGATCTGAGGAAGAAACCTGTTGGAAATGTAATTTTCAGCGTCCTTTTTCGTGCGAAGATTCCTGTCGCCGATAAATCTGATGAACGAGGGCAGATTGTAAAGTTTAAGGAAGAAATCGGCGTCTTCCAGATCAGCTGGCTTAAGAATTAATCTTTCAGTCTCGTAATTTTTCATTGATTAAAATAATAAAATTTTACGGTACAATCACTGTGAAAATATAGGCAAATAGATTGACCAGCAGTACAACACCATAGAGAATATTAGTTTTGCCACGGCTGAGAGACAGCATTACTGTGTAAAGCGAGAGCGCCAGGAGAACCATAGATTTGATGTCCAGACCTAGCAATAGCGGCATTTCGTAAATGATAGAGACCACAGCAACACATGGGATTGTAAGTCCGATACTGGCGATTGCAGAGCCTAAAGCAAGATTTAGACTTGTCTGGAACTGATTTCTCCGCGCTGCTTTGATGGCCGCCATTCCTTCCGGTAAAAGTACCACTGCTGCAATGATGACACCGACTAATGCCTGCGGAGCGCCCAGATTATGGACTACACTTTCTATGGTAGGAGAGAGCGATTTGGCCATTACCACAACCACGCCAAGGCAGATGAGCAGGAAGATAAGGCTCATAATACTGACAAAATTAGTTGGTGGATCTGCGTGAGGCTCATCGTCGTTTTCCGGTAAGAAATAGTTTCTGTGTCTCACGGTCTGAACCATTAAAAAAGTGCTGTAAATGACGAGTGAAGCTACTGAGAAGAAGATCAGCTGTGCTTTGCTGAAGGTTGGAGAAAGCTCGCTGGTCGTGTAATTTGGTAAAATTAAAGTCATAACGACGATGGCCACGAGGCTGATTAAAGCCATATTTCCGGAAGTCCTTGCGAAAAACTGCTCCTTGAATTTGATTCCTCCTACCAGAAGACAGGCGCCAAGAATTCCGTTAAGAATCAGCATGACGGCCGCAAAAACGGTGTCTCTGGCCAAAGTGCTGGTTTCCTTTCCGCCTGCAACCATTAATGAAACAATCAACCCGACTTCCAAAACTGTGATGGCAATAGCCAGAATAATGGTCCCAAACGGTTCCCCAACTTTGTGCGCCACCACCTCTGCATGATGTACTGCGGCCAATACTGATGAGATGAGCAACAGACTGCCTAGTGCGGCCAGCCATGCATTGTCATCTACAATGCCGAAAAAATAATAAGCAAGGGATAAAAGTGGAAAAATATAGGACCAGTGAAGTAAAGATTTTAAATTCATAAAAATGATTTCTCTAATTTACAAAAAATTATGTTAAACGGATATTTCTCCTGTCACGAAGCTTTCCGGGAATTTTATGCAACAAAAAAGCCACCAAAATATGGTGGCTTGTTTATAATGTTCCGATAAAAATTATTTTACCAGAGTCAGTTCGCTGATCAGTCTTGTAGCGCCTGCATATTTATCAATTACCCAAAGCACGTAACGTACATCTACGTTGATGGTTCTTTGTAGATTAGGTTCGAAAACGATGTCACCGCTTAAAGCTTCGCTGTTTCCGTCGAAAGCAAGACCCAATAAGTTACCATTTCCGTCAATGATTGGAGAACCGGAGTTTCCGCCAGTAATGTCATTGTTGGACAAGAAGTTGATTGGCATAAAACCGCCTTTCTTATCGGCGTACTGTCCGTAATCTTTTTTCTTGGCCAGATCCAGAACTTTTTTTGGAAGGTCAAATTCCTCGTCGCCTTTTTTGTATTTGGCCACCATTCCGTTGATATCGGTATAGTAATTTTCTTTGATGCCTTTGTAGTTTCTATCAGATCTTTCCGGAAGTGTCTGCACTGTACCGTAAGTCAGTCTCATTGTAGAGTTAGCGTCCGGATAGAACACTTTTTCCGGCTGTGCTTTTCTAAGTCCGTCCAGGAATAGTCTGCTGTTTTTAGCGAAATTCTCATCAATTTTAGCATATTTCTCCATGCTTAGTTTCTGCTCCTCCACCATACTGTTGGCAAACTGTCTCATTTTGTCGGCATCAATTTTCAGTCTGTCAGGATTTTCTACGAAAGCCATTGCAGATTTTTTATTGGCAAAAATAGATTCATAAGCCAAGGTAGAAAGATTGTCTACGTCTGCTGCCAAAATTGTCGGGGAAGCAAATTCCTTAGCAACTCTTACTTTATAAAGAGATGTCAACGCTACCAGCATATCACCTTCCACATTGTCGTGGAAACCGTCATAAGCTTTTTCTACAGCTTCTACCACTTTCGCTTTCATGGATGCTTTTCCTGCATCGTCCTGATCTGCGTAAGATTTGAACAAGCTTCCCAATTGGTAAGTGGTCCCGATATAATGTGCATTTCTCTGAAGAATAGATGCGTAATTACGCTCTACATTTCTTCCGGAGATCTGTTTGTAATAGCTCTGGATTTCTGGCAACACTTTATAGTATGTAGCTTCATTGGGAGACTGAGCTGCCCACTGCGTGTAGATCTGTTCTGTTTTTTGCTTTTCGGAAACTGTTCCGTTTTTCTTTACAGCGTCTATTGTTCCCTGTCTGTTTTTCCAGTAGTTGGCAACACTTGCGTATTGGGAAGCATAATCCAGCTGAGTCGCTTTGTCTTTGTCCATATACTTTTTCATTACATCCATCGCTACTTTGGAAGATTCTACCCAAGCCGGATAATCTTTGTCCACCATCTGCTCGATGCCGTAAGACGTCAGATAACGGTTGGTTCTTCCCGGATAGCCAAGAATCATAGTAAAATCTCCAGGTTTGTAACCTTTAAGGGAAACAGGCAGGAAATGTTTTGGTTTCAAAGGAACGTTGGTTTCAGAATATTCTGCAGGATTCCCGTTGGCATCTGCATAAGCACGGAAAACCGTAAAATCTGCAGTGTGTCTCGGCCATTCCCAGTTGTCTGTATCGCCACCGAATTTCCCTAATGAGGACGGCGGTGCGCCCACCAGTCTTATATCTTTATAGTCTTGATATACAAAATAGTAGAACTCATTTCCGTTGAAGAAATCTCTTACCACAACAGTGTATTTTCCGTTTTCGGAATTTTCTGTCTGGATTGCTTTGTATTCTGCATCTATCACTGCTTTTCTGTCTGCAGCAGACATATTGTTATTCAGTTTTGCATTGATTCTTGCAGAGACATCATCCATTCTTACAAGAAATCTTACGTAGAGTCCTTTCGCATTGAATTCTTCATTCGGTTTCATTGCCCAGAAGCCATCTTTCAGATAATCCTTTTCTGGTGTAGAGGCAGCTGCGACAGCGTCATAACCACAGTGGTGATTGGTAAAAATCAATCCCTGATTAGATACCATTTCGCCGGTACAGAAACCACCGAAACTTACGATGGCATCTTTCAGACTGGAGTTGTTCACAGAATAGATCTCCTCCGGTGTCAGATGCAGACCTTCTTTCTGCATATCTACGCCGTTCAGACGTTTTACAAGCATCAGAAGCCACATGCCTTCATCGGCTCTCATCTGCGCAAAACTCAATAGAAAGGTGAGCGCTAAAAATATTTTTTTCATAAGTAAAAATTGATTGTTACAAGTTTCTTGATAAGGTTCCGATGCACTGTTAATATTGATATGACAGTGCCCGGAGCGCTTCCAAAGTAAAATTATTTTACAGGGCTAATTTAACAATTATTTTAAATCTAATGGTATGAATTTGGCTAATACATTCAGTTAAAATCACGAAAATGAAATTCTTAAACAGAATCGGCTTTTTAGCATTAATATTACTTCTAACAGTTTCTTGTACATCAACAAAAAATACGACAGAATCAATGGGAAATATTCACCGAAAATGGATGCTTGTTGAATACAAAGATTTCGCAAAACCGGAGCTGGTCAAATTAGAAGCTAATATGGATCTTACGAAAATAAACGATACGCCCAACCGCTACACCGCAAAAATGGGTTGCAACGGAATGTTTTTCACGTCTGAATTTGATAACGGAAAAGCAAAATTCTCCGGCTTGGGTTCTACAATGATGTACTGTGATGACAGGATGAAACTGGAAGAATCATTCGGTAAAACTCTGCCGACAATGACGCAGTATAAAATCGAAGGCCATTTTTTGACCTTGTCCAACGTTGAGGGGCAGAAGATGAAGTTTGTGGCTGCAGACTGGGACTAGAATAATAATTATAAAGGATCACTGATTTTTCAGCTATCCATAATTATTCTTTTTCTTTTTTAAAATAATAATATCATTAACCAAATAAATATTCAACTATGAAAAGAAGTGCAAAAGCTGTCTGGAAAGGCACAGTAAAAGATGGAAGCGGTATTTTGACAACCCAGAGTACAACGCTGAACAACACACAGTATTCCTTCAAAAGCAGATTCGAAGACGGCGTGGGAACTAATCCCGAAGAGTTGCTGGCCGCTGCCCACGCAGGATGTTTTACTATGAAAACTTCAGCATTGCTTTCAGAGGCCGGTTACAACCCGGAAACCCTAGAAACTGACTGCAAAATCAGCCTGGAGGAAGGGAAAATCACACTTTCCGAATTGACATTGACGGCCAAGATTCCGGGAATCTCAGAAGATGATTTCCAGAAAATAGCCCAGGATGCCAAAGAAAACTGCCCTGTAAGTCAGGCTTTCAGTTTCGAAAAAACTTTGACAGCAACTTTAGCTTAGTCAGGAAAATCCACTTTTAAATTTAAAGCAGATAGAAAAAACCAAAGTGAGTCTTTGGTTTTTTTGCCGAAAAATAGTATCTTGTCAAAATCAGAATATAATTAATTTAATGATAGAAAATAAAGAACATCAGTACGAAAAAGCCGTTTTGGTAGGATTAATCACCCAGCATCAAAGCGAAGACAAGCTGATAGAATATATGGACGAACTGGAGTTTCTGGCTTTCACAGCCGGTGCTGAGGTTGATAAACGTTTTACCCAAAGATTGACTCAGCCGGATTCCAAGACATTTGTCGGAAAAGGGAAAATGGAGGAAATCCGCGATTACGTGAAGGAACAGAAAATAGGAACGGTCATTTTTGATGACGAGCTCTCACCGTCTCAGCTGAAAAATCTGGAACGCGAAATGGAAGTAAAGGTGCTGGACAGAACCAATTTGATTCTCGACATTTTTGCACAGCGCGCGCAGACATCCTACGCAAGAACTCAGGTAGAACTGGCGCAATACCAATATCTTTTGCCAAGACTTACCAGAATGTGGACCCACCTCGAGAGACAAAAAGGGGGAATCGGGATGCGTGGACCTGGAGAAACGGAAATCGAGACCGATAGAAGGATTATCCGTGACCGAATCACCTTGCTGAAAGAAAAGCTGAAAGTGATAGACAAACAGATGGGTACACAGCGTAACAACCGTGGAAAAATGGTGCGTGTCGCACTCGTAGGCTATACGAATGTAGGCAAATCTACGCTGATGAATGCCTTGTCGAAATCCGATGTTTTCGCTGAAAACAAACTGTTTGCAACGCTCGACACCACAGTCCGTAAAGTGGTAATCGGCAATCTGCCTTTCCTTTTGACGGACACGGTTGGATTCATCAGAAAGCTGCCGACACAGTTGGTAGAAAGTTTCAAATCAACTTTGGACGAAGTAAGAGAAGCAGATTTACTGATCCACGTTGTTGATATTTCACATGAGAGTTTTGAAGATCACATCAATTCTGTGAATGATATTCTCCAGGAGATTGATGCGCATCAGAAACCAATGATTATGGTTTTCAATAAGATTGATGATTTCAGTTATGAGAAAAAGGACGAAGACGATCTGATGCCCGGTTCTCACAAAAATATCTCTCTGGACGAATGGAAAAAAACATGGATGGCAAAATCGAAATTTCCAACCGTTTTTATCTCTGCTTTGACCAAAGAAAACTTTCCGGAGATGAAGAAAATGATTTACGATGAGGTTCACAGAATTCACATTTCCCGTTTCCCTTACAACGATCTTCTGTTCGAATATTTTGAGGATGAAGAGGAAGCTTAATTATAATTTAAAATAATCCAAATCCGGTTGTCGTAGAAGCGGTCAGCTGTCAACCAACAACTCAATATTAATGGAGTTATATTACTCATTTTCAGTACTTATCGTTTTGGCTTCTGTCTTTGCTTATCTCAATCACAGGATTCTGAAACTTCCCAGCGCAATTGGGATTATGGTCATTGCGATTGTCGTCTCTGTCACTCTTGTGGCATCGGGCGACAATTTTTTGCCTAAAACTACCACGCATCTGACAGATCTTATCAACAACTTTGATTTCACCGAAGTTCTGATGGGTGCGATGCTTAACTTTCTGCTTTTTGCGGGCGGAATTCATATTAATATCAAGGATCTCCGGGAACAGTTTGGTCCGGTGCTGATGTTTTCTACCGTAGGCGTGATCATTTCTGCATTTGCAGTGGCATTGGGTGCCTACTATCTTTTGCCTTATGTCGGAATCACAATGCCGTTTATCTACTGTCTCGTTTTCGGAGCTTTAATTGTTTAACGACGGTATGGCAGTTGTCGTTTTTACAGTGGTTTTGCAGCTCGCAATCGGCCGCGAAGTGGAGCTGAATGTGGAAAGCATCGGATTATTACTCCTTAAAGAAGCCGGTGGTGGTTTACTTTTGGGTATTATTCTAGGATTTTCTGCTTCCAGAGCTATGCGTGTGGTCGATGACTATATTATTTCCGTATTAATCACATTATCAGTCGTAATGGGCGGTTATCTGATTGCGCACGAGATGCATATTTCTGCGCCATTGGCAATGGTAGCTGCAGGATTGTTTATGGGTAATTTCAGCGAAAGTTTCAAAATGAAATCCGAAACACAGGATTATCTGATCAAATTCTGGGAGCTGATTGACGAAATCATGAATGCTGTTCTGTTTCTTTTCATCGGTTTTGAATTGCTTCTAATCAAGGATTTAAATGAATATCTTGTCG
>Ga0308163_10003485_pt1 | contig 13147 bp, 15 predicted proteins | sample PhyTR1_FD_201037 | JGI IMG/M metagenome (GOLD analysis project Ga0308163, IMG submission 201037) | Phyllosphere microbial communities from UC Gill Tract Community Farm, Albany, California, United States - DLSLT.R1 | ecosystem: Host-associated > Plants > Phyllosphere > Unclassified | place: USA... | reverse complement strand
ATCGACCCTGCTTCGATTCCAGGGGGAATCGCGCCGATGAGGACGTTCTCTAACTCAATCTCAAAGTATTTGATAGGAACGCCGTTGCCGTCCGCCCTCATGAATTCGAATTTGGCTTTCGGTATTGTTTTGCCCATCGCGCAAGTCTGCATCAAAATAGGCGACGACAGGTCGGCCATTTTGCCGAAGGTTATTTCTTGAATATCTACGCGCTCTGCGGTGTGCCCACCGCCGGTCGATGCGGTCGCGCTGCGGGGCTGGATGAGCCCCCAATTTACCGACGCGCATTCAATCCAATCCTTGTGCTTGTCGTCCTGTGATTCGCCCTTTATGCCGTCGATTTGCAAATATACGTCAATTGCCATGATTCCTCCTGTGAGTGGGGCATCTATCATGTAACAAGACTGATGAGACTGCTTGGGTTAGCTCAATCAGTTTGCTTTTGTTGCTGTTAGATTGAAGGTTTATCCATTCAGGGAGCGATTTATGACCGGCAAGCCAGCGGCGGTTAGTCCGAACGCAAGTATGAAGATGAGCCCCAAGGCCAAAGCTCGCATGCGCGCCACGGAAAAGAACATTTATAAGTATTACAACGATATGGGCAAGAATAAAGGGCATTGTACGTGGGGAGCCGGTATTCTTGCTCATAGGGGAGTTTGCACCGAAGAAGAGCTCGGAAAAAAGGTGAGCACGGAAATGGTAGACCAAGCATTCGAGAGGAAGGTTCGGGAAGCTGAAGGAATCGTTCGTCGCAATATCACTGTTTCGCTCAATCAGGCGCAGTTCGATTCGCTGTGCAGTCTAGCTTATAATGCCGGTGCGGGAGGTTCCAGCACTACATTTAAGTTCGTGAATAAAAATGATTTTGCCGGGGCAGCGGCAAACATGGCGTTAATGATTAAAGTGCAAGTTATTGAAAAAGGGAAGAAAAAATACGTCATTGCGTCAGGCTTAATCAAGCGCCGCGCCGAGGAAGCCGCGCCATTTCTTATCAAAGATGAAGCGGCGACTGCTGCTGCTAAATGAGGGGAGTTGATATGTCTATTGTCCGGCTTTTTTTTCAGCGCGTTAAGATATTATCATTCATTGCTGCAATTGCTATCGTTACGCAGGCGCCCGCTTATGCGTCAGACCCGGTTGAGCGACGAGTAACCGGCGACTGGCGATTTACTGCGGCGCTTGATGGAGCAGAAATAGCGTCGCTCGATGAGCGCGAAGCACGGCAACTTCTCGGCAAAGTCTTCACGATACGTAAAGATAAAGTCAAATTCGAAAAAATGGACTGTGGAGGGACTGAATTTGAAGCGCAGAAGGTCGAACCCCGACTTCACCTGCGCGAAGCATTTCACGCAAGCTCAAAGGAGCTCGGCCTGCCTAACCCGGTCACTGTTGTTGACCTGGGCTGTACGTCAGCGTTCATCACGAAACCGAACCATCTAGTGATTTTCTGGCAAGGCTGGTTCTTTGATGCTGTTCGCGTGAAGCGCTAGTGTCGTGTCTGTGCAACGTGTGCAAGTTCCGTGCACATGCCATGCATGTGCACGGCCTAGGTGCATCTATAAAATATCTAAAATGTTGATTTTAAAAGGATTATGTACCAGAAAAGGTTTGCTAACTAACTCATAATCCGTTGGTGCCCGGTTCGACTCCGGGGAGGCCTACCAATTAAATCAAGGACTTCAGTTAAATCTTATGTCCAGCTTCGTAAACGTAGTAGCTGAAGTTCTACACAAGTTTTACACTTTTGAGTTACTGCGTTAAAAAGCCCGGTGTAAAAGCCGGGCTTTTTTCTTTGTATGAAGCGACCGCGCGCCAGTTGGCCAAGGTCAGCGTTGGCGAACAGCGTCGAAGAAGAAGCCTTTCCAGTGCACTACCAGGCGGTCCGAGGCCTTCTTGTACACATACGTGCATTTGACATGCATGGACTTCCCCCACTCCGGTAGACATTTCTGACCTATGATTTGAGCATAGGAGAGATGAATGAGTACACAGCGTTACACACCGGAATTCAAGGAAGAAGCAGTTCGCCAAGTTGTTGAGCGGGGCTACCCGGTTCCCGAGGTTGCGGCCAGGCTCGGGGTATCGGCCCATAGTCTGTATAAGTGGGTCAAGGCAGTGATGCCGACGAAGGACGAGAAGCAAAGTGCGGAGCTGGTCGAAGCAAAAAGCGAAATCCTGCGGCTGCGTTCTCAAATGCGGCGGCTGGAAGAGGAGCGCGATCTGCTAAAAAAAGCCGCACGGTACTTTGCCAGGGAGCCCGAGTAAAGTACCACTTCATGAATGAGCATCGGCAGGAGTTCTCGCTTGTCTTGATGTGCCGCGTATTGAAGGTGGCCCGTGCCGGGTTTTACCAATGGCTGCATCAACCGGTCTCTGAGCGTGCAAAGGAAGATGCTCGCCTGGTCGAGGTGATTCGCGATTCGTATTCAGCCAGTGGTGGGGTCTACGGAGCAAACCGCGTCTTCGGAGATCTGCGAGAAGCCGGCGAAACCTGCGGCCGCAATCGTGTAGCGGGGCTCATGCAGGTCAATAAAATCAAAGCTGTACGTGGTTATAAAGCGCCCAGAAGGATTGCGGGACGACCTTCAATCATCGCGCCTAATCGGCTGAATCGCGAATTTACCGTCGATGCCCCCGATCAGGCTTGGGTCACAGATATCACTTACATCCGAACGTGGCAAGGCTGGCTTTACCTGGCAGTCGTGGTCGACCTTTTTGCACGCAAGGTCGTTGGATGGTCGATGAAGTCGACCTTGTCGCGAGCGCTGGCGATCGATGCTTTATTGATGGCAGTCTGGCGACGCAAACCCAAGAATCCTGTGCTCGTGCATTTAGACCAGGGTAGTCAGTACGGTAGCGATGACTGGCGCCGCTTCTGCAAGGCCAACAACCTTGAGCCAAGCATGAGCCGTCGTGGAAATTGTTGGGACAATGCCGTCGCCGAATCCTTTTTCAGCAGCCTGAAAAAGGAACGCAGCCGCAAACGCATCTACAAAACCAGAGATTTGGCGCGGGCCGATATCTTCGATTACATCGAAGTCTTTTACAATCGAACCAGGCGCCACAGCCATCTGGGCGGTGTCAGCCCGGAGGCCTTTGAACGCGCCTCAGCGTGAGGTCAGGATTTGTCTAGGGAACCGGAGGAAGTCCAATCATAGGCCAGAAATGTCTACCGGAGTGGGGGAAGTCCACACAGCCCTCACCGATGCTCTCCCACCCCCACCTGCTCACACATCTCCAGCACCGGACAAGTCGAACACTTTGGCCGATTCCCCGTACAAACGTGCTTTCCAAACGGCACCAGCAGGCGATTGATATCGATCCAATACCGCTCAGGCAGCTTCTGTTCCAGCGCCAACAAGGTCTTCTCCGGTGTCGACGCTTTCACATACCCCCACCGCCCGGTCACGCGATGCACATGGATATCGACGCTGATGACCGGCGTGCCGCAGGCAACGCCCAGGACCAGGTTCGCGCACTTCGGCCCGACCCCCGCAAACGACAGCAGCACGTCCCGGTCGCCAGGCAAACTATCGCCGAACTGTTCGTCGACTTGGCGCGCGATGGCCAGGATTTGGTGCGCCTTGCGCTCATGAAAAGTACTGGGACCGATCAGCGCATCGAGCGCTTCCCACGACAGCTGGCAGACCTCGGCCGGCAGGCGCGCGCGGGCGAACAGCGCGCGCGATACCGGCAGCGTTACTTCGTCATAGGTGCGAATCGAAATGATGCAGGCCAGCAGCTGCTCGAAGGTAGAGCTGAAGCCTTCCTCGGCCAACTGGAACAGCGCTGCCTTGGGCCAGGGCTGTACGGCCTGCTCGATACGCGCGAGCGCAATGCCAATATCGAATGGCTGTTTTTCCATCGGCTTTTCTCTCATCGTCCAGGGTGGATGATGGGAAGATAAACCTGGCTTTTCCAGCCGTCCGTTCCATGCCGCACAAGCGGCCGCGCCTACAGCACGATTTCCGTCCCCAGCACTTTCAGGAACTGCCCCAGCCACTGCGCATGCGCCGGCCATGCCGGCGCCGTCACCAGCATCCCGTCCGTCACAGCCTGGTCGACCTCGATCTCCGCATACTCGCCGCCCGCCATGCGCACCTCGGGCGCACAGGCCGGGTAGGCCGATACCCGCTTGCCGCGAATGACGTCCGCCGCCGCCAGCAATTGCGCGCCGTGGCAGACGGCGGCAATCGGCTTGCCGGCAGCGGCAAACGCGCGCACCAGTTCCAGCACCGCGGGATTCAGCCGCAGGTATTCCGGCGCCCGTCCGCCGGCGATCATCAGCGCATCGTAGTCATCCACGCGCGCCTCGGAAAAATCGGCGTTCAATGCAAACAGGTGACCGGGCTTTTCGGTATAGGTCTGGTCGCCTTCGAAGTCGTGGATCGCGGTCTTGATCTTGTCGCCCGTTTTCTTGCCGGGGCAGACCGCATGCACCGTGTGGCCGACCATCTGCAGCGCCTGGAAGGGCACCATGGTCTCGTAGTCTTCCGCAAAATCGCCGGTCAAAAACAGGATCTTTTTCGCTGCCATCGTGTTCTCCTTGAACTAACAGCACACATCAAACGCGGCCGGGCTGGCCGCCCTGGTCAGGCTCGAACACGATACCATCCGGCTCCACGATTTGCTAAGCTTGATATCCGGACATCAACGATAACGCCATGACACTCAGCATCGACGAATTAAGGGCGCTGGCCACCGTATCCGATGCGGTCACGCAGGAATGCGGCTGCGCGATTGCGTCGCTGCACGGATGGACGCGTACGCCCATCGATTTCCCGCAGGAGCAGATGCGCAACGCCGGCACGCTGGTGGTCGATCCGTATGCGGAGCCGACCTATGCCGAATACCATCCGCACGGCAGCAATTACTGGTCGCCGGAAGCGCCGATCACGCCGCAGTACTTTCCGTACAACCGCTGCACCGCCCAGCAATGCACGGTGTGCGGCCGTTGCTGCCTGGCGTATGTCGAAGGGGGCGGCTATTACGTGGAGCCGCGCGTCCGCGCGCTCGATCCACGACGCATCGTGGATGTGCCCGCATCTCATTAAGCTTCAATGCGTGGCCGAGGCCTGCGATTGTAGTGTCCTCACAACGCAGTCCTAAGTTGCCGGAAGTTTGTAAAACATAGTTTTGGCGCGTGAATGCCCGCTTGTTATAGTCGGCTGAACAAGGCGTTGTCACCAACAGGCGCCGGCGAGGCCGGAAAGCCGGTCGTGCCCCTTGTTTCGCGAGTACAAAATGCCTGTTCACACGCTCCCGCGTCGCGTCTCGACGGTGAACCTGCTATTCGTGGCCGTCATGCTGCTTTCCTATCCGGTCGCGGCGCTGCTGGCCCAGGCCTGGGGCATGGAAAATGCCGTCATCGAGAATGTGCAGGTCCTCATGCTGCTGTATGGCTGTGCGGCTGCCCTCGTCGTCTGGCGCCACCATGCCGGCCTGCCGCTGGCCGCGCTCGGGCTGGCCGTGGCGCCGGTGTGGTTCGTCCTGGCCGCGCGCGAATTGAGCTGGGGTGCGGTGCTGCTGCAGGCCGATGCCGTCAAAACCGGACAGCCGCTCCAGGAACCATGGTAGAAGCCGGCCGTGGCGCCGGCGATCATTGCGCTGTTGATATGGTCGGGCCTGATCATGTGGCGCCATCGCTTGCATGGCTTGCTGTTCCGGATGGTAAAAAACGGAGTCCACGCCGTTTTTCCGCTATTCCTGGCGGTGGCCTCGACGTATTTTTCGGCCTGCGCCGAGGGCCACGTTGCCTGCGGTCTTACGCCTGCGCCAAGCCATGCCCTCGTGTGGGAAGAGGGAATGGAGCGATTGCCTATGCGGCGCTGCTGTTCGAGCAGCACCTGGTTTTCCAGGCCTTCAAACCGCCGGCCATGCAGGATGCGTATCCGGTCGGCTGGGAACACGGTCGAATCGGCTAAAAACGCATAATGGTGCGCTTGTGTTACAAGCGCTTGCAATTGAAACCTTTTTGCTCTTTGCAGCGAACTGTGCGCGGCTTACCCTGTAGTCAGGCAACTCACAATGATATAGGGGAAATACCATGAAACAGTTCAGCAAACGTATCGCTTTTGCCGCCGCCTTCGCCCTGGCCGGCGCCATGCCGCTGGCCAGCCAGGCTGCGCCGCAAGATCATCATCCGCGCGCTTCGGCGCAATGCCAGAATTGCGGCACCGTGGTCTCGACCAATACCTACAAGCGCGAAGCGCAGCGCGGCAGCGGTGTCGGCGCGGTCGGCGGCGCCGTGGTCGGCGGGCTGCTGGGCAACCAGATCGGCAGCGGCAGTGGCCGCACGCTGGCAACCGTGGCCGGTGCGGTCGGCGGCGCTTATGGCGGCAACAAGATCGAGCGCAATGTAAAGGCCGAGATCTATACCGATGTGCGCGTCAGGATGGCGCGTGGCGGGTATCGCACCGTCACCGAGAAGGGCCAGTCGCGCTACCGCAACGGCGACCGCGTGCGTGTGCAGAACGGTCACCTGGTGCGCCAGGGCTGATCGACAAAAAAGCCGCGTGGCGCAAGCACGTGGCTGCATCGACGATGGGCACGGCGTGCCCATCTTGCATTCAGGCCCGCTCTACCGGGTACACCTTCACCCGCTCGATCACCATCCCGCTCGCCGGCAGCGTCGGCATCCTGCGCAGGCTGACCGACGTGTCCTGCGGCGGCACCGTGTAAGCGATCGCTCCCGCGAACAGCTTCAGCGCCGAGATCACGATGTCCACCGTCGAAAACTCCCCCGGACAGCGGTGGTTCGCATGGAAATCGCCGCCGCCCTGCGCCACCAGGTCGTAGCCGCTGCTTTCGCGCTTGTCGAAGCGCTCCGGCCGGAACACGCCGGGATCGCCCCAGATCGCCGGATCGTGGTTGGTACCGTATAAATCCATCAGCACCCAGGTTCCTTTCTTGATGCGCATGCCGTTCCAGTCGAAGTCGTGCAGCGCGCGGCCGCCCACGGCCGGAAAGAAGGGGTAATAGCGCCGCACCTCTTGCGCGAACATGGCCGCGTAGGCGTCGTCGCCGGCGGCGATGCGGGCGCGCGCCTGAGGGTGTTCGTGCAGCGCCAGCACGCCGAAGGCGATGAAGCGCGCCACCGCGACCGCCGGGCGCAGCAGGTTCAGAAGCTCCACGCCCGCGTGCTTGCGGTTCATCTGCGTGCCGTCGGCGTCGCGGTGGCGCGCGATGACGCACAGCGGGCTGTCGGCGCGCGGCTGGAAGCGGCCGGCGCGCACCGCGTCGATGAGCGCCCGGGCCCAGGCTTCGGTACGCTTGCGCAGCATCTGCGCGCGCCAGTTGCGCGGGCCGGCCGAGCCGGCGCAGTCGATCATCGCCGCGAATTCCCGCGTGCGCCGGTTGGCGTCGTCCTCGGGCAGCGGCGGGATGCCGGCCCATTCGCAGGCGGCGCGGCACAGTACATGCTGGGCTTCCTCGTGCACCGATACGCGCGCCTGCGGGCTGGCTTCCCATTGCGCGAAGCGCTTGCGCCACTGCGCTTCGACCAGGGTGGCGAGGCGCTGCCGTTCCAGTGGGCCGAACAGGCCCATCATCATTTCCTTGCGCCGGTGGTGCATGTCGCCGTCGAGGGTGGCGACGCTGCCGAAGTCCTGCAGCAGGGTCAGCGCCGTGGGCGGCAGCGCGCCGCGCCGCGTGAAGCGGCCGGGCTGGTAGAACATGCGCGCCGCATCTTCGCCGCGCACGCACAGCGCGCGGCGCAGCATCAGGCGGGTCGTGAAGGCGTCACTGCCGAGGGCGGCGTAGCGGCGCGTCATGAAGCAGTAACCTTCCGACAGCAGGGCCAGGGTGTTGTCGAAGCCGCGCGCCCGGGGCAGGGCCCGACGCGCGTCGGCATGGTGGAGAGGGCGGTCGGTGCTGGCCAAGTTCGGTCTCCTTTGTCGCCGTTGATAATCTGCCCGGCGCACGCGTCAATGCGGCACGGGGGTGAAGGCCGGGTCGGGCATGTCCTGCAGCGCGCGCGGCAGGTAGATGGTGACCGTGGTGCCGCTGCCCAGCTTACTGGCCAGGCGGATGTGGCCACCGCTCTGCTTGACGAAGCCGTGCGCCATCGACAGGCCCAGGCCGGTGCCCTTGCCTTCGGGCTTGGTCGTGAAGAAAGGCTCGAAGGCGCGCTCCATCACGTCGAGCGGCATGCCGCTGCCGGTGTCGCTGACGGCCACGGTCACGTAGTCGCCGGGGCGGATGCCGGTGTCGGCCGGCTCGCTGTCCGGGGTCACGTCGGCGTTGCCGAGCGTGATCGCGACGTCGCCCTGGCCATCCATCGCGTCGCGCGCGTTGATCACCAGGTTGAGCAGCACGTTCTCGAGCTGGTTCGGGTCGACCAGGGTATTCCACAGGCCGGGCGGGATCTGGAAGCGGATCGCGATATTGTCGCCGACGGCGCGGTGCAGCAGGCTGTCCATGCGTTCGATGAGCTGGGCCAGGTTGACCACGCTCGGGTGCAGCGGCTGGCGCCGGGCAAAGGCGAGCAGCTGGGCCGCCAGCTTCTTGCCGCGTTCGACCGCGTCCATGATGCCGAGCAGGCGCTTGCGGTTGCTGTCGTCGGCGCGCAGCATCAGCTGGGTGTTGGCGCTGATGATGTGCAGGATGTTGTTGAAGTCGTGCGCCACGCCGCCGGTCAGTTTGCCCACCGCTTCCAGTTTCTGCGAGCGCGCCAGGGCCGTGCGCGCCTCGTCCAGGCGCTGCTGGCGCCGGCGTTCGCGCTCCGCGCTTTCGCGCCGCGGACGGATGTCGCGCACGAAGGCGGTGATGCCGTAGCCTTGTTCGGTGGGCAGCGGCGTGATCGCGATCTCCACCGGAATCCGGGCGCCGTCGCGGGTCAAGGCCTCGATCTCGGTCGGTCCGCTGAACTGCGCGCATTCGCCGCTGCGCACGAACAGGGCCAGGCAGGCCTCCTGCTCGCCGCGCTGCTCGGGCAGCACCAGCAGCTCGATCGCATCGCGCCCGAGCGCCTCGTACTCGTGCCAGCCGAACAGCTTGCAGGCCTGGGTGTTCCAGTCGGTGATGCGGCCGTCGGGGGCAATGCCGATGAAGGCGTCGTAGGCGTTCTGCAGGATCAGGCGGATGCGCCGCCGTTCGGCGTCGACGCGGTCGTGCGACTCGCGCAGCTCGAGCGTCATGCGGCCGGCCAGTTGCAGCGCGCGGCGCCGTTCGGTCGCCAGCAGCCAGACCACCAGCGCCAGCAGCAGGCCCAAGCCGATGCCGGTCGCCGCGATCGCCAGCGGCGCGCGGCTGTCGGCGCCATGTTCGAAGCCGGGCGCCGAATGCACGCGCAGGGTCCATGGCCGGCCGGCCATGTCGATCGTCGACTGGCTGGCGAACAGCGCTTCGCGCCCGGCCGGCGGCGCGCCGGACGAGGCGTAGAGCAGGGTGGCGTCGGTGGTGGCCAGCCCGTCGAAGATCTGCACCCGGAGGTCGCCGGCATGCTCGCCGCCGACGCCGCGCATCAGGTCGTCCATGCGGAAGGGCGCATACACCCAGCCGAGGATGGTCGCGCGCCGCTCGGCGACGGTGGCGTGGGGCTGGCCGGCGCGGTACACCGGCAGGTACATCAGGAAGCCCGACTGCGGCTCTGCGCCGGGACCTTCCTGCACCAGCTTGAGCTTGCCGGTGGCGGCGGCGCGGTCGGCGTCGCGCGCGGTTTCCATCGCGGCGCGGCGTTCCGGTTCGCTGAACATGTCGTAGCCGAAGGCGCGCCGGTTGCGTTCCGTGAGCGGCTGGATGTGGGTGATCGAGGTGACGCCGGCGCCCGCGGCGCCGGGACGCAGCGCGTAATCGGGATAGCCTTCGGCGCGCACCGCGGCGACGTGGGCGTCGATGCGCGCGGGCGGCAGGATGGTGGCGATGCCGAGCGCCTCCATGCCGGGGAAGCGCTGGTCAAGGCGCAGCATGGCGTGGTACTCGGCGAATTCGGCGCGGGTGACGGCGGTCGAGCCGCGCAGGTAGCCGCGGGTGGCGTGCAGGACTTCCTCGTACACCGCCATGCGCTGGGCGATCGCGGCCGAGAGGTCGCGCACGCGGTAGTTGAAGGTGGCCTGCAGCTCGGCGCGCGCGGTGCGCTCGACGCTGGTGGCGAAGGCGAAGGTCGCCACCAGCGCGGCCAGGAACACCAGCGCGGCCAGCAGCAGGGGCAGGGCGGCGGAATTGCGCCAGCGGGCCGGCGGGGGTGTGGCGGAAGCAGGCGAGGAAGTGGGGTGGAGAGCGGGCATGGGCTGTTTGCGGCAAAAGCGGTATCGGGGGCTTTGCCGTCAAAGGGGGTGGAATGGGCGCGCCGTCTCGCACAGCATACCGGTCCGGCTCGCGTTCGGGCGCACGGCAGGCGCCCGGCACGCGTGCGCCGCGCCGCCGCGGCTACAATACCGAAGCCTTCTTTTAATCTCATGAACCCGTCCCGATTCCCACCTTTCCACGCTTTCCCGGCCGCCAGGGAGGCGCCATGAGCCTGTTGCGCCGCGTGCGCTGGAGCCTGGGCCTGTTCCTGCTGGCCGTGCTGCTATGGGCTGCGCTGTGGCCGCTGCGCCAGCCGAGCCGCGAACGCATCGTCGATTTTCCGCGCGGTGCGGCGATCCTCGAGAACCGCGGTAGCGGCGGCCAGGTACCGTCGACCATCCACCTGACGCTGGGCGTGCGCGACGTGCTGCTGCTGCGCAACCGCGACTTGTCCGCGCATGTGTTCGGCCAGGTGCTGGTGCAGCCGGGGCGCGAATTCCGCCTGCCCTTCGAGCAGGCCGGCGAGTTCGGCTTCGCCTGCGACGCCGCCCTCGGCGATGCGGTGCGGGTGACGGTGTCGGCGTATCCGGATCCCGGCTGGGACCGCGTGGCCTGGCGCCTGCGCGCGCTCGGCGACGCCGTCCGCGAGCTGCCTCTGGTGCGGCCCGAGGACTGATCCGGGCCGCGTCCGCATGCCCCGATGGACGACGCAATCGTGCACCTCTGCGTGCGGCGAATCTGTCATGATGGGTACATGGCCACGATTTCCATACCACTGTTCCCGCTCAGTACGGTCCTGTTTCCGGACGGTGTGCTGCCGCTGCAGATCTTCGAGGTGCGCTACCTCGACATGATCAGCCGTTGCCTGACGGAAGACGAGCCATTCGGCGTGGTGCTGCTGACCCATGGCCAGGAAGTACACAGCTCCCAGGTCGCGGAACGCTTCACCGGATCGGGCACGCTGGCCCAGGTGGCGGACACCACCGCCTCCACGCCGGGCCTGCTGCAGGTGATCTGCCGCGGCAGCTCGCGCTTCGACGTCATGGACAGCGAGCGCCACGAGAACGGCCTGTGGATGGCGGAAGTCAAGCTGGTCGAGGACGACCACGCCGTGCGTATCCCGTCCGACCTGAAGGGCGCCGCCGACGCCCTCGACCGCGTGCTGGCCTCACTGCAAGACGTGCCGGAAAGCCGCTGGCCGGTACAGCCGCCGTTCCGCCTTGACGATTGCGGCTGGGTCGCCAACCGCTGGTGCGAACTGCTGCCGCTGCCGAACCAGCAGAAGCAGCACATGCTGATGCTGGATAATCCGATGATCCGGCTGGAGCTCTTGCACGATGTGCTGGATGAGCACGGGTTGATCACGTCCTGATCGACTGCTTTTCGCGCAGGCGGCGCCTATTACGCCTCGACGCTGATCCCGGCCGCCGCCGCTGTCCCGCCATCCTGCGCATACGCCTTCAACAATTCCCGCGCCTGGGCTAGTTCGGGCGTTTCTTCGTCATCGTCCTTGGCGATCTCGTTCCCGTTCTTGTCGATCTCGCCGCTGGCCAGTTTCTTGTCGTATTCCGCCTGCTCGGTCTCGCTGACCGTGCCGTCGCCGTTGGTATCGGCCGCTGCGACATAGGTGGCGCTGTCGGTTTCTGGCGACGCCTCGGCACGCCCGCCGCCGCCCGCCCCGCCGGCCACGCGCGAGGCGTCGAACTGGGCGTTGAGCTGGCCGGACAGTTTATCGACCGCTTCGCTCAGTTCGCTCTTGCTGACCTTGCCGTCGCTGTCGCCGCCGAGGGCGTCGAAGGCGGCGTCGATGTCGACCGCCGGACCCTTGCCGCCGTCGCCGGCGGCCAGCGCGCCCTGCAGGTCGGTTTTCTCGATATGAGCCTGGTCCTTGGTGTCGGGCCTGGAAAAGATCGCGTCCGCCCTGCTCGACGCGCCGCTAGCGCTGATGCTTGCAACCATGATGTGTCCGTAATCGTTGATTCACCTAATAATTATCGGCTGCGTAGGCGGCCTCGCGAGGGCAGCGCCATGTAAAGCCGGGTAAAGCCATGTAAAGGCCCGGTTGTCAAAAAATCAGCGGAGTTGGGGTGGAAATGGAGGATTTCGTACACAGAGGAGTGGTTTTGAGGTAACCTTGAGTGCGATTCAGTATCTCTACGTCCGTGCGGCCCTTGCCGCCGCGAGCCATGTGCCGCAAGGCGCGTCCCGATATCCCGGTTTTTCCGCGTTGGCCATGTACCGCCGCAGCCCGGCCGTAGAACGCAAAGGAATCCTCTAAACCGCGGTCCGCTCGTGGCAGCGGCGCAGTACGCTTAATGCCCGAAAGAAAACATGTCTGAAACACCGACTAATCAAGAAACTGGCGACGCGCCGACCGTGCGCTTTGCCGATTTCGGCCTGGCGCCCGAGATCGAACGCGCGCTGTCGGATCAGGGCTATGTCCATCCGACCCCGATCCAGGCCCAGGCCATTCCCATTGTCCTGCAGGGCCGCGACGTCATGGGCGCCGCCCAGACCGGCACCGGCAAGACCGCCAGCTTCTCGCTGCCGATCATCCAGCTGCTGCTGCCACATGCGAACTCCAGCATGTCGCCGGCACGCCATGCCGTGCGCGCGCTGGTCCTGACCCCGACCCGCGAACTGGCGATCCAGGTCGCCGAGAACGTCAAGGCCTACGCCCAGCACACTCCGCTGCGTTCGACCGTCGTGTTCGGCGGCATGGACATGAAGCCGCAAACCGAGATCCTGCGCCGCGGCGTCGAGATCGTCATCGCCACCCCGGGCCGCCTGCTCGACCACGTCGAGCAGAAGAACATCAGCCTGGGCCAGGTGCAGATGCTGGTCATGGATGAAGCCGACCGCATGCTCGACATGGGCTTCCTGCCCGACCTGCAGCGCATCATCAACCTGCTGCCGAAAA
>Ga0308163_10003484_pt1 | contig 13150 bp, 8 predicted proteins | sample PhyTR1_FD_201037 | JGI IMG/M metagenome (GOLD analysis project Ga0308163, IMG submission 201037) | Phyllosphere microbial communities from UC Gill Tract Community Farm, Albany, California, United States - DLSLT.R1 | ecosystem: Host-associated > Plants > Phyllosphere > Unclassified | place: USA... | reverse complement strand
GTTGGGCGAATTGTAAGAGCCGTTTTATATCAAGTCAATACTAACGAATTCATTCTTTATTACTTTTATGTCTTACTTTTTGTCTTGCATTGTGCCAAAAGCCAATAAAATCAATTACTTGGCATAGTTCCTTCAGCAACGGCGTCCGACGTCAAAAAATTTAAAAACACATGAAATATTCAGATTTGCGAGATTTTATTTCTCAGCTGCAACAAATGGACGAACTTAAGACCATTTCGACGCCTGTTTCCCCGTATTTGGAGATGACGGAGGTCTGCGACCGCACTTTACGCGCGGGCGGACCGGCCTTGCTGTTTAATCATCCGACCAACCATACCATGCCGGTGCTGGCCAATCTGTTCGGTACTCCACGCAGGGTGGCACTTGGCATGGGCGCCGAGGATGTCAGCGAATTGCGCAAGATCGGCCACGTGCTGGCGCGCCTGAAAGAGCCGGAGCCGCCGAAGGATTTCAAGGATCTGCTGGGCCTGGGTTCCCTGGTGAAATCGGTGTGGGACATGTCGCCGAAGGAACTGCGCGGCGCCAAGTGCCAGGAAATCGTCTGGGAAGGCAATGATGTCGACCTGGCGCGCCTGCCTATTCAACACTGCTGGCCTGGCGATGTCGCGCCCCTGATTACCTGGGGCCTGGTGATCACCAAAGGCCCGAACAAGAAGCGCCAGAACCTGGGCATCTACCGCCAGCAGGTGCTGGGCCGTAACAAGGTCATCATGCGCTGGCTGGCGCACCGGGGCGGCGCGCTGGACTTCCGCGAACACGCGCTGCAGACCAAGGGCAAGCCGTATCCGATCGCCGTCGCGCTCGGCGCCGATCCGGCGACCATATTGGGGGCGGTCACGCCGGTGCCCGACAGCCTGTCCGAATACCAGTTCGCCGGCCTCTTGCGCGGCAGCCGCACGGAGCTGGTCAAAGCGATCGGCAGCGAGTTGCGTGTGCCGGCCTCGGCCGAAATCGTGCTGGAAGGCCATATCTATCCTGATGCCAACCATCCGAGCGGCTACGAGCACGCGCTGGAAGGGCCGTATGGCGACCATACCGGCTACTATAATGAGCAGGACAGTTTTCCGGTGTTTACCATCGACCGCATCACCATGCGGCGCGACCCGATCTACCACTCGACCTATACCGGCAAGCCGCCCGACGAACCGGCCGTGCTGGGCCTGGCATTGAACGAAGTGTTCGTGCCGCTGCTGCAAAAGCAGTTCAGCGAAATCACCGATTTCTATTTGCCGCCCGAAGGCTGCAGCTACCGCATGGCCGTGGTGCAGATCAAGAAGCAGTACGCCGGCCACGCCAAGCGCGTGATGTTCGGCGTGTGGAGCTTCCTGCGCCAGTTCATGTATACCAAGTTCATCGTGGTGGTCGACGAAGACGTCAATATCCGCGACTGGAAAGAAGTCATCTGGGCCATCACCACCCGCGTCGATCCGATCCGCGACACCACGCTGGTCGACAACACGCCGATCGACTACCTGGATTTTGCTTCGCCGATCAGCGGCCTGGGCAGCAAGATGGGCATCGACGCCACCAATAAGTGGCCCGGCGAAACCACGCGCGAGTGGGGCACGGTGATCGCCATGACGCCGGAGGTCAAGGCCAGGGTGGATAGTATCTGGCAGGAGCTGGGAATTTAAGCCCAACGGCGTAACTGCTGGGGTCAGACCCCCTTGCCCGTTAGCAATGACTTTTGCGTTAGCGGCATTGAGGGTCTGACCCCGGATTTCAGCTTGCTTCCCCAATTGCTCGCAGACCGGTTATAATTGTCCCCGGCGGGCCCCTGCGCATCGTGGCATGGCTAACCTGGTCAGGTCGGGAACGAAGCAGCCACGGCTATTAACCATGAGTGCCGCAGATCAGGCTCGCCTCCTTCGGGAAACAATCGCAAAGCTGCCCCAGGGCAGCTTTTTTGTTTTGGCGAAGCAATATGGTCATGCGATACAATTGCCGCCTTGGCTGGCCCGGCCATGAGGCTTGCGCCCGCCGCGCAGGGTCACCGCAACATCGCATGGTAAAATCTCAGCATGTCCTATCAAGTCCTCGCCCGTAAATACCGCCCCAAGAATTTCGAGACGCTCGTCGGCCAGGAGCACGTCGTGCGCGCGCTTACGCATGCACTGCACAGTGGCCGATTGCATCACGCCTATCTGTTTACGGGCACGCGCGGGGTCGGCAAGACCACCTTGTCGCGCATCCTGGCCAAGTCGCTCAATTGCATCGGCCCGGATGGCACCGGCGGCATCACGGCCCAGCCTTGCGGCCAGTGCGAAGCGTGCACGGCGATTGACGCGGGACGCTTCGTTGACTATATAGAGATGGATGCGGCCTCGAACCGCGGCGTCGATGAAATGGCGCAGCTGCTGGAGCAGGCGGTGTATGCGCCGAGCAATGCGCGCTTCAAGGTCTACATGATCGATGAGGTGCACATGCTGACCAATCATGCGTTCAATTCCATGCTGAAAACGCTGGAAGAGCCGCCTGAGCACGTGAAATTCATCCTGGCCACCACCGATCCGCAAAAGATCCCCGTCACCGTGCTGTCGCGCTGCCTGCAGTTCAACCTCAAGCAGATGCCGCCCGGCCATATCATCAGCCACCTGGACAATATCCTGGGGCAAGAGGGCATCGCCTTCGAACAGCCGGCCTTGCGCCTGCTGGCCCAGGGCGCGCACGGCTCGATGCGCGATGCGCTGTCGCTGACCGACCAGGCGATCGCCTATGCGGCCGGCGAAGTGACGCTCGACGCGGTGCAGGGCATGCTGGGCGCGCTCGACCAGTCCTACCTGGTGCGATTGCTCGATGCGCTGGCGAAACAGGACGGTGCGGATTTGCTGGCCGTGGCCGACGAGATGGCTTCGCGCAGCCTGTCATACAACAATGCCCTGCAAGACCTCGGTACCTTGCTGCACCGCATCGCGCTGGCGCAAAGCGTGCCGGCCGCCGTGCCGCAGGATTTGCCCGAGTACGCCGATATAGTGCGCCTGGCGTCCGCCTTTGACGCGCAGGAAGTACAGCTGTTCTACCAGATCGCCGTGCATGGCCGCAATGAACTGGGCCTGGCGCCCGATGAATACGCGGGCTTTTCCATGACCTTGCTGCGCATGCTGGCGTTTCGCCCCGGCATGGGCGGCGCCGAAGGCTTGCCGGCTGCCGCGCCCGCCAGCGCGCCAGTGAACCGTCCGGCCGCAGTGGCCGCCGCGCGCGCCGCCGCCCAGCCGGCGCCGCCGGCACGGGCCGCCGCGCACAGCGTGGCCAGCCACGCGGCCGTGGCACCGGCCCCGCCACCGTCGGTGGTGGCCGCGGCAGCCGCCACCATGGCGCGCAGCGAACCGCCGCCGCCCGCCGCCGCCCCTGCGCCTGCCGCCGCTCCTGCGCCAGCGGCCGCACCTGCCTCCACCGCGCCGGTCAGCTCGGCCCGCGCCGCCATCAATGCGGCGCTGGAAGCGGCCCGCGCCGCCTCGAAAGGCCGTCCGGGCAGCGCACCGTCGGCAGCGGCTTCGGCACCGAAAGCACCGCCACCTGCGCCAGCGCCGGTGGCCGCCGCGCCTGCCGCGCCAGTGCGCGCCACGCCGCCTGCGGCCGCCAGGTCGCCCGCACCTTGGGACGATGTACCGGCCCCGGTCCCGGTCCCGGTTCCGGCGCCAGTTGCGGCCGTGATCGAGGAGGCGCCCGTATCTGCGCCGCCGCCGGCACCCGCGCGCCAGGCGGCGCCGCCACCGCCGCCACAATCCGAACCCGACGACGACCTGCCGCCCTGGGTCACCGAATTTTCCGACGACAGCGCCTCGGCCGCCGTGCAGAGCGCACCGGCCCAGGCCAGCGGCGAGCAGCCGGCCGTGGTGATGCCGCAGCGCGCGCCCAAGCAGGCCGCGCCCAGCGCGCCGTATGTGATCACGCCCGTGCCTGGCCTGGACTGGGATGGTAACTGGCCGGCCGTGGCGGCCGTGCTGCCGCTGCGCGGCGTGGCCCAGCAGCTGGCCGTGCAAGCCGAGCTGATCGAATGCCTGCACGATGGCCACAGCACCACCTTCCGCCTGCGCGTGCCGATCGACACCTGGCGCAGCCCGGCCAACGTGGAAAAACTGGCGGCCGCCCTGGCCGAACGCTTTGGCCGCAAGGTCCATGTCGATACCGAACTGGGCGCCGTCTGGTACACCGCCAGCGCCGAAGCGCAGGCGCACCGCGAGGCATGCCAGCGGCAAGCCGAAGAAACCATTGAAACCGACCCCTTTGTGCTCGATATGAAGCGTACATTCGACGCCTTCGTGGTGCCGGGGACGATTACACCTGCACCGGCCGGCGCTGCGCCGACCTTGCATTGATTAACTTGACTAAATAATACGGAGCATTTCCCATGATGAAAAATCAACTGGCTGGCCTGATGAAGCAGGCGCAAGCAATGCAGGACAATATGAAAAAAGCCCAGGAACAACTGGCGCTGGTGGAAGTGGAAGGCCAGTCCGGCGCCGGCCTGGTAAAAATCGTCATGACCTGCAAGAACGACGTCAAGCGCGTGTCGATCGACCCATCGCTGCTGGCCGACGACAAGGACATGCTGGAAGACCTGGTGGCCGCCGCCTTCAACGACGCCGTGCGCAAGGCCGAAGCGACCTCCGCCGAAAAAATGGCAGGCCTGACTGGCGGCATGAACCTGCCAGCCGGCTTCAAAATGCCATTCTGATGACCAGCCGCATGCGCCCGATCCCTGTGGCTGGAGTGGACTGATCCATGTCCAAGTCGCTTGAATTTCTGACCGAGGCGCTGCGGCGCCTGCCCGGCGTCGGCCCCAAGTCGGCGCAGCGCATGGCGTTTCATTTGTTGCAGCACGACCGGGAAGGCGCGGCCATGCTGTCGCGCGCCCTGTTCCAGGCGGTCGATGCCGTGCATCACTGCGCGCTGTGCAACACGTTTACCGAACACGAAATCTGCGAGAACTGTCTCGACGACGCGCGCGACAAGCGCTTGTTATGCGTGGTGGAAACACCGGCCGACCAGTTGATGATCGAGCAGACGCTGACCTACAAGGGCCTGTATTTCGTGCTGATGGGGCGGCTTTCGCCGCTGGACGGCATCGGCCCGAAAGATATCCATCTTGAAAAACTGCTGGGCCGCGCCAACGATGGCGTGGTCACGGAAGTGGTGCTGGCCACCAATTTTACAAATGAAGGCGAAGCGACCGCCCATTACATCAGCGAAATGCTCAAAGCCCGTGGCCTGCGCGTCAGCCGCCTGGCGCGCGGCGTGCCGGTGGGCGGCGAACTCGAATACGTCGACGCGGGCACGATTGCGCGCGCGATGCTGGACCGCAGGGCGACATAACACCCATGGACAAGACGACTTCCACCGGACCACTGGCCGGCATCAAGGTGCTGGAACTGGGCACCCTGATCGCCGGGCCGTTCTGCGCCCGCATGCTGGCCGAATTCGGCGCCGACGTGATCAAGATCGAATCGCCCGATGGTGGCGACCCGATCCGCTCCTGGCGCGTGCTGAAAGACGGCACCTCGCTGTGGTGGTCGGTGCAGGCGCGCAACAAGAAAAGCCTGACCCTGAATTTGAAGGCGCCGGAAGGGCGGGCGATCGCGCGCCAGCTGGCGCTGGAAGCGGACATCATCATCGAGAACTACCGCCCCGGCGTGCTGGAAAAGTGGGATCTCGGCTACGAGCAACTCAAAAAAGACAAACCCTCCCTGATCATGGTGCGCCTGTCCGGTTTCGGCCAGACCGGGCCGATGAAAGACTTGCCCGGCTTTGGCGCGATCGGCGAATCGATGGGCGGCCTGCGCTATGTGTCCGGCTTTGCCGACCGCCCGCCGGTGCGCGTAGGGGTTTCCATCGGCGACTCGGTGGCGGCCCTGCACGGCGTGATCGGCGCCATGATGGCGCTGCGTCATCGCGACGTGACCGGTGGCCGTGATGGCGGCGAAGGCCAGATGGTCGACGTGGCGCTGTATGAAGCCGTGTTCAACATGATGGAATCGCTGGTGCCCGAATACGACCAGGCCGGCGTGGTGCGCGAACGCACGGGTGGATCGTTGCCCGGCATCGTGCCGTCGAATACCTATACCACCGGCGATGGCGAAAATATCGTTATCGCCGGCAATGGCGACGCCATCTTCAAGCGCTTGATGCTGGCCTTGGGCCGCATCGACATGGCCGGCGACCCGCAACTGGCGCGTAACGATGGCAGGGTAGCGCGCACGCAGGAAATCGACGAGGCCATCGGCGCCTGGTGCGCCAGCCACACCATCGATAGCGCCATGGCCGTGCTGAAGGCGGCCGATGTCCCGGCCGGCAAAATCTACTCCGTGCGCGACATGATGAGCGACCCGCAATTTCTCGCGCGCGACATGTTCGAACAGCACCAGTTCGCCGACGGCACCCCCGTCAAGCTGCCGGCCATCACGCCGAAACTGTCGGCCACGCCAGGCAAGACGCAATGGCTGGGGCCGACATTGGGCCAGCACAACGACGAGGTGCTGGCGTCGCTGGGGTTTGATGCGGCGGCGATAGCCAGGCTCAAGGCCGACGGCGTGGTGTAATCATTCAACCCAAAGGATGGTAGGTCGGATTAGCGCCTAGCGCGTAATCCGACATTCACCGCCAACAATGTTGTCGGATTACGGCCCGATGGGCCTGATCCGACCTACGCACTGGAACTTGAAATGTCTCGATTTTTTATCGGCGCTCGCGCCATCTCCGTTTTGGCATCGGCCATCGTACTGCTCTCCGCCTGCGCCACAGTCTCCGCCGACAGCCCCATCACCGGCCTGCGCCTGATCGGCGAACAGCGCATCGCCTTGAAGCAGCCTTTCAATGGCACCCTGGTCGGCGGCCTGTCCGGCATCGACTACGATGCGGCCAGCGGCGACTGGGTGCTGGAAAGCGATGACCGTTCGGAATTCAATCCGGCCCGTTTCTACCGCGCCAGCCTGAACTACGACAGCAACGGCTTTTCCGGCGTGACCCTGAACAGCGTGCATTTCTTCAAGCAAGCCACCGGCGGCAATTACCCGAACCTGGCGCATGCCAGGCTGGACCGGGGCGACCAGGTGCCCGATATCGAAACCATCCGCGTCGATCCGGTCGATGGCAGCCTGTGGTATGGCAGCGAAGGCAACCGCAAGGTGGGCCTCGATCCGTTTGTCGCGCACGCCAGCCGCGACGGCAGGTATCTGGCGACCTTGCCGACGCCGCCCATGTTCAAGGTCAGCAAGGACGAGCTTGGTTCGCGCAACAACATGACGTTCGAGGGGTTGTCGTTTGCGCCGGACGGGCAAAGCCTGTGGCTGGGCATGGAAGCGCCGCTGTACCAGGACGGGCCGCTGGCCACGCCGGAGCAAGGTTCTGTCGTGCGCATCACGCAATTAAATCGCGCCGGCCAGGTGCTGGCGCAATATGCGTATGGCATCGAGCCGATCGCGTCCACGCCGGCGCCGGGGCGCAATGCCGACAATGGCGTGTCGGAAATCCTGGCAGTCGATGCGCAGCGCCTGCTGATCGTCGAGCGGGCCGGGGTGGAAAATGCCGAAGGCCTGTACGCGAATCACGTGCGCATCTATGAAATGGATGTGGCCGGCGCCACCGATATCAAGGACCTGCCGGCACTCAAGGGGGCGAAGTACGTGCCGGCGCGCAAGCGCCTGCTGCTGGACCTGGAAAAGATCGGTTTGCCACGGGTGGACAATCTGGAAGGCATTTCCTGGGGGCCGCGCCTGGCCAATGGCCGGCGCAGCCTGGTGATGGTGTCGGACGATAACTTCAACCCCCAGCAAGTCACGCAACTCCTCGTCTTCGAAGTCTTGTAACGCCTGCCGTGCTGGCCGGTGGGTGGGCCTGCCGGGCCAGCATGGCCGTGATCGCATCGTGCGGCGACGGATGGCCCAGAAAATAGCCCTGGGCCATGTCGCAGCCGTATTCTTCCAGCATCAGCAACTGCTCGTCGGTTTCCACGCCTTCGGCCACCACCACCATTTTCAAGCCATGCGCCATGGCGATGATGGCGCGCGTGATGGCCGCGTTTTCCGCGTCCTGCGGCAGGCCGGCGATAAAGCTGCGGTCGATCTTCAAGGCCCGCACGTCGAAGCGTTTCAGGTAATTCATCGACGAATAGCCGGTGCCGAAGTCGTCGATCGACAAATAGACGCCGATGCCGCGCAGCTGCTCCAGCGTCACCATGGTGGCCAGCGCGTCGTCCATCAGCGTGCCTTCCGTCAATTCCAGTTCCAGCAGGCGCGCGTCGAGGCCCGTGTCGGCCAGCGCCGACAGCACGATCTGCGTCAGGTTTTCATCCTTGAATTGCTTGGCCGACAGGTTGACCGCCATGCGTATCGCCTGCAGGCCGCCGCACTGCCAGGCCCTGGCCTGGCTGCAGGCAGTGCGCAGCACCCATTCGCCGATCGGCACGATCAGCCCGGTTTCCTCGGCCAGCGGGATGAACTCGGTGGGCGAGATGATGCCCCGTTCCGGATGGCGCCAGCGCACCAGCGCTTCCACGCCGACGATCCGGGTGCTGGGCACGTCGATCTGCGGCTGGTACAGCAAGTACAGCTCGTTGTTTTGCAGGGCCTTCCTCAGGCCCACTTCCATCTTGACGTGGCTCATGATTTCCATCGTCAGCGAAGAGCTGTAGAGCTTGGCGTTGTTCTTGCCGCAGCTCTTGGCGTGGTACATCGCCGTGTCGGCATATTTCAGCAGCGAATTGCAGTCTTCGCCGTCTTCCGGGTACAGCGAAATGCCGATGCTGGCGGTAACGAAAATTTCGTGCGTGGCGATCATGAAGGGCCGGCGCATGGCTTCCTTGACCCGGTGCGCCACGTTCAGCGCGTCTTCCACCCGCTCCAGGTCGGGGATCAGGATGGTGAATTCGTCGCCGCCCAGGCGCGCCAGGTTGCTGCCGCCCCACTGGCCGTCGAGTTCATGTTCGGCGCGCAGCACCAGGTCGCTGGGGCGGATGGTTTCGCGCAGCCGTTCCGAGACGATTTTCAGCAGATGGTCGCCGACGTCATGGCCCAGGGTATCGTTGACGCGCTTGAAGGCGTCGAGGTCCATGAACAGCACCGCGAATTTCTTGTCGTGCTCTTTCGAGCGCACCAGTTCGCGTTCCAGCGTTTCCAGGAACGCCTGCCGGTTCGGGATGCCGGTCAGGCTGTCGCAATACGCCAGGCGCCGTATCTGTTCTTCCGTACGCTTGCGTTCGCTGATATCGCGCACCAGCCCCAGCACTTCGTCGGCGCCGGTCGACACCAGCCGCGCCTCGAAGTGGCGCGTGCTGTCGGCATGCGTGAGCGTGTAGTCGACCGAGCGGATATGCTGGGTCGCCAGCACCTTGTGCATCTGGTCGATCAGGCGCGCGGCGATTTCCGCCGGCAGCACGTCGCTGATATGGCTGCCGACGCAGTTCTCTATGGAAAAGCCGGCGCTGGCGTCGTGGCCCTGTTCGTAGTCGAGATAATAGCCGTCGCGGTTCAGGCGAAAGAAGGTGTCGGGAATCGCCGCCAGCACGGCGCGGTTGTGCGCGTCGGCAATGCGCAGGCGCGCGATGGCGTCGCTGGCGCGCAGCACGTACAGCACGCGGTGGCCCAGGATCGGCCAGTTGATCGGCTTGGAAATGAAATCGGTGGCGCCCACTTCATAGGCGTGCGTGACGGCCTCGATTTCGTCGCCGCCGGTGACCATGATGATGGGCACGGTGAGATTGCCTTCCTGGCGGCGGATTTCGCGGCACACGCCAAAGCCGTCCATGGCCGGCATGTCGACGTCGAGCATGACCAGGTCGGGGCCCTTGAGCTTGTAGCTGGCCAGCGCCTGCACGCCGTCTTCGGCTTCGATCACGTCCAGGCCCACTTGCGTCAGCATTTGCCGCATCAGCAGGCGCATCACGGGGTCGTCGTCGGCCACCAGCACCAGGCCGCGTTTATTGGAAAGAGGCGCTGTCATGTCAATGTTCCTTCACGAGGAGTCGGCCCAGGGCGTCGCGCACCGCCAGGAATTGCTGGTCCATGCTTTGCAGCAGCCTGGCCGCGCCGTCGGTGCTGCCGGCGCGGCCCAGTTTTTCCATCTCCTTGCACTGCAGCGCCAGCGCGTCGGCGCCGACGTTGGCGCTGCCGGACTTGAGGCTGTGCGCCACCCTGCGCATGGCCTCGGTATCCTGCGCGGCGATGGCGGCGCGCAAGCTGGCCAGCTGGCGCGGCGTGTCGCCGGTAAAGGCGCTGATGACTTTTTCCAGCAAAGTGTCCGCGCCTGAAGCCGACAGGGCGCGGATATTGTCCAGCGCCTGCGGATTGAGTTCGGCCGACGGTTCGGCAAGCACCACGCCGGCCGGCTGCGGCTGCGGCTTGGGCAGCGGCGCTTCCATCGCCTCGTCCGCATGGTGCACGGTGGCCGCGCGCGGCATGGCGATCCAGCGCGCCAGGGTGTTGGCCAGCTCCTGCTGGGTAAAAGGCTTGCTCAGGTAATCATCCATACCGGCCGCCAGGCACGCTTCGCGGTCGCCCTGCAGCGCATTGGCGGTGATCGCCACGATCGGCAGCATGCGCGCGTGACTGGCGTGCTGTTCATGGCGGCGGATTTCCGCGGTGGCCGCAAAACCGTCCATTACCGGCATCTGGCAATCCATCAGCACCAGGTCGAACTCTTCGGCGCGGGCCGCCTGCAGCGCTTCCTCGCCGTTGTGGGCGCACACCACGTCCAGCCCCAGGCTGTCGAGCATGGCCAGCGCCACTTCGACGTTGACGGGATTGTCTTCGGCCAGCAGCACGCGGCGGCGCTGCCGGCGGCTCGCTTGCCGGGCAGCATGCGGCGGATGGATGCGCAGGCTTTCGCTGGCGCGCGGCGGCGTGACGATGCAGTCGAACAGGTCGCATTCGCGCGCCGGCTTGATCAGCTGGAAGGCGACCCCCGCTTCGCGCCGCTGGACCGGGTCGGCCGCGCCCCGTTCCGTGCTCAGCAGCAGCAGTTTCAGTTCGGCCAGCTGCGGCTCGCTCTTGATGGTGGCGGCCAGCGCCAGGCCGCTGGTGCGCGGCAATTCCATGTCGAGCAGGGCCACCGTGTAAGGCTGGCCGGCATCGACCGCGGCGCGCAGCCGGGCCAGGCAGTCGCCGGCCGAGCCGGCGCTGTCGCTGGCGATGTGCCAGCTGGCCATCTGGCGTTCAAGCACGGCGCGGCTGGCGGGTGTGTGGTCGACGATCAAGGCGCGTATCCCTCGCGTGGTGTTCAGATTGAAAGATGGGTCGTCACTGTCGACGCGCCGCTTATCGAAATTTACGTCGAACCAGAAGATGGAGCCTTGCGTTAAAGCATTATCGACACCGATTTTCCCGCCCATCAGCTCCACCAGCTGCTTCGAAATGGTGAGGCCCAGGCCGGTGCCGCCATGCTTGCGCGTGGTGGAACCGTCGGCCTGCGAAAACGAATCGAAGATGCGCGAGCGCGCCTCGTTCGACACGCCGATGCCGGTGTCGTGCACCTCGAAGCGCAGGCCCACGCTGGGGTTGTCCTCGCGGCACACTTCCACCTTGACCGTGACCTTGCCGGTTTCGGTGAACTTGATGGCGTTGCCCAGCAGGTTGACGATGATCTGGCGCAGCCGGTTCGGATCGCCGCAGATGGCGATTGGAATATCGTTGGCGATATCGAATTCCAGGCGGATATTTTTCGCTTCCGCCTGCGGCGTGAACACATGTTCTATATCGTCGAGCAGCTCACGGAAATTGAAGCGGATATATTCGACGCTGAGCTTGCCCGCCTCGATCTTGGAGAAGTCGAGAATGTCGTTGATGATCACCAGCAAATTCTGCCCGGAACGCTGGACCATGCTGGTGTAGTGGCGCTGCTGCGGCGTGAGCGGGCTGGCCAGCAGCAATTCCGTCATGCCCAGCACGCCATTCATGGGGGTGCGGATTTCATGGCTCATGGTGGCCAGGAAGGCGCTTTTCGCCTGGCTGGCGGCCTCGGCCGCATCCTTGGCTTTTTCCAGCTGCTCGGTGCGCACGCTCACCTGGCGTTCCAGCTGGTCGCGGTAATTGGCCAGGCTGGTGTCGCGGCTGTCGATCTGCGCCAGCATGTCGTTGAAGCTGTCGATCAGCACGCCCAGCTCGTCGCTGCGCCGGTGCGCGATGCGGTGGCTGTAGGTCTGGCTGCTCGAGACTTTTTTTGCCGTCTCGATCAGCTTGGTAATCGGCTCGGCGATCAGGCTCTTGAAGCGCCCGGCCAGGATCAGCGCCACCAGGAACGACAGCAAGGTGGCGCCGCTGATGGCGCCCAGGTGGCGCGCGATATCGCGCCACATCTGGTACAGATCGGTTTCGATCATGATCGCGCCGACCACCTCGTCGTGGTGCAGCACGGGGCGGTACAGCCGCATCGAGCGCGCCAGCGCGGCGCGCACGCCGGGCGTCGCGGGCGCCGCCAGCAGTTCGGCCAAGCGCTCCGGCGCCATCGCCTCGGCCGGCGCACTGGCCAGCCGCGGATGCTCGGCGCGATAGAGGGCAAACACCTTGCCGCGGCGGTCATAGAGGGCCGCCTGCACGATCTCGTCGCGCGCCTGCAGGGCGGCCAGCAACTGCTGCGCCTGGCCCGTCTTGCCGGCGAGCATGGGCGCCGCACCGGCCGCGCCGATCACGCCGACCAGCGACAGCAACTGGCGGCTCTCGTCTTCCTTGTGGCTGAGCACGGCCGTGGCGGCAAACGCCACGAACACCAGCAGCAGCGCGCTACCGGAGGACAACACCGAGATCATGGTCAGTTTCTGGCTGATGCTGGCGCGTTGAAAGTTGAACATGGGACGGACATCCTCCGGGCGATATTGCTATTTTTTAATTAATTCCCATAGGAAAAATATAAGCGTGATGACCGACCCGGATGTTGATGTGGGTCTAAAAACAGGGAAGGGAACAGAGGGGAGAGGAACCAAATAAAAAAGCGTAGGTCGGGTTAGCGCGTAGCGCGTAACCCGACAACAGTGTTGGCCATAACCTTGGTGTTGTCGGATTACGCGCTTGCGCGCTAATCCGACCTTGTATTATTCCTCTCATGCGGTTGGTGGTGTTGCATACAACATCGACCGCTGTCAAAATTCTTGGTAGGCATATCAAGACCGGGTAACTGGATGCCGTATCCGCCCTTAGGCTCG
>Ga0308163_10003483_pt1 | contig 13155 bp, 14 predicted proteins | sample PhyTR1_FD_201037 | JGI IMG/M metagenome (GOLD analysis project Ga0308163, IMG submission 201037) | Phyllosphere microbial communities from UC Gill Tract Community Farm, Albany, California, United States - DLSLT.R1 | ecosystem: Host-associated > Plants > Phyllosphere > Unclassified | place: USA... | reverse complement strand
TATCCGCCTGCTGACGATGGCGAACGACACCAGCCTGCGCGCGCTCGCGGCGAAGGATCTGAGGACCGGCTTCGGCTTTCTGCAATCGAAGGGCGCGACGACGTTCGGACCGGTGGCGGTGACGCCCAACGAACTGGGGGACGCGTGGCGCGACGGCCGGGTCCACTTGCCGCTCCACATACACTGGAACGACGCGGCGTTCGGCCACCCGGACTGCGGGGCCATGGGCTTCTCGTTCGGCGAGTTGATCAGCCACGCCGCGCGGACGCGCAATCTGGCGGCGGGCACGCTGATCGGCACGGGCACGATTTCGAACGAGAACTTCCGCGAGGTGGGATCGGCCTGCATTGCCGAGCGTCGCGCGATCGAACTCGTCGACAAAGGCTTGCCGAGAACGCCGTATCTGAAATTCGGCGACCGCGTGCGCATCGAGATGTTCGATACCGACGGACGGTCGATCTTCGGCGCGATCGATCAGGCCTATGTCCGTGCCGACATTCGTTAGCCTTAGCCTGATCGGGCCGGCATCCGTTGGCAGACTTCAAATATCATCAAGGAGGTTCGCATGGCGATCTATCTGAAGCGCGGCGCGACCGCGGCGGCGAAGGCCGAGACCCATCGCCAGGTTCGCGACACCGTCGAGGCGATCCTCGCGGATATCGAGACGCGCGGCGATGCGGCGGTCCGCGATCTGTCGATCAAGTTCGATGGCTGGGATCGCGACAGCTATCTGCTGACCCCGCGCGAGATCCAGGACTGCCTCGACCAACTCTCCGGGCAGGACCTGGAGGACATCGCGTTCGCGCAGACGCAGGTCCGCAATTTCGCGCAGATCCAGCGCGCCAGCATGACCGACGTCGAGGTCGAGACGCTGCCGGGCGTCGTGCTGGGCCACAAGACGCTGCCGCTCAACGCCGCGGGTTGCTACGTGCCGGGCGGTAAATATCCCCTGCTCGCCTCCGCGCACATGTCGGTCATCACCGCCAAGGTCGCCGGCGTCCCCCGCGTGGTGACCTGCGCGCCGCCGTTCAACGGCAAGCCAGCGCCGGCGATCGTCGCGGCGCAGGCGATGGCGGGCGCGGACGAGATCTATTGCCTCGGCGGGATCCAGGCGGTGGCGGCGATGGGGCTCGGGACGCAGTCGATCGCGCCGGTCGACATCCTTGTCGGCCCCGGCAACGCGTTCGTCGCCGAAGCCAAGCGTCAGCTGTTCGGTCGCGTCGGCATCGATCTGTTCGCGGGGCCCACCGAGACATTGGTCATCGCGGACGAGATCGGCTGCGACGGCGAACTCGCCGCGACCGACCTGCTTGGGCAGGCCGAGCACGGCCCCGACAGTCCGGCGATCCTGCTCACCACCAGCCGCGCGCTCGCCGAGGAGACGATGCGGGAGATCGAGCGGCTCCTGCTGATCCTGCCGACCGCCGAATACGCACGCCGCGCCTGGGACAGCTTCGGCGAGGTCATTATCGCCGAAGACGATGCCGAGATGGTCCGCATTGCCGACGAGATCGCGTCCGAGCACGTTCAGGTCATGACGCGCGATCCCGACTATTTCCTGCACCACATGACCAACTATGGCGCGCTGTTCCTCGGTGCGCGGACCAACGTCGCCTATGGCGACAAGGTGATCGGCACGAACCATACGCTGCCGACCAGGAAGGCCGCGCGCTACACCGGCGGGCTGTGGGTCGGGAAGTTCCTCAAGACCTGCACGTATCAGCGCGTGCTGACCGACGAGGCATCGGCGATGATCGGCGAATATTGCAGCCGGCTCTGTGCGCTCGAGGGCTTTGCCGGGCATGGCGAACAGGCCAACATCCGCGTACGTCGCTATGGCGGCCGCAACGTGCCGTACGCCGGAAAGGTTGAACCCCGTTGACCCTCCCCGTCACGCCCAGTTTCCGGCTCGATGGCCGCCGCGCCGTGGTGACGGGCGCAGGCCGTGGCATCGGGCTCGCCAGCGCGGCCGCCCTGGCCGAGGCGGAGGCGGACGTGACGCTGGTCGCGCGCAGCCTCGACGAGATCGAGGCCGTCGCCGCGGAGATCGCCGCCGCGGGGGGGCGTGCGGTTGCGGCACGGCTCGACGTCACCGATCTCGGCGCGGTCGCACGGTTCTTTGCCGAGCGCCCCGCGTTCGACATCCTCGTCAACAATGCCGGGACCAACCGGCCGATGTCGATGATCGACGTCGCCGAGGCCGACTTCGACGCGGTCCTCGACCTGAACCTGAAGAGCAGCTTCTTCGTCGCGCAGGCCGTCGTCCGGCGGATGATCGAGGATGGCGTGGCCGGTTCGCTGATCCACATGGGATCGCAGATGGGGCATGTCGGCGGGATCAACCGATCGCTGTATTGTGCGTCGAAATGGGCGCTGGAGGGCATGAACAAGGCGTTCGCGCTCGATCTCGCGCAGCACCGAATCCGCTCGAACACGATCGCGCCGACCTTCATCGAGACACCGCTGACCAAGCCGTACTTCGAGGACGCGGCGTTCAGGTCCGGCGTGCTCGAAAAGATCAAGCTCGGCCGCCTCGGACAGGTGACCGACCTGATGGGCGCAGTCCTGTTCCTGGCATCGGATGCCTCCGCGATGATGACCGGCACCAGCCTGATCGTCGATGGCGGCTGGACCGCGGACTGACGTCCACCGCCCTCGCGCCGAGTATTTACACCTAACTCGGGCGCGTCCCCCAACCTACGCCGGCACGATGCATTCGGCAGGATTCCGCCTGATCGCGCCCCACGGCTTGCGATCACGCGCGACGTCCGGCCTCGTCGAGGAAAGGCACGCCTATGATCACCGCTGAACGCCAGGCCGGCACCTTGCAGGGCATCTTGCTGCTCCTGCCGATCACGATGGCGGTCATGGGCCTGATCGTGCTGGTACCGATTCTGCCCGCGATGATGGCGCATTACCGTGACGTCCCCGGCGTCGACTATCTGATCCCGCTGATGCTGACCCTGCCGGCGTTGTGCGTGGCGGTTCTCTCGCCCGTCGCTGGCGTCGTCGTCGACTTTTTCGGGCGGCGCAAAACCTGTATCGGCGCGCTGGTGATCTACTCGATCGTCGGCATCCTGCCGATCTTCCTCGAAAGCCTGAGCGCGATCATCGTCAGCCGCGTCGTGCTCGGCGCGATGGAGGCGCTCGTCGTGATCTCCAGCACGACGCTGATCGGCGACTATTTCCACGGGCGGGACCGCGAGAAATGGCTCGCCAACCAGACCGCGGTCGCCTCGCTGTCGTCGATCTTCCTTGCACTGCTGGGCGGCGCCCTCGGCAGCTTTGGCTGGCGCGGTGCCTTCGCCGCGTACGGCGTCAGCATCGTCTTCGCGATCGCGCTCCTCCTCTGGACCTGGGAACCGCGCAAGAGCGACGAGCCGCTTGAGGAGTTCGCCGCACCCGGCGCCCGCTTTCCCTGGAGCACCATCCTGCCGATCTCGCTGCTCGCGATCTTCGGCGGCACGATGTTCTTCACGATGCAGATCCAGGTCAGCAGCATGCTCAGCGAGTATTACAGCATCAGCTCGACGAGCGCGCTCGGGCTCTACAGCGGGCTGGCCGGACTGTCGGTCGCGGCCGGAACATTGCTCTACCGGCGTTTCACCGCGCGCTTCATCACGCCGACGCAGTTGCTGATCGCGTTTGGGCTGCTCGGCGTGTCGTACGTCCTGATGAACTATTCGCCGACGCCGCAGCTGTTCACGACGTGGCTGGTCGTGAACCAGATCGGGTCGGGCATGCTGCTGCCCGCGCTGGTCGTCTCGGCGATGGGCCGACTACCGTTCGAGGTGCGCGGTCGCGGTACGGGGATGTTCATGAGCGGATGGTGGCTCGGCCAGCCGCTGAGCAGCCAGGCGGTCGCGTTCATGCGTGGCCACAATGGCGGCAACCTGCCGGCGACGTTGCAGATCCTTGGCATCCTGTGTCTCGTCGCGGCCGCGATCGCGCTCGCCAGCCGCTTCCGCGGATCGTCGCGTACGGAGGCGTCGGCGGTAGGCTGACGAAACGCTCGCTTCAGCTCAGCGTGCTGCGGTCCAGGGCTGCAGGATTTCGGGTGGGGGCCCTTTGATCTCGGCGACCAGCCCGCGCGCGTCGAGCACGTAGAGCAGGCAGCCGCGGATCGTCTGGACCTCGCCGGCCTTGAGCGGGCGCCCGAAGATCGTCGTGTCGGCGCAATCCCGAATGCAGCGGATCTCGCTGCGCACTTCGGCCGCGGCGCCGGTGCGGTCGGAACAGAAGAACGTCACGGCGAGCCGCTCCTTCACGAAAGGACGCTGACGCGCATAGAAAGCAAGCACGCCGGCGCGGCCGCGGATATTCATCACGAACCGGATATCGTCCGCATAATAGTCGACGAAGCGCAGGTCGCCGGCGTTCATCAGACCGATATAGCGATCATACGCGCTCCGATTGAACCGCGTGGCCGACGATTCCGCCACCGCGGGCAACGGCACCAACGCCGCCGCGCCGAGCAGCAACGCGCGGCGATCGGGGCCTGCGTTCACGATCGCCGTTTCACCCCTGCCCCGTCAAATGCAGCCCGATCTTCTCCATCGGCGCGAGCGCCTGGAGGATTGGCGGCAGGATCGGCACGACCTCGGCACCCGCGGTATAGCGCAGCATCGGCTCGGCATCGGTCGCCGCGGCCAGTAGCGCGGTCACAACCGGCGTGATGTCCTCGGGCGCCTTGGCCTCCAGCCCATCGAAGTTGCGGTTGAAGTTCGCTGCCGCCGCCGCGTACGGCGCACTTGCCGCGCGATCGAGCGACTTTTGCGGCAGTGCGGTCTTGAACGGCCCGGGCATGACGCTGACCACCTGGACACCAAAACCGCGCGTCTCGATGTTGAGCGCGGCGGTCGCCGTGTCGAGCGCGTGCTTGCTCGCGCAATATGCTCCCATGAACGGCGTCTTCATCAGCGCCGCGACGGACGTCACGTTGACAATCCGTCCCGCACCCTGCGCGCGCATGATCGGCAGCACCCGCCGGATCAGGTCGAGCGGACCGAACAGGTTCGTCTCGAACATCGTGCGCCATTGGCTGTCGGGGGTATCCTCGACCGAGCCGCGCGCGCCGACGCCGGCATTGTTGACCAGAATGTCGATGCGGCCGAACTGTTCGACCACGAAATCAACGATCCCCTGCCGCATCGCGGCATCGGTCACGTCGAGCGGCGCGATTACGAAATCGGTTGGCTTCGCGTGCGCGATTGCCTTGAGCCGCGCCGATGCCGCCTCGGGCCTGCGCATCGTCGCGACGACCTGATAGCCGCGCTCAGCAAACGCCAGCGCAATGGCCTCGCCAAAGCCCGAGCTGCAACCGGTAATCAGTACGACCGGCATAGCGGCATTCCCTTTATGAACAGCAGAGTTTGCTGGTGCAGCGCGTTACTTGCCGAGTTTTTCAAGCACCGGGTTGGGCGGTCCCCATTGGCCGCCAAGAAGCTGATCGAGACCCGCGATGCCGCCGCCATCGGCGGTGCGCAGCTGATCACCGTCGGTCCAATGCTCGATCTCGTGACCCCAAGGATCATTCCAATAGTCGAAGATCTGGCTTCCAAGAATGTGCCGGCCGACACCCCAATGCTGATGCCACCCCGCCTGGATCAGGAAATCATGCCCCGCCATCAGGTCGTCGACGTCCGCCACCTCGAACGCCGAGTGCATGAACTCGGGCGGCCCCTTGGGCGGCTCAAACAGGAAGATGGTGTGGTGATCACACGGTTCATCGCCCCGATCGGCGCGCATGAAGGCACCGATCGCGACGCCCGGCTCGGGCTGGATCTCGTCCGACGTGACGAATCCGAACCGCTCCTTGTACCACTGCTCGGACCGCCGAAAATTGGATACGCCGAACACGCAGTGACCAAGCCGCTGGACGTGCGACGCCCCCTGCCGAACCCGGCGGAAGCTCCCGATGCGAGGATGTTCGCCGCCGTGATTCCACGGCATCGGATAGGGCAGCGTCCGTTCGACCTGCGGCAGCGTCGCCTGCTCGGCGACCGCCTCGATCAGGAATCCGTCCGGGTCGGTGAGCCGCACCACGAGCCCACCGCCGGGAGCATCGAGCGGCTCGACCGAGGCGCCGTCATGTGCCGCCAGCGCTTCGAGATCGGCGCGGTCGCGAACCCAGATCCCCAGCGCCTTGAAACCTGGTTCACCGAGCTCGGTCGCATGGACGAACGGCGCGCGGCCGGTGCCGCGCATGAACAAGCGATTGGACGCCTGATCGGACACCGAGTCGACCATACCGAAGTCAAGCAGGAAATTCTGCATCTTGGCGAGGTCGGGCGCGCTGAAGCGCACATACGCCACATCCACTGCTTTCGCGATGCTCATTGGTGATCCACTCCGCGTTGTTGCCGCACCTTTTCGCGCGCGCAGGTTTCGGGGGCGGGGCGATCGCGGCGGCCCGAAACCGGCCACCATTCGCCCTGCTGATTATGGGCTATATAGTCATTATTAGACTATATGGTCAATTTAAACCTGCCGATTTATCAGTCTTCCATGGCGTTCGCGTAGCATGGCGATCGGTCAGGCGAGCGGGTAGGAATAGCCGATCCAGCGACCGAGGAAGACGATGACCAGCCACAGCGTGAGCGAGCTGAACCCGGCGATCTTCGCGGCACGCGGCGTCGGCAGCCGGTCGTCCCAGTCGCCGATCTTCCGGTACGCGGTCATGTGGAAGATCGCCATGTTGATCCCCGCGATCAGGATCGTCAGCAGTTTGAAGCGGAACGGCATGCTTTGGTAATAGCCGGTCGCGTTCGACAGGAAGAGCAACGTCCCCGAGATCAGCGCCAGCAAGAACGCGACCCAGGTGAAGGGCAGCATGTCGACGATCAGCTGGCGCGCGCCGCGGCGGTGCGAGGCCACGCCGATCAGCCGCAGGTCGACGATCGCGATCGTGCCGACGACCGCCGTGATCATCAGGACGTGGACGCTCTCGATCCACGGAAACAGCGTCGCGCTCTCGCGAATGGTGGTCCCGATCGTGGAATCGTACAGCGTCTGCATGAGCGCGTTGGGCGGCACGGTGTCCGGCATCATGGCATGGTCTCCGGAAAAATGAGGGGTGTCACTGGTAGTAGGCGATCCAGCGACCGCAGAAGACGACCGCCACCCAGATCGCGAGCGAGGCCCAAGCCAGCGGCTTCACCAATGCGGCTGCGCGCGCATGCTCGATCCGGTAGTCGGGATGCAGGATCGGATAACGGAACAGCAGGGTCAGCACGAAGCCGGTGAGCACCAGCGCCATCTTCGCCCAGAACACCGGGTTCATCAGCACGCGGTAGGGCTCGCCGAGCCCGAGGACGAACCCGCTCGCGAGCAGCAGCGCGAGCGACGACCACATCCACGGCAGATGCCGCTTCACCACCGCGCGCGGCGCCTCGTCGGTCGCCAGCACGCCGGCCAGCCGCAGGTCCATCACGATCGCCGCGCCGACGACGCCCGCGATCGCGATGATGTGGATGCTCTGCACCCCGGGGATGATCCAGCTGGTCTCGCGGATCGCCGTGCTGAGCGGCGTGCCGTAAAGGTGGTTGGCGAACTTTGCGACTGACATGATCTGCTATCCTAAGATGTGCGCGTATCCCGAAAGCCCCGAGCCTCGCATGATGGAGGCTCGTGTCGACGACGCTCCTGTCGAGAGATGCTGCCGCTGGCGCGGCGCTCTACTGGCTGGGTGGCGCGCCGGCCCCCGGCGTCGGCATGGTCGGCGTGCCGACATCCCAATGCTCGACCAACTTGGCGTTCTTCACCCGGAACATGTTGAAGATATAGGCTTGTTTGAGCCTCCCCGTGGCGGGATCGGGAAGCTCGCGCGCGGTCAGCATCATGACCCGGTCGCCCTCTGCCATCACCGCGATCGTCCGCGGCGCTGGCATCGCCGTCATCGCCGGCATGGCCTGGAACATGCGGATCAGCTTGTCGCGCGCGGTGCCCGGTCCTGGCAGATCGGCCAACTGTTCGGCATGCTGGACATAGTCGGGGCTGAGATATTTCTCGGCGATCGCCTGGATCTGCGTCTTGGTGGTGCCTGCCGCGTCGGCTGCGTTCAGGGCCTGGTAGAAATCGAGCACGATCTGCTTGTTCGCCGCCTCAGCCGGTGCGTCGTGCGCAAAGGCTGGCGATGCGGAAGCCAACAACGCGGCACATACAATTCCGACCGGCTTCAGCACGGCTGTGATCTTCGGCATGATGTCTCCTGGGGTGCGCATCATGATCAGTCTCGCGGTTCGGGAACGAGACCGGCATCGGCGCTGACGCTCGGATCGCCGACCTGTTCTTCGCAATTATACTCGGCGAACACCGCCTGATGCGGCGCCCAGCCGAAGGTCCGCACGATCGTCCACGGCGCGGTATAATAGGTCGGGTCGACGATCGTTGTGACGACTTCGAGGAATGGGACGCGCCCGACGTCGCTCACCTTGCGCATCCGCTGGATCAGCTTGCCGTTCGCCGACAGCGGCGTCCCGTCGACGTCGAGCCAGATCGCCTGCCTGAAGTCGGTCGTCTCGACGACGAGCGTGCCGCCGTCCCAATGCCCGATCGAGCGCCCCATATATTGCTTCTGCATCGGCAGCGGGACGCCCTGCGGATCGAGCGAGATATACCAGCGGCCGTGATATTCCTCGAACAGTACCTCGACATGATCCTTGTCCTGGATGATCGAGAACGGGAAATTCAGGTCGCGCTGCCATTGCGGCCCCGGTGGGCGGCAGATCGCCGACGCGTTGATGAACGGCTTGCCCGCCTTCAGCGACATGACGCGGCGCGACAGCACCTTGGCGCCTGCCATCGTGTAGGGCGCGAGCGCACCGTACATGTCGCGTTGCGACCGAAACTGGAGCGGCTGGTTGTTGACCCACGTCCCTTGCAGATCGCGCGGGTCGGCCGTGGGCATGACCGCATCGGCGGGCAATGGTGGCCGCGGCGGTATCAGGCCCGGCCCCGGGGGCGGTAGATCCGCGACGATCTTCTGCGCATCCGTCAGCACCGGTCCGGTCGGCGCCCCCGGCGGTGGACCGCCCGAGGCGCCCGGCGGCAGCTGCATCTGGCCACCCGCGGGGGGCGGGCCCGGCGGTCCCTGCTGAGCCTGGACCAGCGCGGGAGTCACCGCCAACATGAGCGCGGCGATCGGCGTGACGGAAAACGGGATGCGGGTCGTCATGCGGAGAGGCTCCAGATCAGGGTGCGGCCGCGTCATTTGGAAAACGCAGGCTGCTTCGCGGCGATCCGATCGAGGCACACGTCCTCGGCGAAGATCGCGTCGGGTTGCCGTTTATAGGTCACGACCGACGTCCAGGGCTGCTTGAAGAACGCCGGATCCTCGACCGTGATGCGGTCCTCGAGCGTGTTGGCATCGACCAGGCGATAGCGTTCGGTGACCTTGAGGTCATAGCCGTGCGGCACCAGGTCATCAATCAGTGTGCGATCCGATCCGCCCTGCATGACCGAGACCAAAGTATCGCCCTCCCAATGCCCCTTCGACTTGCCGGTCATCGTCGGCACGAGCCCCTGCCCCATCAGGTCCGGCTGCGGCGGAACCCCGACATTGATCTGGCGAAGCGCGCGGTTCCATTCGTAATCGAAGGTCACGACACCCTGCCGGTTCCAGATCTTGAACCGCATCGGCGTCAGTGCGAGCCGCGGCACGCCCGGGTTCGAGCAGCGCGAGAGCGTGATGTCGTAATCGTCGAACTTGCGCTGCGCCCTGAGCGTCTTGTTCGCCTCATAGGCCTTGCGCCACTCCGCGGTGAACGGCACCGCGCCGGCGATCGGCTTGAGCACCGTGGTCGGCGCCGCGATCTTCCACACGCCCTCCAGGTTCGCACCCATCGGCGGTGCCGACTGGCCGCAGGCCATGCTAGCTAGACCCAGCATCGTGCCCACCAGCGAAAGGCGCGCGATCCGTCGGGTCATTCTGTGATCAATCGCCATGTCGCAACTTTCAATTCCCGCCAGCACGCGCGGCTTCGGTGTCCGAAAAGCTCTTGCCGCTCGACAGCTTCACGCTCGCCATCGCACCGCCCGGCTGGCCGCTGATATTGGGGTGGAAGGTCACCTTCACCTTGTCGCCGCGCTTAAAATCGCGCGGCGTCAGCCCCTGCTTGGAAAACATCAGCGGGCTGCCGCTGACGATCGACATCTGCTTTTCCTTGCCCTTGTCGAGATAGACCAGGACCATCGACGAGTGCGGCGCACCCCAACGAAATTCCTTGAGTGTCCCTTCCGCCGACACGGTCTGGTTCATGTCGTAGGCAGCGAAGGAATGATGGGCGATCGCGGGGCCTGCCACGACGCCGACGCTCGCAACCAAAACAGGCCATAAAAACCGGGATGCCTTCAACGCATTCATGATGATACTCCAGACGTGCAGGGTCGGCGCCGGGGCGTTAGCACGAGCCACGCAGGCCGGACCCGCACCCGGTGCAGGATCGCGGCATCACGGCCTACATCGACACGGATCAGCGCATTCACGGTCAGTCGCCCCTCTCCAGTCCCCGCCAGTTATCGTACGGGTTCGGATCACAACGCTATGGGACCGGGCCTTAGCAAGTTAGCTGCATCATCTCCGTCGCAACGGCTAGGCGACCTTTCGATAGCTGTCGGCCGGGTGCTGCATGACCTCCATCTTGAGACGAGCAAGCGCAGCGACCGCGCCGACATCACCCAGCTCGATCGCCTGGAGGATGCGACGGTTGATCGCCGTGACGTCGCGTACATCGATCGGCGGCAACGGATCTGCCGACGCGAAGATGCTCGCGACACCAAGCGACCGGACCACGATCGCAAGCAGCGGATTGCCGCTAAGCTCGAGCAGGTGGTTTTCCAGCGCCAGTGCCTCGAACGGATCGGGCATCGGCGGGGAGGGAAAACAGGTGATCGGGACCGCGCCGCCAGCCTGGACGCGGCGCGCGGCCAGGACGGACGCCTCGCCGACCAGGAACGCGATCGCCTCCTTTTCGTCGGACGCCGACATCGCGCTCGCCATAAGGAATGGCGCCAGCAGGCGGATGACGCCGGTGGGTGCCGCGGGTGGTGCCAGTTCGGCCCCCTTGCGGCCTTGCCGGCAGCGGACGATCCCGAAGTCCTGCAGGATACGCCTCGCCTGGCGCACGACGGCATCGGTGTAGCCTAGACGCTCCGCCGTCTCCCACTCGGCTTCTTGTGCCCCCGCGCGGGCGGTCAGTTCGCGGGTCATCCGCGCGGCCAGCGCCATTGCCGACTTGCGCCCGGACAGCGAGAAAGCGCGCTCTGCGACCTCGAGCGTGACGACGGGCGCATCGCGGGGCACCGGGCCGGCCAGTGCGTCGAGCCGCTCGAAGGCCTTGGTCAGATCGCCTTGCCGGATCATGGCGTCGAGCGCGTCATCGCGCGCGGGGGCGGCGTCTCGTTGCGACGTCCGCACGAGCATCTCGGCCAATTTCGCCAGCAGCGCCATGGTCGTATTGCCGGTTTGTTCAGCGAGGTCGGCGGCGAAGCCCCAGCTTCCGGGCGTCGTGACGGGTTGCGGCAATGTCGGGTGCCGCTGAACCGCGGCGTCCACGATCATCCGCCAGACGAGCAGCCGAAACTCCTCGATCAGCGCGAACGTCTCGCCGGTGAGCGCAAGGTACATCAGCACCGCACCGACGACGTCCTCAAGCGCGGGGGCCGCGACGAACAGGCCGCCGCCGGGTCCACGGCGAACGTCGAGCAACCCGCGCGCTTCGAGGATCGTGATCGCCTCGCGAAACGCCGGCCGACCCAGCCCGAGACGCGTGCGGACGTCGGGCAACGCGCCGAGCGAGCGGCCGACCGGCCAGCCCTGCCCCAACAGGCACATCTCCATACCATGGACGGCCTCATGCGCGAGGCTCGCGGGCATCTGCGCGCCGAGCATGCAGGCACTGATCCGCTGCAATTCATCCGTGCCCGCGCCGAAGACGCGTTCGGCATTCATCGCCGCCAGATGCGGGCCGCGATCGGGGCGATATTGTGCGATGTTGGTCATTGCTTCAGGAATTCCGCATCGAGGACGACCGTAACCGTGCCGACCATTCGGGCCATCGGCTGCTGCGTGAACTGGCTCGTGTCGACGAGCATGGTGCCGGTGAAGCCGATGGTGGAGGCGCCCTCCATCGACCGCCCGACGCCGACGAGTTCGGCGTTGATCACCACGGGCCTGGTCACGCCCATCAGCGTCAATCGGCCGTCGATGGTGGCGCGGTTGCCAGCCTTTACGCGCACAGCGGTGGAGACGAACTTGGCGTCTGGATATTTCGCGACGTCGAGCGACTGCGGTCCCTCGGGGAGAATCTTGTAGACGATCGGCGCGTAGAATGGCTTGGCATCGACGGTCACCGCCAGCGTGATCGCCGATGGCCTTGCGGGATTCCAGACCAGCGTGCCGTCGCGCACGCCGAACCGCAGCACGCTGTACGAGATACCGCGATGAAGCACCCGCGCGACCGCCGACGCATGTTCAAGGTCGACGTGATACGTTCCCGCGGGCGCGGCCGACGGGTCCTTGCTGGCGGGCGCCATGGGGCCGGGCTGCGGCCGACCGGCGGGTGGCCGGTCCTGCGCCTGGGCGAACCCGGCAAGGCACAGCGGTACCGCAGCGACGCCGATCCACGATCTCATAGCTCTTCGCATCATCACTCTCCATCATCCGTCCACGCGCGGGTCCGGTCTAACGCTGGCCCTGCGTTCGCCAGGGCGGCAAACAAGGGCGGTGGCAGCTAGCCGGACCTATCCGTTTGGACGGGACCTTCGGACGAGGCCCAGGGTATGGGACTCATTCCTCTTGTGTGAACCATTCAGTCACATTTGAACACTTTGGTCAAGTGCCGCCAAATGCGTATTGGCCTTTCCGGCGCCATAACTGCACGCGGCGCGCGCGGACGCAATCCCGCGATCGAACGGTCCGATTTTGGCACAGCGATCGGCCGCGATATGGCCGTATAGAAGTCGTCGATAGGACCCGGCGGCCGGATCCCCGGACGGTCTGGACGATCCCAATGAAACGGCCGCCGGCAATGCGCCGACGGCCGTTGTTTCGATTATTAAATTTTCGCCGCCTGCGACGAACGTTCGCGTCGCCGGTTCGTCAGGCCGGCTCGATCGCCCGATGGCTGTTCATCGCGACGCCGACACCCGGCCCCG
>Ga0308163_10003478_pt1 | contig 13168 bp, 12 predicted proteins | sample PhyTR1_FD_201037 | JGI IMG/M metagenome (GOLD analysis project Ga0308163, IMG submission 201037) | Phyllosphere microbial communities from UC Gill Tract Community Farm, Albany, California, United States - DLSLT.R1 | ecosystem: Host-associated > Plants > Phyllosphere > Unclassified | place: USA... | reverse complement strand
GCGATCAACTGGCGCGCAAAGCAGCTTGGAGTTCCGGCGCCGGAATTCGCGCTCGACAGCAAGGTCCTGCCGGTGGGTTGGGATGTGGAGCGCGCCCGTCGCCTCGAGTTCGGCGAGGAGCAGGCGCTCATGAATGAGTTGCGCGCCTACGCCAAGCGCGGCGGCGAAAACGACCGGGTAAGAAGGTATCAAGTTCGCCTCCTCGTGAGGCTCGCGATCGAGACGGGCGCGCGACTTCAAGAGCTCGTCAAAGCAGAATGGAAGCACCTTTATCGCAGTGAGCCGCAGTATCGCGTCTACGCGCGACACCTTGATCGCTGGCGTATTTGGGCTTTGCACACCAAAGTCAAAAAAGCGCGCAGGGTTCCGCTTTCGCCGATGGCGATACTGATCGTGCGTGTTCTCAAAAAACTCGCGGATCCAAACGATCCACGCGTCTTCCACCGGCTGGGCAAACCCAGCAGCATCTCCTCCACCTTCCACAGGATTGTTGCGAGGGCCGGGATCGATGACTTTCGCCTGCATGACCTCAGGCATGAAGCTATTGCGCGCATGGTCCTCCATCCTGATTGCTATTCCCCGAACTACTTGATGGACATTGTCGGCCATGCCGAATACAAGACTTTCCGCCGATACCTCACTGTCCGGGATAGCGAGATGAATGGCTTCATGAGACGCGTGCGGTCCTGAGCCAACAGTCTGGTGAAGGCCCTCCGTCCCCGCATTCATGGGAGGGAGGGCCTTCATGCCAATTGACGAGCAAAAGAAGAAAGCGTCCAAGAGCGAGCGAAACCGGCGCGAATACTTGAGATCCAAAGAGGAGCGCGACATCGTCCTGTTCCGGCTCGATCCAGGTGGACGGGAGGCATTGGACAGGGCCGGCAAAGCGGCCGGACTGAGCCGAGCCGCTTTCGCTCGCATTTACCTCATGCCCCTCGTCGGAGTTCTTGCCGAACGCGCGCCGGCGATCGAGGCGGCCAGGAGAGTTTCCGGCCAAAGCCTGCCCACCTTCCTTTCTCGAGCGCTCGACCAAGCGCTTGCTCCGCCGCCCTCCGTGGCAGACCATTCGGCTGACATGCTGGCCCAAGAGTTCCAAGATCTATTCGGCGTGCGTTAGCGCCCCCATGCTCTCAATCACGAAGATCAACTCGGCCGCCAACCAGTCGAAGAAAGGACAGGCCTCGCAAGGCTACCTGCACTACCTCGGCGGCCCCAACGCAAGCACGCGGCAGCGCGGAGATTTCGACGACTACGCGCGCGGTAGCGGATCGGATGGGCCGGAGCCATTTTGGGCGTGCGGCGGGGCCAGTCTGCTCGGACTCGCTGGCGCTGCCGAAGCAAAACAGGTCGAGCGCCTCGCGCAGGGATTCCATCCCTTGACGGGTGAACCCCTCGTCAAAGGCGCGGGGGCCGGGCATGTCATGGGCTTGGACATGACCTTCTCCGCGCCCAAGGACTTCTCCGCCATCTTCGCCGGCGCCGACCCGGCCACGCGCGACGCGCTGGTGGATTGTCTGCATCAGTCCGCGCGCGTGGCGTTGGGATACGCCGAGACTGCTGTGGTCACGCGCCACGGGCGCGATGGCGGCATCAGGCGCATCGCCGAGGCCGCCATCGCCGCTTGCTACACGCACTTTGCCAGCAGAGCCTTGGACCCTCAGCTCCATGTCCACGCCTTCATGTTCAACGTCGGCAAGCGGAGCGGCGCGAAGGAATGGAGCGCCTTGGAGCTTCGGCCACAATTCGAGCGCAAAATGGCGACCGGCATCCTGTTCCGCGCCGAACTCGCGCACCGCCTTCGCCGCATGGGTTTCGGCATCCTTCCTGATGGACCGTATTTCACGCTGGAGGGGATCGACGAAGCGCAACGCGAGTCGCTATCCACCCGAAGCAAGCAGATCGCCGATTACCTCCGCGATGCGGGGGGCGGAGCTGGCGCGAGCCCAGCCGAACGCGAGATCGCAGCGCTCAACACGCGTTCGGCGAAATCGGAGCCAAGCCTGCCGGAGCTGATTGGCCGCTTCGAGGAGCAGGCGGCAAGCATAGGGATCACGCCCGCGTCCGTCGCGGCCATGCGCGCGCCCAGGCCCGAGCAGGCTGAGCATTTCGCCATCGACCACGCCGAGCTGCTTGTCGAGCTCATGGAGTCGCAGTCCTGTTCCACGCCGCAGGAAGCCCTCGCCAAGATTTGTGAAAAGGCGATGGGCCGTTGGAGCGCGGCTGAGTGCTTGGCCGAGCTTGATCGGTTCATGCTGCACGAGCATGTCATCCAACTCGGGCACACCGGGCTTCTGACGCCGGTGTTCACGTCGAGGGCCACCAGGGACATGGAGGCTGACATCAACGCCAAGGTGGGCGCTGGCAAAGCGAGCATGTGTCACCGTCTCTCGGCCCAAGCCATCGGCGAGAGATTCGACGACCTTGAAACGCAGCTTCGCGCGAAGCTTGGCGTCGATGTGTCGCTTGCCCAGCAGCGCGCGGCGGCGCTGCACGTCGCTTGCGAGACCGGCGTCCATGCGTTCGTGGAGGGTTGGGCCGGCACGGGCAAGACGACCATGCTCCAAGCGCTGGGCTCGGCCTACAAGCAGTCGGGGTTTGAGGTCTTGGGCTGCTGCCAGTCTGCGGCGGCGGCTCAGAACCTCGGCAGGGAGACGGGCATCCAGTCCCGCACAATCGCGAGCCTCCTGCTATCGCTCCAGAAGGGCCGCTTGAAGCTGAGCGCCAAGTCGATCCTCTTCCTTGACGAGGCGGGCATGGTGGGCTCGCGCGAGTTCGCCGCGCTTCAACAAGCCGCCATCGACGCCGGCGCCAAGCTCGTCGCCGTCGGCGACCCCAAGCAGTTGCAGCCCATCGACGCGGGCGGCATATTCGCCGCCCTCATGCGCGAGCATGGCAAGGCCGAGATCTCCAACATCCAACGCCAGCGCACGGACTTCGAGCCGCTGCTGGCCTGGCTCGACGCCAGGGCCATGCGCAGCGATGGTGGGCTATCGGTCGGCCAAGCTCAAGCGCTGCGGGCAACCCCCGAGGACGCGCGGCTCGCCGCGATCGAGGCCATTTGCTCCACAGACGCCAAACTCTCCCGCGCACTCAGCCGGTGGCGGGAACGTTATGACTTCCAGTGGATGCGCGAGGCGGTTGAACTCTTCGCCACGGGCGAGGCCAAATCCGCTTTGGCGCTTCTCGACGCCCGTGGCCGCTTGAAGCTGATGTCAGGCCAAGAAGAGGCCTATGCGGCGCTGATATCCGCATGGTCAGTCGATCGGACGCCCTTGCGCGACAAGGCGATCGTCGCCGGCACGCGGGCCGAGGTCGCGGAGCTCAATGAACGCGCGCGCCAAGAGCTGATAGCCGCCAACCACATCGACGCCTCGCGGGAGATCGAGGTCGAGATCGTTCACCGGGATGAGACGACTGACATCAGGCGCTTCGCGCCAGGGGATCGGATCGTGTTCACCAAGAACGACAGGCCGCTGGGCGTTGCCAACGGCCTCACAGGCGCCATCCGCGACATCGACATGTCCCGGATTGGCGGCCCTTTGATCGCTGTCGAGTTGGACGCGCCGAACGAGCGCGGCGATTTGATCGTTCATATTCCCGCCTCCTTCGGCCGCTTCGATTTGGGCTTCGCCTTGACCACCCACCGGGCGCAGGGGCGCACATTGTCGTCAGCGCACGCCTTGGTCAACCCGTCGATGGGGGACCGCGAATGGAGTTACGTCACGGCGAGCCGCTCGCGGTTCGCCACCACGCTCTACGTCAACACCGCGCTGCTCGACATGGTCGATCCTGAGAGCCACGCTCCGGGCGACGCCGAGCCCAAATCCCACGAAGCGATCATCGACGCCTTAGCCTCGCGCATGCGACGCAGCCGCCCCAAAGGCACGTCGCTGGACTATGCCGGCGCGCCTGATGTCAGTCCGATCGCGCCGAACAAAGCCGGACCGTCATCGCCGGCAGGCCAGGCGTGGGCGGCGACTAAAAAATTCTTCGTCGGGCTGCGCTCCAAGGCATTGGCGAAAAGCCAAGGACTCTCGCGCTGACATCAGTCAATGTTTGACCACCATGAGGGAGAAGACATGAACGAAAAATCAGAAGAGCAAGGATGGGATCGCTCGCAGCTCACGTTGCGGCTGCCAAGCGTCAGGCTCGCGCGCTTGCGGGCGCTGGCCAACAAAATGGGCGGGCATGCCACGCCGACCGACGCGGTCCTTCACGCGATCGACACTGCCGCAGCCCAGCTCGACGGCTCGGCGTTCGACGCGCGGCTCGACGCCATTGAGGACGAACTAGCTGCCATGTCTCAGGACCGGCGGCGTGACACCGATCGACTGGAAGCCGCGATCCTAGCCATTGGGAGTAGCCTTGGCGAGCTTCACTCACTGATATCAGAGCTCGCAAGCCAAGAGCCCGACGAATTCTGATTCGCCAGGCCATCAAGTCCAAGCGGCTTGACATGAATATTGCGGCGGGCGCTCTTTCAAGTTACTATATTCGGAAGGCGCCCGCCTAAGTTCTGGTCAGCTTGAAACGGCAGTTTTTGCATCACCCTTGCATCGCTTCCACGTGTCTAATTTTTCCGGCAGCTCGATCGCAACAAAACGACCAGTGCGTTCGAAAAAAGCACCTTTGGAAATTTTTTGACTCTTGGAGAAACCTATGACTACGCTCGTTAGTTCGACGGCTTATGCCGTTTCGAAATTCATGGCCTCATCCGGCCACAACATCAAACGTTCCCACATCAGCGAAGTGTTGGCGGCCATGCTTGGCTACCAAACCTACGCGGCTCTGGTCATTGAAGAGAGTAATGATGACTTGGAACATCACTTGGACGACGCAGAAATGCTGGTCCTGAATCAAGCTGCGGCTGAGCAACGCGCCAACGCGCTTGGTATCACTGCCGTTCCCTTGCTCCTCCAGACATGCATCTCCGCGATGCAAGGCTCAACAACCACCCCTGTCTATGAAGATCTGGACCATTTCTATGATTCATACGGTCGAGAGGCGTTGATCGACACGATCTCGTCGTCGGACGACGTGTCGGCCGCGATGTCTGAAACGAACGCCTACTTTGACAGCGACCCGGAGCTTCCCGAAGAAACTCCCGCCACCACGGACCTATGGACCGAGCGCGACTCATGGAGCATCGAAGCGCGTGGGGAAATGCAAGGCAGCCACGATGTGGAAAGCGATCGAATGTTTGCCGGAGATACGCTGAATTGCTTTGCCAAGCTGACCTTCACAAAAGCGGGCCGGTCAGGACTGATCCTGACCGATAGTGAAGGTTATGGAGGTGTGGATGACAGTTGGCAGGTGGCTGATCGCGACGACGAGGCTGCCTACATGGCGAGCTTGGAAGGTCAGTAAGTTGCTTAGGTTGGCGATCCGCGATCGCCAACCATGCGGTGCGCCTGCGGTGCAGCGACCGCAGGCGCACCGCCAAATTGGCGGGCACCGCGCTTGCACCGCGAAGCGATGCGTCGGGTATATAACTATAAAAAGCAGGCAGTCCAAAACAGCCTACCCATTCCACCCCAGTTTGAGCAGCCCAGCTCAGACGTCCGGTCCAGCCCACTTCGGCCTCTATCAGACCGAGAACCTCAAATCTATGCTGTGGGCAAGGCACGACTGGCCGCGTGGAAAAGCCGTGTTCGAAAGCTCGGCACCTCTTCGATAGTTGTGTGGCTAAGAATTTAACAGGTCATCGATTTTCTTCTTGGCGTATCCGTCCAACAGCTTCAACGACACCGATTTTAGCGTGGTCAGGCTGGCATCCTTGAACCCGGACTTGATCGAGGCCCAAACTTCCTTGTTCGACAAGGCTTCGACGAATTGGTGCCCTGCGGCCGTGAGCCTCAACGGCATTGCAGCCCAAGACGAAAATCCATCCAAACTCTTGATGAGTCCGAAGCCTGGGCCTTCGTCATCGCGCTCCACTAAGTTTTGGTCGGCGAGGATCTTCATATGAAACTCGAATTGCGGAGACTCGTAGTCGATGCCCGATGCTTGCAAATCCTCAATGTCGAAAGTCGGCTTCTCCGATGCTTGGCAAGCCAGGAGAAGGGTTTTCAAATAATCCTGATCGATCTTCAATGGGGCACCCCCTAAAAACAAACGCACAAAAAAAACGCTCCCAATAGGAAGCGCCGTAGGTTGAATTTCTTTCAACGCTTGCTGTCAGGCGTGCGCTTCACTTGCTCCCACGTGCTGCCGGGTTTGCTGGTGGGTGGCGCCGGCTTATTGTCCGGGATGGTGCTGAAGTTGTCGGTTTTCCCGCCGCGTGGCCCGGTTTCCCGATAAATGCCGCCGTCTTTCCCTGAGTTCTGACCTGGTTTAAGTGCCATTTTTTCCTCTTATGTGAATTAGCCGACAGACAATTCCGCCGACTCGATGGAAATGAGGGCACGTGTTGCCATAGCAAGAGTCATCATGTTTGCATTTAACTACCGAAATCGGTTGCGCCATAGCATGCTATCGAATTGAAATTTACCAGTTCGAGCATCTGCAAACAAACGGAGGGGCCTGTCAATCAAACAAAAAGGGCGTCGAAATCATCGACGCCCTTTTTGGATGGGAGCTATGTGCTGCGATTGGATCAGGCGGCAACGCCACCCTCGCTCAACTCTTGCCGCAGTATCTCAGCCCATCGAGCGCGGTCGCTGGCGTCAAACATCGACACGCGCCACTGCGGATGTTCGATGTCTCGCATGGTGAGGAACAAGCCAGTCTCACGGTCTGCTTTCATCGACGCGGCAATGTTCTGCGAGCCTGCGGCGATGGTTCCCACTCCTCCAAAACCCACCGCGCCGCCGGCCCGGCTCACTTTTCGCGCATCCCATTCGCGCACCTCATTGTATCCATAGACTTTCGACTCCCCGCAAACCGACAGCGATATCTTGCGAGTGTTCGGATTGAGCACGATGAGGGTGTCGCCTTCTTGGTGCGCGAAACGCGCCGAACCGGCTGGAACGCCAATCGCTTCGTAAGCCGCCGCGAAGAGCGCGACCTTCTTAGCGCGTCGTGCGCTGAGGGTTCGGAAGGTGAGCGCCAGCGGCGTGAACGCGATCGCCAGCGCGATCAATGTTGTGATCGAGCTTTCGGCTTGCAACGCTGCAAACGACGTGATCATCGCGAAGATGATCGAAAGGATGAACCTCAGAAACATTCCCATGTTAGCTCCTTTTGAAATATCAAAAAGCGCGCCATCGAGCAGCGCGCTGTGTGGAATCTGCCTATCTGCTTTTCACTTGTTCGCGAGGTTCACAAACCAGAGCCGTTGGTCGCCATCCAAGGGGCCGCGATACCCCATCTGCAAGAACAGTTCGCCGAACAGATAGCCGCCATTTTGATAGAGCGAAATGGCCTCCGGGGTTTCCAGCGGGATCAGCTTTGCTGGCACGCGGGGGCCCGCCGTCCGGAGTTGCTCAGAGCTGATCGATACGGGCGCCATGAGGTTCCGGTAATTGCGCATCGCCCCGATTGTCAGGCGGTCGCCATCGAATTTGAGGTCGCCATTGCACAAGACCACGCCATCGACTTTCTGCGACTTCTTGTCGGAGAACCAGATGACCGCGTCGAACTTGATGCACTCTGGCGGACGAGCCATGTTCGGCGACACCGATCCCGGTTGTTGGCGCAGGTATTGAATGTTTTGCGACGCCGCCAGCGTCTCGGAGTAGTCGAGCATGCGGATGCTCACGCGAGGCCAATAATCGCCCGGCCGTGATATGGGGCGGTTGGTGAACAGTCCGGCCAACGCTGTGTCCGCAATCCGCTTGCCCGTCCAACGCGGGTCGGCCGGACGCGGCGCCTCGACCATGACGTTCTGAGCGCTGATCGCCGCCATTTTGCCAAGCTGCGAGCCCTGCTGGTCCGTGAGGCCGGGTTGCTCCATGGCTTGGCCGCCAGCGGGCTTGTTGAGCGCCGCGCCAAAGGCGTTGAATGCTTCCTTGAAATTCGGCTGCGCGCGCGAGCCGTCGCCCTGGGCTGCGCATCCACCCAAGGCTAGGATGGCGGTGCTGAAAATGAAGCCCCGTATGCTGAGTGAGTTCATGTTTGCTTTCTATGAATGAGATTTTTGAGGACGGCACCGAAGTTTTCTGAGGTCTTCGTCACATGTTCAGCGCCAGTGCAAAACGAATACTAAACCAATTTGGTTGACACTCAACCTTTAAAGTCCTTCAAAGTTATTAGCCGGGTATCCACCATTCAGGTTGATTTGAGGAGACCCATGTTTTACTACTACACCTACGACGGAAAGCCGCCGGCGACATCCACCGACGCAGAGGATCGCGGGGCTTTCCTGCGCAAGGCGATCGGCCATGAGATCGGCGCGGCTAGGCAACGGGCGGGTTTGACACAGGAATCCGTCGCCGAACTGCTTGGCATTGGGCCGGAAGCCGTGTCGCGGATGGAGCGCGGCGTGGGCTCTGTCACCGCCGAGCGCCTCGTCGTCCTGGGCGAAATGTTCGGGTGCAGCAGCGCCGATCTTCTTCTTGGCGCCAGCGACTCGCTGCCGGATCAAGCGTTGCTCATCGCCGAGCAGCTCGCCAAGCTCGAAGCAGCCGACCGTGATTTGGTCGTCGATTTCGTCAAGACGCTCGCAAGCCGCTTGGAGCCGAAGAAGCCCGCCAAATCCAAGCGCTGATGTCAGCCAGTTATGCCCCGCCTTGGCAGGCCGATATCAGCAAGCAATCCACAGACGCAAATTACATGCGCGCGTCGCGCTTGGCTTGAATCCATGCGACAAATCATCGGTATTTAAAAAATGGGAGCTCATTAAGGCAACTCGGGACTGTCGCGCCTGACGTGACTGGTCCTGCCTTCGGTGTAGGGCGTGAAGTGGACAGGTAGGATTTTTTAGATGCGGGCCAGTTGAGCAACACTGTCCGCCAGCCCTCGATGCTAAGCCTGCGGCCGGCCAGCATTTGGCATGGCCGCAGCGCGGGCTGCTGCGTCGTCCCATAGCAACTTGCGCAGGGCGCTCGGCTGCATGCCCGCCGAGGTCTTGAACGATCTTGTCATGTGCGACAGGTCCGAGAAGCCCGTCTCGACGGCGATGGTTGTGAGGCTGTCGTCCGAACCCAGCCGGTCGGCCGCCCTCAGCATGCGCGCGGCTTGGCGTAGCGCTTCGGCGGTCAGTCCTTCGGCTCTAAGCTTGCGTTCCAATGAACGCTGATGGCAGCCAAGCTTGCGGGCCAGCTCAGGGACCGGCATCGAGCCCTCGCGCTCAAAAATCCAAGCGGCCTCCGCAGCGGCCGAGCCGCGCACGCCAAGCAGCTCGGCGACGGTTCCTAAGTCGGCCCGAGGCGGCGCCGCCAGCTTTGCGTTGCGGCCTACGAAGGACAGCAGCCCTTCGAACATCACGAGGGTGCCGGCGCGACAAGGGCCTGGATCGGGGGCGCGGACCAGCATTTTCCGCTGGGCCACCACAGGCGCGCTCTCGCCTTCGCTTGACATCGAGACGTTCGTCCGCACGGCGATCCCCGCCGAAGCATTGTAGGCGTTGAATCCGGCGATCACTGTGGCGGGCGTTGTCAGCCGGCTGATCGTTCCAACGCCGGGAGCCAGGTCGGTGAAAAGAAACTCACGGATGGAGCTCTCGATCTGGCCTTCGGTCATGCCCTCGGCGGCGCGCGCGCGGCCGGCCGCGTTGTAGCGGTGATATGGGAGGTGGCCGTCGATGATATGGGCAACCGTCGAGGCGAAGCGCGAGATGGGCGTCCAGCCTGCGCGCCCTTCAAGCGCGTGGACGACGACATGGTATGCGAGCGAGTTCATGCCAAGCTTCGGGCGCTTTCTTTTGTGGAGTTGTTGAGTGTGGCTCGTGGCCGGCAAAAACGACTCCGCCGCGAGATCGCGGCGGGCTGCTTCGACGAGGCGCTTGTAAGCCGCCGGCATGTCGGAGTGTCGTTTCCTTTTTTTATATTACAACAGGCAACTAGGCGGCGGTTGACGGCCGCCGCTAGGTGTTGTTAGCGGCCGGATTTTCCCTGCACTGTCGCATGGATTCAAGCCAGGGCCACCGATATGGGGTAGGTCGTCCGGCTGCGTTAAGACAAACCCAATGATCTTTCAATTGGCGGAGTTTGGCGGCTATTCCGCTTGCTGGCTCTCCGACTCCGGCGGCTTTTTCTCCTCGGGCTGCAGGTGCCCGAAAACCCGAATCGCGAACAAGGAGTGAACGACCCAATTCGCCATGCCCAATTCGAAGGCGTCTGGGCTGGTCAAACCATGCGCCACTTTGTTTCGGAGATTCATCCCCTTGGGACTGGTGTAGAGAGCCCGAAAGTGCAACCGGAACGCCGGATGGGCCTTCTCCTTGAACACGGGGTTCATCAACAACGTCCCCATGCCCAGCGTTTCGAAACCGCCTTCACGCGGGTTGTGTCGCATGGGCGACTCACCGTAAGCGCGCAGCATTTCTCTCAAGCCTGCCTCGACCTGCGGCACCAAGACATGGATGGCCTTCACGTAGTCGCCCGCGCTCCACGCTTCGATGCCCGCGCGGAGCAGTCCATGCGACCGAGGCGGGAATAGATGGCTTCGGGCCAGCCACGCGAGCAATGCCTCCGGCCCAACGTTCCAGCGCGCTTTGAGGCGCTCCAACGCCTGATGGAGCCAAGGGCTGCCAGCTCCAATGTGGTTGGCCGCCGCGTTGATGATCCGGCCAGGCATGTCGTCCTTCACCGAGCCAATCGTCGCGGCAGTGAAGCCGTTGTCATCCGTCAGCGTGATGGATATCATCGCATGTAACGGGGCGTTGGCGGCGATGTCTTCGATCTCGCGGCGCAAGTCCTCGGGCTTTGATATCAGGCGAAAGGCAATCCGGCCAACCGCCAGCTTCGGCGAGCCGGCCGTCAACGCGTCGAGCCATCCCTCCATCTCCTCAGCCGTCACCTTGATCGTGGTCGAGATCAGCTTCATCGATGTTTGCGCCTCGTCGCCGCGCGCGAGGATGGCCGCGTCTACGCGGGAGGCATCCTCTGCCAAATTATTGTCGCGGTAGCGCGCGCTGAGGTCTTCGAGCCAGGCGATGGCTGTCATCGCGTTGGCCTGGTTTGCAAACTCCTCGAACGCGCCTCCGGCTTTCCTCAATGCGGCGATGCCCAGCTCAGGCTTGCGGACCTTGGCTCCCCAACGGGCGATCCTGTCGGCGGCCTGCAATGCTTGGTGCGGATCGAAGCGCTGCGGGTCTGTGATGTCTGCATAGGCGCTGAGGGATTCTTCAAGCCAGCCAAGAAGCTCGGCGCGCTCGGCGTCGGTCAGCGACAAACCCTTGCGGTCATAAGCGAGATCATCGATCAGCCACCACTGGAACAAATGCCCGGCGGCGCGGTTCGCGCGGTTGAAGTCGAATGCGGTCGCCTTGGCGCGGTCAATCAGCGCTTGGTTCTTGATGGAGATCGCCAAGCCCACCGCCCGGTCCAAAAACTGCCACGCTTGCATCAGCTGGAAAGGCTCGGTCTGATCGTGCAGCTTGACCGAGTTCAAGTAGGCGCCGACGGCCCACTGCGCCAGCTCGCGCGGCAACTCGATCAGTGTCTCGCCCGGGTGGCCTTTGTTCCAAATCCTGCCGATCTCCCACGCCAAGTCGGAGTAGCGCGCGCGGAGAATCGGGTGCGGCGTCTGCTCGGCGCGAAGCTTCCAGTATTCGATGACCTCGAGCTCGATCTGCTTGGCGTCGGGGATGTGGAATTCGTTGCCAGCTTGATCCACGCCCGAAGACATCGGCCCGAAGTAAGAGTCCCATGGCCCACGGTCGGCGGGCGTCGTGGTCATGAAGTGGTGGCCGACGATCTCAGCAATACATTCTTGCTTTTCATCGGAATTCAGCTCACCACCGTCTGGCAGTAAGGCTTCAAACTGAGCAGCAAGCTCTCGGCCGCTTATATATTCTAGCCGTGCCTCCTGCGCTTGCAGTAGGTCAAGGCTCTTCGAATGAGCTTTCATAGAGGCCCTTACTCCGCTCCTCGCCGACTCATCATTGACAACCAATCGCCGTGTGAGTTGCCACTGCTGCGCTTGATGGAGTTTTTGATTAGACTGCTGGCTCTCGTGAGTTGACTTTCCAGTTGGTTGTGGGAAAAGAGTGTCCACGAAACCCAGGGAGCCTGATATGAGCCAATTAATTGCAATTTCCGGATGGCAAATTATTTTCTACACGTTAGCTTGTGTTGCCATTGGAAGATGGTTAGCTGGTGAACTTCAAGTAGCCAATGGAAATCACCAAGCCGACGCCAAAAATAATTGATCTGTGGCTAAGCGGAATTTGCTCCCCATTGGCTAGTCGGCTATTGGGGGCAATCTTTGTTGCGAGCATGAAGAATATCAGCTCCAAAAAAACTCCGCCCACGAAAATAAACAACGGCCCGATTGCGCTTCCAGCAGTTATTGGTGGTGTGCTGTGCGCCAACAATACTCCCGCTACGAGCATGGCAACTATCAAGACAATCAAAAACTGCACGGTCGATTTCATATTCCCCCTAGATATTTTTCAAATTGGCAACTGGACTGATTGCCAATGTAGCATGTGACGCTTTGGCAAGTAAACCAAAAAGTGATACACTTCGTGCCACACCCTTGAACCCAGCTCCCGGAAGCCACAATCCGCGATTGCCCTTTGCGTTCAATGGCTTGGCCTGAACAGAGCTTCGGCGAGACACTCATCCTGTCCCCGCAACCAGATACAGCAAACCGTTGATTTTCATCAGAAAATCAACGGTTTTTCTGCATTTGCGGCAGGATTATTTACCCTTGCCCGCAAACGCCTTGACCAATGCATCGGCCGCGAACTGCTCGGCATCTTTCGCCTTGGGCACCACGGCGCCCATGCCGAAGAATTCATGGGTCACGCCCGCGTACTCCTTGTACGACACGGTCACGCCCTCTTTCTTCAAGCGGTCGGCATAGGCTTTGCCTTCAGACAGCAGCGGGTCGATTTCCGCCGTAATCACCGTCGCGGGCGGCAGGCCTTTCAGCGACGCGGCTTTCATTGGCAGTGCGTACGGATTGGCTGGATCGGCGCCATAGTGCTTGAAGAACCATGCCATCATCGGCTTGTTCAGCGGCTTGGCGGCGGCGTTCTTCACATACGACGGCGTGTTCATGTCGTCGTTCACCACCGGGTACACCAGCAGCTGCATCACCGGCAGCGTGGCTTTTTTAT
>Ga0308163_10003477_pt1 | contig 13168 bp, 11 predicted proteins | sample PhyTR1_FD_201037 | JGI IMG/M metagenome (GOLD analysis project Ga0308163, IMG submission 201037) | Phyllosphere microbial communities from UC Gill Tract Community Farm, Albany, California, United States - DLSLT.R1 | ecosystem: Host-associated > Plants > Phyllosphere > Unclassified | place: USA... | reverse complement strand
CCAGTTGATTCACCCGCGCGCGGTGATCAAGCAGAAGTACAACGGCCACCGTCTCGACGAAGAGATCGTGCGTTCGATTCTGACCTTTTCGTTCTTCTTCGCCATCACCATCTGCGTGATCGCCCTGCTGCTGTCGCTGCTCGGCGTCGACTGGATGACCGCACTGACCGGCGCCGCCAGCACCGTGTCCGGCGTCGGCCCGGGCCTGGGCGAGACCATCGGTCCGGCGGGCAACTTCGCCACCCTGCCGGATGCGGCCAAGTGGATCCTGTCGTTCGGCATGCTGCTCGGCCGACTGGAGATCATTACGGTGTTTGTGCTGTGTATTCCGGCCTTTTGGCGTCACTGATCGGCGCCTGCAGCAGCCGCGCCCGGTAATCGCCGGGCGTGGTGTCGAACCAGCGACGGAACGCGCGGAAGAAGTTGCTCGGATCGGCAAACCCCAACAGATAGGCAATCTCCAGCAGGGTCATGGTTGGCTGCGCCAGGTATTGCTCGGCCAGTTCACGCCGGGTGTCATCGAGCAACTGCTGGAAACTCGTGCCCTCCTCCTGCAAGCGCCGTTGCAAGGTGCGCTGCGACAGGTGCAGGGTCTGCGCCACCGTATCGCGCTTGGGCTCGCCCTGGGGTAGCAAACGACAGAGCACCTGCCGCGCCTTATGGGTCACGCGGCTTTCGGAAAAACGCGCCAGGTATTCCCCGGCAAACCGGTCGTGCAACAGCGCCATGGCTTCATTGGCGGTGGGCAGTGGTGCTTCCATGTCGGCCCGTTCGAAAATCAACGCATCGTACGGCGCGTTGAACATCAGCGGCGCATGGAAGGCGTGTCTGTAGGGTTGCAGGTCTTGGGGCTCGTCGCCCTGAAACAACACTTTGACCGGGTGCAGCGCGCGCCCGGTCAGCCAGCCGCACAGGCTCAGTGCGCAGGCCAGCGAGGCTTCCGCGCTCTGTCGGGTCGGTGGTAGGTGATCGCCATGTACCGTCAGAATCAGTGCATAACCCTCTTCGAGCAGACGAAAACTCAGGTCGGCGCTTTCGGCGATGATCCGCTGATAACGCACCAGCCGTTGAAAGCCTTCGGCAAGGGTATTGCTCGACATCAAGGCGTAGCCGGCGACATGGAACGAGGCCGGTCGCACCACCTTGCCCATGTTCAGACCGATCGCCGGGTTGCCGGACAGCTCGACCGCCCGTTGCCAGAGTCGGGTCATGGAATCTTGCGGGAAGCGTGCATCCGGATCATCCAGGGCGGCGTAATCGAGCCCCAGTTGCTTGAACAGTGCCCGGCAATCCAGGCCGTCCATCTCCAATGCTTTGACAATCCCCATCGCCCAGCTTGCAGAAGTCGTTCGTTCGCTCATGGCGTTATTCTTTTACATGATGGATCGCATGCTACGACCCGATTTGCGAAGGATACTAAAGTGGCGCCCATTGTCACTGGCTGATGCCACTGTTCACTCTAGACTCAAATAAGCTACCCGCCGAACAACTTGCCGTCAGAACAATAACCACAGAGATCGCAGTCGTGGAAAACATCAAACAATTCAATACGTTCGCTGAGTTCTATCCGTACTACCTCAGCGAACACAGCAACAGTACCTGCCGCCGGTTGCATTTCGTCGGTACCACGCTGGTGATTTTCATTCTGGCCATGACCATCGCCAAGGGCGCCTGGCTGCTGTTGCTCGCCTTGCCGCTGGCCGGTTACAGCTTTGCCTGGGTCGGGCATTTCTTCTTTGAAAAGAACCGCCCGGCGACCTTCCAGCATCCGCTGTACAGCCTGCTCGGCGACTTCGTCATGTACCGCGACATGATCCTCGGCCGCGTGGCGTTCTGAACCCCGACACACCAGGAGGCTTGCCGATGAACGCCAATGCCCGTTTCACCCACATGAAGGACGGCACACAGGAAGACTGGGCGATCATCGCCGCAGACTTCAGCGCCTATGCCCGGCAACTGCCGTCACGAATCGTCGCGCACCTGAAGTTGTTAGAGGGCGATTTCGGCGGCTTCCCGGTGGATCGCCTGACCCACTCGCTGCAAACCGCGACCCGCGCCTTTCGCGACGGGCGTGACGAGGAATACGTGGTCTGTGCGCTGCTGCACGATATCGGCGACACCCTCGGCTCCTACAATCACCCGGACATCGCGGCGGCGATTCTCAAGCCGTTCGTCAGCGCCGAGAACCTGTGGATGGTCGAAAAGCACGGCATCTTTCAGGGCTACTACTTCTTCCATCACTTGGGCATGGACCGGCATCTGCGCGAGCAATTCAAGGAGCATCCGCAGTTTCAGGCAACCGCCGAATTCTGTGCGAAGTACGATGCGGCGGCGTTCGATCCGGCGTATGACAGCCTGCCGCTCAGCTTTTTCGAACCGATGATGGAGCGGCTGTTTGCCCAGCCGAAGCACTCGATCTACAAGGCGGCGATGGAAGAACACAGCCCGGCGTAAGGCGAACCGCTACGCGGTTCATCGCGAGCAGGCTCACTCCTACAGTTGACCGCATTCCATAGATGTAGGAGTGAGCCTGCTCGCGATGAGGCCCTCCCTGACAACCGAAGACTCAGGCAAGTTCAGCGACCTTGGCCGCCTTGAGCTGCGCCTCCCGCGCCTGCGCATCCGCCAGTCGATACAACTCGATCTTGCCGTCCCAGTGTTCGATCAACGCCGTGCACGACTCCACCCAGTCGCCGCAATTGAGGTAGTCCACCTCGCCAACCTTGCGAATCTCGGCATGGTGAATGTGCCCGCAGACCACGCCATGCAATTCGCGTTTGACGCACTCGTGGGCGATGGCTTCTTCGAAGTCGCTGATGAAGCTCACCGCAGTCTTGACCTTGTGCTTGAGGTACGCCGATAGCGACCAGTAACCGTAGCCATAGCGGGCCCGCCAGTGGTTGAGCCAGCGATTGAGGGTCAGGGTGAATTCGTAGGCCGAGTCGCCGAGAAAGGCCAGCCAGCGGTGATAACGGGTGATCACATCGAACTGATCGCCGTGAATCACCAGCAGGTGCCGGCCATCGGCCGTGACGTGTACCGCTTCGTCGACCAACTGGATGTTGCCGAGGATCAGCTTCGAATAACGGCGCAAAAATTCGTCATGGTTGCCAGTGACGTAGATCACCTCGGTGCCGCGCTTGCTCATGGTCAGCAGGCGGCGGATCACGTTGGTGTGCGCCTGCGGCCAGTACATGCCGCCGCGCAGCTTCCAGCCGTCGATGATGTCACCCACCAGGTAGATCTTGTCGGCGTGGTAGCCCTTGAGAAATTGCGACAAGTGCTCGGCCTGGCAATCCCGCGTGCCCAGGTGCACGTCGGAAATCCACAGGGTACGCACCCGTTGTTTACGGCTGGGTCTGGCGAGCTCGGCGCTGGTCATGGGCAACCCTCTGCGATGTTTTCGCAAGAGTGCGCCCGCCGGGTTAATCGACCATGACAGGCATGCGTCAATCGTGTGACAGCGCGCAGACCGGTGGCCCCGGTGTAGACTGGCGCTCACTTCGGAGACTTCTGCCATGCGCCCGATCCTGACCCTGCGCCAATACACCCACGACCTGATCGTCCACAGCCACGACCACGCGCAACTGGTGTTCGGCTTGTCCGGCGCGCTGGATTTCGAAGTCGAGGGCCGTGGCAGTCAGGTGCGCCAGCAGAGTTTCGTGGTCGTCCCGTCCGGCGCCCATCACGCCTGCGGCAGCCCGCAAGGCAGCCGTTGCCTGGTGCTGGACATCCCCGACGAGCAATGGCTGACGGATTCGCTGGGCGAGCATGCCGAGGCCAGTCGCCAGTTGCTCAACCGCCCGGCCCGGTTAGCGCTGGACGCCGGACAAAGTCAGCTGGTCAGTTGGCTGGCGAACAGCCCGGTCAGCGATCCGTTGATCGCCCGCCAGGGCGCGGTGCTGTTGCTGGCCAGCCTGAATCACGCCCGCCCCGCTGAACTCAGCGCCCGCCGCCTGCCCTACGCGGCCCTCGATGCGCACATCGAGCAATACGCCGCCTATCCGCTGCAAGTGGCCGACCTGGCGCAGATCGCCGGGCTGTCCAGCGCGCGTCTGCATGCACGCTTCATGGCCGAATGCGGGCAGACGCCGATGGACTACATTCGCAGCCGGCGCCTGCACAAGGCGATCGGCCTGTTGCGCGAGACCGCGTTGCCGATCGGCGAGGTCGCCAGCCGGGTCGGTTACAGCTCGCAAAGTGCTTTCTGCGCAGCAGTGCTGCGTGAGTTCGGTGCCTCGCCCGGCCGGTTGCGCCGCGATTCCTGCGACAAAAAACGCTAGTTCGCCGACAGACTTCTGCGCCGCAACACGCTTCAATGTCTCCCATGTTCCCCTGTAGGAGCTGTCGCAGTCTGCGATCTTTTGATTTTGGCTTTTCAAGATCAAAAGATCGCAGCCTGCGGCAGCTCCTACAGTGATGGTGTTGTGTATCGACAGACTCAAGAAGGATTGCAATGACTCCGCGTACCGCCCTCGGCGCCCTGCATATCGGCGCTCTGATGTTCGGCCTGACCGGTGTGTTCGGCAAACTCGCTGCCGCCTCGCCGGCGGTCATCGTCTTCGGCCGCGCCGCGTTCGCCGTGCTCGCCCTGGCCTTTTTCGCCCGCTTCGCCAGTCAGAACGGCTGGCAGAAACTGCAGGCGGTCGATTGGCGGCGCCTGGCGCTCAGCGGCGTATTGCTGGCCGGGCACTGGGTGAGTTTTTTCATCGCGGTGAAGGTGGCCGGGGTGGCGATCGCGACGCTGGGCTTTACCAGTTTCCCGGCCTTCACGGTGATTCTCGAAGGGTTGATCTTCCGCGAACGCATCCGCACCAATGAAATCGTGCTGGTGGTGCTGGTCAGCGTCGGCCTGGTGCTGGTCACCCCGGCGTTCGACCTCGCCAGCGGCGCCACCACCGGGCTGCTCTGGGCGGTGCTGTCGGGCCTGCTGTTCGCCCTGCTCTCGCTGACCAACCGCGCCAGCTCCGGGCGCATCCCGGCGGTGCAGGCGGCGCTGTGTCAGAACGTGGTAGTGGCGCTGTGTCTGCTGCCGGTCGCCGCCCCGCAACTGAGCGAAGTACGGGCCCTGGACTGGTTGTGGATCGGTCTGCTCGGGGTGTTCTGCACCGGCGTCGCGCACAGCCTGTTCGTCGCCAGCCTGGCGGTGATCAAGGCACGCACCGCCGCCGTGGTGTTCGCCATGGAACCGGTCTACGGCATCACCATCGCCTGGCTGCTGTTCAACGAAAACCCGACCGTGCGCATGCTGATCGGCGGCGCACTGATCATCGTCGCCATCGTGGTCTCGGCGCGGATGTCAGGCAGTGCCGACAAGAAAACCGTCGCTGCCGAAGCCGCGTCTCACTGAGTACGGTCGTTGTGGCCGAGGTCGCGGTCAGGGTCGATCCGATCGCGCACCCGCTGCTTGAGCACCTTGGCCTCGGGAAAACCACCGTCCGCCTTGCGCTCCCAGATCTGCACGTCGTCGCAGCTGATGTGGAACACCCCGCCGGTGCCGGGCACCAGCGAGACCTTGCCGAGGTCATCGCCGAAGGTGCTGAGCAGCTCCTGCGCCAGCCACGCGGCGCGCAACAGCCACTGGCATTGGGTGCAATAGGTGATGACGATTTCCGCTTTGGCGACGGTCATGTTCGCTGAAACTCCTGAGACAGAGGGCGCCGCTATAATAGCCGGCTTTATCGCTTGCCCCGAGACTCACCATGCGCCGTTTGCTGTTCTGCCTGCTGCTTGGCTTCCTGCCGTTTTTTGTTGATGTCAGCGTTCATGCTGCCGAAGCGCCACGCCCGAAAGTCGGTCTGGTGCTGTCCGGCGGTGCCGCCCGTGGCCTGGCGCACATCGGCGTGCTCAAGGCACTCGAGGAACAAGGCATAAAGATCGATGCGATCGCCGGCACCAGCATGGGCGCGGTGGTCGGTGGCCTGTATGCCTCGGGCTACAAGATCGATGAACTGGAAAAACTTGCGCTGAATATCGACTGGCAGCAGGCGCTGTCCGATTCCCCGCCACGGGAAGACGTGCCGTTTCGACGCAAGCAGGACGACCGCGACTTTCTGGTGAAACAGCAACTGAGTTTTCGCGATGACGGCAGCCTCGGCCTGCCGCTGGGGGTGATTCAGGGCCAGAACCTGGCGCTGATGCTGGAAAGCCTGCTGGCGCACACCAGTGATACCCGGGACTTCGACAAACTGCCAATCCCGTTCCGCGCCGTCGCCACCGACATCGCCAATGGCGAAAAAGTGGTGTTCCGCAAAGGCCACCTGCCCCAGGTGATCCGCGCCAGCATGTCGATCCCGGCGGTGTTCGCCCCGGTCGAGCTGGACGGACGACTGCTGGTGGACGGCGGCATGACCGACAACATCCCCCTCGACGTCGCGCGGGAAATGGGCGTCGATGTGGCGATCGTCGTCGACATCGGCACCCCGCTGCGCAACCGCAAGCAACTGACCACCGTGGTCGACGTGCTGAACCAGTCGATCACCTTGATGACCCGGCGCAACTCCGAAGAGCAACTGGCCGCCCTCAAGCCCTCCGATGTGCTGATCCAGCCGGCGCTGGCGGCGTTCGGCGTCACCGATTTCGGCAAGGCCCAGGAGATGATCGACGCCGGTTACCGCGCCACACGGATTCTCGACGCCCGACTCGCACAGCTCAAGCCCCGGCAATCCCAGGACGCCGAACTCAATGCCGCCCGCGCGCCGGGGCAGCGCACCCCGATCATCACTGCGATCAAGGTCGAGAACGACTCGAAAGTCGGTGACGAGGTGATCCGCTATTACATCCGCCAGCCCATCGGTGAACCGCTGGACCTCGGCCGGCTGCACTCGGACATGGGCACGCTGTACGGTCTGGACTACTTCGAACAGGTGCAGTACCGCGTGGTGCACAAGGGCGCTGATCACACGTTGGTGATCAGCGCCCGGGGCAAACGCAGCGGCACCGATTACCTGCGCGTCGGCCTGAACCTGTCGGACGACATGCGCGGCGACAGCGCTTTCAACCTTGGCGCCAGCTATCGCATCAATGGCATCAACCGCCTCGGCGCCGAATGGCTGACCCGGGCGCAGATCGGCGACAAGCAGGAGCTCTACACCGAGTTCTATCAGCCGCTGGACGTCGGCTCACGCTACTTCGTCGCCCCGTATGCAGCCTTTGAGGCGCAGAACGTCGACGCCGTGCTCGACAACGACCCGATCGCCCAATACCGCGTCGAACGCTACGGTTTCGGCCTCAACGTTGGCCGGCAGATCGGCAATAACGGCGAAATCCGCTTCGGGGTCGGTGAGGCCTGGGGCAAGGCGGATGTGCGGATCGGCGATCAGGACCTGCCGAGCGAAAACTTCACCGAAGGGTTCTATTCGTTGAAGTACTCGTTCGACTCGCTGGACAACGTCTACTTCCCCCACGAAGGCAAGGACGTCAGCCTGACCCTGATGCAATTCGAACCGGGCCTGGGCTCGGACACGCGCTACCGACAGTGGGAGTTCAAACTCGACAAAGCCATGAGCCATGGCCCCGACACGCTGATTCTCGGCGGGCGCTACGGCCGTACCCTGGACGACGCCAATGTGGTGACATCAAGCTTCCTGCTGGGCGGTGCGCGGCAGTTGTCGGGGTTCCGCGAGGATTCGATCTCCGGGCAGAACGTCAGCCTGATGCGCGCGGTGTATTACCGCCGGTTGACGCCACGGTCGTACCTGCCGCTGGACTTCCCGCTATACGCCGGCGCCTCACTGGAACGTGGCCGGGCGTGGAACAACGATAATGAATTCGACAGTGGCTACATCAATGCCGCCAGCGTGTTCATCGGTTTCGATACGCCATTGGGGCCGTTGAATTTCACGTATGGCTTGAATGATGCGAATGAGCAGGCGGTTTATCTGAATCTGGGGCAGACGTTCTAGGCACTGTCCTGATTTGATGTCGCCTGACAATCCGCCTTCGCGAGCTTGCTCGCGAAGGCGTCAGAACAGGCACCACATCAGCCAATGACACTCAGATCAACGAATACCCGCCAGCAAGGTTCTGGCGGTTTGTTTAAGGGGTTCATCCCCTTCCCTGAGCAACTCATTGAGCAACGCGATCGCGCTGTCGATGTCGCCGTCATCGATGCAGGTCTGCGCCTGTTCGAGTTTCCCCGACCCGGTTACAAGCTCCGGCTCTTGCAATACCAACGGCTCCAGCGCCAGTGATGGCGGCGGACCGCCGAACTGATTGAGAAAGTCATCGTCCAGCGGCTGTGCGTCCGGCTCAGGGACCCATTCCAGTTCCGCCTCGTCGTTCTCTGCGGTTTCGGGCAACTCGAAGTCTGCCGGCATCACCTCAAGGCCCGAACCCGACGCGGCGGCGTCTGCTGAGGACTTGTCCGCTGCCGCACGGCTATCCTCCAGATCCCAACTGGAGTCCATCGACAACTCGCCCAGGTTCAATTCGAAATCATCTTCAGACGTGGGTTGCGCAGCAGCGACCGGTGCCGCAGCGATGACAGGCAACACCGGCGTCAGCGGTGCAACACTGTTGAGCTTTGGATGACGCGCACGGATCGCCTCCAGTTGCTGCGGATCAACCCCTGCCCCGCGCAACTGGCTTTCCTGTTGCTCATACGCCGCGCTGTCGCCCTGGCGACCCAGCACTTCAAGTAACTGCAGGCCCAGATCGTTGCGTTCCGGCTCCTTGTCCAACGCATTGCGTAACAGCCCGACGGCCTCGTTCAGGCGTCCGTAGGCCAAGTAGATCCCCACCGCCTCCAGCACATCGCCCGCCGCTGGTTCTTCACGCTGCTCGGAGGCAGCGCTGATGCTGGTCGAGGGTGCGGTGGGGGTGTCATCAAAGTCCGGTTGAGGGCCTGTCGGGACAAAACCCACTGGCGCAGCAGCCCGGGCCAGTTGCCGTCGACGGCGCAGGAACAGCCCGCCCCCCAACAGTCCCAACAACAGCAGCAAGCCACCCAGCAGCGGCCAATTGAGGCCATCGTCTTCGGCTTGCGGCGCTGCGGTTGATGCGGGCGCTGGTGCCGCCGGCGTGATGACAGGCGCCGCTGGCTTTTGCAGCTTGGTCAAACGCGTTTGCAGATCGCTGACCTGCTTTTTGCCATCAGCCATCTGGACATCCTGCGCCTGCAGTTTCGCGTTCAGCTCATCGACGGTCTTTTGCAGTTGCTGGTTCTGCAGCACGCTGGCCGCCAATTGCTCGGTCAGTGCCGCGTTAGCCGTTGCAGGCGCGGCTGGCACTGGTGCTGAAGGTGCGGCGTCACGTTTGCCCTGGGCAGCCGCAGGCGCCGCCGTAGCGGGTTCGACGGTGGGGAATTCAGAGGATTGCGCGCGCGGCTCGGGCTCATCCGTGGCCGGCACGATGCTCGGCGAACCGGGCGGATCGATCAGCACCGTGTACTCGCGCAGCAAGCGGCCATTGGGCTGGTTGAGCTGCAGCAGAAAATTCAGAAACGGTTCTTTGACCGGTTTGCGCGAGGTCACCCGGATCATCTGGCGATTGCCCTGCAGGATCGGGGTGAACCGCAGGTCGTTGAGGAAGAACACCCGCTCGACCCCGGCCCGGCCGAACTCATCCGCCGTGGCCAGGCTCACCGAGAGGTCACTGGCGCTGAGGCCTGCGGCATCGACCAATGCGATGTCGGCCTTGAGCGGCTGATTGAGGCCCGAGTGAACCGTGATGTCCCCCAGGCCCAGGGCCATCGACCAGGTCGAATAGCTGAATACGCCAGCGACCAGCAGCCATTTGGCGCCACCGCGCAGTACTACGTGCCGACTTGCGAGCATGAGCATCCCTTAAATAAGCAAAACCGGTTTCTATGCGTTCGCACATCCGGTACGAACACGATATTGCCCAGTAGTTCTTATAGTCTGCTCAGCGCGATCCCTCAAAAAACCGCTGCACGGTTATGCCTCAAGATTTTTCCAGGTTGGCCAGAATGTGCCCGTGAACGCGCATGCACACCTTCATATCCGCCTCGTCGATACCGACGAACAGCTCGCTGCGCAGTTGCGTGGCAATGGTTTCGATTTGTTCGATCAGCGGCAGCGCCGGGGCGCAGAGAACGATTTTTTTCGCCCGGCGGTCTTCCATCACGGACTGGCGTTGCACCAGGCCCTGGCTTTCCAGGCTATCGAGCAGACGCGCGAGCGTCGGGCCTTCGACGCCGACGCTTTGCGCCAGCTCGCGTTGAGTCGGAGCCTCTTCGAAACGCGCCAGATGCAGCAGCACCAGCCAGCGTGCCTGGGACAGACCCAGGCCAGCCAGCCGGCGATCCAGTTCGGCACGCCAGCCACGGGACATCTGGGCCAGTTGCATGCCAAAGCGGTGTTGATCGGTTAACGGCATAAAACACTCATGAGTAGACTGACAAATAGAGAAAAACTAATTATTAGTCAGCTAAGCATGACATTTGGCTATAGGCAAGAGCCGACCTGTACTGAATCGTTACAACTGCCTGACGGTTGGCGCAAACGCCGTCTTACATTTCGAATTCAGATTGCAGAGCAGCCCTTACGCAATAAAGCACGCCTTCCGGAACGCGACCGGCGAACAGCTCGGCCACTTCGGCGACCGACGGTAACTCGCCCTCGCCATCGAGGAACGCGTCCTGCACCTCACCCATCAGCTCTTCCGGCAAATCCAGCGCCTGTTCCAACGACAACTGCTGCTTGCCGATAGCCTCGGCGAGCATGCTGTAGACATTTTTTTCCGAGCACTGCAACTGCCCCGCGATCTGCATCGGGGTCATGCCGGCGCGGGCCAGGGTAATCAGCTCGTGACGCACGTCGGCCACCACTTTCGGCGCCTCGGCCTCGCCGCCGAGCACCTCGAGGAAGGCCTCGCCGTAACGCTCCAGCTTGCGCGCACCGACCCCGCTGACCCGGGCCATGTCGGCCAGCGAGGTCGGCTGGCTGCGGAGCATTTCCAGCAGCGTCGAGTCGGGGAAGATGACGTACGGCGGCACGCCATGTTCTTCGGCCAGTTTGCGCCGCAGGGCGCGCAGGGCTTCCCACTGTTCGCGCTCCTCGCCGCGCACCAGTTGGCTGGCCGGGCTCTTGCTGGCGGTTTTGGCGGTGACTTGTGGCTTGAGGTCGCGGCGCAATTCCAGGGTCACTTCGCCCTTGAGCAATGGCCGGCAGGTATCGCTAAGACGCAGACCGCCATAGCCTTCGTGGTCGACATCAGCCAGGCCGCGAGCCACCAACTGGCGGAACAGCGAGCGCCATTCGCTCTCGCTCAGCGCCTTGCCGACGCCGTACACCGACAGGTGCTGATGGCCGAAGCTGCGGACCTTTTCGTTGTCCTTGCCCAGCAGCACGTCGACCAGATGACCGACACCATAACGCTGGCCGGTGCGATAGATCGCCGACAGCGCCTGACGCGCAGGCTCGGTGGCATCCCAGGTCTGTACGCCGTCAACGCAGTTGTCGCAGTGGCCGCACGGCTCGGGCATGTCTTCGTCGAAGTACGCAAGCAGGGTCTGTCGGCGGCAGCGGGTCTCTTCACAGAGCGAGAGCATGGCGTCGAGCTTGTGCTGTTCCAGACGCTTGTGGCGCTCGTCGCCTTCGGAGTTCTGCAGCATCTGCTTGAGCATCACCACGTCTTGCAGACCGTAGGCCATCCACGCATCCGCCGGCAGGCCATCACGACCGCCACGACCGGTTTCCTGGTAATAGGCCTCAAGGGATTTCGGCAGATCGAGGTGCGCGACGAACCGCACGTTGGGCTTGTCGATGCCCATGCCGAACGCCACGGTGGCCACCATGATCAGGCCTTCCTCGTTGAGAAAGCGCTTCTGGTGATAAGCGCGCAGGTCGTTAGGCAGACCGGCGTGATACGGCAGCGCCGGGAAGCCTTGCTCGCTGAGGAATGCGGCGACTTCTTCAACCTTCTTGCGCGACAGGCAATAGACGATGCCGGCATCGCTGCGCCGCTCGGCGAGGAACGCCAGCAACTGCTTGCGCGGCTGTTCCTTGGGCACGATGCGGTAGAAGATGTTCGGCCGGTCGAAGCTCGACAGGAAACGCTCGGCGTTCTGCAGGTGCAGGCGGGTGACGATTTCTTCACGGGTGCGCTTGTCGGCGGTGGCGGTCAGAGCAATGCGCGGCACGTCGGGGAACATTTCCGCCAACTGGCCCAGTTGCAGGTATTCCGGACGGAAATCGTGGCCCCATTGCGACACGCAATGCGCCTCGTCGATGGCGAACAGGGCGATGTTCAGCCCCTGCAGGAACGACAGCATGCGCGGCTGCACCAGACGCTCGGGCGCCAGATAGAGCATCTTCACTTCGCCACGTTTGATTCGCGCGGCGAGGTCGCGCTGTTGTTCGGCACTCAAGGTGGAGTTCAGCGCAGCGGCGGCCACGCCCAGCTCTTCGAGGGTGGCGACCTGATCGTCCATCAAGGCGATCAACGGCGACACCACCACCGCCAGGCCCTCGCGCAAAAGCGCCGGCACCTGGAAGCACAAGGATTTGCCGCCACCGGTAGGCATCAGCACCAGCGCATCACCGCCGCTGGCCACGCGCTCAATGATTGCACCCTGACGGCCACGGAAACTGTCGTAGCCGAAGATGTCCTTGAGGACGCGTTGAGCCTGTTCGAGCATAAAAACTCCAAAAATCTACCAAAACATCCCTGCACAGGCTGGTTCAGGACAGCCAGGGCTGCTTAAACAAAACGTAAGAGCGCATTGCAATGTCAGCCGCAATACGGGCAGGGAGCGCAAAACGCGGCAGTATACCCGAGCCCTTCCCGGCGAGGGGTGCCGCTGAGTAGAGTCATTCCTGCATCCCTCTGCAGGAGCTGCCGAAGGCTGCGATCTTTTGATCTTGATCTTGAAAAACATAATCAAAAGATCGCAGCCTTCGGCAGCTCCTACAGGGATCATCGGTGGATCTGCAGGTCCTGACGGGGCAAATCTGCCATGCGGCTGGCTTGAGCGCGCAAGAAGGCCTAGAATTCCCGCATTGTTTATTCCCCCAAGGTAGCCCCGTAATGTCCTTCGCTGAGCAACTGACCCGCCTGCAAGTCTTTCTCGACGCCGACGAGCTGCACGAAGAGGCGCTGGATTACGTGGCCGCTCACGGTTACCTGACCGCCCTGTCGATCTGTGCAGAAGACGTCCCGGAGCGTGAGTGGATCGACGCCCTGTTCGCCGAAGAGCCGCATTACA
>Ga0308163_10003472_pt1 | contig 13181 bp, 10 predicted proteins | sample PhyTR1_FD_201037 | JGI IMG/M metagenome (GOLD analysis project Ga0308163, IMG submission 201037) | Phyllosphere microbial communities from UC Gill Tract Community Farm, Albany, California, United States - DLSLT.R1 | ecosystem: Host-associated > Plants > Phyllosphere > Unclassified | place: USA... | reverse complement strand
CGATTGCCGACACGCTGATTTTTGCCCTGCAGGGCGAGGGGTTCGCCACCACGTGGCTGAGCCTCGGCGCGGCGGCGCTGGAGCATCAACGGCAGACCCCGGCGGATCTGATCATCCTCGACATCGGTCTGCCGGACATCAGCGGTTTCGAAACCTGCAAACAGCTGCGGCGCTTCAGTGAAGTGCCGGTGCTGTTCCTCAGTGCCCGGGACGCCGAGATCGACCGGGTGGTGGGACTGGAGATCGGTGCTGACGACTACGTGGTCAAGCCGTTCAGCCCACGGGAAGTCGCGGCGCGGGTGCGGGCGATACTCAAGCGCATGGCCCCGCGTCCTGCGGTGGAAACCGCTTCGGCCGTGTTTCGCATCGATCCCGAGCGTGTGCTGATCACCTATCGGGGCCAGCCACTGAGCCTGACCCGCCACGAATTCCGTCTGCTGCAATGCCTGCTCGAACAACCGCAGCGTGTGTTCAGCCGCGAGCAATTGCTCGACGCACTGGGCGTTGCCGCCGACGCTGGCTACGAGCGCAGCATCGACAGCCATATCAAAAGCGTGCGCGCCAAACTGCGTCTGGTGCGTGCCGACGCCGAGCCGATCCAGACCCATCGCGGCCTCGGCTACAGCTACAGCCCGGGGCACAGCTGATGTCGCTGGGGCTGCGAATCTTTCTGGTGTATGTGCTGTTTATCGGCCTGACCGGCTACTTCGTGCTCAACACGGTGATGGAAGAAATCCGCCCGGGTGTGCGCCAGTCCACCGAAGAAACCCTGGTCGACACCGCCAACCTGATGGCGGAAATCCTCCGGGATGATTTCAAGGCCGGGACGCTCAGCGAGAACCGCTGGCCCGAATTGCTGCGTGCCTATGGCGAGCGTCAGCCGCAGGCGACGATCTGGGGCTTGCCGAAAAACCAGGTCAACCACCGCATCTACGTCACCGACGCCAAAGGCATCGTGGTGCTGGACTCCAGTGGGGTGGCGGTCGGTCAGGATTACTCGCGCTGGAACGATGTCTACCTGACCCTGCGTGGTGAGTACGGCGCTCGGTCGAGCCGCAGCGATCCGAATGATGCGAATTCTTCGGTGATGCACGTCGGCGCACCGATCCGCGACAACGGCCGGATCATCGGCGTGGTCACCGTGGCCAAGCCCAACAGTTCATTGCAGCCTTACGTCGATCGCACCGAGCGGCGCTTGTTGTTTTACGGCGCCGGACTGATCGGCCTGGGATTGCTGTTCGGCGCCTTGTTGTCATGGTGGCTGAGTCGCGCGCTGCACCGTTTGACCGGCTATGCCCAGGCCGTGAGTGAGGGGCGCCGGGTTGAAGTGCCGCATTACCGTGGCGGTGAGCTGGAACAACTGGCCACGGCGGTGGAGCAGATGCGCACCCAACTGGAGGGCAAGGCCTACGTCGAGCGCTACGTGCACACCCTGACCCATGAATTGAAAAGTCCACTGGCGGCGATTCGCGGTGCGGCGGAGTTGCTGCAGGGTGACATGCCCCCCATCCAGCGCCTGCGCTTCGTCGGCAACATCGACAGTGAAAGCGCACGGATGCAGCAGTTGATCGAGCGGCTGCTGAACCTGGCGCAGGTGGAGCAGCGTCAGGGGCTTGAAGGGCGTGTGGCGGTGCCGCTGGCGGCGCTGGTCGATGAGTTACTCCGGGCGCAGGCGGCGCGAATCGAAGGCCGACGGCTCAAGGTCGAGCAGACGATTGCGCCGGATCTGTTGCTGATCGGCGAACCGTTTCTGCTGCGTCAGGCGCTGGGCAACCTGCTGGACAATGCGCTGGATTTCACCCCGGTCGCGGGGCTGCTGCGCTTCAGTGCCGAGCGTGTCGGGGAGCAGGTCGAGGTCCGCCTGTTCAATGAAGCGGCGCCGATTCCCGAGTACGCCTTGCCGCGCCTGACTGAGCGGTTTTACTCGCTGCCGCGTCCGGACAGTGGGCGTAAAAGCACCGGGCTTGGACTCAACTTCGTTGAGGAAGTGGTGAAGTTGCATGGTGGGTCGATGCATATCCGCAACGTCGAGAGCGGCGTGGAAGTGATTTTGCGCCTGCCTTGATACCGTAAAAAGATCGCAGCCTTCGGCAGCTCCTAAAAGGGAACGCAATCTCATGTAGGAACTGCCGAAGGCTGCGATCTTTTGATCTTTCCACACAAACTCCACAATCGCCCCATATTCCTCTCACACAGCCCAAACAGACTCTGCCCATCCAAACAGGGAGAGTCCCATGAACAAGAATCTGACCATAAAGCTCGGGGCCATCGCCCTGCTGATCCTGCTGTTGCTGATACCACTGCTGATGATCGACGGCATCATCGACGAGCGCCAGCAACTGCGCGACGGCGTGCTGGAAGACATCGCGCGCAGTTCCAGCTACAGCCAGCAACTGAGCGGGCCGGTGATGGTGGTGCCGTATCGCAAGGTGGTGCGCACGTGGAAGACCAACGAGAAAACCAATAAGCGTTATGAAGAGCTCGGCGAAGAACGCGGTCGTCTGTATTTTTTGCCGGGGCGCTTTGAGCTCGACGGGAAAGTGCAAACCGAACTGCGCGCCCGAGGCATCTACGAGGCGCGGCTGTTCCATGCCGACAATCGCATCACTGGGCATTTCTCGTTGCCGGCGCAGTTGGGCATCAAGGAAGACTTCGCCGATTACCAGTTTGATGCGCCGTTTCTGGCGGTGGGTATCAGCGACATTCGCGGCATCGAAAACGCGCTGAAACTGGAGCTCGACGGCCAGCGTCTGGACTTCGTGCCTGGCACTCAGGTGGGCTGGCTCGGCGAAGGTGTGCGAGTCACGCTGCCGGCGCTGGATACCCGCAAAGCCACGGAACTGGCCTTCGGCTTCGACCTGCGGTTGCAAGGCACCGGTTCGTTGCAAGTATTGCCGGTGGGCAAGACCAGCCATGTCAGCCTCGCCGCCAACTGGCCGCACCCAAGCTTCATCGGCAACTTTCTGCCGGGCAAGCGCGAGATCAGTGATCAGGGTTTCAGCGCCGATTGGCAGACCTCGTTTTTCTCCACCAACTTGCAAGAAGCCATGAACCGTTGCGTCATGGGCAATGACTGCGAGGCGTTCAACGGGCGCAGTTTTGGCGTGAGTTTCATCGACCCGGTGGATCAGTACCTGAAGAGTGATCGGGCAATCAAATATGCACTGCTGTTCATCGTCCTGACGTTCGCCGGATTCTTCCTGTTCGAAGTGCTCAAGAGCCTCGCGGTGCACCCGGTGCAATACGCGCTGGTCGGTGTGGCGCTGGCGTTCTTCTACTTGTTATTGCTGTCGCTGTCGGAGCACATCGGTTTTGCCCCGGCGTATTTGCTGTCGGCCAGTGGCTGTGTATTGCTGATCGGGTTTTATGTGTGCCATGTGCTGCACAGCGTGCGCCACGGTCTGAGTTTTTCTGCGGGATTGGCAGCGTTGTATGGCCTGCTGTATGGCTTGCTGAGCGCTGAGGATTACGCGCTGCTTATGGGTTCGCTGCTGCTGTTTGGCTTGCTCGGTGTGTTCATGGTGCTGACGCGCAAACTCGACTGGTATGGGATCGGGCAGAAATCAGCCAAGCCGCTGGAGTTTGATGTGGGGGCGATGCAATGAGCGGGTTGCTGGGGTTGCGTGAGGATCAGAGCTGGAAGGATGAGTTGGTGACGCAGATTATCGGGTTTCTGCCAGTGAAACCGAGCGGGTGCATTCGCGAGCAAGTTCGCTCCCACAGGAGTACGCATTCCAATGTGGGAGCGAGCTTGCTCGCGAAGAGGCCGGAACAGGCAATAAAAAACTAAGGCTTGGGCATGGTCGCGACCATGGACGGTCGCTGGCTCACTTCGAAATACCAGTTGGCCAGTTGCGGATTGGCGGTGCGCCAGTCCAGATCCGGGTGGCGCAGATCGATGTAACCCAGCGCGCACGCCACGCTGATTGCCGCCACGTCGAAATGACTGGTCAGCTCGGCGATGGCGTCGCTTTCCAGAAAGGCCAGGGCGCGACGGATCTTGTTGCGCTGGGCATCGAGCCACTCGTCCCAGTGTTTTTCCGGGGCGCGCAACGCCAGTTCGTAACGCACCATCACAGAGGCGTCCATGATCCCGTCGGCCATCGAGGCCAGCGTCAGACGCCGCCAGCGGGCCGAGCCTTCGCGAGGGATCAGCGGGTTGCCGACGTGCTGCTGGTCGAGGTATTCGAGGATCACGCGGCTGTCATGGATGACGCTGCCGTCGGCCAGGCGTAGGGCCGGGATCTTGCCCAACGGGTTGTCGGCGTTGAGCGCTGGATCTGGACTGACCGGTGAGAGCACGCAGTCTTGCAGGGCGACGCGATCCTGCTGGCCGGTCTCGTGCAACAGCACCATCACTTTGCGCACGAACGGGGAGAGCGTGTTGTGAAACAGGGTCATGCTGGGGGCGGACATTGTCAAACCTCGGTGGTCATCGAAGAACAGCAGGTTAGCCGTAGGAGCTGCGGAACGCTGCGATCTTTTGATCTTGATCTTAAAAAAGCATCAAGGTCAAAAGATCGCAGCGTTCCGCAGCTCCTACAGGGATCTTCAGCTTCGCGGCAACAAACCTCTTATGGCCAGAAATGCCGGGACACCCAACCCGACCCAGCTCAACGCATCCCACACCCCATCCCCCAACAGCGCCGAAAACAACCCCGCCGCACTCAGCAGCGCAATCACCAGCGGCGTACTGAAGACCTTCCAGAAATTGGTCTGACGCGGCTTCATGCAGCAGCCTCCGTCGGCAGCGGTTTCGCCGCTTTACGCCGCACCACCCAGAGATACACGCCACTGCCGAGCACGATGATCGTCAGCACGTCGAGGGTCGCCCAGAGGATTTTCATCGGCATGCCGCCGTAGTCACCGAAGTGCAGCGGCTGCGACAGGCCCATGGCGTCCATGTACCACGGGCGCTCGGCCACGGCGGTGACCTGCAGGGTGCTGGCGTCGATCAGCACCGGCGTCAGCAGGTGTGAGGTCAGGTGGGTGCCGCCCTTCATGAACACCGCGTAATGATGCTCGCTGGAAAACCGCGTACCGGGGAAGGCGATGAAGTCCGGGTTCATCCCCGGCGCGACGTCCCGGGCGATGTCCAGCAGGCGAGTGGCCGGGGCCAGTTGGGTGAGTGGTGGCGTGTCACGGTACGGCGCGACCATCGCGGTCAGCGAGTCATTGCGCCACGCGGCGATGATCAGGTCGGCGCAGGCGCTGATCACTCCGGTCACACCGACCACCAGCGCCCAGGTCAGCGTAACGACGCCGATCAGGTTGTGCAGATCGAGCCAGCGCAGGCGGGTGGACTTGTCCTGGCGCACGGTACCGAACTGCAACCGGCGCATGAACGGTAGATACAGCACCGTGCCCGAGATGATCGCGACTACAAACAGCAAACCCATGAACGCCAGCAGCAACTTGCCCGGCAGTCCGGCAAACATGTCGACGTGCAGGCGCAGAATGAACAGCATCAGGCCGCCATTGGCCGACGGGGTTTCCAGCGCTTCACCGGTGCGCGCGTCGAGCATGAAGGTGTGCGAGGCGTTCGGTTCGGTACCGGCGGTTTTCGCCATGATCGTCAGCACGGCGTTGGGCTCGTCGTCCTCGAAACCGAAGTACTGCACCACGTCGCCGGGGCGATGGTTTTCTGCGGCCTCCACCAGTTGCGCCAGGTTCAGGTGCGGCGTGTCAGCCGGCATCTCGCGTAGCTGCGGCGCGTCACCGAGCAGATGCTCGATCTCGTGATGGAAGATCAGCGGCAGGCCGGTCAATGCCAGCAGCAGCAAAAACACGGTGCAGATCAGACTGGTCCAGGTGTGGATGAACGACCAGCGGCGGATTGTTTTACTTTTCATTTCATGACCTTCAAAAACACCGAAGCCGCCCACGGGGGACGGCCTGGTGACAGGACCTGTTTCAGCTCACGCGCTTACCACTTGTAAGTGGCGCTGGCGACGACACTGCGCTGGTCGCCGTAGTAGCAGTAGAAACCGTCGCAGGTGGAGATGTAGTCCTTGTCGAACAGGTTGGTGGCGTTGACCGCGACCGATGCCCCTTTGAGGCTGTTATCGAGGCGACCGAGGTCGTAATGCACCGAGGCGTCGAACACGGTGTAGGCGTCTGCCTTGCCCAGCCAGGTGTTGGCCTTGTCGCCGTAAGTGTTGCCGGTGTAACGCACACCACCGCCGACACCGAAGCCGTCGAGTACGCCGCTGTGCCAGGTGTAGTCGGTCCACAGCGAAGCTTGCTGGTTGGGCATCAGTTGCAGGCGGTTGCCCTTGTCCACGCCTTTCTGCACTTCGGACTTGGCCAGGGTGTAGGCGGCGATGACTTTAAGGTTATCGGTGACGTCCGAGACCGCTTCCAGCTCCAGGCCTTTGACCTTCACTTCACCGGCCTGACTGGTGATCGTTACGTTGTTGACGATGGTGTTCATCGAGACGTTCTTCTGGGTCAGGTCATACACCGCGGCGCTCAGCAAGGTCTTGCTGCCTGGCGGCTGGTACTTGATGCCCAGTTCCCACTGCTTGCCTTCGGTCGGCTTGAGCGAACCGGTGGACGTGGCGTCGGCGCCGGCGGTGGGCTGAAAGGATTCGGCGTACGACAGGTACGGCACAAAGCCCGAATCGAACACATAGCTGAGCGCCGCATTGCCGCTGAAGGCCTTGTCGCGCTGGGTGTTGGTGGCATCGCCCTTGTTGATGAACCGGGTACTGGTGTGCACCCAGTCTTCACGACCGCCCAGGGTCAGGCGCCATTGGTCGAGGGCCATCTGATCCTGCACGTACAGGCCGGTCTGGTAGGTCTTCTGGTCATAGTCGTAGAAGGCCGAGGAGCGCGGCGGACGAGTGATCGGCTGGCCGTAGATCGGGTTGTTGACGTTGATGTCCGGCGCGGTGCCGAAAATCGACGTGTAGTTAGTGTTGCTGCGCTGGTGATCCAGACCGAGCAACAGCGTGTGGCGGATGTCACCTGTGGCGAAGTCGGCCTGGAAGTTGTTGTCCACGGCGAACTGGCTGATGTCTTCATCGACGTTGGTGGTGCCACGCCCGACATTGCCCTGATCGTCAACGGTGAAACCGGTAAAGGACGGGTTGTAACTGTTGACGGTCACGGTCTGGAACGACAGGTCCGACTTGGTGTAGCGCAGGTTCTGCTTGAACTGCCAGACGTCGTTGAGGCGATGCTCAAAGGCATAGCCGAGCGCGTAGTAGGTGCGGTCGTAGAAGTCGTAGTCAGGATCGCCCAGATTCTTGTGATGGGAAATCTTGCCGAACGGCATGTCGATCTTGGTGCCCTGGATCGGGTAGAACTGGCTGGTGACACCGGTATCGTCGCGGGTGAACTGGCTCAGCAGGGTGAGTCTGGTGTCGTCGTTGATGTTCCAGGTCAGGCTCGGCGCGATGTTGTAGCGCTTGTTTTCGATGTGATCGATCTGCGTGTCGCTGTCCCGCACCACACCGCTGATGCCGTAGAGAAACTGCCCGGCGTCGTCGATCTTGCCGGTGCTGGCGAAGTTGATCTGGCGATGGTTGTCGCTGCCGTACTGCAGCTGGATTTCGCTGCTGGCGTCGGCGCTCGGGCGACGGCTGACCATGTCCAGCAGGCCGCCCGGCGGGGTCTGACCGTAAACGGAAGAGGCCGGGCCGCGCAGCAGGGCGAGGCGATCGAGGTTCCAGGTCTCCTGTTTCGGGTTGGCGTACACGCCTTTTGGCAGCGGCAGGCCATCGAGGAACTGGGTCGGTTCGAAGCCGCGCACGCGCAGCCAGTCGGCGCGGGTGTCGCTACCGTAGCTGCTGGCGGTGATGCCCGGCATGTAGCGCACGGCGTCATCAAGGCTGTGCACGCTGCGGTCGTCCATTTGCTGACGGGTGGCGACGGAGATCGAGCGCGGGGCTTCGACCAGCGCGGTGTCGGTCTTGCTGCCGGCGGCGGTGCGGGTGGCGGTGTAGCCTTCGACCGGGCCCCAGGCCGTTTCATAATTTTCCACACCGATCACCGCCGTTTCCGGCAACGCCAGTGTCCCTTCCGGCACCGCCACCAGGGTGTAGGTGCCGGTGCTGCTTTGTTCCAGTTGCAGACCGGTGCCTTGCAGCGCCGCGCGCAGAGCGCCAGCGGCGTCGTACTGACCGTTGACCGGCGCCGAGGTCTTGCCGGCGGCCAGCGACGGGTTCAGCGACAACGCGAGGCCGCCCTGGCTGGCGATCTGGTTCAGCGTGGTCGACAACGAAGCGGCCGGCAGATTGTAGGCGCGCACGCTGGAAGCCTGTTCAGCAGCGAGCAACGGGCTGCTGAGCAGCGGTGCGCCGAGGGCGATGGCCGCAGCCAACAGACTGGGGCGCAACAAGGTGTCTAGCGAACGGGACATGCGAAGGCTCCTGAATGGAAATATTTCTCAATTGCCTGTGTGCCGGACGAGAATTGAAAAGTGATAGGGCTGGATGAAACTAATTTCGATTAACTGAAAGTGGGCGGCCGATTTGGATGGCACGCCTGGATTTTCGAGTGCGGCGGGTGGCCCTATCGCGAGCAGGCTCAGTCCTACAGCGGAACGTATTCCAACTGTAGGACTGAGCCTGCTCGCGATAGCTATATTCCCGACAACGAATTTCTTAAGGTTTGGTATCTGCCTTCGCCACCGTGACCCAGTACGGCGTGCGCTGCTCGATCTGCACCGGCAGGGTCGGCAGCAGGGCGCTCAAGGCCTTGTCGGTGTCGTGCAGCGGGAAGCTGCCGGTGATGCGCAGGTCGGCGACTTCCGGGGCCACGCCCAGATAACCGCGGCGGTAGCGTCCCAGCTCATGCACCAGGTCTTCCAGCCGCGCGTTATCCACCACCAGCATGCCGCGGGTCCAGGCATCGGCGCCGGGCGTGAGGGCGGCGACGCTGTCGAGGCCGTCATTGCGAATCAGCACTTGCTGGCCTTCGCGCAGGATCTGCTCTTGCGGGTGGTTTTGCGGATGCGCGGCGACGGCCGATTGCAACACGCTCAGGCGTGTGCCTTGCTCCTCGCGCTTGACCAGAAACCGCGTACCCAGCGCACGCATGCTGCCTTCGCGGGTTTCGACGATGAAGGGCCGTGCATCGCCATGGCCGGTCTCTACCAGAATCTCGCCTTCCTGCAGGACGATCAGCCGTTGCCTGGCGTCGAACCGCACATCCACTGCGCTGTGGGTGTTGAGGTTGAGCAGGGTGCCGTCGGCCAGACGCACTGTGCGTTGCTCGCCCGTCGCGGTGCGTTGATCGGCGAGCCAGTAATCCAGCGGCAGGTAGCGATCACCGACCAGCAGCGCCAGACCGACCACCGCGACAAGGCTTGCCAGACCACTGCCCAGCTTGCGCACCCGACGACGAATGCCTTCGCGTGATTGCAGCAAGGCGCTGCGGGCCGGACCGTTGGCCACGCTGAAACGCTGATCGAGCATGCCCAACTGGCGCCAGGCCCGGGCGTGCTCTTCATGGGCTGAATGCCATTTGGCGAACTCTTCGCGCTCAAGCGGACTGCCGGAATCCAGCGACAACTGCCAGGCAATCGCCGCGTCCAGCACCTGGGCCGAGACCGGTTTGGAACTGGCCGGGCTCATGTCGGCTCACCGTAGAGGGCGACGTAGCACTGGCGAATTCCCTGTGCGAGGTACTGCCGCACCCGCGGCACCGAGACGCCGAGCTTCTCGGCGATTTCGGCATGGCCGAGGCCGTCGATGCGGTTATAAAGGAAAGCGGCGCGGGCCTTGGTCGACAGTTTGCCGAGCAGACGGTCGATGGCTTTGAGGTCTTCGAGGATCAGTTGCTGTTCTTCCACCGAAGGTTGTTCGCCTTCGGGGATCAGCATCAATTCGGCGAGGTAGGCCTGTTCCAGCGCGGCGCGACGGAAGTAGTCGAACAGCAGGCCTTTGGCGATCGCCACCAGAAATGCCCGGGGTTCGCGCGGTGTCAGCAGTTCATCGCGGCCGAGCAGACGCACGAAGGTATCCTGGCTCAGGTCTTCGGCTCGCTGCGGGCATGCCACATTGCGTCGCAACCAGCTCAGCAGCCAACCGCGATGGTCGCGATACAACGCACCGACGAGTTCACTGTGAGGGCTTGGGACTGACGACACCAGACGCACCGATTGGGAAATGTTAACCAACGAGAATTGTTCGCGATTCTCGCAGAGGTGGGAATGGTTAGCAATTGGCCACTGGTCAGGTGAAGTTAATAGTAAGCCCTGTAGGAGCTGCCGAAGGCTGCGATCTTTTGATGTTGCTTTTAAAAACAAGATCAAAAGATCGCAGCCTGCGGCAGCTCCTACAGGGGGATGTTGTTCGGCACGAAAACTGCGAGCTTGCTCGCGAAGGGGCCGGAACAGGCGCTAGAAATCTAGAAGGAAGGCGCCTGCTGACGACGCTTCCACTGACTCAAGCGCTGCTGCAGATTCAACGGACTGTGAATCTGCTGCTGCCGCGCCCGGCTGAACAGAATCAACGCCAGCTCCGCCGTTGCCAGCGCATCGGCACTCGCGTTATGCCGCTCGAATACCTCAAGCTTGAACCAGTCGATCCACTCATCCAGCCCGGCCTCGCGGATATGCGCCTGCGGGCACAGCAGCGGCGCCATGTCCGCGACATCCAGAAACACATTCTGCAGCTTGTAGCCCAGGTGTTCCTTCAGCGCCCGCCCGAGCATGTGCTGATCGAAGGGCGCATGAAACGCCAGCACCGGGCTGTCGCCGATAAACTCCATGAGCTCCAGCAGCGCTTCGGCCGGGTCGCTGCCGGCGGCAATCGCATTCGGCCCCAAACCATGAATCAACACACTCGGGCTGAGCTTCAGCTCTCGACATTGCAGGGTGCGTTCGAACTGCTGACTGAAATCGATCGCGCCGTCTTCGATCACCACGGCACCGATCGACAGCACGCGATCCTTGCTCAGGTTCAGCCCGGTGGTTTCCAGATCCAGCACCACCCAGCGCTGTTCGCGCAGGCTGCATTCATGCAGTTCGCGGATCGCCGGCAGCTTCGCCAGACGTTGTTGCAAGTCCGCCGACAGCAACGGGCTGGCCGGGCGCAACCACGAGAACAGGCTCATAGCTGATACCGCAAGGCCAGGCTGCTTTGCAGGCGCTGGGCCTGGCGCAGGGATTCACGCAGGATGCGCCGGTCCAGATGATTGAGGCTGTCCGGGTCGACCCGGTTCGACCAGGGCAGGTTCTCGCGGGTCTGGATCTGGTGTTGCTGCATGCGCGTCTGCTGGATGAAGTGGTAAGCCTCTTCATACGCCGCGCCGTCGAGCCGTTCGATGACTTCTTTTTCGACCAGCTGACGCAGGCGCTCCAGGGTGTTGTTGGTTTCGATGCCATGCGCCAGAGCCAACAGGCGTGCGCCGTCGACGAAGGGCGTCAGGCCCTGGACCTTGAGATCGAGGGTGGCTTTCTCGCCGTTCTTGCGCGCCAGCACAAAATCGCGAAAACGCCCCACGGGCGGACGATTGCGCAGGGCGTTCTCGGCCATCATGCGCTGGAACAAACGGTTGTCGCCGACCTGATCGAGGATTCCCCGGCGCAGTTGCGCGCAACCTTTCTCGTCGCCCCAGACCACCCGCAGGTCGAAGTAGATGCTCGAGCCGAGCAGGTTCTCCGGCGTTGCCTCGCGGATGAACGCCGCAAAACGCCGCGCCCATTCCGCCCGGGACAGGCACAGCTCGGGATTGCCGGCCATGATGTTGCCTTTGCACAGGCTGAAACCGCACTGCGCCAGGCTCTGGTTGATCTGCTGCGCAATCGGCAGCAGCTTGCCGCGAATCTCCGCCGCATGCGCCGCATCCCGCGCTTCGAACAGGATGCCGTTGTCCTGATCGGTGTGCAGGGTCTGTTCACGCCGGCCCTCGCTGCCGAAGCACAGCCAACTGAACGGCACACCGGGGTCGCCTTTTTCGGCGAGGGTCAGTTCGATCACCCGGCACACCGTGTGGTCGTTGAGCAGGGTGATGATGTGGGTGATCTGCGTCGAGGATGCACCGTGAGCCAACATGCGTTCGACCAGTTGACCGATTTCGCCACGCAGGTTCACCAGTTGCTCCACGCGCTGGGCGCTGCGGATGGTCCGGGCCAGGTGCACCAGGTCGACCCGCTGCAGCGAGAACAGATCACGCTCGGAGACCACGCCGCACAGGCGCTGTTCTTTCACCAGACAGACATGGGCAATGTGCCGTTCGGTCATGGCAATCGCGGCATCGAAGGCGCTGTGATCCGGCGAGAGAAAAAACGGCGCGTGGGTCATGTGCTGTTCGATGGCTTCGCTGAAATCACCGCTGCCATTGGCGACCACTTCACGCAGGTCGCGCAGGGTGAAAATCCCCAGCGGTGCCTTGTGTTCATCCACCGCGACGATGCTGCCGACCTGCTGCTCGTGCATCAGCTTCACCGCTTCGCGCAGTGGGGTGTCGGGGCTGCAGGTCACCGGATGACGCATCGCCAGTTCGCCGAGGCGGGTGTTGAGCGAATACTGGGTGCCGAGGGTTTCCACGGCTTTTTGCTGGACTTGCTGATTGACCTGATCGAGCAGGCTGCTGACCCCGCGCAAGGCGAAGTCGCGGAAGCTGTTGGACAAGGCGAACAGTTTGATGAACGCCGGTTTGTTCAGTTGCAGGCAGAAGGTGTCTTCGCCCGCCAGATGCTCGGTGCGGGTTGCCCGTTCGCCAATCAGCGCGGCGAGGGGGAAACACTCGCCGGTAGTGATTTCAAAAGTGGTTTCCGTGCCGGGTTTGGTGATGTGCTGACGTTCGCCGATCACACGACCCTGTTTGACGATGTAGAAATGTTCCACCGGCCCGTCGGCGGGCTTGATGATGCTTTCGCCCTGAGCATAGAAACGTAGCTGACATTGCTCCACCAGATAAGCCAGGTGGGCGTGTTCCATCTGATTGAAGGGCGGGAAGCGCTGGAGAAATTGCAGGGTGCCCTGAATGTTCTGCAATACCGCGGTTTTCCCTGCCTGGGTGAAGGCGTCCGCTTTACTCATAACCATTACCGCAGTCTTTTTTGAATTGTTGTTCGTCGGTTCGTTGCAGCCATGGTCGACCCCTGCGCGCAGGGTGCCCATTGGACGTAAGTCTAGGTTGGCGCTGCCGTTGGGCACATTTGGGAAGATCCCTACAAAAACAGTCGGAAATTCTTCCGTCAGCCTATTGGAAAAAAATCCGACGAA
>Ga0308163_10003469_pt1 | contig 13195 bp, 12 predicted proteins | sample PhyTR1_FD_201037 | JGI IMG/M metagenome (GOLD analysis project Ga0308163, IMG submission 201037) | Phyllosphere microbial communities from UC Gill Tract Community Farm, Albany, California, United States - DLSLT.R1 | ecosystem: Host-associated > Plants > Phyllosphere > Unclassified | place: USA... | reverse complement strand
ACGCGCAGCGCTTCACGTCCGAGGCCGTAATGGTTGGTGGCGGCGTTCTGTTCGGCGAACCCGCTGGCGATCAGTGCCTGAAGGTAACGGTGCACCTTGCTCGCCGGCATTTGTACATGTTCGGCCAGACGCGACAGGGACGTGGAGGGCGACAACTCGGCCAAGGCCTTGAGGATGTCGGTGCCGACCTCGGCGGAGCGGACTTTCTGTTTGCCGTTACTGTCGCTGGTTTTTTCCATGGTGCGGTCGGGATCCGAAAACGAATGGGCGTCTTTATAGCTTGACGCTGGATAGCGAGCAAATTACGTTATGCGTAATCGAATTACGATAATAACAACCCCGGCGTGCCGAAACCTCTGAGCCAGAGCGATGGGCCACTGCCGACTCCCTGTTCAGGAGGCTCCATGAACCTCGATTCAAACGCGTCGGAGCTGGCGTACCAGTCCGGTTTCGGCAACGAGTTCAGCAGTGAAGCGTTGCCCGGCGCATTGCCCATCGGCCAAAACTCCCCGCAAAAAGCCCCGTACGGCCTCTATACCGAATTGCTCTCCGGCACCGCATTCACCATGACCCGCAGTGAAGCGCGGCGCACCTGGATGTACCGGATTCAGCCGTCAGCCAATCACCCGGCGTTCGTCAAACTGGAGCGGCAACTGGCCGGCGGCCCGTTGGGTGAAGTGACCCCCAATCGCCTGCGCTGGAATCCGTTGGAGATCCCCGCCGAGCCGACCGATTTCATCGACGGCCTGATCGGCATGGTGGCCAACTCGGCGGCGGAAAAGCCTGCCGGGATCAGCATCTACAACTATTGCGCGAATCGCTCGATGGAGCGGGTGTTCTACAACGCCGACGGCGAACTGCTGCTGGTGCCGCAACTGGGGCGGCTGCGCATTGCCACCGAACTCGGTGTGCTGGAGGTGGCGCCGCTGGAGATCGCCGTGCTGCCGCGCGGACTGAAATTCCGTGTCGAACTGCTTGATCCGCAGGCTCGCGGTTACGTTGCCGAGAACCATGGCGCGCCGCTACGTCTGCCGGACCTGGGGCCGATCGGCAGCAATGGTCTGGCCAATCCACGGGACTTCCTGGCCCCGGTCGCTGCCTACGAAAACCTGCAGCGACCGACGACGCTGGTGCAGAAATTCCTCGGCCAGTTGTGGGGTACTGAGCTCGATCATTCGCCGCTGAACGTAGTCGCCTGGCACGGCAACAACGTGCCGTACAAATACGACCTGCGCCGCTTCAACACCATCGGCACGGTGAGTTTCGATCATCCCGATCCATCGATCTTCACCGTACTGACCTCGCCGACCAGCGTGCATGGGCTGGCCAACCTCGACTTCGTGATCTTCCCGCCACGCTGGATGGTCGCCGAGAACACCTTCCGTCCGCCGTGGTTCCACCGCAACCTGATGAACGAGTTCATGGGCCTGATCCAGGGCGAGTACGACGCCAAGGCTGAAGGCTTCGTGCCGGGCGGTGCCTCGCTGCACAGCTGCATGAGCGCCCACGGCCCGGACGGCGAGACCTGTACCAAAGCGATCAACGCTGACCTTGCGCCGGCGAAGATCGACAACACCATGGCCTTCATGTTCGAGACCAGTCAGGTGCTGCGCCCAAGCCGCTTCGCTCTCGACTGCCCGCAACTGCAATCCCATTACGACGCCTGCTGGGCAACGCTGCCCGCCACGTTCGACCCGACCCGGAGATAACCCATGACTCAGACTTCCATTACCCTCAGTTGGGTTGCTTCGGCCAACGGCCACGCGGATTTCCCGTTGCAGAACCTGCCGCTGGGCGTGTTCAGCCTCAACGGCTCGGTGCCGCGTGCCGGCGTTGCGATCGGTGAACACATTTTCGATCTGCAGGTGGCGCTCGAAGCCGGGCTGTTCGACGGTGCTGCTCGCAGTGCAGTCGAGGCCATGCACGGTGGGCTGTTGAACGCCTTCTTCGACCTCGGGCGTGAGGCTCGCGTCGCGTTGCGCACTCGCCTGCTGGAGTTGTTCAGCGAGGGCAGCAGCCATCGTGGAGCCATCGAAGCTCAAAGCGCAAAACTGCTGCCATTGGCCGCCGATTGCCAGATGCACCTGCCGGCGCGCATCAGCGATTACACCGATTTCTATGTGGGCATCGAGCACGCACAGAACGTCGGCAAACTGTTCCGTCCGGACAATCCACTGCTGCCGAACTACAAGCACGTGCCGATCGGTTACCACGGTCGCGCCTCCACGGTGCGCGCCTCCGGCACCGATGTGCGCCGCCCGAAAGGCCAGACCCTGCCGGCCGGTGCGAGCGAGCCGACGTTCGGCCCGTGCGCACGTCTGGACTACGAGCTGGAGCTGGGTATCTGGATCGGTCCGGGCAACGAAATGGGCGAGCCGATCGCCATCGGCGACGCCGCCGAGCACATCGCCGGTTTCTGCCTGCTCAACGACTGGTCGGCCCGTGACATCCAGGCCTGGGAATACCAGCCGCTGGGCCCGTTCCTGTCCAAGAGTTTTATCACCAGTGTTTCGCCATGGGTGGTGACTGCCGAAGCGCTGGCGCCGTTCCGCACCGCGCAACCGGCGCGTCCGCAGGGTGATCCGCAACCGCTGCCGTACCTGTTCGACAAACGCGATCAGGACGGTGGCGCTTTCGACATCGAGCTGGAAGTGCTGCTGCTCACCGAAGCCATGCGCGAGCAGAAGCTGCCGGCCCATCGCCTGACCCTGAGCAACACCCGCTACATGTACTGGACTGTCGCGCAAATGGTCGCGCATCACAGCGTCAACGGTTGCCAGTTGCAGGCCGGTGATCTGTTCGGTTCGGGCACCTTGTCCGGCCCGCAAAGCGGTCAGTTCGGCAGCCTGCTGGAAATCACCGAGGGCGGCAAAAAGCCGATCGAACTGGGCTCCGGCGAAGTGCGCAAATTCCTTGAGGACGGCGACGAAGTCATCCTGCGCGCGCGTTGCGCCCGTGACGGTTTTGCCTCGATCGGTTTCGGCGAGTGCCGCGGCAAAGTGCTGGCGGCGCGTTGACAGGAGCGGATCATGGATCTCTACACCTACTACCGCTCCACTTCGTCGTACCGGGTGCGTATCGCGCTGGCGCTGAAGGGACTCGACTATCAGGCGCTGCCGGTCAACCTGATCGCGCCGTCCGGTGGCGAGCATCGGCAAGCGGCGTATCTGGCGATCAACCCGCAAGGTCGGGTGCCGGCCTTGCGTACCGATGAGGGCGAGTTGCTGATTCAGTCGCCGGCGATCATCGAGTACCTGGAAGAACGTTATCCACAGCAGCCCCTGCTGCCGGAAGACCTCGCTGCCCGCGCTCATGTGCGCGGTGTGGCGGCGGTGATCGGCTGCGATGTGCATCCGCTGCACAACGTCAGCGTGCTCAATCGACTGCGCCAGTTGGGGCACGAAGAGCCGCAGGTGGTGGAGTGGATTGCGCACTGGATCGGTCAAGGGCTGGCGACCGTCGAGCAGTTGATCGGTGATAGCGGTTTCTGCTTCGGGGAGTGGCCGTGCGTGGCGGATGTGTACCTGATTCCGCAGTTGTACGCGGCCGAGCGTTTTAATGTGTCGCTAGAGGCTTATCCACGGATTCGTCGGGTGGCGGCGCTGGCGGATGAACATCCGGCGTTCATCAAGGCGCATCCGGCTAATCAACCTGATACACCGTAAAGCTTCACACTGTCCCAATGCAGGAGTGAGCCTGCTCGCGATAGCGGTTTAACTGTCGCATCCAGGTTGGATGTGAGGACGCCATCGCGAGCAGGCTCACTCCTGCAAGGGATCAGCGCCGTACACAAAAATCATAAAAACAAAAACAGGTACCTTGCGATGCACAACCAGATTGCCAGCTTCCGTGCGGCACTCGACGCCCGTCCCGTGTCCCGCTATCAGTGGTTGCTCTTGATCCTGCTTGCCTTGTTGCTGGTCACCGACGGTTATGACGCCCAGGTGCTGGGTTATGTGGTGCCGGCCCTGGCGCAGGACTGGGGGCTGGAGAAAGCCGCGTTCGGACCTGTTTTCAGCGCCAATCTGTTGGGCCTCACGCTCGGTTCGCTCGCGGTGACGCCACTGGCCGACCGCTTCGGCGTGCGGCGGATTCTGCTCGCCTGCGTGCTGATCTACGCCAGCCTCACCGTGCTGATGGTGTTTGCCAATTCGCTGAACACCCTGATGATCGCGCGCTTTATCTGCGGGATCGGCATGGGCGGGGCGATGCCCAGCGCCATGGCCTTGATGTCGGAATACTCGCCCCCGCGTCTGCGCACGTTGATGGTGACGCTGGCGGCCTGTGGTTTTTCCTTCGGTGGTGCGGCGGGCGGTTTTGTCGCGGCGGGGTTCATCGATCGCTTTGGCTGGCAAGCGGTGTTTCTCGCCGGTGGTGTCACCCCGCTGCTGCTGTTTCCGTTCCTCTGGTGGAGGCTGCCGGAATCGTTGCCGCGTCTGCTGCGCGACGCACCGCCCTATGCGCGCCTGCGCAAAGTCACCGCGCGAATGCTGCCGGACTGGCAACCGCCGACCGCCTCGGTCGAGCAGAACGAGCGTGAGCAGGGCAGCAAACTGACGGTGGTCGAGTTATTCCGCAACGGCTATGCGCGACCAACCCTGCTGATCTGGGCAACGTTTTTTGTCAGCCTGATTCTGTTGTATTTCATGATCAGCTGGCTGCCGACGCTGTTGCTCGAAAGCGGCCTGACACTCAATGAAGCGAACCTGGTGACCTCGATGTTCCTGTTCGCCGGCACCTTGGGCGCTGTGTGCATGGCGTGGTTCGCCGACCGCTTGAAACGCAAGGTACGCCTGCTCTGCGCGGTATTGGCCGGGGCAGCGCTGTGCACGATTCTGCTGGGTTTGAATCACGACAATCCGCGCTATCTGGTGGCCTGCGTGTTTGCGGCCGGCTTCTGCATCATCGGTGGGCAACTGACGCTGAACGCCTTCGCCAGTAACTTCTACCCGGCCCATGTGCGCGCCACGGGCACAGGCTGGGCACTGGGGGTAGGGCGATTCGGTTCGATACTCGGGCCGCTGTTCGGCAGCATGCTGCTGGCGATGCACATTCCGGTGGCGCAGATTTTCTTCTTCTGTGCGATTCCGGCGGTCATCGCGGCGCTGTTGATCATCCAGGTGCGCGCACCTTCCGATTTTGTCCCTGTAGTTGGAAGTGGTGGGGCTGTCAAAACCTGAAGAGCAAAAGATTGCAGCCTTCGGCAGCGCCTACATTGAAATACATTCCCCTGTAGGCGCTGCCGAAGGCTGCGATCTTTTGCTTTTTAATGAACAACGGAATTCGGAGGGAGGTGCCCAAGCCGCTCGGTCAGGCGCAACCGCTGAATCGGATCGTCACTGAGCAGCAAGGCATGTTCCAGATCGAAGCGCTCGGCGTTCGGGCAGTCCAGGCGTTGGTACAGGCTGGCGCGGGCCAGATAGTCGGCGGCGCTGGCGCTGCCCAGTTCCAGCACGCGTTCGGCATCGATCAGCGCGGCGATGTAATCCTCGTGCGCCAGATGCAGCTGTCGCAGGTTGCGTGACAGGCGCTGAAGCATCTGTAGCGGGGTGGCGGTGGCCAGATGATCGGCGTTGAGCTTTAGGTGCGCACCGTACTGGCGCTGCAACAACTCACGGCAATCGTTGGGGTACAGACGGCGCCCGCCACAGGGATCGAGCAAATGGTCGGCGCCGGGTACTCGCAGCAAAAAGTGCCCGGGGAAGTTCACCCCGACCAAGGGGATCTCCAGACCGCGCGCCAATTCCAGCGCAATCAGTGCCAGAGCCAACGGCTGGCCGCGCCGGGTCTGCAGCACTTTATGCACCAGAGCGGCCTGCGGGCGCAGTGGCAGAAAGTCGTCCTGAGCGAATCCCAGATCATTCATCCGCCGCAACAACGGCTGCGCCAGTTCGCTGACCGGCAGCATGGGCAAGCCGTAGCTGACGCGCTGTTGCAGGTCTTTGAAATCCTCCTGCAAGGCCTGAGGGTCCAAAGTCTTTTCGTGCTCGGCGGCCATCCACAGCGCAGCTTCGAACAGCGCGGGCGGTGAACGGTGCAGACACTCGAAAAAACGTTGGCGCGGGCTCATCTGAATCTCCGGGGAATGCCTCGTTTTAGCCCCGTCCGTGTCATTCGTCCAGTGCTGACCCTGGCCGGTTTCTGGTTATGCCGCAAAGTCACCGTCGACGTAGGCGCTTATTCCGGTGCGCTTCAGCAATTTTTGGGCGCAAGCCTATACTGGCGTCTACCAGAAGTGATTCGGGAGCCTGCCGATGTTCGCTCTCATGCAAAGCACTCGCCTGGAATCGCTGCACCTCAGCGTTGACCCGATCACCGGGTTGAAGGCGGTCATTGCCATTCATAACAGTCGCCTCGGACCTGCCCTGGGCGGGTGTCGTTATCTTGCCTATCCCAATGATGAATCTGCGGTCGAGGATGCCATTCGCCTGGCGCAGGGCATGAGCTACAAGGCAGCGTTGGCCGGACTTGCCCAGGGCGGCGGCGTTGCGGTGATCGTGCGCCCGGCGCATGTGGAAAATCGCGCGGCGTTGTTCGAAGCGTTTGGTCGCTGCATCGAGCAACTCGACGGCCGCTACATCACCGCCATCGACAGCGGCACCTCGGTGGCGGACATGGATTGCATCGCCCAGCAGACCCAACATGTCACCAGCACCACCTCGGCCGGCGACCCGGCGCCGCATGCGGCGATGGGCGTGTTCACCGGGATTCGTGCCACGGCCATGGCGCGGTTGGGCAGTGACAATCTCGAAGGTCTGCGTGTGGCGATTCAGGGCTTGGGCAACGTGGGTTACGCGCTGGCCGAACAACTGCACGCGGCGGGGGCTGAACTGCTGGTCAGCGACATCGATCACGGCAAGGTGCAACTGGCGATGGAGCAGCTCAACGCGCATCCGATCGCCAACGATGCGTTGCTCAGCACGCCTTGCGACATTCTTGCCCCGTGCGGCCTCGGCGGGGTTCTCAATAGTCATACGGTGACGCAATTGCGCTGCTCGGCGGTGGCAGGTTCGGCGAATAATCAACTGACGCATCTGGACGTGGCCGATCAACTGGAGCGGCGCGGCATCCTCTATGCGCCGGATTACGTGATCAATGCCGGTGGCCTGATCTACGTTTCACTCAAACATCGCGGCGAAGAGCTGGGGACGATCACCGCGCACCTGTCGAAGATTTCTTCGCGACTGACCGAAGTGTTCGCCCATGCGCAGGCCGAAAAACGCTCGCCGGCGCGGGTGGCAGATGAGTTGGCGGAGAAGGTTTTGTATCGCTGAAAAGCAAAAGATCGCAGCCTTCGGCAGTTCCTACATTTGGAATGTGTATTCCCTGTAGGAGCTGCCGAAGGCTGCGATCTTTTGATCAGGCGATGATTACTTGGCAGCTTTCGCCGCTTTTGCCGGTTTGGCCGGTGCTTCAGCGGTCTCTGCTGCATCAGCCACTTCAGCCACTGGCTCGGCCGGTGCGTTGATCAGCTCCGACAGCGCATCAGGCTGGCTCTTGAAGGCTTTGGCGAATACATCGCGATTTTTCGCCATGTAGATCCCGACTTCTTCAACCTGCTGCTCGTTCAGCGACGGAACGGCTTTTTGCAACACTTCGGACAGCATCTCGGCCAGTTCGAGCATTTTGTCATGACGGTCAGCTTCGGCTTTATCCATGAACAAGCGCTCCAGATCTCGGCTGCTGCGGTATACCACTTCGACGGCCATTCACCACCTCACATGCCTTCACATTTAGTTGTCTTAGCGACTACTGTATTTATATACAGCGAAAGGATAAGCGAATCCCTGCGCTTTGGGTAGTGGCTTTTTAATGTAGACCGGATTCAGGGTTTGTCAGGGGATGACCGCGTGGCGGCCATTCGCGAGCAAGCTCGCGCCCACAGGAGTCGGTGCAGGCTGGCATGTGCGACCAAACGCCACGGCGCGGGTTTTGTGCCGGCTCGCCATGATGGCGTGGCCTCTTTTCTGCATGAAACTCAAGACGTGCAGAAAACCGTCACGTCCAACACGCATCATCCGCCCGAGTCGGGCTAAGGAACATCATCGTGAAAATAAACTGGGCCGAGAAACTGCGGCAAAACGTGCATCAACTGGCCGAGTCCCTGGGCAACCTGTTCGTCGAGACCTTCCACTATCTGGCGCTGTTCGCCATTGGTGCGGTGACCGCGTGGGCAGCGGTGATGGAATTTCTCGGCATGCTCGAAGAGGGCCACATCAAGATCGATGACATTCTGTTGCTGTTCATCTATCTGGAACTGGGGGCGATGGTCGGGATTTATTTCAAGACCAACCACATGCCGGTGCGCTTCCTGATCTACGTGGCGATCACTGCGCTGACCCGCCTGTTGATCTCCAACGTCTCGCACCACAACCCGCCGGACATGGGCATCATCTACCTGTGCGGCGGGATTCTGCTGCTGGCATTCTCGATCCTGGTGGTGCGTTACGCCTCGTCGCAGTTTCCCTCGGTGAAGATCGAGAAGCCGCAACGCAAACTCGGCGCCGGTTCCGGTGAACACCCCGAGATCGAGAAAGGCGAACTCTAAAGGCCTGCCGACGGTCGAGACCGGCCGTCGATTTGCTGCGGTGGCGGGGGCAGTCCGCTGCCGCTGGTCATCGCTTCAAGGATCGCCATGGCGCTGTGGCCCTGTTCGATGGCGATGCCGAATTGAATGCTTTGCACCAGCCGCCTCAAGCGTTGTGGATCATTGCGTTGTTCGCTGCTGATCATGCGTTTGGCCACGATGCGGCCGCTGTTGGACAGGGTCAGCATGATGCTGCCGTCCAGCCCCTGAATGCTCAGGTTGATCTGATAGTCCGGCGCGAAGGCATCGGTAATGATCTGAAAAGGATTGTCCATGATGCGTCACCGCCTGATTGAACGTGCAGTTGTTGACCGGCCGTGATCGGGTTGGTTCGCCATACCGGATCATCGGCCATTCCGTGGCCTGTGTGTTGCTTATGTAGGAGCTGCCGCAGGCTGCGATCTTTTGATCTTCAGCGTCTTGATGTGCGTCATGCAGATCAAAAGATCGCAGCCTTCGGCAGCTCCTACAGGGGTATAGCAAGGGGCATGCCGGGAAAATTGTTGGACAATGGATACGGCATAAAAAAGGCGAGCACCTGGCTCGCCTTGGTCATTTGTGGCCCGTTTCAGGGCAGAACCGAGTAGATGATCGCCGACAGTGCAATCAGGCCGATCAGCACCACGAATACGTTGGACACCTGTCCCGAATACTGGCGCAAGGCCGGCACGCGGCGGATGGCGTACATCGGCATCAGGAACAACAGGCAGGCAATCACCGGGCCGCCGAGGGTTTCGATCATGCCCAGAATGCTCGGGTTGAATGTGGCGACGGCCCAGCAGCTGAGGATCATGAACAGCGCGGTCGCACGGTTCAGCCAGCTCGCCGACATCACCTTGCCACGGCCGCGCAGGCTCTTGACGATCATGCCCTGAAAGCCTTCGCTGGCGCCGATGTAGTGGCCGAGGAAGGATTTGGTGATCGCCACCAGCGCAATCAGCGGCGCGGCGTAGGCGATGACCGGGGTCTGGAAGTGGTTGGCGAGGTACGACAGGATCGAAATGTTCTGCGCCTTCGCTGCTGCCAGATCCGCCGGCGACAGCGCCAATACGCAACTGAAGCAGAAGAACATCACCGTCACCACCATCATGCCGTGGGCCATGGCGAGGATGCCGCTGCTCTTGCGTTCGGCCTGGGCGCCGTAGCGCTGTTTCTGGTCAACAGCGAAGGCGGAGATGATCGGCGAATGGTTGAACGAGAACACCATCACCGGGATCGCCAGCCACATCGTCTTGAGGAACGTCGACAGCGGCATCGCCTCTTGGGCGCTGGCGAAGAACGCACCGTTCCAGTTGGGGATCAGGCTCAGACCGAGCAACAGCAGGGCGGCGACGAACGGATAGACCAGCACGCTCATGGCTTTGACGATCACGTTCTGCCCGCAACGCACGATCGCCATCAGGCCGAGGATCAGCACCAGCGACAGAATCGCCCGGGGCGGCGGGGCGATGTGCAATTGGTGTTCGAGAAAACTGCTCAGGGTGTTGGTCAGTGCGACGCTGTACACCAGCAAGATCGGGAAGATCGCGAAGAAATACAGGAGAGTGATCAGCTTGCCGGCGCCGATGCCGAAGTGTTCTTCAACGACTTCAGTGATGTCGCCCGAACGCCCGGACAGCACGAAGCGGGTCAGGCCACGGTGGGCGAAGAAGGTCATCGGGAACGCCAGCAGCGTCAGAATCAACAGCGGCCAGAAACCACCGACACCGGCGTTGATCGGCAGGAACAAGGTGCCGGCACCAATGGCCGTGCCGTACAGGCCGAGCATCCAGGTAGTGTCGAGTTTGCTCCAGCCCTTGTGGGCCGTTTCGGTGTTGCGTGTGAGATCTACAGCGGGATTTTCGACAGCAGGTGTACGTACATCGGTCATCGTTTTTGCCTCGTTATTATTTTTGCTCGGGCTCACGGTTGGAAGACCGCGGATTGCGGCCTGCCGGGGCGGTCAGGGAATGCGCGTCAGCACTCCACCCAGCTCACGGCCAGGCCACCCCGTGAAGTTTCTTTGTATTTGTCGTGCATGTCGGCGCCGGTATCGCGCATGGTGCGGATCACCCGGTCGAGGGAAATGAAGTGTTTGCCGTCGCCGCGCAGGGCCATTTGCGTGGCGTTGATCGCCTTCACCGCGGCGATGGCATTGCGCTCGATGCACGGCACTTGCACCAGACCGCCGACCGGGTCGCAGGTCAGGCCGAGGTTGTGTTCCAGGCCGATTTCGGCGGCGTTTTCCAGTTGCTCCGGGGTCGCGCCGAGCACTTCGGCCAGGCCCGCAGCGGCCATGGCGCAGGCCGAACCGACTTCGCCCTGGCAGCCGACTTCGGCCCCGGAGATCGAGGCATTTTTCTTACACAGAATGCCGACGGCGGCGGCGCCCATGAAGAAAGCGACCACGTCATCGTCGGACGCGTCCGGATTGAATTTCATGTAGTAATGCAGAACGGCCGGAATGATCCCGGCCGCGCCGTTGGTCGGCGCCGTCACCATGCGCCCGCCTGCAGCGTTCTCTTCGTTGACGGCGAGGGCGAACAGGTTGACCCATTCCATCGCCGACAGCGTTGAACTGATCACATTCGGCTTGCCGATTTCCAACAGGCTGCGGTGCAGTTTCGCGGCGCGGCGCGGCACATTCAGACCACCGGGCAGGATGCCTTCGTGGCGCAGACCCTGTTCGACGCACTCGCGCATCACTGACCAGATGTGCAACAGGCCGTTGCGGATGTCATCGTCACTGCGCCAGGCTCGTTCGTTGGCCATCATCAGCTCCGACACGCGCAGGTTGTGCTGCTTGCACAGGCTCAGCAGTTCGGCGGCGCTGGAAAACTCATACGGCAGCACCACATCACCGGCAGGCGCCACACCGGACTCGGCTTCCGCCGCTTCGATGATGAAACCGCCGCCAATCGAGTAGTACGTCTGCGTGAACAGCTCGGCGCTTTCGCCAAAGGCTGTCAGCGACATGGCGTTGGGGTGGTAGGGCAGGCTTTGGTCCAGCAGCAGGAGATCGTGCTGCCAGTTGAAGGCAATTTCTTTCTGACCGGCCAGGAGCAGCAGGCCGCTTTCGCGCAGTTGCTGGATGCGTGGGTCGATGGTCGCCGGATCGATACTGTCCGGCCATTCACCCATCAGGCCCATGACCGTGGCGCGGTCGGTGGCGTGGCCGACGCCGGTGGCCGACAGCGAGCCGTACAAACGGATTTCCACCCGACGCACATCGTTCAGCAAGCGTTGGTCGATCAGCGCCTGGGCGAAGGTCGCGGCGGCACGCATCGGGCCAACGGTGTGGGAACTGGACGGACCGATGCCGACCTTGAATAAATCGAAAACACTGATAGCCATGCTAAAGCCTTACAAGCAATGGAGTAGGAATCGCTGCCATTTTTTGTAGGCCAAGCGCAATGTCGGCGATACTGCCCACCTCGGTACTACGTGACCAACGAAACTTCCTAAGAAAGCCTTTAGCAGGACTAAACGATGAGTCGTCAATTGCATGCCCAGACCTACGTCTGGCTGCAGGTGTTTTCCTGTGCCGCGCGGCACCTGTCGTTCACCCGCTGTGCAGAAGAACTGCACATCACCCCGGGGGCGGTCAGCCAGCAGATTCGTCAGTTGGAAGAGCGCCTGGGTTTTCGCCTGTTTCATCGTCGGGCGCGGGGTGTGGAGCTGAGTGCGGAAGGGCAGCGGCTGGCGATCACGGTCAATGAGGCCTACGGCAGCATCGATGCCGAATTGCGCCGACTGGATGCCGGAATGATCAGCGGGATTCTGCGGGTGCGTTCGATTCCGTCATTCCTGAGCAAATGGCTGACCCCGCGCTTGCCGCGCTTGCAACAGCGCTATCCCGACATCCAATTGCGCCTAGTGGCCGAGGACAGCAGCGTGCCGTTGCACGAGGGCGACTTTGATCTGGCGATTGACCTGAACGACGGCAGCTACCCGGGACTGTTATCCACAGCCTTGCTCGATGAGCAGATTTTTCCGGTGTGTGCGCCGAGCCTGCTGCGTGGACGCCCGCCGCTGCACGGGCCGGCGGATCTGGTGCATTTCCCGCTGCTGCACGACATCACGGCCTGGCGCGGCAGTTACGAATATGCGGAATGGGAGTTTTATCTCAATGCGATCGGCTTCGAAGGCGCCGACGTACGGCGTGGACACACCTTCAATCGCAATCACCTGACCATCGAAGCGGCGATCGCCGGCATGGGCGTGGCAATTGCCCGGCGGACGTTACTCAACGATGAGCTGGAGCGCGGCACGTTGATCGTGCCGTTCGGGCTGTCGGTGCCCAATCACAAACGTTACGTGTTGCTGTATGCGCCAGGGGCGCTGAGCCACCCGGGCGTGCGCGCCGTGCATGACTGGCTGGTGGAGGAGGCGGGGATTTTCCGCAGTTTGCACCCGTTGAACGACGGGCAATTGTGAGCGGATTTTGCAGGGGTGCGAGGCGACCCAACTCCCGACCTTACCAGTGACTTGCTCGGTTGTCCGGCTTTTTTTGCGAATGAATATTTATCTTTTTTCAGGGGTTGAAATGTTCGTCAGTCGGGCCGATTGTTGTAATCAAGGGGTCACGAAATCCTGTTCAAGGCCTCTTGCGAGCTAGCTGAAATAAGG
>Ga0308163_10003467_pt1 | contig 13199 bp, 13 predicted proteins | sample PhyTR1_FD_201037 | JGI IMG/M metagenome (GOLD analysis project Ga0308163, IMG submission 201037) | Phyllosphere microbial communities from UC Gill Tract Community Farm, Albany, California, United States - DLSLT.R1 | ecosystem: Host-associated > Plants > Phyllosphere > Unclassified | place: USA... | reverse complement strand
ATAAAAAGAGCCCGGCTTTACCGCCGGGCTTTTTTGTTTGTGGTTTGGCGTTTGGCCTGTCGGCGAACGCAGCGCCATGCGTTTTATGAAACGCACGGCGCTATATCTGGTTCAAGCCTGCGGGCGAAGCAGCTGGTAGTCCTCGAATTTTTTGGCAAAGAGCGCCGGCCATTCGGTCAACGCGACCCGGCCGTCCTCCCATTCGCCAGGGAAGCGCAGCATGAGATAGCCGACGAGGCCGGCCATGGAAAAATGACCGCCGTGCAGCTTCTTGCCGGTCTTCGGCATATGGGCTTCGAGATAGTCGAGGCCGCGCGTCACCTTTTCCCACTGGCGATCGATATAGGGCTGGTGCACCTTTTCCGGTGGATGCATGCGCTTTTCATAGACGATGGCAAGCAGGCAATCGGTGATGCCGTCGCAAAGCGATTCCAGCAGCTCGGCCTCGGTGCGCTTTTCGTCCTTCTTCGGATAGAGGCCGCCGCCCGAGACACGGTCGAGATAGTGCATGATGGCGCGGCTGTCGAATACGGCCCGGCCATCATCGGCAATCAGCGTCGGGATCTTGCCGAGCGGGTTGGCGCCGACCAGTTCCGCCGGATTGGTTGATGTGTCGACCTTGACCTCCTCGAGCTTGATGCCGACGGCGCGGGCGGCCATCCGCACTTTGGAGGAATAAGGCGAGGCGGGAGCATAAAGCAGCTTCATGACTTGGTCCTGTGCGATTGAGATGGGGTGATATTGATGTGAATAGGGAGGCTCATTCTTCGCCGCGCAGCCAGAAGCAGCGTTGCGAGGCATACCGGTCCTGCGCCAGCACTCTTTTCAGTTCGGGCAGCAGCGCATGCATTTCGTCCTTCAGCGTGAAGGGTGGGTTGACGACGATAAGGCCGGAGCCGGATAGACCGGTCAGATCCCGATCGCTTTTGACCGACAATTCGGCGCAAAGCATTTTAGGGATGCCGCTTTCCTTCAGCGCCTCGTGGAAGGCGGCAATCGGCGCACCCTTCTTGATCGGATACCAGAGGCAGTAGACGCCATTGCCGAATCGGCGATGCGCCTTGACGAGACCATCAACCAACCGCTCGTATTCGCCATCCAGTTCGAAGGGTGGATCGACCAGCACGATGCCGCGCTTTTCTTTCGGCGGCAGATGTGCGCCAAGCGCCAGCCAGCCATCCAGCTCGGTGACGCGCACCTGATAATCACCCTCGAACAGCCGGGCCAGCGCGCGCGAATCATCGGGATGCAGTTCCATGGCCGACAGACGATCCTGCGGGCGAAACAGGTCGCGTGCCAGTTTCGGCGAGCCGGGATAGCGGTCGATACCGCCTTCGGGATTGAGTGCCCGCACGGCATCCAGATAGGGTTTCAGAACCTCGGCGGCCGCAGGCGTCAGCTGGGCCTCAAGCAATTTGCCGATGCCATCTTGCCATTCGCCGGTCTTTTGCGCTTCTGTCGAGGAGAGATCGTAGAGCCCGATGCCGGCATGGGTATCCAGTACCCGAAACGCCTTGTCCTTCTGCTGTAGATAGACGATCAGCCGCGCCAGCACTGCGTGCTTGAGCACGTCAGCGAAATTGCCTGCGTGGTAGATGTGGCGGTAATTCATGCGCGTTTCCGATGGTTCGGTGAAATTTTTGAATAGGGCTTTTGAGGCTGCGGGCCTTCGCCTATAACTCTGCCATGAACATCGTCAGCTCCGCCTTCAAACAGTCCACCGGTCATACGGCGTGTCCGCATGACTGTCCATCCACCTGCGCGCTGGAGGTGGGTCTTGCCCCCGACGGCCGCATCGGACGCATGCGCGGCGCGCGCGACAATAGCTACACCGCCGGCGTGATCTGCGCCAAGGTCGCCCGCTATGCCGAACGCCTCTACCATCCCGATCGGCTGATGACACCGAAGCGCCGGGCTGGCGCAAAGGGCGAGGGGCGCTGGCAGGAGATTTCCTGGGACGATGCCCTGGACGAGATCGCCAATGCCTTCGTCAAGGCAGAGGCTGCCCATGGCAGTGAAGCGGTCTGGCCCTATTTCTACGCTGGCACCATGGGCCAGGTGCAGCGCGATTCGATCGAGCGGCTGCGTCATGCCAAGAAATATTCCGGCTTTTTCGGCTCGATCTGCACCAATCTAGCGTGGACCGGCTATGTCATGGGCACCGGTACGCTGCGCGGCCCCGATCCGCGCGAAATGGCCGCATCCGATTGCGTGGTCATTTGGGGCACCAATGCTGTCGCAACCCAGGTCAATGTCATGACCCATGCTGTGGCAGCCCGCAAAAACCGGGGCGCCAAGATCGTCGTCATCGATGTCTACGACAATCCGACGATGAAGCAGGCCGATATGGGCCTTATTCTGCGTCCCGGCACCGATGCGGCGCTGGCCTGCGCCACCATGCATATCGCCTTCCGCGACGGCTATGCCGACCGCCCCTATATGGCAAAATTTGCTGACGATCCGGCCGGTCTCGAAGCGCATCTCAAGGACAAGACGCCGCAATGGGCGGCTGATATCACCGGTCTGTCGGTCGAGGAGATCGAGGCCTTCGCCAAGCTCGTCGGTGCGACGAAAAAGACCTTCTTCCGCTTGGGCTATGGCTTTACCCGCAGCCGCAACGGTGCGGTCTCCATGCATGCGGCACTGTCGCTGGCCACCGTGCTCGGCAGCTGGCAATACGAAGGCGGCGGCGCCTTCCATTCCAACAGCGATATTTTCAAGCTCAACAAGGCCGAGCTGATGGGCACGGCTTTTGTCGATCCTGATATCCGCATGCTCGACCAGTCGCAGATCGGCCGGGTGCTGACTGGGGATGCTGAGGCACTGCGCCATCGCGGCCCTGTGACGGCCATGCTGATCCAGAACACCAATCCGGTCAATGTCGCGCCGGAACAGCGGCTGGTGAAGCAAGGTTTTCTGCGCGACGACCTGTTCGTTGCTGTGCATGAGCAGTTCATGACCGAGACAGCGGAGCTTGCCGATATCGTGCTGCCGGCTACCATGTTTGTCGAGCATGACGATTTCTATCGCGGTGGCGGCCAGAGCCATATGCTGCTTGGCCCGAAACTGGTCGAGCCGCCGGAAACCGTGCGCACCAATCTCTTCGTGATCGATGAATTGGCAAAGCGGCTGGGCGTCGCGCATCTGCCGGGCTTCGGGCTGACCGAGCGTGAGCACATCGATCACATGCTGGCGGCCAGCGGCCGCCCGGATTTCAGCTTCTTTGCCGAGGAAAAATGGCTGGATTGCCAGCCGAGCTTCGAAGAAGCGCATTATCTCAACGGCTTTGCCCATCCCGACGGAAAATTCCGCTTCCGGCCCGATTGGGAAGGCACGCCTGCGCCCAACAAGCCGCCGAAGGCGCTGGGCTCGTTCGGCCCGGTGGCCGATCTGCCCGTGTTCCCCGATCAGATCGACGTGATCGAGCTTGCCGATGCCGAGCATCCGTTCCGGCTGGCAACTTCGCCGGCGCGCAATTTCCTCAATTCGACCTTTGCCGAAACCAAAACCTCCCGCGACAAGGAGGGTCGGCCGCAGGTGATGATCAATCCCGCCGATGCTGCAAGCCTTGGTATTGCCCCCGGCGACGTGGTGACGCTCGGCAACCGGCGCGGGTCGCTGCGCATTCATGCCGAGATCACGCAAGCGGTAAAGCCGGGCGTGCTGGTAGCCGAAGGCCTCTGGCCCAACAAGGCGCATCTCGATGGCGAGGGAATCAATGTCCTCACCGGCGCCGACGCACCGGCCCCCCATGGCGGGGCCGCCTTTCATGACAACAAGGTCTGGGTAAAAGCATCATGAGCAAGTTTGACGAGACGTCCATCACCGTCGTCGAGGACAAGACGCTATGGAAGGGCTGGAGCCATCTGCGTAAGATGGTGTTCGACTATGTTAAGCCGGATGGCAGCACCAAGCGGCTGAGCTGGGAAGTGTTCGACCGTGGTCATGCGGTGGCGATTCTGCTCTATAACCCGGAAAAAAAGACCACGCTTCTGGTGCGCCAGTTCCGCATCCCCGCCTATATGATGGGCGACAAGCCGTTTATCCTGGAAGTTCCGGCCGGCATGACTGACGGCGAGGCCGCAAAGGACGCCGTGACCCGCGAAGTGGTGGAGGAAACCGGCTATCACATCGGCGAGCCGCGCTTCCTGTTTACCGCCTACATGTCGCCGGGTGCGGTCACCGAAAAGATCCACTTCTTCTATAGCGAAATCACCGATGCCCAGAAACTTTCCAAGGGTGGCGGGCTTGAGGAGGAGCACGAAGACCTCGAGCTGGTGGAACTGCCGCTGACTGAAGCGGTCGAGATGATCGGCCGTGGCGAAATCGTCGACGGCAAGACGATCATGCTGCTGCAATGGGCGGCGCTCAACCTGCGCTGATCCCGCAGACATCCTATCGCAAACGGGACTGAGATCACGCGACCGTGACGGCCTGTCGCATGCGCCGCCGCTTGCGCAACAAAACAATATACATTATATGATAATGTATATTGTTAAGGAGCCGTGCCATGCCGCACCAGATCTCGCAGACACTGACGATTTCCAGCCAACCAACTCTGGAAGATTTTGCCGCGCTGGCTGCGGCAGGGTTTACCACGCTGATCAACCTGCGCCCGGACCAGGAAGAGGGCGCGGCCGGCACCAAGGCGGAGCGTGAGGCGGCGTTGAAGGCCGGTCTGACCTATCATTTCATTCCCGTCACCATGGCCGATCTAACCGAGGCGGATGTGGATGCCTTCCGCCACGCAACCCGTGGCGACGTTAAGGTCTTTGCCCATTGCCGCAGTGGCCTTCGGGCCGCCCTATTATATGGTCTCGGTGAGGTCCTGGATGGGCGCCTGCGCCGCGACGATATCCTGCCCCTGGGCGAGCGGCTGGGTCTCGATCTGTCCGCAGCCGTTACCTGGCTTGACCGTCAGGCGGCGCGTCGCCCCCAGGTGAAGGGCTTTTTTGATCCGCGCACCTGGAGCGTCCAATATGTCGTCTCCGATCCCGCCAGTAAGGCCTGCGCCATTATCGACCCCGTGCTTGATTACGACGAGAAGTCCGGACAGACCTCCACTGAAAATGCCGATCGGATCCTGGCCTATGTCACCACTGAGGGGCTGACGGTGGAATGGATCCTCGACACCCATCCCCACGCCGACCACTTTTCCGCCGCCCATTATCTGCAGGTCAAGACCGGAGCTCCAACAGGCATCGGCGATCACGTGATTGACGTGCAAACCCTGTGGAAGGGCATTTACAACTGGCCCGCGCTCCAGACCGATGGATCGCAGTGGGACCGGCTGTTTGGCGATGGCGAGACCTTTCGGGTCGGCTCGATCGATGCCAAGGTGATGTTTTCGCCGGGCCATACGCTTGCCTCCGTCACCTATGTCATCGGCGATGCGGCCTTTGTGCATGATACGATGTTCATGCCCGACAGCGGCACGGCGCGGGCCGATTTCCCCGGTGGCGATGCCCATATGCTCTGGCGCTCCATGCAGGCTATTCTGTCCCTGCCGGATGATGTCAGGATTTTCACCGGTCATGATTATCAGCCGGGCGGCCGCAATCCGCGCTGGGAAAGCACGGTTGCGCTTCAGAAAGCCGCCAATCCGCACCTGACCGGCACCGATGAGGCTTCCTTCGTCGCCCTGCGCCAGGCCCGCGACAAGACCCTGCCGATGCCGAAACTGATCCTGCATGCGCTGCAGGTCAATGTGCGCGGCGGGCGTTTGCCGGAGCCTGAAGACAATGGCCGTCGCTATCTGAAAATTCCGCTGAACCTGCTGGAGACCACCGCATGGTAGGTCCGCTTTCCGAAATCAAGCGCCGTGCCGGCATGACGCCGCAGGCCATGGGCGAACGGGCCGATGAAGTCGCCGGCCATCTGAAAACGCTCGCTCATCCGGTACGTCTGATGCTCGTCTGCACGCTGGTCGAAGGCGAATACTCGGTCGGGGAGTTGGAGGAGAAGCTCGATATCCACCAGCCGACGCTCTCCCAGCAACTCACCGTGCTGCGCGATGCCGGTATCGTCGAGACCAGGCGCGACGGCAAGCAGATCTTCTATCGCTTGACGGAAGCCAAGACGCAAAAGCTGATCGCCGCCCTGTTCACCATTTTCTGTGCTGAGGAGGATGCGCCATGATCGCTTATCTTCCCTCCCTGATCGGCGGCGTGATGATCGGCGGCTCGGCCATCCTGTTCCTGATGCTTACCGGTCGCATCGCTGGGATCAGCGGCATCATCGGACGGCTGGCCGAGGCAAAGGGCATCGCTATCAATGCCGGTTTCGTCGTCGGCCTGATGCTCGGTCCGATCCTTTATCTCGTGCTGTTCGGCGCCTTTCCGCAAGTCAGCATCGCCGCCAGCCTGCCGCTGGCCGTGCTGGCAGGTCTGCTCGTCGGCTTCGGCTCGCGAATGGGGTCGGGCTGCACCAGTGGCCATGGCGTTCTGGGCCTCGCTCGGCTGTCGCCGCGTTCCATGGTGGCGGTCGTCACCTTTGTTCTGGCCGGGATGGTCACGGTCACAATCTTGAGGGGCAGCTTATGACGAGCAAAGCCATCCAGACCACTGCCGCCGCACTTCTGTCCGGCACTATTTTCGGTTTCGGCCTGTCGATCTCAGGCATGCTCGATCCCGCCCGCGTCCAGGGCTTTCTCGATGTTTTCGGCGCCTGGGACCCGAGCCTGGTCTTCGTGCTTGGCGGTGCCGTCATCACGGCCTTTGCCGGTATGGCGCTGGTCCGCCGCCTGCCGAAGCCGGTTTTGGCAGACCACTTCGCCTGGCCGGACAAGACCCGCATCGATCTGCCGCTGGTCCTGGGTTCTGCCCTGTTCGGTATCGGCTGGGGGCTCGGTGGCTTTTGTCCCGGTCCGGCGCTTGCAGCCCTGCCGCTCGGCTATGGCAAGAGCTTCGCCTTCGTTGCTGCCATGGTGATCGGCATGGTCCTGCATAACCGTGTATTCGCGAGACGCGGACAATGAGCACGCTCGTTTCTGCCATCGGGTCGGGCAGCCTCGTCGGCTTCACGCTCGGCCTGCTCGGCGGCGGTGGCTCCATTTTGGCAACGCCGCTGCTGCTCTATGTCGTCGGCGTCTCGCAGCCGCATATCGCCATCGGCACCGGGGCGCTGGCGGTGTCGGCCAATGCCATCCTCAATTTCGTCAGTCACGCCCTGAAGGGCAACGTCCGCTGGCGTTGCGGAGCGGTGTTTGCCGCGCTCGGCGTTGTCGGCGCGCTGGCCGGCTCTTCGCTGGGCAAGGCCATGGACGGGTCACAGCTTCTGTTGCTGTTCGGTGTCGTCATGATCGTGGTCGGCCTGTTGATGCTGCAGCCCCGAAAGACCCTCGAGGTCGCACCAAAGCCGGTCGATGCGCGCATGTGCCTGATGACGGCCCTGGTGGCCTTGGCGACCGGTGCTGCATCCGGCTTCGTCGGCATCGGCGGCGGTTTTCTGATCGTGCCGGGTCTGATCCTGGCCACCGGCATGCCGATGATCAATGCGGTGGGCACCTCGTTGCTTGCTGTTGCCGCCTTCGGGCTGGCGACGGCCATCAATTATGCCCTGTCCGGCTTGGTGGATTGGGCGCTTGCGGGGGAATTCATCCTCGGCGGCCTCATCGGCGGCCTGCTCGGCACCTGGACCTCGACCCGGCTCGGCGCCCACAAGAACACGCTGAACCGGATTTTCGCGGCAATGCTCTTCGTCACCGCCGCCTATGTGATCTACAAGAGCCTCAACACGATTATCACGCGCTGATCAGCCTTGCCTCGCCATCCGCGACATACCCGGAGCGGGCAATGCGACCATCGTCCAGCATGGTCACCAGGCCCTCGGCCACCAGACGCAGCGCCAGCGGATAGGTGCGATGCTCGACGGTGAGGGTGCGGGCGGCCAGGGTATCGGCGGTGTCGTCGGGCAGAACAGGCACGGCGGCCTGGGCAACGATTGGGCCTTCGTCCATGCCTTCGGTGACGAAATGCACGGTGCAGCCGGCAATTTTCATGCCGGCATCGATTGCCCGCTGATGGGTGTGCAGCCCGGGAAACAGCGGCAGCAGCGACGGATGGATGTTGATGATCCGGCCCTGATAGCGGCGGATGAAATCGGCCGACAGCAGTCGCATATAACCGGCGAGACAGATCAGATCCGGCTCGGCTTGTTCGAGAGCGGCGAGAATAGCCGCTTCATGCTCCGGCTTGCCCGGATAATCCTTGCGGGCAAAGGCTGATGTGAAAATGCCACGCCCTTCAGCCTTCACCAGCCCACCGGCATCAGGCTTGTCGGAAAAGACCGCGACGATTTCAGCCGGAAAATCCGCTTCGCGGCAGGCGTCGGCCAGCGCCATCATGTTGGAGCCGCTGCCGGAAATCAGCACGGCAACGCGCTTTTTTGTCCGGGGAGGGGCGACCGGGCTCATAGGCCAAGCGTTCCCTTGTAAACGGTGCCGTGGGCGCCTTCGGCCCGCGCCACCATGCGGCCGAGCCGGGCAACGCGCTCGCCTTCGGCTTCCAGCACCGACGTCACCGCATCGGCCTGCTCGGCGGAGACGACGACGATCATGCCGATGCCGCAGTTGAAGGTGCGCAGCATCTCGTTCTGAGCGACGCCGCCGGTCTTGGCGAGCCAGGAAAAAACGGAGGGAACGGTGATAGACGCCAGGTCGATTTCAGCGGCCAGATGCTTGGGCAGTACGCGCGGAATGTTTTCCGGGAAGCCACCGCCGGTAATATGGGCCAGCGCCTTCAAGGCGCCGGTCTCGCGGATCGCCTTCAACAGCGGCTTCACGTAAATGCGCGTCGGGGTCAGCAGGGCGGCGCCCAGCGTTGCGCCCTCGGCAAAGGGTGCCGGCGCATCCCAGGCAAGGCCCGAGAGCTCGACGATCTTGCGCACCAGCGAGAAACCGTTGGAATGCACGCCCGAAGAGGCAAGGCCGAGAATGACGTCGCCTTCGGCAATATCGCCGGCCGGCAGCAGCTGACCGCGCTCGGCGGCACCGACGGCAAAACCGGCCAAATCGTAATCGCCGCCGGAATACATGCCGGGCATTTCGGCGGTTTCGCCACCGATCAGCGCACAGCCTGCCTCACGGCAGCCCGCTGCAATACCGCCGACGATGGCAGCACCCTGGTCCGGGTCGAGCTTGCCGGTGGCGTAATAGTCGAGAAACAGCAGCGGCTCAGCGCCCTGAACGACGAGATCGTTGACGCACATGGCAACGAGGTCGATGCCGACAGTGTCATGCAGATTGGCGTCGATGGCGATCTTCAGCTTGGTGCCGACGCCGTCATTGGCGGCCACAAGGATCGGATCGGTAAAGCCGGCGGCTTTCAGATCGAACAATCCGCCGAAGCCGCCGATCTCGCCATCGGCGCCCGGGCGGCGGGTGGAGCGAACCGCAGGCTTGATCTTTTCCACCAGAAGATTGCCGGCATCGATATCCACGCCCGCATCGCTATAGGTCAGACCGTTTTTCCCCGACTGGCTCATCCGTTCGTCTCCGCTGGTTGGCAGGGTTTGGCTTTTGCGCCCGCCATGGCATGGGTGGGGCCGCGATGCAAGCACAAGGGCCAGAAACCCCCGCTTTTTCGTCGATTTCCGCTTCGCGTGGTGCCGCAAATGCGAATTGCGCCTATGCCACCTTGACCCTGCAAGCGCGGCCAGCCTATCTCATGCCATCGGCATGATCCTATGGCACTGGCCAAATCCGGACGGTCCGCCATTTCAAGGTCTGATAAGCCGGCATTCCGCAGGGCTGGTATTTCCCAGGGAAGGATGAACAATCATGGTCAAGCGCGTCAGCGGTCCCGTCTTTTGGCGTCAGGTCCTGTTCGTCATCGGCATGCTGGCGATTATCGTCGCCTTCCTCATGACCTTCAGCTCCATCCTTCTGCCTTTCGTCGCCGGCATGGCGCTCGCCTATTTTCTCGATCCGGTCGCGGACCGGCTGGAGCGGCTCGGCCTGTCGCGGATGATGGCGACGGTGCTGATCCTCGTTTCCTTCGTGGTGATCTTCGTGCTGGCGCTCGTGGTGATCATCCCTATTCTCGTCACCCAGCTCAACGATTTCATTAGCAATATCCCTGGTTATGTCAGCCAGTTGCAGACGCTGATTGCCAAATCCAACGCGTCCTGGGTGCCGAAGTGGTTGAATGGCCAGGTCAGCAGTCAGATGGATGCGCTCAAGGGCAATTTCTCCCGCTATCTCGCCGAGGGCGCCGGTTTCATCGGTACGCTGCTCTCCCAGCTGTGGAATTCCGGCAAGGCGCTGCTCGACATCATTTCGCTGCTGGTGGTGACGCCCGTCGTCGCCTTCTACCTGTTGCTCGACTGGGACCGGATGATGGCCAAGCTTGACAGCCTGATCCCGCGCAACCAGATCGGTGCCGTGCGCGAGATTGCCCGCGAAATGAACCGCACCATTGCCGGCTTCGTGCGCGGCCAAGGCTCGCTCTGCCTGATCCTCGGCATCTACTACGCAGTCGGCCTGTCGCTGATCGGGCTGAATTTCGGCCTGTTGATCGGCTTCTTCACCGGCATGATCAGCTTCATTCCCTATGTCGGCTCTTCTGTCGGCCTGATCCTGGCGCTCGGCATGGCGGCGGTGCAGTTCTGGCCGGATTATCTCTGGGTGGTGGTCACGGCGGTGTTCTTTTTCACCGGCCAGTTTCTGGAAGGCAATATCCTCCAGCCGAAGCTGGTCGGTTCCAGCGTCGGCCTGCACCCGGTCTGGCTGATGTTTGCGATGTTCGCCTTCGGCTCGCTGTTTGGCTTCCTTGGCGTGCTTGTCGCCGTGCCCTGCGCGGCAGCGGTGGGCGTGCTTGTCCGCTTTGCCGTGCGGCGATATCTTGAAAGCGATTTATATTATGGAGAGGAGGCCACCGTGATCAAGGAGGTCAGGCCTCCCGTGATTACAGAGAGGTAAATGCGAGACATCAAGAAAATGGCGCAGCGAAAGACCGGCGAACAGTTGCCGCTGGATCTCAGCCACCGTCCGGCCTCGGGCCGTGACGACCTGCTGGTGTCCGACCGGCTGGCCGCGGCCGTGGCGATTATCGATGCCTGGCCGCAATGGCCGTCGCCTGTGGTTATCCTCTCGGGACCGCAGGGGTCGGGCAAGAGCCACCTGGCTGAAATCTGGCGCGCGGAAAGCCAGGCGATCGACATTCTGCCATTGTCCGGCAGCGATGCGGCGGCGGTGGCTGCGCGCGGACCTGTGCTGTTTGAGGATGCCGACCGGGCTGATTTCGACGAGGTCGAGCTGTTTCATGTCATCAACAGCGTCAAGCAGCATGGCACCAGCCTGCTGATGACGTCGCGCACCTGGCCGCTGTCCTGGCCGGTGAAGCTCCCCGACCTGCGCTCGCGCCTGAAGGCGGCGACGCTTGCCGAAATCGGCGAGCCTGATGAGGCGCTGCTGTCGCAGGTGATCGTCAAGCTCTTCGCAGACCGTCAGCTGGCGGTGGACGAGCGTATCGTCGACTATATCGTACAGCGGATGGAACGGTCGCTGGCGGCAGCCCAGAGTGTTGTCGAGCAACTTGATCGGCTGGCGCTGGCGCGGCGGGTGAAGATTTCCCGCGCGCTTGCCGGCGAAGTGCTGGATACGGTGGCGCCGAGCGAGGCATAACGGCGTGCGGCTGGATGCCAAAGGCTCGGTTGTCGTTCGTCCTGTCATTGCATGACAGGTTGTCACAGGAACGTCGTGTTGCTGGTATAGTTCGGCAAGGCTCTGACTCGCACATCCGCAAGGATGCTGCAGTTCTTAGGGTGGAGGCCTGCGCATGAAACACGCAGGGTCGGAGTGATCTGCTGCAAGGCATAGGAAAAGGGCGGGTAATATGGAATCGGTGACGGAATCTGCGACATCTCAGGAAGCGGTTGTCGTGGCAGGAGAAGAGATCGCGCGTGAGGATCTGCTCACCAGCCCGCATCGCTTCATCAATCGCGAATTTTCCTGGTTGCAGTTCAACCGCCGCGTTCTCGAGGAAACGCTGAACACCGCCCATCCACTGCTGGAGCGCGTGCGCTTCCTGTCGATTTCCGCCGCCAACCTGGACGAGTTCTTCATGGTCCGCGTTGCCGGTCTCGAAGGCCAGGTGCGACAGGGCATTGCCATCAAAAGCCCTGATGGACGCACTCCCGTTGAACAGCTGGAAGACATCCTCAAGGAAATCGACAATCTGCAGATGGAGCAGCAGGCCTCGCTTGCCGTCCTGCAGCAGTATCTTGCCAAGGAAGACATTCTAATTGTCCGTCCGGGTGCACTGTCGGAGGAAGATCGCACTTGGCTCGGCGCCGAGTTTGAGCAGTCGCTGTTTCCGGTGCTGACGCCGCTATCAATCGACCCGGCCCATCCGTTTCCCTTCATTCCCAATCTCGGCTTCTCCATGGGCCTGCAGCTGGAAAGCCTGCGCGGCAAAGAGCCGATGACGGCACTGCTGCGCCTGCCGACCGCGCTCGACCGCTTCATTCGCCTGCCCGACGAGAGCAATCTCATCCGCTACATCACGCTGGAAGATGTGGTCGGCATGTTCATCCACCGGCTTTATCCCGGCTATGAAGTGAAGGGCTACGGCACCTTCCGGATTATCAGAGACAGTGATATCGAAGTCGAGGAAGAGGCCGAGGATCTCGTGCGGTTCTTTGAGACCGCGCTGAAGCGCCGCCGCCGTGGCTCCGTTATTCGCATCGAGACCGACTCGGAAATGCCGGCAGCACTGCGCCAGTTCGTGGTCGAGCAGCTCGGCGTCCCTGACAACCGCGTCGCGGTTCTGCCAGGCCTGCTCGCCCTGAACACCATGTCCGAAATCACCAAGGCGCCGCGCGAAGACCTGCGGTTCGAGCCTTACAACGCCCGTTTTCCGGAGCGGGTGCGTGAGCATATGGGCGATTGCCTAGCGGCAATCCGCGAAAAGGACATGGTGGTTCACCACCCCTATGAAAGCTTCGATGTCGTCGTGCAGTTCCTGATCCAGGCGGCCCGCGACCCTGACGTGCTCGCCATCAAGCAGACGCTCTACCGCACCTCCAACGACAGCCCGATCGTGCGCGCCTTGATCGACGCTGCCGATGCTGGCAAGTCGGTGACGGCGCTGGTGGAATTGAAGGCCCGCTTCGACGAAGAGGCCAATATCCGCTGGGCCCGCGACCTGGAGCGCGCTGGCGTGCAGGTGGTCTTCGGCTTCATCGAGCTGAAAACCCAC
>Ga0308163_10003466_pt1 | contig 13199 bp, 14 predicted proteins | sample PhyTR1_FD_201037 | JGI IMG/M metagenome (GOLD analysis project Ga0308163, IMG submission 201037) | Phyllosphere microbial communities from UC Gill Tract Community Farm, Albany, California, United States - DLSLT.R1 | ecosystem: Host-associated > Plants > Phyllosphere > Unclassified | place: USA... | reverse complement strand
ATGTCTGATCGAGGGTCTCGAGCTGGTTCTTGGCCAGTTCGTACTTCTTGGCCATGAAGCACAGCCGGGCAAGGGCGAACTGCCAGAAAAACCGCTCGCGCCCACCGTGGGCCGATTGCAGCCCTTGCTTGAGCGTCTGCACAGCAGGCTTGAGGCCTTCCTTGCGCAGCAGCGGCAGCACTTCCTGCAGGGCCTTTTCCCAGGCGGGCTGGGTTTCGACGTCGTCGGTTTCGACCTTGCGCGGCGCACTGGCGCTTTGCAGGTGCGGCATGACATTGCCGGCGATCCACGCCCGGGTGGACGGATCGGCAAACGGCGCGCCGTCATGGAAACGACATTCGATGATGCCGGGCAGGCGCTGAACCAAAAGCGCGAAGTGGATTTCCACTTCGCGCATTGCCATCTCGGCGTTGAGGTTCTGGAGACATTCCCAGACCATCCTCTGGCCATCGAACCAGAACGGCGCCTTCGCCAGGCTCGCCTCCAGTTCCACCAGCAGGTCGGCGTATTTGCCCTGATCGAAACGGTCCTGATAGAGCTTGAGTTTTTCCAGCGGCAGGCCGCGCAGCACGGTGATCTGCTCGGCGTTGCGCTCGGGCACCGCGTCGATGGTCATCCACAGCAGCGTGCGATTGAGGCGCAGGGCACGCAGGTCAGTAGCCTTCTGCTTGAGCCACCAGGCACACAACGGCCGGGCGCTGTCCTGCTGGGCACGCAGGGCTTTGTGCGCATCGCGTTCGTTGTCGATCGGCGCGCCGGGGGTGAGCAGCTGGGTCGCGGCCTGCTTGACCTGCGCCACCGCCGCGCCCACCACGCCGGGGGCCGGCTGGTTGTCGGCGGCACGCTGGATCATGGTTTTCAGGCGGCGGGAGATCGGCAATAACAGCGGCGCGTCATCGCCCAGATGTTCAGTGCACGCGGCCTCAAGGCCGGCCAGGTGCTCGGAGAGCTGCCGGAACATCGGCAACTGCTCTTTGATCGCAATGTTTTCGGTGATGACCTGCTCGAGACGCGGCACCAGCCAGCCGATCGCGGCGGCACGGGTGCGGGGTTTGAGCGGGTGGACGTCGGCCCAGTTGTTTTCCGACAGATGGTGCAGCAGACCGAGGCCGGCGAGCAGCCCGGGGAAGGATTCGCGCTGGTACAGCGACCAGGTCAGCCAGGCGCCGACACGCAGATCCTTGGATTGGGTACGCAGCAGATTTTCGCTGTTTTCGCGGATTTTCAGCCAGTCGATCTGCCCGCTTTCGTGCATCGACGAAGCCTTGGCCAGCTCACTTTCCAGCGCCTCGAACTCGCTCGAAAAACGAACGTCTTCGCCCGCGAAATTCTCTTTGGAAACAGAGACTTTTGCGAGTTCGAGGTAATGGGCGGAAAGTTTGCTTGAGTAGGACATCCATGGCCTTTATTAAGGATTACAGTCATGCGCGCGAATGGAGTTTCAGCAACGCGGGACAGTATCGAAGAGCAGTTCAGCGACTCATCCAATTGAGATGTGCTCTTTCAAGTGGGCGCATCGTAATCACTATGATGGCCACTAGCAAGCATCTGATTAAACAACAAGACGAACTGTTCATTGAGGTCTGTAGGAGATCACCCTATATGTCGCAGGGGTTTCCCTGATGCCGTTTATTGATCAGCGCATTTTCCCGGCTCCCGCCAAACCATTGTCCCAGAGCCTCGGCCGCAGCCGGGCGAGTTTACCTGACGCCCGCACCCTCGAGCGGCGTGCAGCATGCCAAATTCAAAAAAAAATAGAAGTAGGACACTTCCGAAAATGATCGGGTTCCATCGAGAAGTTGCAGCGACAACGATCAATGCAAAAAGTGCCACTATAATGATGGCATTTCATTATTCTGAAACTTTACTTCCCCGGCAAATACTGGCACTTCGATAGTTATCCAAGCCGCGTCCTACAGACACTTCTCGCATCTCAACCAAGACTTCCACACCGGAATAATCTGACAAATTTCAGGGATACTTCTTACATCAATTAGTTTGCCGCGCCGCTAGCTTGCCCTGGCAACTTTTCATGCGCGGCGATCAGGGAGGACGGTATCGCGCTTTGACTCACTTTGCTTAAGGACAAGCCCATGTTCGGCAAAGGCCACTGCGCGCCATTCTCACTGCACATCCCGACCATTCGTCACGACTTCAAGGTGCTCGCGTTCACGGGCACCGAAGCCATCAGTCAGCTGTACGCATTTCGCATCGAGCTGGTGAGCGAGCACGCGGATTTCGATCTGGAAAGCCTCCTCAGCCAGCCCGCGTTTCTGCAGTTCGGATCAGCGGGCGAAGGCATTCACGGGCGGATCGAAAACGTCATGCTCGGCGAATCAGGCAAGCGCCTGACCCGTTATGAACTGACACTGGTACCGGCGCTGCATTATCTGCAACTGAGCCACGACCAGCGGATTTTCCAGCAACTGACCGTGCCGCAGATCGTCGCGCAAGTCCTCAAAGGGCATGGCATCCAGGCCGATGACTTCACGTTCAATGTCGCCGCCGGTGAGCATCGTGAGTACTGCACGCAATACGGCGAAAGCGACTTCCTGTTCATCCAGCGCCTGTGCGCCGAAGAGGGTATCGCCTGGCACCATCAACATTCGCTCGACGGGCACTTGCTGGTGTTCAGCGACAGCCCGGTGTTCGCACCCAAATTGGGTACGACAGCCTTTCGGGTTGATAGCGGCATGGTTGCCGAACACCCGGTGGTCAACCACCTGACCATGGGCTTCAACACCCGTACCAGCACCGTCACCCGCCGTGACTATGACCTCAAGCGGCCAAGCCTGCTGCTGGAAAGCCGCTTCACCGCAGAGTTCACGCCGGCTCTGGAGGAGTATCGCTATCCACTGTTGATGAAGTCCGAGAAGCACGGCAAACAGCTGGCGCGTCAGGCCTTGGAGCGCCATCGCAGCGACTATCAATGGATTGAAGGCAAAAGCGATCAGGCGATTTTGCGCAGCGGTCACCTGTTCGAGCTGAGCGAACATCCCAGGGCCGAGTGCAACGAGTTGTGGCTGTTGGTCAGTCTCAGTCACGAAGGCAAGCAACCGGCAGTGCTCGAAGAGGCTTTCAGCAGCGAGGCGAAACCTGCCGATGGTTTTTCCCAGGGCTATCGCAATACCTTCAGGGCCATTCCCGCAGAAGTGGTTTTCCGCCCGCCTTTGCCCGCGCCAAGACCCTTGCTGGTCTGCCAGACCGCGCGCGTTACCGGGCCTCCCGGAGAAGAGATCTTCTGCGATGAGTACGGCAGGGTTCGTGTCGAGTTTCCCTGGGATCGCGCTGAACGCAACAGCGAAAAAAGCAGCTGCTGGTTACGCGTAGCTTCCAGTTGGGCAGGTGACGGATTCGGTGCGGTGACCATTCCCCGGGTCGACATGGAAGTGGTCGTGACCTTCCAGGAAGGCGACCCGGACCAACCGCTGATTACCGGCTGCATCGCCAACAAGGTCAATGCCGTCGCCCATCCCTTGCCGGCGAGTAAAACCCGCACGGTATTACGCAGCCAGAGCTCACCGCGCAATGGCGGCTACAACGAACTGTCGATCGAGGATCGCGCCGGGCAGGAGAAGATCTACCTGCGCGCGCAGCGCGACCTCGAGCAACTGATCCTCAACGACAGCCGCAGCCTGATCACTCGCGACCGCCATGAGCATGTCGGCAATGACAGCACCAGTCTCATCGAGGGCAAGGATTCGCGCACTCATCAAGGACTGCGAAGCACAGTAATCAACGCCGACGACTTGTTGCAGGTCAGCGGCACCAGCAGCCAGACCCTGGGCGCTCTGGTGATCCAGGCCGGCCAGCAGGCGCATGTCACGGCAAGCAACGTGGTGATCGATGCCGGCATGAGCCTGACGCTGTCAGCGGGCGGTCATCACATCGTGATCAATGCCGGCGGGATTTTCAGCAGCGTGCCCATCGTTCAGGGCGGCGCGCCACTGCCGGGTCTCGCACCGCTACAACCGCTGCAAGTTGAGGCCGGCCTGCCAGCTGCGATCAACGCCACGCCGCTGTCGATCGTCAACAGTGCCCGCCAGCAGGCAGCGGATTTTTGCCCGCTGTGCGAAGCCTGCGCAGCGGGTCTGTGCGAGCTGGGAGAAGTCGCATGAGCCCGGTCGAACAATGGTTGCACGCTCAGTCCCGCGCCGGCTGCGAACTGTATCTGATGCTCGACACCGACGGCCAAAGCGCAGAGCACGCTGCGTTGACCCGCGACCTCGGCACCGAGCGGTTTCGTCCGCTCTACAGCGGCACGCCGGCCGAGTCGCTGGTGCCGACCGGCCCGCTGCTGTTGCAAATCGATACGGCGCAGCATCCCGCCATCCAGACCTTGCTCGCCACGCCCGAGCGCAATTGGGGCTGGCTGGCCAGTGCCCGTCACGTCGAACTTGATCTGCTGGCGGCGCATTGGCGCGAGCGCCTGATAACCGGCGAACGCCCGAATCAGGCGGTGTACCGCGTGCATGACAACCGGGTTCTGGGACGTGCGCTGGCGCACCTGCAACCCGAGCACCGCGCGGCGTTTCTCGGGCCATTCAACAGCGTCTGCTATTGGCACGCAGAGCGATGGAACGCGATCGACAACCCGGACCCCGGCCACCATCCGCTGCCGATGGATCCGCCGTGGCTGCACACGCCGACCCCGGAGCTGATCTACGCCAACGTGCTGTTCGACAACACACGCCGTTACCTGGTCGGCGAACACACCGAAGCAATGGCCACGCTGGCCGAACAGCTCGACGTCGATGAGTGGCTGTGGGGCCTGATTCAACTGACGCACTTGTGGGGCTGGCAACAACCGGAGCAAGTGCATTTCTTGCTGACCCGCAGTTTGCAGTTACCGGGATATCGGCCAGGCAAATCATGGCTGCCCAAACCCGGTGAAGATCCGGCGATGCATTTTGAGCGGGTATATCAGGAAGCGTTGTATTGGCAGGGAGAGGTAGGTCGATGAGGCACTTGAAACGAGGGTTGCTGCTGAGTGGTTGCCTGGGATTGCTGGTGGGTTGTACGACGGTGAAGACCCCGAACACCTTTATGTTTGTTCCGGATTTTCCGCCCGGATTCAAGTACGACCTGACGGCCACCTATGTTCCGGCCAAGGGCCAAACATGCACCGTGCCTGGCGGGAGAAACACTCAGCTGGGATACAACAAAACCAATATGAAGTACGAAGGGACTTCCGAGATCCCGCTGTACAGAACCGTAAGCGAATGTCCTCTGGCGCTGAATTACATCGAGATCAAGGTCATCGGTATTTATGGTTCAGGACGAAGCAACTTCAGCTATGACTACGCCTCGATTGCTGTACGTCCGGAGTTGTTGGAACGACAGATGGATAGTTTCAGAGATGACGAGACAGCTGAGTTCTTTGGTGAATGCATGTGGTCTTTTCGCACGGTGGGCCCGAAGCGTTATCTGATCAAACTGCTGACCTGCAAAAAAATGGATGCACAGGGCAATGTCGGGCGGAGCCGTCCTTTCACGGCGTACACGCTGACTCAGCTTTCCGGAAAAACGGTGACTCTGAAAATCCAATTATCTGAGCGGGAAAAGCCCGCTTTTGGTGACACGTGGGTAAAAGTGCCCGGCGGATGGAAGCGCTGCATGGGGAAAGCCTTTGAGGATCAGGATGCGTTCTGTTTCGGCAATTACAAAGACTTCAGCACATTCAGGATGGTAGACGAGCGCATCTGCACTATTTACCCCGATTGCACTGAAAACAAGGATCAGACCCCATGAGCATTGAGCCGACAGATTCGGGCATTGCGGCCTTTATGCAAGGCAACATCCACGCCTGCCCAAGACGCGGACAAGCCACAAGTTTTCAATTGGTGGACGAGTTCGGTGATGGCAAACCCTACGCCGGTTTGACCTACGAAGCCGTCGATTACGAAGATATTGTTTATACCGGCAAACTGGATTCCTCGGGCTCCGGAAAAGTTCTTGATCATTACTGCGGTCCCGTAATCCTGAAGCTCAGTCAGTTTTATCAGGGTAAAGAGGAAATATATGCGCGACTGAAGGAACGACCGCACTACCCTCTTCCCATCACCGAACTCCAAGTCCGCGCCGAAAAAACCCGCTTCTTCCACAAAACAGGCACTCGCACCCAGGCCAACCCCGCCAAGGACCTGTCCGAAACCGATGCGTACTGCCAGGTCGAAGTCAGTGAACTGGTAAAACACATCGCCCACTTGCCGCCGCTGGCTGCTCGTCGCGACGCTCCGAAGAGGGCGGCGCACAAGCTCATGCGCCCCGCTGCGAAGTCCAGAGACTTCACGCTCGTCGATAAAACTTCTGCGGATGGCGGACTGCACACCATCTTGAGTGCGGCGGAGATGGCCACCGTCGAGTTGGGGTTTTCCCCGCCGCCGCCCAAGGGCGTCGCACTGCTGCCGAACAAACACCATGTGCTGGAAGTACGGCCGATGAGAGCGCTACGGCCAATGCTGTCGACAGGCGACGCGTTCTGCGCGCTCAACCTTTATCAGCTGTCGGTGATGGCGACGCTGAGCTACACCGATTTCGGACAGGAACCCAACACTCAACCGGTGCAGACCGACACGGTAAGCTTTCCGCTACAGCCCAGCAGCGGCAACTGGTTCGGCCACGCGCTGCCGCAGTTCGATGAGTTGTGGAAGGTCGATGACTCACAATCGCAGAAATACTATCCACTGTATGAAGACGTGCCGTATTCGAAACGCCTGGAAGTGGTGCCGTTTGACCCGAATCTTTACCCCGAAGTGAATGACCCCGCGTTAGGGAATCAACAAGAACACCCCGCCAGACTGCATTTTTTCGATGATCGCAAACAGGTCGAAAGCACGGACACTCAGGCTTTCATCTGCCACCACGACGAACTGATCCTGATCAGCGTACGCGGTACCAGTGAGATCTGGCCCGACGGCCGGCGTGACGGCGATGCCTATCAGGTTCCCTTTGCCGAAGGCGAAGGCAAAGTGCACCGCGGTTTCTACGGTGGCGCTTTGGCGGCTTATCCATTTATCGTGACTTATCTGGAAAAATTCTACAGCGGGCAAAAGCTGCTGATCACGGGTCACAGTCTGGGCGGTGCAGTTGCACTGATCCTGTCCGAGATGCTGAGACGCAACCTGGAGTTCTCCCCGCAAATCGTGCTCTACACCTACGGCGCCCCCCGCGCCGGCGACACCACCTTCATCGAAAGCGCCAAAGCATTGGCCCACCACCGCATCGTCAATCAGAACGACCCGGTTCCGAGCGTCCCCGCCACATGGATGAATACTTTCGCCAAGCCGAAGGAAATGTATGCGGCCAACGTGGGACTAGTGGCCCTGCATCCAGTTGGAGGTTTCGCATTTCTGATCCTGGGAATGATCAACTTACTGGGAGATGACTATGGGCATCACGGTGATTTGCGTCATTTCATGCCGGTGACATTTGGCGAAGGTCACAAGTCGTCGATTCTGTGGAAACCGGGTTGCAGCACGATCATCGATCACGGCTGCGCCAAGGCCCTGCACGCTACCAACGGCTTACCCGAACGCGAATCGTTTTTGCGGCAGTTGTTCTCCGCAGGTCACCACTCAATGGTCGGCAGCTACATCCCCGGCTGCTGGGCCAGCTTGCGCCGTTGGCAGGAAGCACTGCAGCTCAAGCGTTCGCTGGTGACCAATCGCGAATACGAGTGGATCAGCAGCGCCCTGGAGAATATTCAGCAACAGCTGCGGGCCGTTAAGCGCGATCTGCAAAACAACCACCGTTCTTACGTGCGAGAGCAGGAGCGCGTGCACAAGACGCTGATGCTCAATCAGGAAATAGACAAGATCAGCATGACCAAAGCCCGCCTGACAGCGCTGCGCAGTCAACGGGTCACTGAGACCGACGTTTACGGCAGCTATGCCGACCAGCCCGAATGGGTCGAGGAAAGTCTGCTGCGCTGGAACGCCCACCCTGAAAACCTGATTCAGGAGCAACTGGCGATGATCCCGCCAGCCGCTGAAGACCACGACGCCGCTATCGCCGCGATGACCGGTGGGCATGCGGTTGGCGCGCCGTTTCAGCTGGATATTGATTCGTTCATTTAACTTAATCAGTCAACAAGGAAGTACCGATGCTCTCGTTGTCCCCCAAGTTAAACTTCGCCACTGCAACGCACTCGATCCGCGCTTTGTTATTGGCCAGCTTCATAATATTTGGAACTGGATGCAACTCGTTCTCCAGTTCGGCAACACTGAACATGGACATCCCTGCGAATTTTAGCGTCACCGCCGAAGCGTACTATCAGCCGTTTTCCCCATATTACTGTTACGCGCCAGAAAACTACGCAAGAGACCCCAACCTTGGAGTCAAAAAATTTAAACAACCTTGGCAACCCACTGCGCAGACCGCCAAGTTCAACGTCAAATTACTTCCCAGCATTGGGGGCTGTCTCACGCTCCTCAGCGAAATCAAGATCTGGATCATGGACATGACTGAGGATCCAGAGAAACTTGGCTTAAGCGCCGTCTGGATACATATTAATGACCTGGCAGATGAACCACTGGACGAGCATGGGTCGAACGAGAACTTGCTTTCAGTCGAGTGTAAATATGCGGACTCCCGGTTAAGTAAAGTCTTCAAATATGAATTGGTATGCAAAGGGCGGAGTACCAACGATGAAATTTTGGGCAGGCTACGAATTGAGCAATTCCAGGATAAGCCATTGCGATTAACAGTTCGGATGACCGAGTAGTCGGCGTGCTGCCGACGCTTAAGTCCCAATGACTGCCGCAAGCTGGCTAGGCAGCTTGGTCATGTCCGCTATCAAACGCAGTCTGAGCGCGAAGGACTGGGGCACAATGATCAAAGGTCACGGCGAAATCCTCGATTGGATGGACTCGATATGCTTCGCGGCACCGCTCTTCTTTCACCTGACGCGTTACTTCTTCTCCGTCTGATCTAGACGAATGCTCCAACCACAAAAAATGGGCACCCGACCGCAATCGGTGTGCCCATTTTTCATTTGCGGTACTCCCCGTCATTCAGGGGAGCACGCCGCCATCAAGGATTGACGCTGTCTTTCAACGATTTGCCTGGCTTGAATGCCACGGTGTTGCTGGCCTTGATCTTGACCGGTTCGCCGGTCTGCGGGTTTTTGCCGGTGCGGGCGCCGCGGTGGCGTTGCAGGAAGGTGCCGAAGCCGACCAGCGTCACGCTGTCCTTGCGGTGCAGGGCGCCGGTGATTTCTTCGAGGACGGCGTTGAGGACGCGGTTGGCCTGTTCTTTGGTCAGGTCTGCCTTTTCGGCGATTGCAGCGGCGAGTTCTGGTTTACGCATTAGTGAAGCCCCTTTGACGGTTTTTTGTTGTTATGTCCGTGCTGTTCTCGTTGGAACAGCGCCCAAGGCGCCGCAGGCTCTACTCTGCGGCAGACGGGAGTGAGAATGGCACGCCGCTAACGGCGGCGCCAGTCTCACCAAGACCTTTGTCGGGGCAAAAGAGCGGTGTTTGCGACAGAACGACCGGCATTTACGCCAGCAGCGGCGGCAGCTGTTTGTTCAGGGCCAGTTTTTCCATGACTGCCCCGCCGGTCAGGGCGTAACCGAGCAACTGACCTTCGGCACTGTGGCACAGCGCTTTGATGTCGGCGCCCTGCCCTTCGACGCTCCAAATGCCTTCGCTGCCCCGTGGCGGCGGCGACACCACCAGCGGGCACACCGGGGTTTTCACGGTGATCGGCATCGGCCCGTAGCTGACCGCGGTCGGGTTTCCAGCGAGGGTTTGCGCCAAAGCGCGCGCGCAGCTCATCAGCGGCATCACGTAGAGCAGATTGAGCCCATCGACTTCAGCGCAGTCGCCCAAGGCGTAGATGTTGGCGTGAGAGGTCTTCAGGTAACGATCGACCATCACGCCGCGATTGATCTGCACGCCGGCAGCCGCTGCCAGATCGATGCGCGGGCGCAGACCGATCGCCGAGACCACCACATCGCACGGGATGATCTGGCCGTCGGACAGGTGCGCTTCGAGGCCATCGGCGACTTTCTCCAGCCGGGTCAGCACCGGGCCGAGGTGAAACTTCGCCCCGATACTTTCCAGCCCGGCCTGCACGGCCGCCGCAGCGGCGGGATGCAAGAGCATCGGCATGACCTGTTCGCACGGCGCGACCAGTTGCACTTCGTAGCCGCCGAGAATCAGGTCATTGGCGAATTCGCAGCCGATCAACCCGGCGCCGAGCAACAACACCCGACGCTTGCCCGCCGCTGCGGCACGGAAGCGCGCGTAGTCTTCGAGATCGTTGATCGGGAATACCAGTTCCGCGCTGTCGCCTTCGATCGGCACGCGCACGGTTTCCGCGCCCCAGGCCAGAATCAGGTCGCGATAGGGCACGGCTTCTTCACCGATCCACAAGCGTTTGTGGCCGGCGTCGATACCGCTGATGCGCGTGTGGGTGCGCACCTCGGCTTTCAACTGCTCGGCCATGGCGCCGGGTTCGGCCATGCTCAGGCCGTCGGCGTCCTTGTTCTTGCCGAAACCGGTGGAGAGCATCGGCTTGGAGTAAGAGCGGCCGTCATCGGCGGTGATCAGCAGCAGCGGGGTTTCGCTGTCGAGCTTGCGAAACTCGCGGGCCAGGTTGTAGCCCGCAAGCCCGGTGCCGATGATGACGACTGGTGCGCTCATGCCTTACTCCTCTGATTTGCTTAGTTGATTTCGATCATTTCGAAGTCCATCTTGCCGACGCCGCAGTCGGGGCACAGCCAGTCTGCCGGTACGTCTTCCCAGCGCGTGCCCGGCGCGATGCCGTCATCCGGCCAGCCATCGGCTTCGTTATAGATCAGGCCACAGACGATACATTGCCACTTCTTCATTCAGGTACTTCCTCAGGGTTCAGGCGTAGTGCCGGCGCGGACGGTCGATGGGTGCTGCGTTGCCATCCGGCTCAGGGCGTTTTGTACTGAGGGTGCCGCGCAGATGCAAGCCTGTTCGGCGCAACGGCGGCCGGCGCCGCTCAATCCTGTCGCCCGCCATGGTAAGCTCGCCGCCTCATTTGCGGCCAATAATGACTCATTGTGCAACATTCAAATGCCTGCCCCGCCCCGCTCTGGCTGACCCAAGACCGCCTGACGCCCCGCCCCGATCCGTTGACCCTCGACTGGTTGTTCGACGAAGGCTCGCTGACCCGCCGTTTGACCCGTTTGTCCGAGGATGGCTTCAGCGTGTCGCCGCTGTTCGAAGGCTGGGACACCCTGCGCGCTGATGAATGCGCGGCGCTGGATCTGGCCGAGGGCAGTGAAGGCTGGGTGCGCGAAGTGTATCTGCGCGGCCATGGTGAGGCTTGGGTGTTTGCCCGCAGCGTTGCCTCGCGGGCGGCCCTGCAAGGCGATGGTTTGCACATGGATGAACTGGGCAGCCGCTCGCTGGGCGAATTGCTGTTTTGCGATCAGGCGTTCCAGCGCCGCGCCATTGAAGTCTGCCACTACCCTGAACAATGGTTGCCGCCAGCGGTGCAAGCCCCTGAGCTGTGGGGCCGGCGTTCGCGTTTCGACCGTGGCGCGCTGAGCGTGCTGGTCGCGGAAATCTTCCTGCCCAGCCTGTGGGACGTCGCCCGCGCCCATCCGGAGAACTGCTGATGTATCAGAGCCTGCTCAAGTCCCTCAACCGTCTGAACCCGCGCGCCTGGGATTTCGTTCAGTTGACGCGCATGGACAAGCCGATCGGCATTTACCTGCTGCTGTGGCCGACGCTGTGGGCGTTGTGGATTGCCGGCAAGGGTTCGCCGTCGCTGGCCAACGTGGTGATTTTTGTTCTTGGCGTAGTGCTGACCCGCGCCGGTGGTTGCGTGATCAACGACTGGGCTGACCGCAAGGTCGACGGCCACGTCAAACGCACCGCGCAACGGCCGCTCGCTGCTGGCCGGATCAGCTCGAAGGAAGCGCTGGTGTTCTTTGCCGTGCTGATGGGCATCAGTTTTCTGCTGGTGCTGTGCACCAACGCGCCGACCATCTGGCTCTCGCTGGGCGGTCTGGCGCTGGCATTCACGTATCCGTTCATGAAGCGCTACACCTACTACCCGCAAGTGGTGCTGGGGGCGGCGTTTTCCTGGGGCATGCCGATGGCCTTTACCGCTGAGACCGGAGAATTGCCGGCGGCGGCTTGGCTGCTGTGGATCGCCAATCTGCTGTGGACGGTGGGTTATGACACTTATTACGCAATGACCGATCGCGATGACGACCTGAAGATCGGCGTGAAATCCACGGCGATTCTGTTTGGCGAGGCGGATCGGGTGATCATCCTCAGCTTGCAGGCGCTGTCATTGGGCTGTCTGATCCTGGCCGGGTCGAAGTTCGAGCTGGGGATCTGGTTCCACCTCGGTTTGCTGGTGGCTGCGGGATGTTATGCGTGGGAGTTCTGGTACACGCGCAGCAAAGACCGCATGCGCTGCTTCCAGGCGTTTTTGCATAACCACTGGGCAGGGTTAGCGATATTTGTCGGGATCGTGCTGGATTACGCGCTGCGCTGATGCATGACACCTGTGGGAGCGAGCCTGCTCGCGAAGGCGTCATGTCAGTCACCTCTGCGACAACTGACACAACGCTTCGCGAGCAGGCTCGCTCCCACAGGGTTTTGGACCGTGGTTATTTGGCCTTGGCGACTTTCCACGCGCCGTCCATTTTGCCGTCGCCGGTCATGTCGCCGGCCTTCTTGTCCATCACGAAGGTGTACAGCGGCATGCCCTGGTAGGCCCACTGCTTGCTGCCATCATCACGAGTGATTACCGTCCAGTCCCCCATCGACTTGTCATTCGCTGTCGCCATTAGCGGCGGCCAGTTTGCCGCGCACTTGTCATTGCACGCGGACTTGCCAGCGGAGTCCTTGGCAAAGGTGTACAGGGTCATGCCCTTGTGGTCGGTGTACATGCCGTCCTTCTCCATCGCCGGATCGGCCGCCATGGCCAGCCCCGGTATTGTCAGGGCGGCGGCCAGCAGCAGGGCTTTGAACGAAGCAGTCATCTGAGTCATGGAAACCTTCTTTTGTGGTTGTCAGGATTCGGACTTAGAGCTTAGTCGAGGATGGGTGCAAATGTTGCGCGCCTGAAATACTGTCACACGACTGCAATAATTCCGTTATCTAATGCGGCGCAAGACAGTTAAATGACAAGAGGATTAAGGCATGGTTGGCAGGAGCATTCTGATCGTCGACGACGAAGCGCCCATTCGCGAAATGATCGCCG
>Ga0308163_10003461_pt1 | contig 13207 bp, 5 predicted proteins | sample PhyTR1_FD_201037 | JGI IMG/M metagenome (GOLD analysis project Ga0308163, IMG submission 201037) | Phyllosphere microbial communities from UC Gill Tract Community Farm, Albany, California, United States - DLSLT.R1 | ecosystem: Host-associated > Plants > Phyllosphere > Unclassified | place: USA... | reverse complement strand
GGGATCCGGATGAACGATCTCAGACATGCGCTTCCTCTAAAATCTCGTCGCGGCGGGCTTTGGCGGCGGCGCGCTCTGCGTCCTTGCGGTGCACGAGGCTGAAGATGACGGGCACGAACATCAGCGTGGCGAACGTCGCGACGATCAGCCCGCCGATCACCGCACGGCCGAGCGGCGCGTTCTGCTCGCCGCCCTCGCCGAAGCCCATCGCCATCGGCAACATGCCGATGATCATCGCGAGCGCGGTCATCAACACCGGGCGGAAGCGAGTCATCCCCGCCTCCATCGCCGCCTTGTGCGAATCGCCCAGCTCGGCGAGCCGCTCGCGCGCGAAACTCACCACCAGGATCGCGTTGGCCGTCGCGACGCCCATGCACATGATGGCCCCCGTTAGCGCCGGCACTGACAAGGGCGTGCCGGTCAGGAACAGGATCCAGACGATGCCGGCGATCGCACCGGGCAACGCGGTGATGATGACGAATGGATCGAGCCAGCTCTGGAAGTTCACGACGATCAGCAGATAGATCAGCACGATCGCGCCGATCAGCCCGAAGAAGAGCCCTGAGAACGCGCTGTTCATCGTCGCATACTGGCCGCGCAATGCGACCGTCGTGCCCTTCGGCGCGGACGCCTTGGCATCCGCCAGCACACGCTTAATGTCGCCCGCCACTGCGCCGAGATCGCGGCCATTGGGGGTCGCGTAGATGTCGATCGCCTGCGCGATGTTGTAGTGCGAGACGACCGCGGGCGAGATGCCGCGGACGACCGTGGAAAGCCCGCCGAGCACCTGCGACGTACCGCCTGCACTGGTGCCGGTGACGGGGATGTTCGACAGGTCGCTCATCGATCCGACGCGGTATTCGGGGGTCTGCGCGACGACGCTGTACGACACGCCGTTCTCGGGGTTGAGGTAGTAGACCGGCGCGGTCTGGATTGTGCCGGCCAGCGAGGAGCCGACGCTGGCGGTCACGTCGCGCTCGGTCAGCCCGAGTTGGCCGATCCGGCTGCGATCGATGTTGACGCGGAGTTCCGGGTAGCGCGCCGATTGCTGAATGCGGGCATCGGCGACGCCCGGGATCGCCGCGATTTTCCGCAGCAGCGTCCGGGCGTAGGCGTAATTGCCCGCCGCATCCTTGCCGGTGATCTGCACGTCGATCGGCGCGGGCGCACCGAAGTTCAGGATCTGGCTGGTGATGTCCGCGGGCAGGAACGAGAAGGTCGCGCCGGGGAACGCACCGGGCAACGTCTCGCGCAGCTTGCGCACGTAATCGGCGGTCGGCGCATGCTCGTGCGCGAGCTGGATCAGGATGTCGCCGTCCTGTGGACCGATCGTGCCGAAGTTGTTGTAGGTCGCGTTGATCGAGCTGACCGGCAGGCCGATGTTGTCGACCACCGACACGAGTTCGTTCGCGGGGATGATCTGGCGCACCCTCCGCGCGATCCGGTCGAACTGCGCCGACGTGCTCTCGATCCGGCTGCCGATCGGCGCGCGGACGTGCATCGTGATCTGGCCCGCATCGACCGCGGGGAAGAAGTTCTGGCCGAGGAACGGGATCAGCAGCATCGACAGCGCGACCACCGCGAGAAAGCCGAGCAGGAACGGCTTGCCGGTCGCCAGCGCGCGCTCCAGCAGGCGACCATAACCGCTTCGGAACCGCTCGAACCGAGCCTCGAACCCACGCTGGAACCGGAAGAGCGGATTGCGCGACGTCGGCGTTCCTGCGGCGTGAACGTCGCCCGCGTGCGGCTTGAGCAGGTACATCGCCATCGTCGGTACCAGCGTCCGCGAAAGAACGAACGACGCGATCATCGCGAACACCACCGACAGCGCGAGCGGCACGAACAGGAAACCCGCGACGCCCGGCAGGAAGAACATCGGCACGAACACGATACAGATGCACAGCAGCGACACGAACGCCGGGGTGACGATCTGCGCGGCACCGTCGAGGATCGCCTGGCGGACGCTCTTGCCCTGCTCGAGATGCCAGTTGATGTTCTCGATCGTCACCGTCGCGTCGTCGACCAGGATGCCGACCGCGAGGCTGAGCCCGCCGAGCGTCATCACGTTCAGCGTCTGCCCAGTCGCCGACAGCGCGATGATCGCGGCGAGGATCGCCAGCGGGATCGAGATCGCGATGATGACGGTCGAGCGCCATGATCCGAGGAACAGCAGGATCATCAGGCTGGTCAGCGCGGCGGCGATCGCGCCTTCCTTGACGACGCCCTCGACCGCTGCCTTCACGAACAGCGACTGGTCGCCGATCGGCACGATATTGAGGCTGTCGGGCAAGGTCGCCTGGATCGCCGGCAGCGCGTCCTTGATCCCCTGGACGATCGCCAGCGTCGAGGTCGATCCGTTCTTGAGGATCGTCATCACCACCGACCGCGACCCGTCGACATGCACCACGTTGGTCTGCGGTGCGCTACCGTCGCGGACGTGCGCCACGTCGCGCATGTAGATCGTCGCGCCGTTGACGACCTTCACCGGCAGGTTGTTGAGCTCGTCGATCGAGCCCGGCGCGTTGTTGAGGCGGACATTATACTGGAACCCGCCGATCTTCGCGAAACCGGCCGGGTTGATCTGGTTCTGCGCGGCGATCGCGAGGCCGACGTCCTGCGCCGACATGCCCTTCGATTGCAGCGCCTGCGGGTCGAGATCGATCTGCACCTGACGCTGGCGCCCGCCCGACGGATACGGGATCGCCGCACCCGGCACGGTGACGAGGCCGGGGCGAATCTGGTTGACGGCGGTGTCGAACAGCTTGCCCTCGGACAGCCCGACGCCGGACAGCGCGAGCTGCAGGATCGGCACGGTCGAGGCGCTGTAGTTGAGGATCAGCGGCGGGGTGACGCCCGGCGGCAACTGGCGGAGCACGGTCTGCGACACCGACGTGACCTGCGCGGTGGCGGTGCGGATGTCGGCGCCCGGCTGGAAATAGATCTTCACGACGCCGATGCCGGGCATCGACTGGCTCTCGATATGGTCGATGTCGTTGACCGTGGTCGACAGCACGCGCTCGTACGGGGTGATGATCCGCCCCGCCATGTCGTCGGGCGACAGGCCCTGGTACGTCCAGGCGGCGGCGATCACCGGCACCTTGATGTCGGGGAAGATGTCGACCGGCGTACGGACCGCGGCGAGCACGCCGACGACTGCGACCAGGATCGCCATGACGATGAAGGTGAGCGGGCGCGATAGGGCGACCCTGACGATACCGATCACGGAGAGACTCCAATCCGAACGCGGCACGACTGGTGGCGACTCCCGGAGCCGCCAGACCTGCCCGACGATTCCCCTTTGCGGCAGCGCAGCAGGGAAATGCAAGGGTCAATGTTGCTTACGTTTTCGGCGTGATGACCGCGAACGCACGCGTGCTGGTCACAGCTGGCGCGGTTCGATCATTTCGACTGAGGGTGGAGCGGGTAACGGGAATCGAACCCGTGTATTCAGCTTGGAAGGCTGCTGTACTACCATTGTACTATACCCGCATGCTATTGAAACCATTGGGTTTCCAAGCAGGCTCCCGGTAGTGTTCCAACACGGGAGCGGTGCGGCGATAGCGCGGGCGGGTGATCGGTGCAAGCCGCTAGCCGTCGCGGCGCGCCACATACCGGTCGACGACGGGCGCGCGTCCTGTGCTAGATCGTCGGCTCAATCCTGAACCGGAGCGCTGCCATCGTCGGGCCAAGTGTCATCGTCGCGATCCTGACCTATGGCGCGCTGCTGTTCGGGATCGCCTGGATCGTCGACCGGCGCGGGCTGTCGGCGCGGCTCCAGCGGATCGCCTATCCACTGTCGCTGGCGGTGTATTGCAGCAGCTGGACGTTCTTTGGGGGCGTCGGCACGGCGGCGACGCGGGGGTGGGACTACCTTGCCATCTACCTCGGGCCGGCACTGGTGTTCCTGCTCGCGCCGAAGTTTCTCGCGCGGCTGGTAAGGTTGGCGCGCGAGGAAGGGTCGAGTTCGATCTCGGACTTCATCTCCGCGCGCTACGGGCGCAGCCGGGGGACGGCAGCGATCGTCGCGGGGACAGCGTTGCTTGCGTCGGTGCCGTATATCGCGCTCCAACTGCGATCGGTGACGCTGAGTTTTGGCGCAATCGCGGGCGTAGGGAGTTCGGCGGAGGTCGGTACGTTCGTCGCGCTGTTGCTGGCGGTGTTCGCGATCGTCTTCGGTGCGCGGCGGTACGAGGTCGCCGGGCGCAACCCCGGCGTGGTTGCGGCGATCGCGGCGGAGTCGCTGATCAAGCTGCTGTGCTTCGTGGTGCTCGGGGTGGTGACGGTCGCGTTGCTCGCCGACGTGCCGGCGGAGAAGCTGGCACCGCCGGTAGCGCGGCTTCGGTCCGGCTTCACCTGGGGTACGCTGACGTCCGATTTCTGGGTGCGGACCTTGTTGTCGGCGCTCGCGATCCTGTGCCTGCCGCGGCAATTCTATGTCGGCGTGATCGAAGCGCGGGGACCTGACGCGATCGCCAGGGCGCGCGGCCCTTTTATTGCCTACATGGTGGTGATTTCGCTGCTCGTGTTGCCGCTGGCGCTCGCCGGGATGACGCTGTTGCCGGGCGATGCCGAGCCCGATCTGTACGTGCTGGCGGTGCCGTTGCAGCAGGGGCATCACCTCGTCGCACTGCTCGCGTTTCTCGGCGGCTTCTCGGCGGCAACGGCGATGGTGGTGGTCGAGACGATCGCGCTGTCGACGATGGCGACCAACGATCTGCTCGCGCCGCTGCTGCTCCGGCGTCACGGCGAGGCGGGCGAGGGCGAGCTTGGCCGGCGGATGCTGCGCGTGCGGCGTGTCATCATCGCCGCGATCGTCGCGGTCGCGCTGGTGTATGGGCGGAGTCTGGGCGCGGACCTACCGCTCGCGTCGATCGGACTGATCGCGTTCGCCGGCGTCGCGCAGTTCGCGCCTGCATTGATTGCAAGCGTTGGGTGGAACTTCGCCAACCATACCGCGGCGCGCGCGGGGCTGATCGGGGGCGTGATCGTCTGGATCTATTGCCTGTTGCTGCCGTCGATCGGTGAAGGCGTCGGGCCGGCATTGGCGCAATTTACGCGGGGGTGGCTCGATCCCGATGCGTTGCTCGGGTGGCGGATCGGCTCGCCGCTGGTCAACGGGACGGTGTGGAGCCTCGGCGTCAACGTCGCGCTGATGGCGGGCTTGCATATGCGCGAGCGGCATCGGGGGAATGCCGCGCTCGATCACGTCACGACGTTGGGCGAGTTGCGGATGCTGGTCGCCCGGTTCGTCGGCGACGGCGAGGCGGAGGCGATTGGCGTGGCGTCTCCCGACCTGCGCGCGCCGATCGACGGCCCCGCCGCGCGCACCGCCGAGCGGCTGATCGCGGGCGTGATCGGCGCACCCTCGGCGCGAAAGATCGTCGCGTCGAGCATTGCCGGGTCGGCGATCGACGTCAGCGACGTGGTCCGGCTGCTCGACCAGCGTGGGCGATCGCTGCGGTTCTCGCGCACGCTATTGTCGGCGACGCTGGAGACGATCGATCCGGGTGTGAGCGTGATCGATGCGGATCTGCGGCTGGTCGCGTGGAATCCGCGCTATGTCGAGATGTTCGACTATCCCGAAGGCTATGTCGTCGTCGGGCGCTCGATCGCCGACCTGATCCGCTACAATGCCGAGCGCGAAGGCATCGCGGGCGATATCGCGGCGCATGTCGGTCGACGGGTGGCGCATCTTGCGCGGGGCACGCCGCATAGTTTCGAACGGCAGCGGCCGTCCGGGCGATGGATCAAGATGGTCGGGCGGCCGATGCCAGGGGGCGGGTACGTCCAGAGTTTCACAGACATCACCGCGGAGAAGGAGGCGCAGGCCGATCTCGAGGCGCGGGTGGCGGCGCGGACGCAGGACCTCGCGCGGTCGAACCACATGCTCGGCGAGGCGCGTGCGATCGCCGAGACCGCGACGCGCGACAAGACGCGGTTCCTAGCGGCGGCGAGCCATGACCTGTTGCAGCCGTTGCATGCGGCGCGGCTGTTCTGCGCGGCGCTTGCCGAGGACCGGGCGCCGCATCAGGCGGAACTGGTGCGCGCGATCGATGGCGCGATCGGGTCGGCGGATACGTTGCTGCGCGCGCTGCTCGACGTGTCGCGGCTCGATGCGGGGGGCGTCGTGCCGAAGGTCGAGCGGTTTGCGCTGGGGGCGTTGATCGAGGAGCTGGCAGTGCAGTTCCGGCCGCTGGCGGGCGAGCGCGGGCTGGTCCTGGCATCGCATCCCGGTGCGTTCAGTGTGGCGACGGATCGGTCGCTGCTGCGGTCGATATTGCAGAATTTCCTGTCGAATGCGGTGCGCTATTCGGCGGATGGTCGGATCTGGATCGGGGCGCGGCGCAGGGGCGACGATGTGCTGATCGAGGTGCGCGACAACGGGCCGGGGATCGCGGCCGCGGACCGCGAGCGGATCTTCGAGGAATTCAAGCGGCTGGAGAGCAAGGGGAGCGCGGGCGGCGGCGTCGGGCTCGGGCTGGCGATCGTCCGGCGGATCGCGCGATTGCTCGGAGTGGCGGTGGAGTTGCGGTCGGACTTGGGGCGGGGGACGACGTTTGCGGTGCGGGTGCCGCTTGCGCCTGCCGGGCTGGACGTTTTGTTGCCGACGCCTCTGGCGAGCCGTGCGCTGGTGCCGGGGTTGCGCGTGCTGTGTCTCGACAACGACGCGACGATCCTCGCGGCGCTCGATGCGGCGTTGCGGGCGCGGCGGTGCGTGCCGTTGCTGGCGGCGACGATCGCCGAGGCGATGGAACTGGCCGCGGCCGAGGAGCCGGACGTGGCGCTGGTCGACTTCCACTTGGACGAGGTGGAGGACGGCCTGGATGTGGTTGCGCGGTTGCGGGCGATGGTGCCGGCGCCGGCGATTGCGCTGGTAACGGCGGATCGCGAGGTGGCGGACGATGTGCGGTGTGAGGGGCTGATGGTGCTGACCAAGCCGGTGGTGCCGGCGGATTTGTGGCGATTTATCGAGGATGCGTCTGCGGCCGCGGCGCAGGGGAGTTGATCCTCCCCCGCAAGGGGGAGGATCAACTTCCCTGCAAGGGGGAGGATTGAGAGGGGCACGACAACCGGCCGTCATCCTGACGAAAGTCAGGATCCAGAGCCACGATCGGGGTGGGTGGTATCCTGGGTCCTGACTTTCGTCAGGATGACGTTGTGGGAGGGGCAGTCTGTGCGCGGCTAATCGGCGAAGTGGATGTCCATCGCGCGTGCAGCGAGGACGGCTTGCGTGCGGTTCTGGACGCCGAGTTTGCGGAGGATGGCGGTCATGTGACCCTTTACCGTGCCTTCGGAGATGCCGAGGTCGAAGGCGACTTGCTTGTTGAGGCGTCCAGCCAAGACGCCGAGCAAGACTTTCAGCTCGGTGGGAGTGAGGCTGGCGACGCGCGTGGCCATGTCGTCGACGGGGGCGCCTTCGGTTGGTGCGTCGCGCTCGCCGGCAAGGGCTCGCGCGACCGCGTTTTCGAGGGTGGCGAGGTCGGCGGTCTTGGAGACGAAGCCGATTGCACCATACGCCCGCGCACGGGGGGCAGCCTCGGTTTCGTCTGCCGAGGAGATCACCAAGATCGGCGTGTCGGGGCGTTCGGCGTGCAGCAGCGCGACGCCGGCAAAGCCTTCCGACCCCGGCATGCGCAGGTCGAGCAAGATGAGGTCGAGCCGTTCCGCCCCCCGCACCGCATCGACCGCCTCGCAGAGCTGCCCCGCCTCGATCACCACCGCATCGGGCGCGGCGCGGCTGACCGCCAGTTTGAGCGCCTGGCGGAACAGCGGGTGATCGTCGGCGATGAGGATCGTGCGGGTCATGCCGGAACTGAAGTGGCCTCCTCGCGCCCGGCGATCAGCGCATCGACCACCGCGGGATCGGCGAGCGTCGAGGTGTCGCCGAGCTGATCGAGCTGGTTTTCCGCGATCTTGCGCAGGATGCGGCGCATGATCTTCCCCGAGCGCGTTTTCGGTAGCGCCGGCGCGAACTGGAGAATGTCGGGGGTAGCAATAGGCCCGATCTCGCGGCGGACCCACTGGACGAGCTCCTTCCGCAGGTCCTCGCTCGGTTCGGCGTTCGCGTTGAGCGTGACATAGGCGTAGATGCCCTGGCCCTTCACGTCGTGCGGCATGCCGACGACCGCGGCTTCGGCGACCTTCGAGTGTGCGACGAGGGCGCTCTCGACTTCGGCGGTGCCCATGCGGTGGCCGCTGACGTTGATGACGTCGTCGACGCGGCCGGTGATCCAGTAATAGCCGTCTTCGTCGCGGCGGCAGCCGTCGCCAGTGAAATACTTGCCGGGATAGGTCGAGAAATAGGTCTGGAAGAAGCGCTCGTGATCGTTCCACACGGTCCGCATCTGGCCGGGCCAGCTGTCGGCGATGACGAGATTGCCCTCGACCGCGCCCTCAAGAACTTTGCCGTCCGCGTCGACCAGTTCGGGGAGCACGCCGAACAGGGGTTTCGTTGCGCTGCCGGGCTTGAGAGCGGTTGCGCCGGGCAGTGGCGAGATCATGTGCCCGCCCGTTTCGGTCTGCCACCAGGTGTCGACGATCGGGCAGCGGCCGTCGCCGACGACATTGTGGTACCAGTTCCACGCCTCCGGATTGATCGGTTCGCCGACCGAGCCGAGCAGGCGCAGCGACTTGCGGCTGGTGCGCGTCACCCAGTCGTCGCCCTCGCGCATCAACGAGCGCAAAGCAGTCGGTGCGGTGTAGAGGATGTTGACCTGGTATTTGTCGACGATCTGCCAGAAGCGGCTGTGATCGGGATAGTTCGGCACGCCCTCGAACATCACCGTCGTCGCACCGTTCGCGAGCGCGCCGTACAGCGAATAGGTGTGGCCGGTGACCCAGCCGACGTCGGCTGCACACCAGAAGATCTCGCCGGGGCGATAGTTGAAAACGTATTCGTGCGTCATCGACGCCCACACCAGATAGCCGCCGGTCGAGTGCAACACGCCCTTGGGCTGGCCGGTCGAGCCGCTGGTGTAGAGGATGAACAGCGGGTCCTCGGCGTTCATCGGCTCGGGTGCGCAGTCGGTCGACTGGCCCTCGACGCAGTCCGCATACCAGCAGTCGCGGCCTTCGGTCATCGTGACCTTGCCGCCAGTGCGACGGACGACGATGACGGTCTCGACCGCGAGATCGCCGTGGTCGAGCGCGGCGTCGACGTTTGCCTTCAGCGGCACGGTCTTGCCGCCACGCAGACCTTCGTCGGCGGTGATGACGATGCGGCTGTCGCAGTCGTGGATGCGGTTGCAGAGACTCTCGGGCGAGAAGCCGCCGAACACCACCGAATGGATCGCGCCGATCCGCGCGCAGGCGAGCATCGCGAACGCCGCCTCGGGGATCATCGGCAGGTAGATCGTGACGCGGTCGCCCTTCTTGACGCCCTTCGCCTTCAGCGCGTTGCCGAGCTTCGACACCTCGTCGCGCAGTTCGGCGTAGCTGATCTTGCGGTCATCGGCGGGGTCGTCGCCTTCCCACAGGATCGCGGTCGCGTCGGGGCGTGCGTCGGCATGGCGATCAACGCAGTTGGCGGCGACGTTGAGCTGCCCGTCCTCGAACCAGCGGATGTGGAAATCGCTCTCGTCGAACGAGGTATCCTTGATCTTGGTCGGCGGCACGATCCAGTCGAGCCGCTTGGCCTCCTTCGCCCAGAACGCATCGGGATCGGTCGCGGCCTCGGCATACATCCGGTCATAGGCGGCGGCGTCGATCAGGGCGTCCTTCGCCCATTCCGCAGGGACGGGATAGCTGGCCTCGGTCATCTGGCTCTCCTTTTGCCGCGCTGTACGCGGTCACGTTCGGGCGATCATCCCGCACCAAAGTAAGGGGTGGACCGGGGGACGCAATGCGCCATGATGACCGTACTAATTCCACGCGTAAGACCAGTGGAAAAGTGCGGAGACGGGGATGACATTCATGGCGTTCAAGAAACGGCTGGCCTTGACGGCGCTGCTCGCGGGCACCGCGCTGGTACCCGGCGTGGCGCAAGCGCAGACGGCGCGCGAGGTCGAGCTGGAAACGCGGCTGAAGGCGCTGGAAGCGGCGGTGCAGGACCTGCGCGGCGAGCTGAACGCAGCGCGGGCGACGGCTGCGGCCGCGCCACGACCTGCCGCTCCGGCGACGTCGACCGCCGCACCGACCGCGGTCGCGTCCGCGCCGAACGACCTGCATCCGACGGCCCCCGTCGGGCCGACCGCGCCGACCGCGCTTGCCGAGGCGAAAGCACCCGCCGCAGCGTCGACCGATGGGTTCAAGGTTGCGGGGACGACGGTCAAGCTCAACGGCTTCATCAAGACCTGGGCATCGGTCAGTCGCTACAGCGGCGGCAACATCGCGCCGGAATCGGTCGGTCGCGACTTTTATTTCCCGAGCATGGTCCCGGTCGGCGGTCGCAACGAGGGCAACAGCCTGGAATCGCACGCCAAGCAGACGCGGATCGTGCTGGCGACCGACACGCCGATCGCAGGACACAGCCTGAAGGGCCTTTTGGAAGTCGATTTCCAGGTCGTGCCGGGATCGCAGGGTAACCAGCGCGTCGTCAGCGGCTACAACCCCGGCCTGCGGCGCGCGTTCTTCACCTACGACAACTGGCTGTTCGGTCAGGAATGGACGACCTTCCAGTATATCGGCGCGCTGCCCGAGACGACCGACTTCATCGGACCGTCGGAGGGTAGCGTGTTCGTTCGGCAGGCTCAGGTGCGGTATACGCGAAAGTTGAGCGATACGCTGACGCTGTCGGTCGCGGCCGAGAACCCGGAGACGGCATCGACCGGCCTGACCTCTGCCGCGATCGTCGAGAATGCGGACGATCGCCTGCCCGACGTCGCGGCTCGGCTGAACTACAAGACCGCGTTCGGCGAGTTCTCGCTGGCGGGTCTGGCGCGCAAGCTGACGATCGATACCGGACCGCTGAACGAGAGTGCGACGGGCTGGGGCGTGTCGTTCGCGGGCAAGGTGCCGCTCGACGTGTCGGGCCGTTCCGATATCCGCTTCATGGTCACGCATGGCGACGGCATCGGCCGGTATGTCGGCCTGAACCTTGCGCCCGACGCCGTCTTCGCGGCGGTGCCGGGCGCGGAATTGCGGACGCCCAGCCTCACCGCTGGCTTCGCGGCGCTCAAGCTCGGCTGGACCGACAAGCTGCGCTCGACCTTCATCGGCAGCGTCCAGTCGATCGACTACCCGACCGGCGGCGAACCGATCGGCGCGAGCGCGTCGGCGTGGAGCACGTCCGCCAACCTGTTCTTCTCGCCGATCAAGGCCATCGATCTGGGTGTCGAGTTCCGCCACGCGGAACGGCGGCTGGTCGACGGCCAGGTCGGCAAGCTCGACCGCGGCGAGCTTGCGGCGCGGTACTCGTTCTAGTGTCGAGCTTACGATCCTCCCCCGCAAGGGGGAGGTGTCGCCGAAGGTGACGGAGGGGGAGGATGCGGAACAATGGTCATCGCGTTCCTCCCCCTCCGTCAGGCAAGTGCCTGCCACCTCCCCCTGGCGGGGGAGGATAAACGGGCCGCCAATCGGCATTTTTTCGCGTTCACAAGTCGGCGAAGATCGGCTGTTCCATCCAATTTTCCTTCTGAGAGGACACTGCCATGGCGACTACAACAGGGGATGCTTCGCCCCTCGGGCACGTGAAGCAGAGCCAGCCGCTCATCATTATCGCGTCGTCGCTCGGCGCGGTGTTCGAATGGTATGATTTCTACCTTTACGGCCTGCTCGCGACGATCATCACCGCGCAGTTCTTCTCGGGCGTCAACGAGACGACCGGGTTCATCTTCGCGCTCGCGGCGTTCGCGGCCGGGTTCGCGGTGCGGCCGTTCGGCGCGTTGGTGTTCGGGCGGATCGGCGATGTCGTCGGGCGCAAGAACACGTTCCTCGTGACGATGGCGATCATGGGCCTGTCGACCTTCCTGGTCGGCCTGCTCCCGAGCTACGCGTCGGTCGGCGTCGCCGCACCGATCGCGCTGGTGGTATTGCGCCTGTTGCAGGGCCTCGCGCTCGGCGGCGAATATGGCGGCGCTGCGACCTATGTCGCCGAGCACGCGCCCGACAAGAAGCGTGGGCTGTTCACCAGCTTCATTCAGACCACGGCCTCGCTCGGCCTGTTCGCGGCGCTGTTGATCGTGATCGGCGTGCGGACTTTGGTCGGCGAAGAAGCGTTCGCGGCATGGGGCTGGCGCATTCCATTCATCGTCTCGATCGCGCTGCTCGCGGTGTCGCTCTGGATCCGCATGCAGCTCGAAGAGAGCCCGGTGTTCCAGAAGATGAAGGACGAGGGCAAGACCTCGAAGGCGCCGCTGACCGAAGCGTTCGGACAGTGGAGCAATTTGAAGGTCGTGCTGATCGCATTGTTCGGTGCGGTCGTCGGCCAGGGCGTCATCTTCTATACCAGCCAGTTCTACGCGTTGTTCTTCCTCGAGAAGAACCTGCGCGTTGACGGACCCACCACCAACATCCTGATCGCGATCGCGCTCTTGATCGCCACGCCGGCGTTCATCTTCTTCGGCTGGCTGTCGGACAAGGTCGGGCGGAAATACATCATCCTGACGGGCTGCGCGCTCGCTGCGCTGACCTACATGCCGCTGTTCCATGCGCTGTCGAAGGCCGCCAACCCGGCGCTCTATGCGGCACAGGCCAATTCGCCGGTGAGCGTCGTCGCCAATCCCGACGAATGCTCTGTGCAGTTCGATCCGGTCGGCAAGAACAAGTTCGACAGTAGCTCGTGCGACATCGCCAAGGCGTATCTGGCGAAGGCCGGCATCTCCTACGCGAACGTGATCGCGCCCGCGGGCACCGTCGCGCAGATCCACATCGGCGGCACGACCATCCCGGTCGTCAATCCGGCGGTCGTTACGGGTCCTGACAAGGCGGCGGCGATCAAGGCGTTCGGTGCCGAGGTGAAGACCGCACTGACCGCAGTAGGCTACCCCGAAAAGGCGGACCCGGCGCAGATCAACAAGCCGATGGTGATCGCGATCCTCGTCCTGCTCGTCCTGTACGTGACGATGGTCTACGGGCCGATCGCGGCGCTGCTGGTCGAGTTGTTCCCGACGCGGATCCGCTACACTTCCATGTCGTTGCCTTATCATATCGGCAATGGCTGGTTCGGCGGGTTCCTGCCGACCGCGGCGTTCGCGATGGTCGCGGCGACGGGGGATATTTACTACGGCCTCTGGTATCCGATCGTCGCCTGCGCGGTGACGGTGCTGGT
>Ga0308163_10003457_pt1 | contig 13220 bp, 12 predicted proteins | sample PhyTR1_FD_201037 | JGI IMG/M metagenome (GOLD analysis project Ga0308163, IMG submission 201037) | Phyllosphere microbial communities from UC Gill Tract Community Farm, Albany, California, United States - DLSLT.R1 | ecosystem: Host-associated > Plants > Phyllosphere > Unclassified | place: USA... | reverse complement strand
TGTCGCCGCGCTTGCGCAGGTACTTCTCGAACTCCTGCGCGATCGCCTCACCGCTCGCCTCCGGCGAGTCGACGGTGTCGCGCGCCTGCTCGAGCTGCTGGATATACGAGGCCATCTCGTCGTCCTCTCCGGCGAGCGCATCGATCCCCGATTCCCAGGCGGATGCCTCGTCGACGAGATCACCGCGAGGAATCACTACGTCGACCAGTTCTTCGAGCTTGTCGATCAGCGCCAGCGTCGCCTTGGGCGACGGAGCGTTGTGCACGTAGTGGGGAACGGACGCCCAGATCGAGACCGTCGCGATTCCCAGGGCCTCAGCCGCGTCGGCGATGACGCTCAGGATGCCTACGGGCCCCTCGTAGGTGGATCTCTCGATACCCAGTTGGCTGCGCACCGACGCATTCTCGCTCGTCGCGGTGACCGAGATCGGACGGGTGTGCGGCACATCGGCGAGCATGGCGCCGAGCAGCACGATTCCCGAGACGCCGGCGGTCATGGCCGCGTCGAGCACCTCGACCGTGAACTTCTTCCAGTTGCGAGACGGCTCGGCACCCACGAGCAGATAGACATTGCCCGTGTTATCCGATCCCACTCGGAGTTCGGCGTCGGCGGCGAGAGGAACGTTGTCGACCTCGGTGCTCGCCGGACCATAGATCGTCGCGCTCGGCCAGATCAGGGCCCTGTTGCCGTCGTCGTCTTGAGACACCACCGGCCTGTTGAACTGGAAGTCGAAGTACTCCTCAGCATCGACGCCTGCGATCGTGATCACGTCGAGTTGCTCGCGCAGCAGCTGCACCGCTCCTGTCGCCGCTTCGCCTGCGTCGTTCCAGCCCTCGAATGCGACGACGAGAAGTCGCCCTCTGAGGAATTCGTTGCCCTGTGTCACCGTGTGGAGAACCCTTTTCGTCATCTCGTGATCGTTCTGACAAGGATAGGCCGTCGATTCAAGCCAGGCTCCCGGCCCCGTAGACTCGTTCCACGTGATGACCCCTCTGCCTGCCGCTGTCCTCTGGGACATGGACGGAACGATCGTCGATACCGAGCCCTACTGGATGCGATCGCAGGAGGCACTCGTCTCCCGATTCGGTGGCACCTGGACTCACGAGGACGCGATGATGCTCGTGGGGTCCGGGCTCGACCGCACGGCACGCCTCCTGCAGGAGCACGGCGTCGATATGGCCGCCGATGCGATCATCGATCTCCTGACTCGCGAGGTCATGGCGCTGATCAGCGTGAGTGTGCCGTGGCGACCGGGTGCGCGCGAGCTGCTTTCCGCTCTGCGCGAGTCTGGCGTGCCCTGTGCTCTCGTCACCATGTCGTTCGGCGTCATGGCCGAGCACGTCAGGTCCTTCATTCCCTTCGATGCTTTCGACGTGGTCGTGTCGGGCGACAGCGTCGAGAACAGCAAGCCACACCCCGAGGCCTACCTCGAAGCAGCTCGCCTCTTGGGTGTTCCCATCGACGAGTGCGTGGCTTTCGAGGACTCCGTTCCCGGCGTCACGAGCGCGGCCGCGTCCGGGGCCGTCACGATCGGCGTTCCGCACATGCTCCCGCTCGAGAACAGTCCGGCGAACGTGCTCTGGCCGACGCTCGAGGGCCGCACCGTCGACGACGTGAGCGCGGCGCTGGCAGCCCACAGGCGCACGGGCGCCATCCACCCCACAACCGGAAGTCGACACCCATAATCGTGAATTCATTCTCCGGACCGTTCCGCGTCGGCGAACGCGTGCAGCTCACGGGCCCCAAAGGCAAGCTCAACTCCATCACGCTGGTGACCGGGGCCGAGTTCCACACCCACCGCGGAGCCATCGACCACGACGCGATCATCGGGCAGCCCGACGGATCCGTCGTCGCCAATACGGTCGGCGTCGAGTACCTCGTGCTGCGACCCCTGCTCACCGACTTCGTGATGTCGATGCCACGCGGAGCCGCGATCATCTACCCGAAAGATGCCGCGCAGATCCTCGGTCAGGCGGACATCTTCCCGGGCGCGACGGTCGTCGAGGCCGGTGTCGGCAGCGGTGCGCTGTCGCTCTGGCTGCTTCGGGCGATCGGACCGGAGGGTCGCCTGTCGTCGTTCGAACGACGCGAGGAGTTCGCCGACGTGGCCATGGCCAACGTGACCGCGTTCTCAGGTTCGACTCCCGACAACTGGAGCATCACCCTGGGAGACCTCAGTGAGGCACTGCCCGAGCAGCATCCCCACCATTCGGTGGATCGCGTCGTGCTCGACATGCTCGCGCCCTGGGAGTGCATCCCCGCGGTGACCGACGCGCTGAAGCCCGGGGGAGTCGTGCTCTGTTACGTGGCCACCGTCACCCAGCTCTCGCGCGTCGTCGAGACCATCCGCAGCACCGGCTCGTTCACGGATCCGCAACCGTCGGAGACGATGATCCGGTCGTGGCACGTCGAGGGTCTGGCCGTCAGGCCTGATCACCGCATGATCGGCCACACGGGATTCCTGGTCACCGCCAGGCGCCTCGCTCCCGGCGCTCAGCTCCCCGAACTCAAGCGACGCGCCTCCAAGTCCGAATACTCCGACGACGACGTCGAGACGTGGACGCCGGGCGCGCTCGGAGAACGCGGTATCAGCCCGAAGAGCCTCCGCAAGCGGGTGCGCATGGCGACCGCGACGGCAACGGCCCGCACAGACGGCGACGCCGCACAGCAGTCGCCCAGCGAAGACGTGGAGCCGGAATAAACTATGCTGTTGTCCGCTCAACCACCACTGAAAAGAGGATCCGTGCGCAAGTCGATCGCGCTCATTCTGTCCGCGGGTCTACTCGTCGGGCTGTCGGCCTGCGCGTCGACCACGGCAACGCTCACGGAGGGTGACTGCACGCCTGCGACGGATCCGGGATCCTCCTCGGAAAGCGTGACGGTCTCGGGCGACGCGTCCACTCCCACGTACGATTTCCCGACGCCCGTCTTTGCGAAGCGCGCCGAGCGGTCTGTGCTCGAGCCGGGCTCCGGTCCTGCGGCGGAGAAGGGCTCCGTCGTCCTCGCGAGCTATACCGCTGTCGGCGGGGCTGGCCAGGGTCAGGCCCAGCCGAAGCAGTTCTCGGCCACGCTGACCGACGACAGCCCAGCCTTGCCGAAAGAGATCGTCGACAGCCTCACCTGCTCGCGAGCGGGTGAGCGCATTGCAGTTGTGCTCCCCGACGCCCAGGCCGCCGACGGCAGCGCGAACGTCTTCGTCTTCGACATCACTGGCGTCTACTCCGGACGGGCGAGCGGCTCGAATGAGCCCGCCGAGGCAGGCTTTCCGAGCGTGGTCACAGCCCCGGACGGTCGTCCAGGCCTGACCTTCGCATCCGGACCGACTCCCACGGAGTTGCGCTCGACGACCCTGATCAAGGGCTCGGGAGACGTCGTCTCGGACGGCGATCTGCTCATCGTGCAGAAGACAGGCGTGATCTGGGGAGCAGACAGCACCTTCGAATCCACCTGGGCGGATGGTTCGGCAGCCGGCATCACGCTGTCGAGTCAGGCCACACCCGAGCAGGGAGGTGTCGTTCCCGGGCTGCGATCCGCCCTCATCGGCCAGACGGTCGGGTCACAGGTTCTGGTAGTCGTGCCCCCAGCAGACGGCTTCGGCGATGCGGGCAGCACCAAGCCGGCCGTCGCGCCTGGTTCGACGGTCGTCTACGTCGTCGACATCCTCGGTAAACTGCCCGCTCAGTAGTGATCACCACGGGCTGTCGCCCCCGTCGGCAGACTAAAATGAGACATGTGCCCGACGATTACTCAGCAGCGCCAGAGGCAGGCTAAGTGAATTCCGATGCGCCTGTGGCAGTCGAAGAAAGGCTCTTCAGTCTCGTGCTGGCTCTGGTCTCCACAGAGATCGGCCTGACGAAGGCAGAGATCCTCGGAGCCGTTCAGGGATACAGACAGAAGTTCGTGCCCGGCGGAGACAACTCGAGCCTCGAGCGCCAGTTCGAACGCGACAAAGACGATATCCGTGAGCTGGGCGTGCCCCTCGAGACGCTCGAGTCCCCGACGGATCCGGGTAACAATCAGGCTCTGCGCTACCGCATAGCCAAAGGCGATTACGACCTTCCGTCTGACATCACGTTCACGCCGGAGGAGACAACCCTGCTCAACCTCGCTGCCATGGTCTGGCGCGAGGGCTCGCTCTCGGGCGAGTCCCGCAGGGCGCTTCTCAAACTGCGCTCGCTCGGAACAGAGGGGAGCAAGCAGCTCATCGGATACGCCCCGCGCATCCGCACTCGAGACGCCGCTTTCGCCCCGCTCACCGATGCCCTCGACAGGGGCGTCCTCGTTCGGTTCAGCTACCTCAAGCCGGGAGAACAGAATGCTCGGGAGCGGACCGTCGCCCCGACCGCCGTCGTGCAGCACCAGGGTCGTTGGTACCTGCAGGCGATCGACCAGCAGGCCGACGCTCCGCGCACATTCCTCCTGTCGAGAATCGTCGGACCTGTCGTCCTCACCCGCACCGCTGCGCCGCGTCCGGCGTCGTCGACCGCCGGCGACGACGCGCTCGCCGAGCTCGACGAGATCTGGCGCACGCATGTCGCACAGGTCTCCGTCCGGCCGGGAACCGATGCCGAATCGCGCCTCGGGAAGCGGCGGGGCAGCATCCGGCACCCCGACGGAACCATCTCGTTGCACTACACCGACCTCGCCCTTCTGGCCGACGACCTCGCTGCCTTCGGCCCCGAAGCGGTCGTGATCTCGCCGCCGACACTCGTCGACGCGGTCCGGGAGCGGCTGCGGGCTGTCGTCGCGAGCCACACAGACACGATGGATGCCGTATGAGCGCCGAGCAGACGACGTCCGGCGGCTTTCACCACGCCCAGGACAAGCTGACCTTCCTTCTCTCCCTCGTTCCCTACCTGATCCAGCAGACTCAGGTGAGCGTCCACGACGCCGCCCGCCACTTCGGAGTGTCGGAGGAGACGATTCGCGAGGCAGTGCTTCTCATCGCCGTGTCCGGGGTACCGGGAAGTGACAGCAACTACCAGCACGGCGATCTCTTCGATATCGACTGGGATGCGTTCGACCAGAACGAGATCATCATCACGCAACTCGTCGCCATCGACGACTCTCCTCGGTTCTCGGCCCGTGAGGCATCGGCGCTCATCGCCGGGTTGCAGTACCTGCAGTCCCTGCCCGAGAACGTCGACTCGGCCGCCTACTCGAGCCTGGCGGCCAAACTCGCACGGGGCGCATCGGAGACGCCGAGTCAAGTGATCGTCTCTCCGGCTGCGACGAACGAGTCGTTCGCCCGCGTCGGAGATGCTCTGTCTCGGGGAGTGCAGCTGGAGTTCGATTACAGAGATTCGCGCGGGCAGTCGGAGCGCCGACGCGTCGATCCGCTGCGACTCGATTCCGACAACGACGACTGGTACCTGCGTGCGTGGTGCCACTCGAGGCGATCGGTGCGAACGTTCAGACTCGATCGCATCGACGCGCTGCACGTCACCGACCTCGCCATCGATCATCGGCCGTCTGATGTGCAGCTCTCCGACTCCCTCTTCGACACCTCGGGAGAGCACACGACAGTGGTCCTGGAATTCCGCCCTGAGGCGCTCGGACTGCTCGGCGAGTTCGTTCCCGAGGGCACGCGCGTGACCCGTTCCGGCGACATGAGTCGAGCGTCCGTGCGCGTCGCGCACTTCCACGGTCTCACGCGCCTCGTTGCAGGTCTGGCTGGGGTCGCCCGAGTCGTCGACCCACCCGAAGCCCGACGGGCGGCACGCCAGTGGGCCCTTGAAGCACTTGCGTCGTACCCTGAGGCGCCCGCCTCCGAGACGACGATCGCGAACGCGTAGGCTGACACGATGTACTGGTGGTCGTGGATTCTGATCTGGCTCGCGCTGGCGATCCTCCTGATCGGCACACTCGTGTTCTTCGGCTGGCGTCTCTTCAAGAAGGGCGTCGCCGTGGTCGAGGAGTTGGAGCGCCTCACAGAGAAGCTCGACCTGCTGCAGCAGAACGTGGATGACCTCACGGTGGAGACGCCGCCGAACGCGATCCTCGACGGATACTCGGCGGTTGCGAATCGCCGTGACCGCGAGAAGGATCGTCGTGCCGCGATGCGGGAGGTTCGCAGGGAGGCCCGAATGAAGCGGGGTAGACTGATCACCGCACCACAAGCCTGGGAAGGATGGACCGATGTTCGGTAACGCACTGGGGTGGCCCCATCTCGTCATCATTCTCATCGCCGTTGTCATTCTCTTCGGCGCACCGAAGCTGCCGGGCCTTGCTCGAAGCCTTGGTCAGTCCATGCGTATCTTCCGCAACGAGGTCAAGACGATGAAAGACGAGAACTCGTCGCCGTCCGACTCGACGGGCACGACCGACACCTCTGCACAGGCATCGCCTCTCGCCGATCAGGCGCCGAGCGTCGTTTCGCCTGAGTCCAAGCCAAAGCCCTAGGCACGGTGGCCGCCCGAACGAAGCGGCGTGCCAACAGCGAAGGGCGCATGTCCCTCGGCGCGCATCTCCTTGAGTTACGCAAGCGTCTCTTCATCGCGGCCATCGGTGTCGTCGCCGGAGCCATCGCCGGGTGGTTTCTCTCGGATCTGGTGCTGGATGCGATCCGGGGGCCGATCACCGAGATAGGTCAGCAACAGGGGCGCGTCGCCAGCATCAACTGGGACAACATCGGCGGCGCCTTCGACCTGAAGGTGCAGATCGCCCTCACAATCGGCTTCGTGGTGTCGTCGCCGGTGTGGCTCTATCAGATCTGGGCTTTCCTCGTGCCCGGTCTGACCAGGCGGGAGAAGATCTACAGCGTCGGATTCCTCGGCGCATCGATTCCGCTCTTCCTGGCCGGATGCGTGGCGGGCTGGTACGTCCTGCCACACATCGTCATCCTGCTGGCGGGTTTCGCTCCCTCCGAAGACACGAACCTGATCACCGCCCGCGGCTACTACGACTTCGTCCTCAAGCTGGTGCTCGCCGTCGGCATCGCCTTCGTCCTGCCGGTCTTTCTCGTTCTACTCAACTTCGTGGGAGTACTCAGCGCGTCGTCGATCATCAAGTCGTGGCGCGTCGCCATCCTCGCGATCATTCTCTTCACCGCGATCGCGACGCCCGCCGCCGACCCGACGGCGATGATCCTGCTGGCGATCCCGATGATCATTCTGTTCTTCGCGGCGTACGGCGTCGCGTGGATCCACGACTGGCGCGTCGCCCGCGCGGCGGATCGCCTCGACAGCGAGTTGGCCGTCTGATGCCCGCACCCGACACCACTGGACTCTCGCCGGCCGAGCGCTATGCGCGCAGCAGGGCGCGAGGTGGAAAGCCCTTGCTCGACGCGTTCGCCGCGCGAGTCGACTTCGGTCTCGACACGTTCCAGATCGAGGCATGCGGCGCTCTCGAAGCCGGAGACAGTGTTCTCGTGGCCGCACCGACCGGCGCCGGAAAAACCGTCGTCGCAGAGTTCGCCCTCTTCCTCGCTATGCAGCAGAAACGCGCGAAGGTCTTCTACACGGCGCCGATCAAGGCGCTGAGCAACCAGAAGTTCCACGAGTTCACGGCTGAATACGGCGCCGAGAATGTCGGGCTCCTCACCGGTGACACGAACATCAACGCATCGGCGCGGATCGTGGTCATGACCACCGAGGTGCTCCGCAACATGATCTACGCCGACTCGGATCTTCTCACCGACCTGGCGTATGTCGTGATGGACGAGGTGCACTACCTCGCAGACCGATTCCGCGGAGCGGTCTGGGAAGAGGTGATCATTCATCTGTCGTCCGAGGTACGGCTCGTCTCGCTGAGCGCCACGGTCTCGAATGCCGAAGAATTCGGCGACTGGCTGCAGGCGGTCCGCGGGCAGACGTCGGTGATCGTCTCCGAGGAGCGCCCCGTTCCTCTCGACCAGCACGTCCTGGTGCGCAGCAAGCTCATCGATCTGTTCGACGCGACGGGAAAAGCGGCAACCAATCGAGTGAATCCCGAGCTGATGAGAATCGCTCGCAACTCGATGCCGCAGAGCGCGAATCGACGGGGATCGCGCGACCGACGCGGCGGCGGTTCGTACCATCGCGGAGGGGGCGGCGCGCAGGAGCGCGCCGACAGGCCCGACGTTATCGACATGCTCGACCGTCAGAACCTGCTGCCGGCGATCTTCTTCGTCTTCAGCAGAATCGGATGCGATCAGGCGGTCAAACAGGTGCTGCGAGCCGGCATCCGGCTCACCACCGCAGACGAACGCGACGAGATCCGCGACATCGTCGAAGAGAGATGCCGCACGATCCTCGATGAAGACCTGGCCGTGCTCGGCTACTGGGAGTGGCTCGAGGGTCTCCAGCGCGGGGTCGCGGCGCACCACGCCGGACTCCTCCCCGCCTTCAAGGAGGTCGTCGAAGAGCTCTTCCAGAAGAAGCTCGTCAAGGTGGTCTTCGCCACCGAGACCCTGGCCCTCGGCATCAACATGCCGGCCCGCACGGTCGTGCTCGAGAAACTCGAGAAGTTCAACGGTGAAGCCCGCGTCCCGATCACGCCGGGGGAGTACACCCAGCTGACGGGGCGTGCTGGGCGGCGCGGAATCGACGTCGAGGGGCACTCCGTCATCCAGTGGCGCGACGGACTAGACCCGCAGGCGATCGCCTCGCTCGCATCCAGACGGAGCTACCCGCTCAACTCGAGTTTCCGACCCACCTACAACATGGCGGTCAACCTGATCGAGCAGTTCGGTCGTGCTCGCACCCGAGACAGCCTCGAGTCGTCATTCGCCCAGTTCCAAGCCGACAGGGCCGTGGTCGATCTCGCTCGCAAGCTCCGCTCACACGAGGAGTCCCTTGCCGGGTACGCGCGCTCGATGACCTGCGACAGGGGCGATTTCGCCGAGTACGCGGCCCTTCGCCGCCAGATCACCGATCTCGAGCGATCCGGAGCGGGAAAGGCCGAGAGCCAGTCCCGGGCGGAGCGTGACTCCCGGGCAAAGAAGATCAACGACCTCCGTCGTCGACTCAAGGTGCACCCTGTGCACTCGTGCCCCGATCGAGAGCAGCACGCGAGGTGGGCCGAACGATGGTGGCGCCTGAAGAAAGACACCGACCGTCTCGCTCAGCAGATCAACACACGCACCGGCGCGATCTCCAAGGTCTTCGACCGAGTCACCGATGTTCTCGTCGAGCTCGGTTACCTCACCGCGCAGCCAGATGGAGAGATGACGCTCACGTCGACGGGTCGAACCCTCAAGCGCATCTATGGTGAGCGCGACCTGCTCGTCGCCGAGTGCCTGCGTCGCCAGGCGTGGAAAGATCTGGATGCCGCTGGCCTCGCTGCCATGGCCTGCTCGCTGGTCTACGAGCCGCGTCGCGAAGAGAACGACCTCGCCGATAGATTCCTGCCGCGAGGGGCGTTCAGGGCCGCCCTCGAGTCGACGCGACACATCCTCGACTCGATTCAGGAGCTCGAAGCCCGGCACCGCCTTCCCGAAGGTTCTCCCGTCTCCACTGGCCTCAGCCTCGCCATGTACCAGTGGGCACGAGGAGCCCGTCTCGATGACGTTCTGACCGATGCGGATATGCAGGCGGGCGACTTCGTTCGCTGGACCAAGCAGACCATCGATCTGCTCGACCAGTTGCAGGGACAGCCTGATGCACGCGTCGCGCGCACGGCTCGAGATGCTCTCGACCTGATTCGTCGCGGCATCGTGGCCTATTCATCGGTCGCGTGAGAACAGTGATCGCTGACTCCAGCGCCCCCGTGCGCCCGCTGATGCCCTTCTGGCTGGCCATCCTCACCGCCGCGAGCGGGGGAGTAGCCCTCGATACGGGGTTCCCCGACAAGGGGCTCTGGCCAGTCACCTTCCTGGGTATCGCACTGATCCTGATCTCGGTCATCGGGCGCAAGGCACTCGGTGCGTTGCTCATCGGGCTGGTGGGAGGATTCTCCTTCTGGGGCGTACACATCTTCTGGCTCACGCTGTATCTCGGCCCGATTCCCTGGCTTGCGCTCGCAATCCTCCAGGCTCTCTTCTTCGCCGTGGGCACCGCTCTGATCGCCGTCGTCTACGGCCGCGCCTCGCGCGTCTGGCCAGGCACGCGCATCCGGCTGGTGATGCTGCCGATCGTCATCGCGGGGCTCTGGACTGCCCGCGAGGCGATCACCGCCGTGTGGCCCGAGGGCGGCTTCTCGTGGGGCCGCGTGGTCTTCTCTCAGTCCGAGAGCCCGTACGCGTCGCTAGTGGCCTGGATCGGGTTCTCCGGTGTCTCGTTCGTCATGGTCTGGCTCGTGGCGTTCATCGTCGAGCTCGTTCGCACCACGGACGTTCTCGCGAAGACCCGTCTTCTCTGGGCCGCGACGGCCATTGTCGCCACCCTCGCGGTACCGGCCTGGTACGCGCCGACCGAGGGATCGTCGCGCATCGCTGCCGTGCAGGGGAATACCGATGCGTCGCTCTTCTCACAGAGAGCCGCCGGCGATGTCTTGAGCGACCAGACCGCCGAGACGCTGAAGATCATCGATCAGAAAGTCGACATGGTCGTGTGGCCCGAGAACGGGTCGGACCTCGACCCGGCGCGATCGACGCTGGCCGCGAAGCAGCTGGACTATCTCAGCGAGAAGATGAACGCTCCGTTCATCGTGGGAACGATCACGAATCCCTCTCAGAACACGTACTACAACACGTCTCTGCTCTGGAAAGCAGGCCAGGGGTCGGTCGACCACTACGACAAGAGGCACCCCGTGCCCTTCGCCGAGTACATGCCAGCCCGTGCCTTCTTCCGCGCGATCGTGCCCGACCTCGTCGATCTCGTCACCCGCGACTACTCGAAGGGAACGACCGACACCGTCTTCGACGTCAACGATGTGATCGCGGGAATCTCTATCTGCTTCGACATCACCGATGATGCGGTCGCGCGCGACATGGTGCATGACGGCGCGCAGGTGATCCTCGCTCAGACGAACAATGCCGACTTCGGCAAGACCGACGAGAACCTGCAGCAGCTGGCCATCGCCCGCCTGCGGGCCGTCGAGACCGGCCGCAGCGTCGTGAACATCTCGACCGTCGGCACATCGGCCATCGTGGCGCCCGACGGCTCGACGATCGCATCCATTGCCCCTTACGAGGCGGGTGCGATGATCGCCGATGTGCCGTTGGCCACGCAGAACACTCCGGCGACACTCCTGGGCGGGGGCATCGAATTGCTCGTCTCCGGTCTCGGATTCGCCGGGCTCGCTCTCTGCCTTCTCGCGGGCCGTGGAGCACGTCGGGCACAACGAAAAGCGCCCCGCGCCAGCTGATGCTGACCGGGGCGCCGAATCGTGCCGGGAGAGGAACTAGGCGTTGACCTTCTGGCCCCGACGGGCGCGGAGGTAGGTCAGGCGCTCCTCGAGAAGCTCCTCCAGCTCTGCCCGGGTGCGTCGCTCGAGCAGCATGTCCCAGTGGCTACGCGGCGTCTTGGACTCCGCGTGTTCGACCACCACGGGCTCCGACCCGACCATGCGGGTGGCTTCCATGCTGCAGTACTTGCACTCCCAGGTGTCGGGAGCCTCGGCCTCCGCGGAGAACACCATGTCGGTGTCCTTGCCGCAGGAGGAACAGTGATACGTGTGTGTCAAGCGCGGGGAGAAGACGACGCCTTCTTCGGTCTGGAGGCTTTGACCTCCGAGTCTCATTCCGCGCAAGCTGCGATCCGCCATTGTGTGGTCCTTTCTCGCGTTGCTTACACCGTTATAAACCCCAGAACAGGGGTAATTCTTCCCGGCCGGAGCTTTACCAGAACTCTCCCAGAGAGTAAGCAGGGTCACAGCCGACGGCGTCCACCATCCGGCGATTGGATGCGACGCACGAGTTCCAGGGCGAGGTCCGCGCGATCGGTCACGATTCCATCGACCCCCAACGTGAGCAGGCGCTGCATCTCCTGAGGGTCGTTGACGGTCCAGATATGGATCTCGATTCCGCTGTCATGAAGAGCCCTGATCACTCTCGCGGTCGCAATCGCGAGGCGTCCGTATCGTGCCGGGACCTGCACCGCGTCGACGCCGACGACGAGAGAGGGAAGGAGCGCCAGGAGTCCGAGCTTCGCGAGGGCCAGGATGACGACGAAACGCGCGGCACTCGCCGAACTCGCTACTCGAGGGAGAAGATCGATGGCCTGCCTGCGTCTCTTCGATGAGAACGAGGTGATCAACACCCGATCGCTGGCCTGGGCCTCGAGAACAGCGCTGGCCACGGCCGCTCCCGCACCATTCGACTTCACGTCGATATTGAATCGGGTGAGAGGAAAGGCGGTGAGGGCCTCGAGCAGAGTAGGCATGCGATGACCGAGTCCTAGATCGATCCTCTGCAACTCTTCGGTTGTCAGATCGAAGACCGCGGAATCCACGCCTGCGACCCGGATCAAACCCGGATCATGAGCAATCATGGCGACGCCGTCTTTGGACACATGAACGTCGGTCTCTATATAGAGAACTCCGAGCCCCTGTGCGGCTTCAAAGGAGGCAAGGGTGTTTTCGGGAACATCGACAGCGAATCCACGATGAGCAAGGATGCGGGGCACGGCGGGGGAGAACCACGCGCCGCCGTCGTTACTTCGGGGGCGGCGTCGGACCACGGTCGCCGAATGCTTGACCGATTCCCTTGAGCGCCTCGGTGAGTTCGCTGGGGATGATCCAGAGTTTGTTCGCCGACCCCTCCGCGAGCTTCGGCAGCGTCTGAAGGTATTGATAGGCCAAGAGGAGTTGATCCGGCTCGCCTTGGTGGATCGCGCCGAAGACCGTGGTGATGGCCTCCGCCTCACCCTTGGCTCGCAGCACGGCAGCCTGGGCGTCGCCCTCCGCTCTCAGGATCTCACCCTGTCGATGCCCCTCCGCCTCGAGGATTGCCGACTGCTTGGTGCCCTCGGCCGTGAGAATAACGGCGCGACGCTCCCGCTCGGCCCGCATCTGCTTCTCCATCGAATCCTGAATGGAGAGCGGGGGATCGATGGCCTTCAGCTCGACTCGGCCGACCCTGATGCCCCACTTTCCGGTGGCCTCATCGAGGACTATGCGTAGTTGCCCGTTGATCTCGTCGCGGCTGGTCAGAGCCTGTTCGAGGTTGAGTCCACCGACGACGTTGCGCAACGTCGTGGTTGCAAGCTGCTCGACCGCGCCCAGATAGTTGGCGATCTCGTAGGTTGCCGCGCGAGCATCGGTGACCTGGAAGAACACCACCGTATCGATCGACACGACCAGGTTGTCTTCGGTGATCACCGGCTGCGGCGGGAAGGAGACGACCTGCTCGCGAAGATCGA
>Ga0308163_10003455_pt1 | contig 13225 bp, 9 predicted proteins | sample PhyTR1_FD_201037 | JGI IMG/M metagenome (GOLD analysis project Ga0308163, IMG submission 201037) | Phyllosphere microbial communities from UC Gill Tract Community Farm, Albany, California, United States - DLSLT.R1 | ecosystem: Host-associated > Plants > Phyllosphere > Unclassified | place: USA... | reverse complement strand
GGCGGCAGGTGCCGCCGCGAGCCCATCGGACGCCGCGGATCCGGTCGCCCGGCGGTGAGCCAGTCGGCGTAGCTGTGATTCGCGCCGATGGCGCACCAACACGGGACACCGACCTCCTGGCCGGCGCGCGAGGTCCGGAAGAGTTCGAGATGCGACCCGTCCGCGGGTCTCTGATGATCCACTGCTCCACTCCAACCATCGAGCCCGCTCGTGCGGGTGCTCCGGTGAAGAGAGTGGTGCGGGGGCCGATCATGACGCGATCGAGGTGATCGACCGCGTCCGACCCGCTAGCGGTAGTTGACGAACTGGAGGTCGATGTCGAGGTCGGCACCCTTGAGCAGCGCCATGGTGGCCTGGAGATCGTCACGACTCTTCGACGAGACGCGGAGCTCGTCGCCCTGGATCTGCGACTTGACCGACTTCGGGCCCTCGTCGCGGATGAGCTTGTTGGCCTTCTTCGCGATCTCCTGGCTGATGCCCTCCTTGAGGGTCGCCTCGATCCGGTACTCCTTGCCGCTCGCGAACGGGTCGCCGACCTCAAGGCTCTTGAGCGAGATGCCGCGCTTGATGAGCTTGGACTCGAAGACGTCGAGGATCGCCTTCACGCGCTCCTCGGTGTTGGCCTTCATGAGGATCTTCTCGCCGCTCCAGGCGATCGAGGCACCGACGTTCTTGAAGTCGTACCGCTGCTCGACCTCCTTGTGCGCCTGGTTGAGGGCGTTGTCCGCCTCCATCTTGTCGACCTTGCTCACGACGTCAAACGATGAATCTGCCATGTGGACCATGGTAGCGCCGGTGTCGCTCAGGCAGGTGTGGTTGGGTGGGTGCGATGCGCAGCCCGGTGAAGCAGGACCAGCGGACCATCGTCGGACGACGAGGGGCGCTCGCCGGAGCGACCCTGGCGATCGGTGTGCTCGTGTTGAGCGGTTGCGCTCCCGAGCCGGACCCCGTCCCGTATGCGGTCCCCGTCGAGCTCCCGCCGAAGAGCGACGCCCCTGACGGCGGTGTCGCGAACGTCGACCTCGCCGACTCCCAGTGGATCACCGAGGTCGCCGAGGCGAGTGGCATCCCCGAGCGCGCCCTGCGTTCCTATGCCGGAGCCGCCATCCGCAAGGCCGAGCTGACGCCGGAGTGCGGTATCGGCTGGACGACGATCGCGGCCGTCGGGTTCGCCGAGAGCGACCACGGTCGCCACGACGGGTCGAAGCTCGGCGAGGACGGTGTCGTGACGCCGCCGATCTTCGGTGTGCCACTGAAGGGTGGCGAGACCGAGGAGATCACCGACACCGACCAGGGGGTCATCGACGGCGACCCGGTCCACGACCGTGCCGTCGGGCCGTTCCAGTTCATCCCGCAGTCGTGGGAGAACTGGGGGACCGACGCGAGCGGTGACGGCGTGCTCGACCCGCAGAACCTCGACGACGCGGCGATGGCGGCCGCGAACTACCTCTGCCGGGCGAGCGACTACGACATGCGGACGGAGGACGGCTGGCTGAGCGGGATCCGGGCGTACAACTCGTCACCCGAGTACCTTCGCCGGGTCGCCGCAGCGGCGAACGAGTACGCCGAGGCCGTGCCGTCCGACGAGCGCTGAGCAGCCCGGTGACGGATGCCGATGCTGATTTCGCGTCCGGCGGTCTGACGGCTATATTGGTCAAGCGCTTTCGGTTGGCTGTTCGAAAGTCGGTCGGGCGCGCTTGGCGAGTTACCCTAGCGGCCAAAGGGATCTGACTGTAAATCAGACGGCTCAGCCTTCGGGGGTTCGAATCCCTCACTCGCCACGGACAAATCGCCTCATCCTCGGATGGGGCGATTTTTCGTTGTGCTGGCGAGCGTCTGGCGGGAACCCCCGCCGGTCCCTGAGCTGCGCCGCCCTGAGCCTGTCGAAGCGTCGACGTGCCAACGGAGAACCCCACGAACCCGACATGCCTCCTCCGGTCCCTCAGTAACCCTCTCCGGTCCCTGAGCTTGTCGAAGGGCCACGAGGAAACCTTGCCAATCCGGCGGACCTCTTCCGGTCCCTGAGCCTGTCGAAGGGCCCATGCAGAACCCCGCCAATCCGGCATGCCTCCTCCGGTCCCTGAGCTTGTCGAAGGGCACACGAGTGACCTCCCGCTCTGGTGATCTTCTCCCGGTCCCTGAGCTTGTCGAAGGGCACACGAGGAACCTTCCACAATCGGCGCAACTCGGCATCTGGAATGTCAGTGGTCCATGGTGGACTTGGGACATGTCCGAGACCACCCTCACCGCGACCCGCGTCGGCGATGAATACGCCGCGCAGCTCGCGGAGTTCTCGGACGAATACGCGGAGATCCACCGGCTGCGGGCAGCTCTCGATGCACGGGAGGCGCGCTTGCTGGCTCGCTCCGCCGCATATGCCGACGCCCTCGCCGACTCGGTCGTCCCGGCGGTCTACCCGCCGGCCGAGCGCCTGGCGCTCTCCCGCCGCTCCACCTGCGCGGCCCTCGCGATGGCGACGCGCACGCCCGAGCAGACCGTGCAGCGGGCGACGAACGACGCCGAGCGGCTCGTGAACGAAGCGCCCGCTGTACTTGCCTCCCTCGAAGCCGGCCGCATCTCGGCCCGGCACGCACAGACGATCATCGACCAACTCAGTGACGTGCCGACCGCAGGGCGGGCTGTGTTCCTCGCTGAAGTCCTGGCGGTTGCGGAAGAGTCCACCAACGCGAACCTCCGCAGACGCGCCCGCGTCCTGCGCGAGCGGCTCCACCCCGAATCCATCACGGCGCGCGCAACCCGCTCAGAGGCGGACCGCCGGGTCGAGTTCGAGCCCGCAGCCGACGGCATGGCGTGGGTGCACTTGTTCACGACGGCGCCGATCGCGCAGGGCATCATCGAGCGCGTCGAAGCGGCGGCCGCGGAGTCACGCGCAGCTGGCGACACCCGCACCTGCGCACAACTCCAGGCCGACGCCCTCGCAGCCCTCGCCCTCACCGGCGTCACGCCGGACGACGTCATGTCGAGCCCGGTGCTCCCGCACCCGATCGAGGTGCAGGAGCACATCAAGCCGACCGTGCAGATCACGGTCCCGGCGTTGAGCATGGCCGGTGCGAGCGATGCCCCGGCGACGCTCGACGGCTACGGTCCGATCGACCCGGAGACCGCGGCACGCATCGCGGTGAACGCCCCGAGCTTCACCCGGATCCTCGTCCAGCCGGAGACGGGTGCGGTCCTGTCGGTCGGGCGCGGCCAGTACCGCGTTCCGGCCGACCTCCAGCGCGCGGTGCGCCTCCGAGACGGCACCTGTCGGGCGCCCGGTTGCGGTCGACGCGCCAGGGCTTGTGACCTCGACCATTCGGTCGCGTGGGAGGACGGCGGCACGACGGATGTCGGCAATCTCGCCTGCCTGTGTCGACATCACCACAGGCTGAAGCACCTCCCCGGCTGGGACCTCGACCACGGGCCCGGCGGGGCCCTCGACTGGACGACACCCGACGGCAAACACCATCAAACGGAACCGGACCCCGCACCGTTCTGAACGGCTCCGGTCCCTGAGTCTGTCGAAGGGTACCTCGTGGGCACTTCGACAAGCTCAGTGACCGGGAAGGGTGTGCCCGGAACGATGAGGCGTCCACGTGGGCACTTCGACAGGCTCAGTGACCGGGAGAGGCGTGCCCGGGAGGCACCGGTCCCTGAGCTTGTCGAAGGGCACTCGGGTTGCGCTGCCTCGGTGAGCGGGGAGAGGTGTGCCCGGAACGTTTCGGTCCCTGAGCGTGTCGAAGGGCACTCGGGTTGCGCTGCCTCGGTGAGCGGGGAGAGGTGTGCTTGGAACGTTTCGGTCCCTGAGCGTGTCGAAGGGGGCTCGGGTTGCGCCGCCTCGGCCCGCGGCGGACGTGTGCCCGGGTTCGATCCGGTCCCTGAGCTGCAGCGCACTGAGGCGGTCGACGTGTCGAAGGGCAGGAGGGGCCCGCCATAGGGTGGTGGGGTGACCGGACACGAAGAACTCCTCCAGATCGCCACCGACATCGCCGCAGAGGCCGGCGAACTGATCCTGCGCCGACGGCGCGAGGGTGTCGAGATCGCTGCGAGCAAGTCGTCGGTCGAGGACGTCGTGACCCGAGCCGACCGCGAGTCCGAGCAGTTCATCCGCGACCGCCTCCTCGCGGCACGACCGGACGACGGATTCCTCGGCGAGGAGACCGGCAAGGAAGGCGGCGCGACGGGGACCTCCGGCCTGACCTGGGTCGTCGACCCCATCGACGGCACCGTCAACTACCTCTACGACATCCCTGCGTACGCCGTCAGCATCGGGGTCGTCGAAGGTGAACCGGACCCGGCCACCTGGACCGCCCTCGCCGGGGCTGTGGTGAACCCGGTCCTGGGTGAGCACTACGCCGCCTCCCGTGGCGGTGGCGCACGACTGAACGGCCGCGCCCTCGAGGTCAACCGAGGCGTGGCACCGAACGTGGCGCTGCTCGGCACGGGCTTCTCCTACACCGCCTCGCGTCGCATGGAGCAGGCAGCCGTGCTCGGCGCCCTCCTCGGGACCTTCCGCGACGTCCGGCGGATCGGCTCCGCCGCACTCGACCTCTGCAGCGTCGCCTCCGGCCGCCTCGACGCCTACTACGAGAGCGGCCTGAAGCCGTGGGACCAGGTCGCGGGCGCGCTCATCGCTGCCGAGGCGGGCGCGACGGTCGCCGGCTTCGACGGTGCTCCGGCCACCACGCAGCTCATCATGGCCGCCGATGCACCGCTACTCGCGGTCCTCGAACGGCTCCTCATCGAGCAGGGCTTCGCGACGCCGATCGGGTGACACTCCATGCGCGCCGCCGCCGCTCGCGGTAGCGCTCCGGTGGCGACTCGTTCATAAGAGAACTCTCATATGGCCTCTGACCAGGTCTTTATCGGATAAAACCGATCACTGCCATGGCTTTTTCAGCCTCCCGTTGCTAGCATTTATGCATTCGTTACCTTCGCGTTCCCCCGCGCGGACGGACCTCGAGATCTTCCTGCTAGCCCATTGAAAGGCCCCCGCCCCCTTGTCACGCCATGCAAGCCCTGAGGACACCCCTGTGCTTCCCGACCCTCAGGACCCGCAGAACACGTCTGTCGAGAACAGCGCTGCACCCGTGCAGACGCCGCCGCTCAGCCGCCGTGAACTCCGCGAACGTGAGCGTCAGGCGGCGGCCGCCCTGGAGCACCAGGAGTCCGTGCTGCAGGAGCCGACGCATGAGGCCAGCGCCGGCCAGGAGGAGGCGGCCGCGGCCATCGACCCGGTCGACCAGATGATCGCCGAGGCGATCGACGCCGTGCACGTCACGGACGTCGCCGACATCGCGCCGGTCGAGGCAGAGCCGCTCATCGCCGAACCGGCCGTGGCTTCCGACACCACTCCGGCCACCGAGTCCATCACGGTGACGGTCGACGCCTCCACCGTCGACGCTCCCCGTGCACGCCGCGCAGCTGCACCGAAGCCGGCCTCGAAGCCCCGCGCATCGTCCCGTCCGTCCGCCGCACCGGCGTCGCCCCGCCCGACGACCATCACGCGCAAGCGTCGCATCACCACCAAGATCTTCGCGGGTGCCGCGATGGGCTTCGTCGCCCTCATGGCCGTGGCCACCTCGGTGCCCGCCAACGCGCTGCTCACCGCTGAAGACGTCGCGACGTCGGTGGCCGAGGCCTCGCAGGCCGAGCTCGGCGACGGCAACGGGCTGAGCAACCAGGCGTCGCAGTCGCTCGACAGCGAGGGATCGGCTGAGCTGACCTTCACCCGCGACGACTACACCACGAGCACCGTCGAGGAAGCCGCCGCCGCAATGGGCATCCGCCCCGCGAACACCTTCACGAACAACCCGAACGGGACCATCCAGTGGCCGTTCGCAGTCGGTGTCACCATCGGTGACCGCTTCGGTGCCCGCGACTGCGCCGGCTGCTCGAGCGACCACCACGGCCAGGACTTCAACCCCGGTAACGGCGCGCCCATCCAGGTCATCGCCGACGGCGTCGTCCGCCACGTCGAAGACGGCGAAGGCTCGCTCGGCGTCAACGTCATCGTCGACCACACCATCAACGGCCGCCTCGTCTCGAGCGTTTACGCGCACATGCAGCACGGCTCTGTCCGCGTCGTCGAGGGGCAGGCGATCAAGGTCGGCACCATCCTCGGCCTCACCGGTAGCACGGGCATGTCCACGGGCCCGCACCTCCACTTCGAGATCCGACTCGACGGCGTCACCTGGGTCGACCCGCTCGAGTGGCTCTACGCGAACGTCGACTGACGCCACGGAACCCAATACTTCGACTGCCTCGCCCGACTCCGGGCGGGGCAGTCGTGTTTCACCTCGAGGGAGGGTGCCCTTCGACAGGCTCAGGGACCGGGGCACTGGATGACGAAGGCCCGCCCGGCTGATGCCGGACGGGCCTTCGTGACGGTGTCTGAGGGTTACTGACCCTGCTCCTGGTACTTCGCCTCGGTGGCGGCCTTCTGCGGCTTCCACCACGACTCGTTGTCGCGGTACCAGGCGATCGTGTCGGCGAGGCCGGCCTCGAAGTCACTGAACGCCGGGGTCCAGCCGAGCTCCGTGCGCAGCTTCGACGAGTCGATCGCGTAGCGGAGGTCATGGCCGGGACGGTCGTTCACGTGGTCGTAGGCGTCCGCCGGCTGACCGAGCTGGGTGAGGATGAGCTCGACGACGTCCTTGTTGTTCTTCTCGCCATCGGCACCGATGAGGTACGTCTCGCCGATGACCCCCTTGTCGAGGATCGTGAGGACGGCGGACGAGTGGTCGTTCGCGTGGATCCAGTCGCGGACGTTCTCGCCCGTGCCGTACAGCTTCGGGCGCTCGCCGCCGAGCACGTTCGTGATCTGGCGCGGGATGAACTTCTCCACGTGCTGGTACGGACCGTAGTTGTTGGAGCAGTTCGAGATCGTCGCCTTGACGCCGAAGGACCGCACCCACGCGCGGACGAGGAGGTCGCTGCCGGCCTTCGTGGAGGAGTACGGGCTCGACGGGTTGTACGGCGTCTGCTCGGTGAAGCGCTCCGGGTCGTCGAGCTCGAGGTCGCCGTAGACCTCGTCGGTCGAGATGTGGTGGAACCGCGTGCCGTGCTTGCGAGCCGCCTCGAGCAGCGTGTACGTGCCGATGATGTTCGTGTCGAGGAACGGGCGCGGGTCATGCAGGGAGTTGTCGTTGTGCGACTCCGCCGCGTAGTGCACGACGGCGTCGTGACGGGCGAAGAGCTCGTCGACGAGCGTCGCGTCCTGGATGTCGCCGACGACGAGCTCGAAACGATCGGCCGGGAGGCCGTCGAGTGAGGCGCGGTTGCCCGCATAGGTCATCTTGTCGAGGACGGTCACCGAGTGATCGGTGTTGTTCAGGACGTAGTGGACGAAGTTCGAGCCGATGAATCCGGCGCCGCCGGTAACGAGAAGTCTGGACACGGTAGACGAGTCTACCCGGCGGTCTCTGGATACCGCGGGGGAATCCGGCCGTCGCTCAGTGGCCGGGCAGGATGCGGCGCAACAGGTTCGTGTTCGCGAGGTCGAGCAGTTCGTCGCCGCGGCCCGACATGACCGTCCGGAGCGCGTACAGGGTGAACCCCTTCATCTGCTCGGCGGTGATCGTCGGCGGGATCGACAGCTCTTGTCTCGCGGTCACGACGTCGACGAGCGCCGGACCGTCGTGATCGAAGGCCCGACGGATGGCGCCCTCCAACTCGCTCGCCCGCTCGACGCGTTCGCCGTGGATCCCCATGCCCTCCGCCACACGCGAGAAGTCGGGGTTCACTAGGTCGGTGCCGAAGTTGACGAACCCGGCGGCCTTCATCTCCAGCTCAACGAAGTTGAGCGAGGAGTTGTTGATGACGATGATCTTCACGGGCAGCTTGTTCTGGGTGAGCGAGATGAGTTCGCCGAGCAGCATGGTGAGTCCGCCGTCGCCCGCGAGCGCGATGACCTGGCGGCCGGGGTGGGACGCCTGGGCTCCGAGACCGTGGGAGACGGCGTTCGCCATGCTGCCGTGGCTGAACGAGCCGATGAGTCGGCGCCGCCCGTTCATGGTGAGGTAGCGCGACGCCCAGACGACGGGGGAGCCGACGTCGGGGATGAACACGGCGTCGTCGGTCGCCAGCTGGTCGACGACCTTCGCGAGGTACTGCGGGTGGATCGCCTGGCCGTCGTGGTCCGCGGTCGAGAGGTCGTCGAGGCCCTTCCGCGAGCTGCGGTAGTGCTTGAGCGACTCCTCCAGGTGCTTGCGGTGCGTCTTGCGCTCGAGCTTCGGCAGCAGCGCGTCGAGCGTGTCCCGGACGGTCCCGACGAGCGGCAGGTCGACCGGGTGCCGCCGGCCGATCTGCTCACCGCGGATGTCGACCTGGATGACGGTCGCGTGCTCGGGGAAGAACTGCGGATAGGGGAAGTCGGTGCCCAGCATGAGGAGGACGTCGCACGAGAGCATGGCGTGGTAGCCGCTGGCGAATCCGAGGAGGCCGGTCATGCCGACGTCGAACGGGTTGTCGTACTCGACGTGCTCCTTGCCGCGCAGGGCGTGGACGATGGGGGCACGGAGCGCGTCCGCGGTCGCGATGAGCTGCTCGTGCGCTCCGGCGACTCCGGCTCCGGCAAGGATGGTGACCCGCTTGCCGCCGTTGAGCAGGCGAGCGGCCTCGTCGAGTTCGTGCTCCGACGGCAGGATCCGGGGTCGCGTCGCCCGGATGGCGGCGACGTGCTCCGAGACCGCGTGCTGGAGCATGACGTCGCCCGGGACGACCACGACGGCCACGCCGCGGCGCTCGACCGCGGTGCGCATCGCGATCTCGAGCACCCGCGGCAGTTGCTCCGGCTGGGAGACGAGTTCCACGTAGACGCTGCACTCACGGAACAGCTCCTGCGGGTGGGTCTCCTGGAAGTAGGTGGTCCCGATCTCGGAGCTCGGGATGTGTGCGGCGATCGCGAGCACCGGTACCCGTGAGCGGTTCGCGTCGAAGAGGCCGTTGATGAGGTGCAGGTTGCCGGGGCCGCAGCTCGCCGCGACGACCGCCAGCTCGCCGGTCAGCTCCGCTTCCGCCGCCGCGGCGAAGGCGGCCGCCTCCTCGTGGCGCACGTGCACCCAGTCGATGCCGCCGGAGGAGCGGAGAGCATCGGTGAAGCCGTTCAGGGAGTCGCCGGGGAGGCCGTAGACGCGTTGTACACCGCTGGCCTGGAGGGTGGCGACGACGGTTTCAGCGACAGTGGACATGGGTGCTCCTCGCAGCAGACGACTCGGCCCGGGTTCCCCGGCCCTCTCCATGGTCCTCGTCGCGGTTCGGGGCCCGCAAGGGAGCATCGGGGTCTTGCAGACGCCTACCAGGTGCGCTAGCCGTTCTCAACACTCCGACACGAATCCGCCTGAACGACGAACGCCTTGTAACGTGGTTGCTGGAACAGCCTGCCGAGAACACGGTGGCGCGGCCAACATCGACTGCACCGTGAAGGGGGCGGCCGTGAGCGACTCCCTGCACCGACCGCCGGCACACGCCGGATCGATCACCGATCCAGCTGCGATGTTCACCGAGCACACCGAGACGGTCGTCACTGGCGTCAGCCTGTCGAACGGGCGTTACAGCATCGGTGAGCAGCTCGGCTCCGGCGGGTCCGCCAACGTCTACCGCGCACGCGACGAGCTGCTCTCGCGCCCCGTCGCCGTGAAGCTCTTCCGCGACGAGGCCGCGACCGCGAACGACCGGCTGCGTCAGGAGCGGGAGATCCGTCTGCTCGGGGAACTCCGCCACCCGGGCCTCGTCGAGCTCTACGACTCCGGTTCCGTCGTCCACCGCGGCGTCGAGCACCGGTTCCTCGTCATGGAGTACATCCCGGGCGCCACGCTCACCGACAAGCTGCAGGCCGGCCCGATGCTCCCGCGTGACGCAGCCGCCCTCGGTGCGCAGGTCGCCGACGCGCTGTCCTTCATCCACACGCGGTCGATCGTGCACCGCGACATCAAGCCCGACAACATGCTCTTCAGCGACATCGCCGCGTTCGGCCATGCGAACCTCGTGAAGCTGTCCGACTTCGGGATCGCGCACTTCGTGGGCGGGTCGCGCCTCACGAACACCGAGGCCATCTCCGGCACGGCGTCCTACCTCTCGCCCGAGCAGGCGCTCGGCGACACCGTCGGCACCGAGACGGACATCTACTCGCTCGGCCTCGTCCTGCTCGAGGCCGTGACCGGTCGCCGGGAGTTCGACGGCGGTCTCGTCGAGGCCGCCATCGCACGCCTGCACCGTGACCCGGTGATCCCGCCCGAGCTCCCCGCCGCCTGGCACCCGCTGCTGCGGTCGATGACCGCCCGCAAGCCGGAGGACCGACCCGCCGCCCACGAGGTCGCAGCCAGCCTGCGCGAGATCTGGTCCGAGTCGCGCGTCCGCCGGGTCCGCCGGGTGCGTGCGCGCCTCGGTCTCGTCGTCGACCAGGGCGTCGACCCGCGGATCGCGTTGCTCCTCGCCGCCGCGACGGCCGCCGCGGGGCTCGCCATCGGCGTCGCGATCGGCATCTTCGCGTTCTGATCGGCCCATTACCACGTTTCGTCCGGAACCGGGGAAGTCATCCGGCCGGTGTACCGTCTCAACAACGATCGATCCCTTCGAGTGAAAGGGCGCCATGACGCTCTCGACCCCCTATCCGCTCGGCGTCACCCTTCGGGGCGATGGTGCGAACGTCGCCATCTACTCGGAGACCGCCGACGCCGTCACCGTGTGCATCTTCCCCGAGGGTGGGGAGGAGCAGCAGACGCGCCTCGAACAGCGCACAGGCCACGTGTTCCACGGACTGGTGGAGGGCCTCGTCCCCGGGACGCGGTACGGCATCCGCGTCGACGGCCCCTGGGACCCGGCGAACGGTCTCCGTCACAACCCGGCCAAGGTGCTGCTCGATCCGCACGCGACGGCGGTCACGGGGCGCTACGACCTCGGCCAGGCGCAGTTCAGCCACCGCCTCGACGCTCCGGAGACGATGGACGACACCGACTCCGCGGGCCACGTCGCGCTCGGTGTGGTCACCGACCCGTCCTCGTTCGACTGGGACGCCGACGGACAGGACGTCGCCCCGCGCATCCCGCTCGCCGAGACGATCGTCTACGAGGTCCACGTGAAGGGCTTCACCAAGCAGCTCGCCGAGGTGCCCGAGGAGATCCGCGGCACCTACGCCGGCCTCGCCCACCCGGCGGCCATCCGCTACCTCACCGACCTCGGCGTGACCGCGGTCGAACTCCTCCCGGTGCACCAGTTCGTGCAGGACAGCCACCTCGAGGAGAAGGGCCTCCGCAACTACTGGGGCTACAACTCCATCGGCTTCTTCGCCCCGCACGGCGAGTACGCGGCCGCCGGCGACAGCGGTGGGCAGGTCGACGAGTTCAAGGCCATGGTCAAGGCGATGCACGCCGCCGGCCTCGAGGTCATCCTCGACGTCGTCTACAACCACACGGCCGAGGGCAACCACAAGGGCCCGACCCTGTCGTTCAAGGGCATCGACAACGCGGCCTACTACCGTCTCGTCGACGAGGACCGCGAGCACTACTTCGACACCACGGGCACGGGCAACAGCGTCAACGTCGGCCACCCGGCGGCGCTCGGCCTCATCATGGACTCCCTGCGCTACTGGGTGACCGAGATGCACGTCGACGGCTTCCGCTTCGACCTGGCGACGACGCTGACCCGCCAGGACGGTTCCGCCGAGATCCACAGTGCGTTCCTCTCGCTCATCGAGCAGGACCCGGTGCTCGCCCCGATCAAGATGATCGCCGAGCCGTGGGACACCGCCGGCTACCAGGTCGGTGGCTTCCCCGCGAGCTGGTCCGAGTGGAACGGGAAGTTCCGCGACGACGTGCGCGACTTCTGGAACGGCGCCGACAGCGTGCTCGGCACCGTGTCGCAGCGCGTCCTCGGCAGCCCCGACGTCTACGAGGCGTCCCGACGCTCGCCGCTGTCCAGCGTCAACTTCGTCACCGCGCACGACGGCTTCACCCTCGCCGACCTCACGGCGTACTCGACGAAGCACAACGCGGCGAACGGCGAGGACAACAACGACGGCGAGAGCGACAACCGCTCCAGCAACAACGGTGCGGAGGGTCCGACGGACGACCCCGCCGTGAACGCGCGCCGCGACCGTCAGCGTCGCAACTTCCTCGCGACGGTCCTGCTGTCGGCCGGTGTCCCGATGATCCTCGGCGGCGACGAGATCGCCCGCACCCAGGGCGGCAACAACAACGCGTACTGCCAGGACAACGAGGTGTCGTGGTTCGACTGGGAGCACGCCGACCACGACCTCCTCGGCTTCACGAAGCGCCTGATCGCCCTGCGCCTCGCCGAGCCGGCCCTGCGACCCGACTGGTTCCGCCAGGGTCCGGGCTCCAAAGCAGACGACCGGGTCTTCATCACCCGGTCCGACGACGAGCCCTTCGCCGACGAGGACTGGGACAACCCGGACGCCCGCTCGATCACCTTCGTGTTCCGTCACGCCGGATCGGCGTCGTTCGCCCTGCTGCTCAACGCGGCCGAGAACGGCGTGGAGTTCAGCCTGCCGAAGGCTCCCGGCCTGCCATGGGCGCTCGTCGAATCGAGTGACCCGGACCAGATGCTCGCCGAGGGGTCGACGACGGTGATCGTGCAGGGGACCTCCTTCACCCTCCTGCGATCGGGGGTCGCATCATGACCACCGTGTCCGGCGGCGGGCCACAGCGTTCCACCGTGCCCGTCTCGACCTACCGTCTCCAGCTGACCGCGGACTTCCGACTCCAGGACGCCGCGGCGCTCGTCGACTACCTCCAGGCCCTCGGTGCCGACTGGGTCTACCTGTCGCCGATCCTCCGCGCGGAACCCGGATCCACCCACGGCTACGACGTCGTCGACCACACCGAGGTCGACCCGGAGCGCGGCGGTGCCGACGGGCTCACGGCGCTCGCCGAAGCAGCCCACGCGGCCGGCCTCGGCGTCCTCATCGACACCGTCCCGAACCACATGGGCGTCGCGACACCGGTGGAGAACGCCTGGTGGTGGGACCTGCTCCAGCACGGTCGGGAAGCAGAGCACGCGGCCGCGTTCGACGTCGACTGGGAGGCCGGCGACGGTCGGATCCGGGTGCCGATCCTCGGCGACGACGAGGATGGACGCAGCGCGCTCGACGACCTCAGCATCGAGGACGGCGAACTCCGCTACTTCGACCACCGACTGCCCATCGCTCCCGGGACGGCCGACGACGACGCGAGCCCGCGCGAGGTGCACGACCGGCAGCACTACG
>Ga0308163_10003451_pt1 | contig 13254 bp, 9 predicted proteins | sample PhyTR1_FD_201037 | JGI IMG/M metagenome (GOLD analysis project Ga0308163, IMG submission 201037) | Phyllosphere microbial communities from UC Gill Tract Community Farm, Albany, California, United States - DLSLT.R1 | ecosystem: Host-associated > Plants > Phyllosphere > Unclassified | place: USA... | reverse complement strand
GCACGGCGGCCGCGAAGGCGTCGAGCGTGCCCTCGCCGCCGTCGGCCATGGGGAGCGAGTGCAGGAGATCGTCGGGCCGAATGGTCCGCCATCCGTCGGCGATCGCCTCGGCGACCTCCGCGGCGGGCGCCGTGCCCTTGAACGAGTCCGGTGCGATCACGATGTGCCGGGTCATGTCTTCAGCCTCCCACGGTGGACGGGGTCGGGTGGGTCGAGGCCGTGCTCGTCGTCAGCACCTCGACACCGTCCGGCGTGACCACGACGGTGTCCTCGACCTTCACGCCGGGGGCGGTCGGGTTCCAGGCGAAAGCTTGCCAGAGCTGGACGACGTCGGTCGCCTCAGGCGTGGCGCGCGGATCGCGTCCCGCATAGCCGGCCGCACCGCCCTGATGGTGCCTCGTCCACTCGTCGGCGTCGAAGCCCTGCTCGGCGTACGCCGCACTCCCCGTGCGGAGGATGTCGGCGAGCGAAGCACCTGGCACGGTGGCGTCGAGATAGGCGCGTTCGACGGCGCGGATGCGCTGCATGTCCGTGGCGAACGGCTCCGCCGGGGTGCCGCCCTGGTCGAACCACCGCGTGAGGTTCACGATGAGCCCGTCGCGGCGGCCGCAGGCGACGAGCATCGCCCGGGAACCGAGTCGCCCCTCGGTCGGCAGCGGGTGCCGGTGGGCGAGTCTGCCCTCCCCGGCGACGAGGAGGACGAGCGGGTCGATACCGGCTGCGACGAGGCGCCCGGCGAGGTCCGCAGCGACCGCGCGTTCCGTCCGGGCGGGGTCGAGCTCGTCGACGAGCGTCTCGAGCGCCGACGTCGTCTCCCGCCCGAGCGAACGGAAGCGCGCGAGTTCGGCCGGGAGGAGCGACGCACGTGCGGCGCGCAGCTCGGCGGCGACGTCCGCCTCCTGCAGCACCCCGTCCCCACTCGGCAGCACCGCGTCGATCGGCGTGTGCCACGGCACCGTCCGAACGCGGATGTCGGGCAGCTCCTCGGCCTGCAGCCGGTCCACCTCGTTGGAGGTCGCGACGAGCCACGCGTCGCCCGGCGAGACCACGACCGCGACGATCGGGTCGGCCGCGAGGCTCACGTGGACGCGCGAGCCGTCGAGGTACCAGCTGACCGCTGCGGCGGACCGCAGCACGATCGTGCCTGCTCCGCGGGCCTCCAGGACCGACGCGAGTCGGGCGTGTTTGCGACGGCGGTCGTCCTCGTCCGGACCGGGCCGCTCGTGGTTCATCGCCGGGCCCAATCGGTCCCGAGCTCGGCGAAGGTGCTGCCGGTGGCGGCCGCTTCCGCGACGAGCTCCTCGATCCTCGGAATGACGGGGCGGCGCTCGTCGCCCGCCCCGAGCCACTCGACGAGATCAGCGGGGATGCGGTGTGGCGCTGGGGCCGACCGGACCGCGTCGAGGACGGCGGTGAAGGCGGACGCGTCGGCCAGGGAGCTGACGAGTGCGGCATCCTCACCAGCCCGGACCGCCTCGCGCGCGCGGAGGAGGTCGGGGAGCAGGTCGGTCCGGCCCGTCGTCCAGCGTCGCAGGGTGACGCCGTCGACGACCAGCTCGACCTCGTCGCGTGTGTAGTGGAACCGGATCGAGCCGAGCTCTCCGTGGACCGTGACCATCGGGTCGGTCGTCTCCTGCGCGCACAGGGTGAGCGCCGCGGTCATGATCGGACCGCGCTGTGGGGTGATGCGGACGACCGAGGTGTCATCGGCCTCGATGTCGTTCGCCCGGTACTGGTCGAGGTCGATGGTGGCGATCGCCGCGCGGTCGGTCGTGCCGCCGAGTCGGAGCATGGTCTGGACCGCGTGCGCGAAGGGGTTGGTGACGACGCCGTCCACGACGGGTGTGCCGTCGAGCGTGCGCCTGCCCGACCACGCGGCACGCGTCCAGTAGCCGACGGTGCGGACCCAGGTGCCTCTCGCCTCGAGTGCTGTCACGGCCCCGATCTCCCCGCCGGCGACGATGTCCGCGATCTCGCCGATCGCGTGCGATCCGAGACTCTGGAACCCGACCTGCACGAGTCCGCCGGTCCGGGCGGCGGTGGCCTGCAGCCGGTCGAGTTCGTCGTTCGAGGTCACCGGGGGCTTCTCGAGCAGGACGTCGGCGCCGTGCTCGAGGGCGGCGACGGCGAGGTCCAGGTGCGTGTGGATCGGGGTCGAGAGGATGACCACGTCCACCCGCCCGGCGGCGAAGCACTCCTCCAGTGAGTCGCGGAGCGGCGCATCCCCGGCAGCGCGGTCCTCCTCGGTGAAGGTCCGATCGACGAGTCCGACGAGGCGGATCGCGCCGGTCGCGGCGAGCGCCCTGGCTGCCGCCACGTGACTGGCGCCATGGCCGTGGATCCCGACGACCACGACGGTCGGGGCGGTGGTGGCGGTGGCGTGGTCGGTGCTGGTCATGCGTCACTCCCTGTGCTGCGCGGTTCAATGCTGCGCGGTTCGGTGCTGCGTTCCTCCGCGATGAGGAGCGCGCGGTGGATGGCGTCCGCCTGCTGCGCGTCCAGAGCGCCGTCGACGACGACCGCCTCCAGACCGGTGACGAGCGGGGTGTCGGCGGTGATGGTGGTGCGGCTGGTGGCGGCGAGCGAGACCCCGATACCCGGGTACTCGGCCGCGCGGACGAACCAGCGGAAAGCGTTCGCTGCGGGCTGTCGGAACAGGACCGTGGTGGGGCGTCGAGGCGGCGTCGGGGCGGGCTCGGTGGTGTCGCCCGTCTGCGTGTCAGCGCTCCCGTCGGCGTCGAGGACGAAGGCGACCCAGGCCGCACGCGAGCCGTGCGCGGTCGACTCCCCCGGTCCGTCAGCACTGAGGACGGACCGGTGGGCGTCCGCGGGCAACCGCCAGAACCATCCGCCGTAGCCGGCACCTTCGCGGCCGTTGGTGGCCGGCGATCCGATCGTCACCGTCGATCCCGTCGTCTGGAGGACGCTGGAGACGGCGACGCGGAGCGCCGACGTCCCGCTCCCGACGCCGGGCACGGCGAACTCCTCGACGACCGTGCTGCGCGACTCCCGCAGCTGCGTCGTCCCATCGCGCCCGACCCAGTCGAGGGACTGACGCAGCACACCGGCGTCCACCACGGTCTCGGTGACGCGCTGGACACCGTGGTTGTCGAGCATCGTCGACCCCTGTCCGGCGACGTAGGTGCGACCGCCCCAGTAGGAGACACCGTCGACGTCGGCGACGGCCATCGAGAGACCGACATGGTGGGGGTGGTCCTCGGGAGCTGATTCCGTGACGACGGTCCCGCCGAGCGACGTGACGGGGTGTGCGAACGATCGCGGGGCGTCGGTCGGTTCGAGGCCGCTGCCGTCGTGGAGGACGAGGACCTCGCGGTCGCCGAGCCGGGCGGTCAGCTCCGGTGAAATGGGGTGGTCGGTTCCACGCCAGACGGGCGGACTCGCGGCCGGGCGGGCGGCGGCGCTCTCCCGGGCGACGAACCGGGGCCGGAAGACGAGCGGGTGTCCACCCTCCGCACCGCCGATCGTGTCGCGCAGTCTGGTCCACGCCTCGGCGCCGAGCTCGCGTCGCGGGACGGACACCGTGCTGAGCGCCGGCACCGCGAACGCCGCGAACGGGATGTCGTCGAAGCCGACCACACTGAGCGCCGAGGGGACGGACACACCGGCACCGCGGAGCGCCGAGACGAGCCCGAGGGCGACGAGGTCGTTGAAGGCGACCACGGCGGTCGCGTCGTGCTGCACCACCGTGTCGACGACCGTCGCGCCGTCCACCAGCGCTGATCCGGCCGTCACGATGTCGACGGAGAGATCGTCGTGGTCCGAGCACGCGCGGGCGATGCCGACCCGTCGGAGGCGATCGCCCTGACTCGCGGTGGGACCCGCGAGGTACAGGATGCGCCGGTGCCCGAGCGCGTGCAGCTCGGCGAGCACCTGCTCCATGCCGCTGGCGTAGTCGATGGACACCGACGGCACGGGCGAGTCGGCGAGCTCGCGGTTGACGAGCACGACCGGGTGGAGTTCGGCGAGCAGCGCTCGAAGCTCCGGCTCGGCCAGACGGGGTGAGCAGAGGACGATCGCGTCGCAGCGACGGCGGGCTTCGCGGGCCGCCGCCGCCTCGTCGGTCGGGTCCTCCTCGGTGTCGGTCACGAGGACGCGGTAGCCGTCGGCCGCCGCGGCCCGGGTGACCCCGCGCAGGATCTCCTGGAACATCGGGTTCTCGAGGTCGGGCACGACGACCCCGATGGTGTTCGTGCGGCCGAGCGACAGGCTTCGGGCGAGCATGCTCGGGCGGTAGCCGAGTGCGTCCACCGCGGCGAGGACGCGGTCGGCGATCGCCGCGTCGACGGTCGCCTTCCCGTTGAGCACCCGCGACACGGTGGCCTTCGAGACGCCCGCCTCCACGGCGACGTCCGAGATCGTCGGCGTCGGGCCAGCACTGGGGAACCGGTTGCTCATACGTCCTCGTTCAACTTGTGACGGGTGGTGCCGTTCTCAATCATCCTATAGGCTCGCTCCGAGAAACCGGTTTCCCGGTTTGCGTGGTCGACCCGGTCGACCCCGACGTGGTCAGAGAGGACACCGATGCGCATCATCGTCACCGGCGGTGCAGGACGACTCGGGCGGAGCGTCGCGAGCGCCCTCGCCCAAGCAGGCCACGAGGTCGTCTCCGTCGATCGGACCGACCCCGGACTCCCCGGTGTCGAGGGCCAGACCGCAGACCTCCTCGACCACGATGCGACCCACGAGCTCTTCGCCACTCTGCGGCCCGACGCCGTGGTGCACCTGGCGGCGATCGCGGTGCCGTTCAGCGCGCCGGAGCACGTCATCCTGGCGACCAACCAGACGCTCGCCTTCACCGCCCTCACCGCCGGGATCGCCGCCGGGGCGACCAGGCTGCTGGCCGCGAGCAGCCCGACCGTCATCGGCTACGGCGCCCCGCACGGGTGGACGCCCGAGGCGCTCCCCATCACCGAGGAGCACCGGGTCGCCCCGTGGAACGCCTACGCGCTGTCAAAGGTCGCGATCGAGTCGACGGTCGCGATGCTCGCCCGAGCCCACGGCGACGCCGTCGTGACCGGTGCGTTCCGGCCGTGCTTCGTCGTCTCCCCGGAGGAGTGGGAGGGCGCGCCGACGCAGCAGGGGCACACCATCGTCGACCGGCTCGCCGATCCCGCGCTCGCGGCCGTCTCCCTCTACAACTACGTGGATGCGCGTGACGCCGGCCGGTTCGTCGCCGCCTGGATCGATCGTGCCGAAGCCCGACACTCCGGCGAGGTGTACTTCGTCGGCGCCGACGACGCCCTGGCCCTCGCACCCTTGTCCACCCTGCTGCCCGCGCAGGTCCCGAGCACCGCCGGATTCGCCGACGGACTCGTCGACCGAGCCGCCGCCTTCAGCAGCGCGAAGGCCACCGCCCATCTCGGGTGGCGCCCGGAGCACGACTGGCGATCCGCACTCAGCCCCGCCGAGGCGGCCCGGCTCGCCGATCTGCTCGCCGCCGACACCGGCCGGCCGGCCACCACTCCTGTTCCAGCCCCAGCCCCAGCCCCACGATGACGAGGACCTCCACCATGCCAGCACCGCTCGCCTTCGACGGCGTCCTGTACTTCCCGATCACCCCCTTCGACGCCGCGGGCGAGGTCGACCTGGGGCTCCTCGGCACCCACCTCGAGTCGCGACTCGAACACCGGCCCGGTGGGGTGTTCCCCGCCTGCGGCACCGGCGAGCTGCACGCGATGTCGCCGTCGGAGGCAGCCCGCGTCGTCCGACGGACCGTCGAGGTCGTCGACGGTGCCGTCCCGGTCATCGGTGGCGCCGGTGGAGGCGTGGCGACCGCCAAGGAGCTCGCGGTGGCCGCCGAAGAGGCGGGAGCCGACGCGATCCTGCTCATGCCGCCGTACCTCGTCTCCGGGCCGGCGGCCGGTCTGCAGGCGTACGTCGAGGACGTCCTCTCGGCGACGAGCCTCCCGGCGATCGTCTACCACCGGAACAACGCCCGGTACACGACGGCGACGATGCGCCACCTCGCCCGCAACCCGCAGGTCGTCGGTTTCAAGGACGGCGTCGGCGACGTCGCGGCCGCCCAGGACATCGTGCTGGCGGTGCACGAGGAGGGACGCGATGACTTCGCCTTCTTCAACGGCCTCCTCACCGCCGAGCTCACGCAGGCCGCCTACCGCGGCATCGGCATCCCGCTCTACTCCTCGGCCGTCTTCGCCATGCAGCCCGAGCTCGCGACGCTGTTCTACCGCGCCTACACCGAGCACGACGAACCGCTGCGCGAGCGCCTGCTCCGCGAGTTCTACCGGCCGCTGGTCGCCCTCCGCGACGAGACCCCCGGCTTCGCCGTGTCGCTCATCAAGGCCGGCGTCCGGCTCGGCGGCCTGCCGGTCGGTTCCGTGCGGTCGCCCTTCGTCGACCCGACCCCCGAGCAGACCGACCGCCTGGAGGCGCTGCTCGCGACCGGTGCCGACCTCGTCGCCGAGCACGCGACGCTGGCCGCAGGGCGCTGACGATGCCCGGGATCGCCTCCATCACCACTTCGCTCGGCCGGTTCACCATGCCGCGCCCCTGGGTGCCCGAGGCACCGTGGCTGCATCTCATCCGTGTGGACGTCGTCGACGACGAGGGGGCGACCGGGTCGGGCTTCACGTGGACGCCGACCATCGGGGCCACGGCAGTCCGGGCGTTGCTCGACGACGACATCACCGCCGCCGCCATCGGATCGACGACCGACCCCGAAACGCTCTGGCCGCGGCTGTGGGCGCATCTGCACGAGGCCGGTGGCGGCGGGATCACGACGATCGCGCTCGCCGGGCTCGACACCGCACTCTGGGACCTCCGTGGACGACGGGCCGGTCTCGGGCTCGCCGACCTCCTCGGCCGTCGACGCGACACGGTCCGGGCGTACGGCAGCGGGGTGAACCTCCACCTCGACGCCGCCTCGCTCGCCGCGCAGGTCGAGCGGTGGATCGCGGCGGGCTACGACGCCGTCAAGATCAAGGTCGGCAAGCCCGACCTCGCCGAGGACGTCGACCGCGTGACGATGGTGCGCGAGCTGCTCGGACCGGACCGCCGGCTCATGATCGACGCGAACCAGCGCTGGGACGTCGACCAAGCGGTCTCCTCCCTGGAACGGCTCGGTGTCGTCGCCCCGGCCTGGATCGAGGAGCCGCTGCGCTCCGACGACACCGCGGGATACGAACGGCTGCGTCAGGCGACCGACATCCCGATCGCTCTGGGCGAGAACGTGCACACGATCCACCGGTTCCGCGACCTCGTCGACCGTGGCGTCGCCGACGTCCTGCAACCGAACGTGGTCCGCGTCGGTGGCATCACCCCCTTCCTCGCGATCGCCGCGCTCGTCGACGACGCCGGGCTGACGCTCGCGCCGCACCTGCTCCCCGACCTCTCCGGACAGCTCGCCCTCGCCCTCCCGCAGCGCACCGAGGTCGAGGACGTCGAGGACGCGGGCTTCGTCGCGATCGGCGCCATCGACCCGCCCGGGCCGGTCACCATCGCCGAGGGCCGGGTGCAGGTCGAGCAGCGACCCGGCCTCGGCTTCGTGATCCGCGACCGGATCGCCGAGACCGCTCCCGTCGCGCGCTGACCTCGTCCGCCCGGCCGTCCGCCGGCCGGCCACACGCCCCGATCATCACCAGCCGTACCCGCATCCCCGAGGAGCATCACCATGCACGACACCGACCACAGCACCGGCACGATCGACCGCACCGAGGCCGACCCGCGGGGCGCCACCGCCAGGACCGCTGGCCCCGACGGCGGCAGCGGCAGCGGACGCACCGGAAGCTCGGCCGCCGACACCGCGGGAACCGGCGGCAGTGCCTCCGACACCGGCCCTGCCGCCGTTTCGACCGTCGACGAGGTCGCCGCGGCAGCAGCCGCGGCCTCCTCCGAGCTCGCATCCACGGTGCCCTCGACCCGGGCCGCCTGGCTCGAGGCCGTCGCCGACGCCCTCGACGCCCGGGTCGACGAGCTCGTCGCACTCGCCGACGAGGAGTCCCACCTCGGAACCACGCGCCTCACTGGCGAGGTCGCGCGGACGACAGGCCAGCTGCGACTGTTCGCCGCCGTCCTCCGCGACGGGGCCTTCCTCGAGGTCGTCATCGACCACGCCGACGCCTCCGCCACCCCGCCCAAGCCGGAGCTGCGACGGATGCTCCGGCCGACGGGACCGGTGGCGGTCTTCAGCGCGTCGAACTTCCCGTTCGCGTTCTCGGTCGCCGGCGGCGACACGGCGTCGGCGCTGGCGGCCGGATGTCCGGTCATCGTCAAGGCGCACTCCGCCCACCCGCGACTCTCCCGGCTGACCGCGGCGATCGTGGTCGATGCGTTGCGCTCGGCCGGCGCCCCGGACGGCACGTTCGCGCTCGTCGAGGGTCGCGAGCAGGGCACCGCCCTCGTGCAGCATCCTGCGATCACCGCGGTCGGGTTCACGGGCTCACTCGCCGGCGGGCGCGCACTGTTCGACCTGGCGTCGCAGCGGCCGGCCCCGATCCCGTTCTACGGCGAGCTCGGCAGCACGAACCCGGTCGTCATCACCGCGGCCGCACTGCAGGGCGAGGCGGCGGCGGACCTCGCGCGTGGGCTGGCGGCGTCGTTCACGCTCGGTGTGGGGCAGTTCTGCACGAACCCCGGTCTCGTCCTCGTGCCGAGCGGCAGCGGGTTCGCCGAGCTCGTCGCTCAGGCGGCGTCCGACGCCGTCGCCGGGCGCATGCTCACGCCGGGCATCGCCGAGGCGTATGCCGCGGGCACCGCTCGCGCCGCCGGCCATCCCGGGGTGCGGACGCTCCTCGGCGGCGAGACGGCGGCTGCGGATTCCGGCGTTCCGACCGTCCTCGCGACCACCGCCGCGACGGTGCTCGACGCGCCAGAAGTCCTGCTCGAGGAGATCTTCGGGCCGGCGACGCTCGTCATCGAGGTCGCCGACGACACCGAGCTGCACGCGGTCCTGGCCGAGGTCGGTGGCGCGCTCACGACGACCGTGCACGCCGCACCCGGTGAGGACATCGCGGGTCTCGTGTCACGGCTCGAACCGATCGCCGGCCGGGTGCTCTTCGGCGGGTGGCCGACGGGTGTCGCGGTGGGCTGGGCGCAGCACCATGGCGGACCATGGCCGGCGACGACCTCGCTCCACACCTCGGTGGGTGTGTCGGCGGTGCGCCGCTTCCAGCGTCCGATCGTCTACCAGGACGCACCCGAGCGCGTGCTCCCCGAGGCCCTGCACGAGGCGAACCCGCTCCGTCTCCCCCGCCGCGTCGACGGCGTCCTCGAGCTCCCCGCCGCAGCCCGCGCCTGACCTCCGCCCTGTGCGTCCCCAACTCAGGACTCCCCCGGCGTGCCACCGTAACCGCGACGCGACACACCCGAGGTCTCCTGAGTTGGGGACGCTCCACCGCCCACGTTCACAACTCAGGACGCACCCGGCGCGCCGTGCGCCACAGCACCCGCCCCGGGTCTGACACGCCGCACCCGTCCTGAGTTGCGAACACCGTGACCACCGTCCCCAACTCAGGACTTCCCCGGCGTGCCGCGCCAGCCCAGCCTCGACACACCGGACGACTCCTGAGTTGGGGACGAATACCAGGGCGAGTCAGGCGAGGGTGGCGGCGAGCCAGGCACGCAGCCCGGCCTGCATCGGTGCCGACCAACTGTGCGGTTCGTCGTGGAACGTGCCCGTGTAGGCCGAGCGCTCGCCACCGGACCGGTACCGCTCCGTGAGGATCGCGTGCGCTTCACGCATGCCCGCCGGCTCGAAGAGCTCGTCGCGCTCGGCGTACTGGACGAGCAGCGGCAGCCAGGGGCGCAGGGATGCGAGCTCCGGCCAGTCACCGACCCGCGACAGCCCCGGTGAGAGGAACGACCACGAGTGCTGATCGGCGTGCCCGTCGAGCACACTGTCGAACGTCGACATCATCGCGACCACGCCCACAGCACGGATCCGATCGTCCATGGCTGCGAGCAGAACGGCCCGGGCACCACCACCGGAGAGGCCGAAGCACGCGACGGCTCCGGAACGGACCCCGGGCGCGGCCGCCAGCTGGTCGAGCGCGATGAGGTCGTCGCGGAGGACGAGACCGGCGAGCGAGGCGCCCAGGACGCCCAGCTCCTTCGCGAGCTGCGGCTCGTTGGCCGCCGCGAGGAGCTCGGACCGCTGCCCGGGCGACACCGCTGCGGCCTCCTCCCCGCGCTGCACCGACGCGGCCCGACGACCGGCGCGCTGCAGGTCGACGGTCCGATGGAAGCGTTCGGCGACGGCCTCGTCCGGGATCCGACGGGAGCCCCACCCGAACGCATCGTGGACGAGCACGGCGAACCCGTCGCGCGCGAGGTCGGACGCGACGGCGCGGCCTCCGTAGTAACGGTCGCGGAACGCCTGCAGCTCCTCGCGCGTGACGGTCGACGTGGCGGGGACACCATCGGGTCCGTCAGCGAGTTTCTCCCGCCCGACGCGCGTGAACCCACCGTGGTCGTGCAGCGCCACCGCACCCGGGAGCACGCCCGTCTCGCCGGCCGGCCGTAGGAGCCACGCCGACGTCGACGCGCCGAACCCGGTCGACCAGCGGAGTTCGACCCCGTCGACGCCGTCGCGGGTCCAGCTGCCGAGCTCCTCGGGCGGTTCGGGCTGCGCCGGTCGTGGGAGGACACCGAGGACCTCGGCGAGGCGCGTGCGCGTGGCGTCGAGCGATCCGTCTGCGGTACTGACGCCCCGGATCGACTCGCGGAACCGGGCGGCGAGCGCCCGCAGATCGGGGTCGCGCGCAGGTGGAGGTGCGACCGGTCGGGACCGCACCTCGACGGGCTCGGTGACCGGGACATGGTCCACGACCGGGACGTGGCCGGCGACCGGGACGGCGACCGGTACGGGACCGTCCCGCAAGGCAGCATCCGGGACCGGGACCGACCCTGTCCGGGACCGGACCTCGACAGGCTCGGCGACCGGGACGGGCTCGGCGACGGGAACAGTCTCGGCGACCGGAACAGACTCAGCGGCCGGGACGGACTCGGTGATCGGGGCGGGCTCGGTCACCAGCTCAGTGGCCGGGGTCGACCCGACGTCCGAGTCAGCGCCGGCGCCGGCATCCTGGCCGGAGCTCACGGCGCGATCGTCGCGACCGGACGCCCGGTCAGCAGCGACTCGTTCCCCGCGATGCCGACCGAGATCGCCCGGACGCCGTCGTCGTAGCCGGCGGGCCGTCCCAGTTCGTCCTCGATGACGCGGTCGAACAGGTGCCGCAGCAGGAACGCGTCGCCGCCGCCATGTCCGCCGACGCCCTCGGGGATCTCGATCTCCCGGGCCTCCTCCCAGTGGCGTTGCAGCACGAGGCGTTCCCCGCGCGAGCGCACCGGCGCGACGGACGCAGCGCCGTCCGCGGTCTCGCCGTCGCCGCTCAGGCTCGGGTCGAGGACGACGCGCCCGTCGGACCCGACGAGCACGGCGGCGCGCTCCACGACCTCGAGCTCGACCCGGCCCTCCGTCCCGTTGATGGCGACGCGATACCCCTCCCACGGCGCGTGGGCGTTTAGGGAGTAGCTGAGCGAGGCGCCACCGTCGTACTCGACGAGGACGGACAGGTTGTCCTCGATGTCGATCCCGGGCGAGAAGACGTCGCGGTCGCGCAGGTACCCGTCGTGCTGCTCGGCCCGCAGGTAGAGCGACTCGAGCCGCGGGTCGTCACGGAGGTCGAGGGCGAACGGGTCGTTCGAGCGCCCGCGAGCCGCCGCCTCGGCGTCGTCCGGCACCGATCCACGCCCGGGACGCCCCGCGAGCCCGCGCTCGGCCGCGTTGGCGTCACCGTAGAAGCGGAGTCCTCCGGTGGCGTAGACGGAGGCCGGCCGAGCCCCGATCCACCAGTTGACGAGGTCGAAGTGATGCGACGCCTTGTGGATGAGGAGCCCGCCGGAGTGCTCCTTCTCGCGGTGCCAGCGACGGAAGTAGTCGGCGCCGTGCACGGTGTCGAGCACCCACTCGAAGTGCACGCTCGTCACCCGTCCGATCCCACCGTCCTGCACGATGCGGCGCAGCTCCGAGTTCCGCGGGCTGTAGCGGTAGTTGAAGGTCGTCACGACGTTCCGGCCGCTCTCGGCGACGGCCGCTGCAATGCGCTCGACGCCCTCACGGTCGATGGTGAGCGGCTTCTCGACGACGACGTCGGCACCGGCGAGGAGCGCGCGCGAGACGATCTCGGCGTGCGTGAAGTCGGGGGTCGTCACGATCACCCGGTCCACGCGCTGCTCGGCGATGAGCCGCTCGACGTCGTCCGGGCCGTATCGGGCCGGCAGCGCGACACCCTGCTCGGCGAGGACCGCCTCATAGTGGTCGAGCCGGCCGGGGTTGCTGTCGCTCCAGGCGACGAGCTCGGCGACGTCGGCGTGCGGGCCGACGATGGCGTCGAGGTACATCTGCGAGCGGTGTCCGGTGCCGATGAGGGCGTAGCGTTCGCGGGTCGTGGTCATGCGTGTGGGTCCTTCCGGGTCGGTGCGGCGGGCGCTGTGGTCGGCGCGCTGTCGTGGTGATCGGCACGGCCCGAACGCGACCGTTCGAGCGCGTCTCGACCTGATGCGGCGAGCGCCGCGGCCCGGCCGTCCCCGGCTGCACCGTCGGCGACGACGACGGCGTAGCGGAACTCGAGGGTCTCGTCGGCGCCGAACGGCAGCTCCTCGCTGAAGAAGGGGGCCGGGCACAGACCGGCGAACTCCTCGGTGCGCGCGAACCACTGCGGTGGGTGCGCCGGGTTCCGCACGTCGTCGACGATGACGATGCTCGACGCCGCGGCCATACCGTCGTGGAGGCCGGTGAACCCCATCCACGCGTGGCGGGTGCCGCGGAGCTCCTCACCGCCGCTCCCGTCGGGGGTGTGCAGGGTGCCGCCGGTGAAGGATCGCGGGCCGCGCCAGAAGAGCCCGCCGTAGCCGGCGTTCTCCCGCCCCTTCGTCGTGGGCGACCCGATCGACAGGTCCCGGCCGGAGACGTTGCGCATCCAGGTCTCGAAGGTCAGCGTCCAGTCGCCGGCGGCCGGTCGCACGGTGAGCGCACGCTCCTCGTCGACGAGGTGCCGACCGTCCTCCGTGATCCAGGCGAGCGTGTGGGCGAACCGCACCTCGTCCGGGTCGGCGCGGAGGTCCGTGACGGCGACGTGTTCGGAGCGGCCGTTGTTCGCGAGTTGTTCGTAGGCGGTCCCGGTGAAGGTCGGGCCGCCCCAGAAGTTGTCGTCGCCGACGTGCGGGAGGGCCCAGGCGATCCCGGTGTGCCAGACGTGGTCGTGCGGTCTGGCC
>Ga0308163_10003448_pt1 | contig 13258 bp, 12 predicted proteins | sample PhyTR1_FD_201037 | JGI IMG/M metagenome (GOLD analysis project Ga0308163, IMG submission 201037) | Phyllosphere microbial communities from UC Gill Tract Community Farm, Albany, California, United States - DLSLT.R1 | ecosystem: Host-associated > Plants > Phyllosphere > Unclassified | place: USA... | reverse complement strand
GAGCGGTGGCATTCGTCGAAGATAAACACAATGCGTTGGTTGGCTAAACCAGCCATATCTTTTAAATAATAGCTTTTAGAAATGGTATTGTTTAGCTTCTGTATGGTAGTTACAATCAATTTACGGTCGCTAGCCATTTGCTTAACCAAGGTTTTGGTATCGTTTGTTGAGTCAATACTGCCTTTACTGAAACTATTAAATTCTTTAGCAGTTTGTGTATCTAAATCTTTTCTATCTACCACAAAAACCACTTTATGTACTTCGGGTATATCAGTTAAAATTTGTGCCGCCTTAAACGACGTTAAAGTTTTGCCCGACCCTGTAGTATGCCAAATATATCCGTATTCGTCAGTTGTTTTAACCTGGTTAATAATAGCTTCTACTGCATAATATTGGTAAGGTCTTAACACCATTAGCGCTTTTTGGGTTTCATTAAGCACGATATATTGCGTGATCATTTTCGATAAATGACAGGGATTCATAAAATCATCCGCAAAATCAGCTAAGTTGGTAATCAGCTCATTTTTTATATCTGTCCAAAAAAAGGTTTGCTTAAACGAACGATCCTTTACCCGACCATTGCAATAATATTTGGTATTAACCCCGTTACTAATTACAAACAATTGAATAAACTGGAACAAGCCGAAACCAGTGCCATACGAATGTTTTTGGTAACGATTAATTTGATTAAAAGCCTCTTTAAGCTCTAAGCCTCGGCGCTTCAATTCTATTTGAATCAGGGGTAAACCGTTTATTAAAATGGTTACATCGTAGCGGTTATCATAATTTCCTTTCATAGAAATTTGATTGGCCACCTGAAACTCATTCTTGCACCATTTTTTTTGATCGATTAATTGAATGGTTTTATTTTCGGCAAATGCGTTTACATATGGAATACGCGAACGCAAGGTTTTAGCACGTTCAAAAGTATTTCCTTTATTTATGTAAATCAGGATTTGATTGAATTCTGCATCGCTAAGTGAAACTTGATTATGCTTTTCTACTTGATTTTTAAAATTAGTAATTACATCCTTCTCCTCGCGAAGGATAATGCGTTCGTAGCCTAAACCCACTAATTGGCTAATTAAGTTATTTTCTAAGAGTTGTTCAGGTTGAGCAGTCATTAATTTAGTTGTAATTACACGAACATTTGTTGCAACATCGCTTTTTTAAAATTTTTCGTTTGCTTTATTTGCTCATTTACTTTATCTATACTTTCATCTATCGCTGCTAAAAAGTTGGCAATTTTTAGTTGTTCTTCAAAGCATGGAGCTGAAAAAATAATCTTCGCCATTTCGGTCTTACTAATTTCTAAAAATGTAGATCCGGAAGAAAGTTTCAGAAAGGTATTCTTTTTATACTGGGTCCAATAATATAAAAACTCGTTATAAGTATTATTTATAGAAACTAGTGATTGGAATCCTTGGTTGGTGGTTGCATCATTCATTAAAATACCACACTCGCCAATAGTAGCTCTACTTGTAAATAAGACTGTTCCTTTCTTTAAAAGCTTTGCAGAAGATTTTTTTAGCCCTAATTCGGAAATCTTTCTTTTGGAAACACTTAAATATTTACTATTAATTTCTGTTGGTGTAAACCAATTAATTTCTCCATTCCAATATTTATGATCAGAGGTATCGGGAGTGCCACCTCCAACGATATTGCATACCATATCCAATCTGTCATGTTCCCAATTAGCAAAGTCATTTCCATTTTCATCTTTAAAGCGAATTTGTTGAGAAAAAAGCTGTTGCATCATAGCTTTTTTATAGCGAGATAATCCCTTTTTCTTTTCTATTAACAAACTGATTTTTTCATCAATACTTGATAAATAAGCTGCTATCTTTTCTTGTTCGGGTAGAGATGGATAATTAAAATTGAAATCATTAATCTTTGACAAAGTAATTCTCTTAAGTGCTTGACCCGCAATTGCCTTCTTAATTTCTCTTTGTCCTATATCCGAAACTAGTAATTGGTAAACAAAATAATTACTGAAGTCATTTTTAACCCTGATAAAAGCTACACTTGATAATAAACTAAATTCTTCATCCAGTGTGTTGACACAGCATTGACCTATTGTTCCATCTTTAGTTAACAAAATATCATTTAATTTTACATCTGATGAACTATAGATTTTTTGATGATCTACTTTAGAAATATATTCTAGATTAGAAAAGTCTAGATAGCCATTTTTTACATTTTTTGATGTTAAATATTTAAACTCACCAGTTTTAAATGTCTTCGGTGAAAAATGTGTACCATCTTTAATTTTTAAAGCTATTTCTTTTAAGGAAAGATTTTGCCACTCCTCACTAAATCCTGCAAAACGCAATCTAGGTAATAATTTGCCCTCCATGTTAAAAAGGTTTTGGAATATTTAGCTCCTCACAAAAAGAAGCCAATTGTTCATCAACCAAATACATTTCTTGGTTAATGGCCACTAAGCGTACGGTTACTTGCTTTAAATCAATTACTTCTTCTTCTTCAAAGGTATTTACATAACGGGGGATATTTAGATTGTAATCGTTTTCGGCAATTTCTGCTAAGCTAGCTAAATGGCAGTATTTTTCAATAGCTTGTCTGTTGGCATAAGCAGAAACAATCCTTTCTATATCCGTATCACTCAATTTATTTTGGGTACCATTTTTGGTAAAGTTTCCTTCACTACTGGCATCAATAAATACAACATTATCGTCTGCTTTGCGGCATTTTTTTAACACTACAATACAGGTCGGGATGCTAGTACCATAAAAAATATTGGCAGGTAATCCGATAATGGCATCAATGGCATTTAATTCTCTAATAAAATATTCACGTATTACGCCTTCAGCAGCACCACGAAATAGAACCCCATGTGGAAATACCGAAGCCACTGTACCATTATCGGCCAATTGATAATACATGTGCTGTAAAAAAGCAAAATCGGCCTTGGTTTTCGGCGCTAACTTTCCAAATTGATTAAATCGAGCATCTGATGCATTTAAGGTATGGGCTTCACCTTTCCAGTGGGCTGAAAATGGCGGGTTGGCCACAATCGCCTCGAAACGTTGCTCCAGATGGCGTGGTTCTTCTAAAGTATCATCCTGCTCGATATTGAAATGAGAGAAGTGCACATCATGCAAGATCATATTCATTCGAGCCAGGTTATAAGTAGTGGGGTTTAACTCTTGTCCGTAAAAATCGGCTACTTTGGTTTGCTTTGCTACACGCAACAACAACGATCCCGAACCGCAAGTAGGATCGTAAACCGAGCGGATTTTATCTTTGCGTAAGGTTACAATTTTAGCCAAAATGGTAGAAACCTGTTGTGGCGTATAAAATTCACCAGCCGATTTTCCCGCACCAGCCGCAAAGTTAGATATCAGATATTCATAAGCATCGCCCAATACATCCGCATCAACATCTTGCAAGCGGAAATCTATTTCGTTCAACTTCGTTAGAATCTCCACAACTACTTCATTGCGCTTATCGGGTGTTTTACCTAATTTCTGTGAAGCCAAATCCATATCTTGAAACAAACCATTAAAATCTTCTTCCGATTCAGTGCCCATGGTGGTTTGCTCAATATGGTTAAGCACCATTTCTACCTTTTCGATAATAAAATTGTCTGCACCTTTTTCCGTTCCCAATTTGGTCAACACATCGAATAATTGATCGGGCGCTAAAAAATAACCCAAGGTATGTAGCGATTCTTCTTTAATCGCAAGCAGCGTTTCTTCGTCTTTAATTAGCGTATATTCCTTAACTGCTTCATCGGTCAATAAATTATTGGCGTAAAAGTGTTGCTTTTCTGATAGGTATTTGAAGAAAATAAAACCTAAAATATAATTGCGGTACTCATCGGCGTTAATTCTTCCCCTTAGGGTATTGGCAATATTCCAGAGCTTTTGCTCTAATACTTGTTTTTGGTTTTCAGACATTAATGGATGTTAGTTTTTTGGCTAAATTACTATGATATATCGAAAAAAAATCTTAGTTGTTGTAAATAGTGCCATCCCGTAACCATGATTATCAAAATTTTATATTACCACAAATTAAATTTTCCATTTACATCCTTATAAATTATACTAAATTTTTTGGTTTTAAGATTTTTTTTGTTTGCCGCTATTGGTACATATAAATCTACAGCTGAAAGAAAATTAGCAGCATGAGATGGAAAGCCTCATTTTGTAATACATTTTTTCTATTTGAAGTGATTTGTGAAACTAAACTTACATCTAAAAAAAAATATATTAGTGATGAATACTTTTAATATCATATTGTCTATTTTGGTTTGTTATACTTTATAAAGTTATGATAACCAAACGCAGAGCCAAAGTAGATTTCTTTTAGATGATCTGGATATTGACTATCTTTAGACTTTTTATTTATTCTTGCAACTTCACGCTTAACTCTCATGATTTGCATGTTCCTTCTCATGTCAAGGTATCTTAATTGCTGGCTAGTTATCTTATTTTTTTCCAGCATTCTAAAGCCATTTGTCCAGCATAACCCTTGTTCTGAAGGAAACCTATGAGTATGTATTTTGACCCTTCCTACTGACATGGAAATAAGTTTCTGTAACAACCTAAAGGTTATATGACGGGAAGGCAGACGAGCATGACGACTATCAATTTTTATTCGATGATTTAACTTTCCTAGGGCCTTTAGTACTTTTTGGGTCTCACTAATCTGCTTTCTAACTTCCTTTTGAATGGTTGATTTTCTAACCCTAATCAATCCATAAAAATTCAACTGATAACCAACAAAAGATATCCAGGGTACATTTGCTGAGTTGATATGCTTATCGCCCCAGAAAAAGGGTTTTTTAGATTTTTGTTCCCAGAATTTCTTGCTTATGTCTCTCTCTTTATAGTTATATACTTGTAGAGGGCCATGATAAAGAAGAAAACAAGCCTCAATGGCTTTCATATAGGAATTCAAACTATCATTACAAACGCTATTATTTTCATGCATCAAAATCATGTCATCACAATAGCGTATATAGAAAGGCTTTGGATTTAAAGTTACCATAATTTCATCAACTTCGTGTAAAATAAGATTTGCAACAAAGCAGGAAATAGCATTGCCTTGGGGCACACCTAATTTAAAATCTTCTATATATTTTTCGCCAAATGTCTCCTTTAATTGATCTTCTGCCCAGCCAAATTCTCCAATTGGCAAATTATTAGATGAGAAATATACTGGATCATTATTTAGCGGGATTATATTGTCCTGGAACGAAAAAGATTCTAGAAAACTGTCAAATATTTCAATAGCTTTTGAATCAATTTTCCCTAAATTTCTATTCTCAATTGATGAGCTTAATCGCTGGAAAACAGATTTCACATGAAGATGTTGTACAGTGTCGAAGAACTTTTGGATATCACATTCTGCTACCCAAAGTTGGGGATTTTTAAATTTATATTCTTTGATTTTGATAATACAGTCGTGATGCGTTGGGATATGATTGTTTTTATTTTTACCTCTAAAAGCAAAAGAACAATCATGAAAAATTGGCTCAAAATATTGAATAAAATATTTAGCAGTAATAGAACAGATTATTTTACTTGCAATATCATATAGCGCTATTGGGCGGTATGTTATAACTCCATTTTTATTGTCCTTTTTTAATCCTTTAATTTTAGGTTTGGTGATAATAGAATTAGAACTTTTTTTATCAAAAAGCAATTTTCGAATTTCGGTAATAAAATTAGTAAGTTTAGAATACCACTCTGGAATATCAATATTTTCATTTTCTATTTTTAGTTTTGTTATTTTATAGCTTTTGAAAAGTCTCTGTCTGTTGATAGTAACAGCATCCTTAGCCAATCGCCTCTCGGACTGTTTTAACTTAAGCCATTTCCTTCTGTGAGGAAAGATACTTTGCAAAAATTTAAATTCTAAATGTGTATCTTTTACCTGAATCCTATTAGTTTTAGAATGTAAGCTTAGATTTCTCAACATATGAACTTCATGCCTTTTATTTGCTGCGTTTGCCCTATATTTGCAAAGGAGTTTGATGATCTTTTCGTCGGTAAAATAATTTTCTAAATTCATTTGAGCGTTAATAAATTGAGCGTAGCCGGAATTAATAAATAGATACAGAGATTGGTGCACGTGCAAGGCAGATACACTAATAAGCCTAATAAATCAGGACCGTATAGACTTTTGGATTTTTCGGTAAAATATTTCCCTAGACAATTAAATGCCAACCCTGATGAATGTGATGTTATGCTTGCCTAACACCCTTAGCTACGCTCATGACAAATATATTACTTTAATTCAATGCTGCACCCAAAAGATATAAAGATTTCTTGGTATAATAATATGAAAGATAAATTGTCAAGTACAGTAGATCTTTTCACTGAATTGAGGCATATTAAAAATGGCACCTATGATACACTAATAACAAAATGTAGACTGGCCTATAGGCAGTGTAATTATGAGCTTTATAATGATTTAAAATCTAGCTTGCCATGTGTTACCTTTTCTGGGATTTTCGCAGGGAATCGAAAAGCTTCTGATATCGGAACTTATAATCACCTAATAGTATTTGACATTGATAACATAGCAATTGATAAACTAAAGCATATCCGTAATTTTTTAGAAGGTGATTCTATAATATTGGCTTTGTGGCTCTCACCTTCAGGAATTGGTTTAAAAGGCTTGGTAAGAACCGACAATCAATTACATCAGCATCGCGGTACATTTGACTCATTAAAACTCTATCTTTTTGCTAATTATTCTATCGATTTGGATCGAAGTGGGAGTGACGTTTCACGACTTTGTTTTTCATCATACGACCCAGACATTTATTATAATCACAATTCCGATCCATATAACGAAATATTAGTTCTTGAAGGTAAAGATGCTACAAAGCATGCAACCACCATAAAAACGGCAAAAATCCTAAAAAGTGCATTTCAAACTGAAGGATTAAATAAGATTTATAATCGTAGAATGATGAAGCATATTCTCACGTATCTACAGAAGAACTCCATTTCTATCACGAGTTCATATGATGAATGGCTAAGGGTAGCTCTTTCAATATCTTACACTTTTAGCTATGATGTTGGTGTGAGATACTTTTTAAAACTTTGTGAATTAGACAAGGAATTGCACTCTGAGCAGAAAAGTCTCAATCTATTGCGGTATTGCTATAAAGTTAGAAATGACAGAAATACAATAACAATATCTTTTGGGACGATTCTATTTTATGCACAAGAACGTGGCTTTCAAATCAAGAAAACCGATAATGGTATCTAGGATATTTTAATTAATTGCCCAATTTCTTAATATTCTAATAGTATGATTAAAACTTTCTGAAGTATTTCCATCTAAATCCATATGCTGAGCAATATTAGCTGATGTTTCTAATTTTGGTAACGTCAATCTATTCGAATATTCAGGTATTAATTTTAGAAGTTGTTTATTTGGAGTTTGAATTTTGTCAACATTTCTGTATTCAGCTTTATTCACATAATGGCTTGCTTTAAATCGCGGGTAAGCTTGTTCGATTGCATCCATATCTCCCAGGAACCACGATTCCAGCTCCTTACAGATGATACGTATTGAAAATTCACATGCACAATTATCTTCTACGATATCGCGTAGTTCTTTTTTTAATTTTACACAATCAGTGTCATCTTGATCACGGGTAATTAGAATTTTTGAACCTGGAATTTTACTTATCGAGGGTAACGTAGACCTTAACGCCTTCTCTAAATCTTGCTTACCTTGATGGGGATAAACTCTAAAGAATATATTATCAGGTAAGATTTTCGGTAAAATTGCTTCAAAAACGTTCTTTATAGAAGGCTCTTCTGTGAAGATATGGATCGTGGTCATAAATTTGCTCCTGCTATATAATGATTACGCCATAACCAACCTAAGTTATTATCTTTAGATAATTCTCTAATCATTCCATCATCCTTTGCGGCTTTTATTATAGTATGCCCTTCTTTTTTAACCAAAAAGAACAGTTCATTTAAATTTAGTGCATTAACAAAATCAGGTGAATGGCTTGAGACAAATACCTGTCCTCCTCTTTCAGAATACTCTCTTATTTCTTCACAGAGCTGAAGTAATAAGTCTGGATGTAAAAAATTCTCTGGTTCTTCAATACATAATAATGGATGTGGTTCCGGGTCATGTAAGAGGATCATGTATGCAAACATCTTTATGGTTCCATCTGAAACGTACCTCGCGACAAACGGGTCTTTAAAGTTTTCATCTTTAAATCGTAGAATAATCCTGCCGTCCTCTGTTTCCTTTGCCTCAACCTCATTTATCCCGGGTATTCTTTGTGGAAGTTTTTTCAAAATATCACTAAATAATTCTCTGTGATAATCAAACATATATTTCGTCACCTGTGCAAGATTATCACCTGTTACAGATAAATGATTAGAAATTCCTGTATCAGAAATATTCCTACCATACTCAATTTTAAAATTTGATACATACCATTTTTCAAGTAAAGAGCGAAAAACACTTACTGCCTTAAATTGTTCAAATTGACCGAGACCCTTTATTGCAAGAATGTCAGGCGAAGTTAGTTTTTGAGTTATACGTACATCTTCAACACCTTCGATACCATATTCTTCTTCATTTGAAATTGCATATCCTTCACCTTTACTAAAATCTAAAAAATGCCAAGGCTTACCAGTTTGGCCACGACGGTATTTTAATATTTCTCTATTTATATATGCTTTCCCCTGTTCGAAACCAATCGCGATAGAATAAGTGATTAATGGTGAATGCTCAGCTCCAGTATTCTCATTCCGAAATTTTATTTCAAACTTTATTAAGTCTTTGTTAATGTTGCAACCTCTTGTAATGACCTCTTGGAATCCACCTCGTCGATTCAAAGCAATTGTAACGTTGTTTTGTAATGCATCACTAAGAAAGCCAAACACATCAAAAAATGAGCTTTTTCCCGATCCATTTGTTCCCAGAAGTACCGCCATTTTTGATAAATCTTTGACGGAAGTATCCTTGAATACTTTGAAATTTTCGATTGTTATACTTTCTATTCTCATTCTTAAAATTTGATCCAATATTACATATTCTTTCGGACATGGTATTTTTAGTTTTTAAGCTATTACTTAAACCAGTAATAACTCTCATAACCTAAATTCTATAATCAAAGGGTTTTCCAGCTCCTGAATAGTTAAAATTTCTATTCTTGACTTTTCCCTATGTCTTGCCCTACATCGTTTGCTATTTTTGCCGAATAGCTAGGTTTTTATTTTTTCACCATTTTTTTTATTTCTTCATTAGTGTGGGTATCAAGAATCTTTGCATATCTATAGAAGGTTGGTCTTGTCAATTGAAGTCCTTTATAAATTTCCTCTGGAGTTTTATCCAGGTCCTTATAAACAGATCGCATAACTAACAATTTGGCAATAGTATCTTTCGCAAAGCCTTTTGGCCTACCTCCGATACGACCTTTAGCTCTTGCCGATTGCAAACCAGCATTTGTTCTTTCTCTGATCAATTCTCTTTCATACTCCGCAAGTGAAGCCATTATATTTAAGAAGAGCCTGCCATTGATCGTTGAAGTATCAACACCATCTGTCAAGCCTTTGATAATGATTCCTTTTTCACTCAAACTCAAAACTAAATCAATAATGTGTTTTAAGCTTCTTCCTAAGCGGTCAAGTTTCCAGACAATTAGTTCATCACTTTTTCGAAACTGAGCAATCATTCTATCGAGTTCAGGGCGAAACTTCGTTGCTCCAGAAATTGTTTCTTTGAAAATAATTTCGCACCCTGCCTTTTCGAGGGCTTCGATTTGCAAATTTAGATTTTGTTCTTTGGTTGAAACTCTCGCATATCCAATCTTCATAATTGTATCAATAAAACCTTTATCAATATTTTTAATAAATTTTGTTTAATGATACAAGTTTCTGAGACGCTAACCCATTTTGAATCCTAAACAGTTTTAAAGATAAAACAAAATCTCAAAATACCACCGTTTTTTAAGAATAAATCTATATCTGATACTTTTCTTTTAGTGCCACCATAATTAAATCTTTTAATGATGTATCTTGTTCAAGCGCAATACTCTTTAGAATCTTTAACGTAGCTCTCGGTATTCGTAACGGATAATTAGACATATCGATATTATCCTCATTATTCTCTTCTTTTTTTGCTGTAGGTTTGGGTTGTACAGGGGATTTAAGAAGGGCATTAACCCCATTGCCTATATTTTTATTATTACTTTCTAGCCCCCCAAAGTCCTTAGTCTTTGCCATAATCTTAAATTTTTGTTAATAGTTCGTCTACTAAATCTGAATAATCCTTTGCTCCGTTTGATGTAGGCGCATAATTAAAAATGTCTTTTCCCGATACTGGGGCTTCCGCAAGGTCAACATTGATACGAATTATTGTATTAAATAGGGTATCATTAAAATGTTTCTTTACGCTTTCTCTGATACTTTTAGTTAATAATCTTTGCGGATTACATTTTGTAATAAACACTCCACCTATTGTTAATGTTGGATTAAAATGCAGTTGCACAGTTTCAATAATAGTTACTAGCCTATCAATTCCTCTATAGGAATAAAAGTCTGCCTCTAAAGGCACTAGCACCGTATCGCATGGAACAAGAGCATTCATTGTTAGCATTCCTAACGCAGGAGGACAATCAATAATAATGTAATCGTATATCTTTTTCAGTGGCTCAAGTAAAGTAGCGAAAATACGCTCACGGTTTGGCCTCGATACGAGTTCTAATTCAGCACCCAGTAAATCTAATGAGGATGGAACTATGTGTAAATACTCTGAAATTTCCTGAATAGGTAAAGGTGTTTTATATTTAACATCGCTGATGCTTTCGTAAATTGATGTATCTACATCCCTAATGCCTAAGCCTTCTGTTAAATTTGATTGTGGGTCGATATCTACAAGAAGTGTCTTTTTCTGCAATCGAGCCAAACCAGCGCCAATGTTCAGGGCAGAAGTAGTTTTACCAGTACCCCCTTTATGGTTTAAAATAGCTATTGTTTTCATTTATATACATCTTTACGCAATGATACAAATAAATATTTACACAATGACGTTATGACGTCATTTATTTTTTAGTTGCTTTTCTAAACTTTCTATCGTTTTGTCTTTCGAGTTTAATAGTTCAATATAAAGATCACGCTCGGCTTTCAATCGGTTGATATCTGCCTGTAGAAGTTCTATTGTAGTGTCTTTTGTATCACTATCTAATGGGGTAGATGAAATGCTCAATTCGGGCTCGTCAGTTGGCATTTCTATATAAAACATTTCCCCTTTTCCATCCAAAAAAGTTATATTAATGTGATGGACGAGGATTAGCATTTTCTTTACTGTACCTGATATGCCGTTTTTCCCTCGCTCGATATCGGAATAACCCCCTTGCGTTAGGCCAATAGAATTGGCAAACTCTTTTTGATTAAGGCCTAATGCTTTCCTTATTTTTTTTAATTGTACAATTTCACTCATCATTTAAAAATAGCGTTGCTTTTGCTTAATATAAAATATATAGCAAAACCGTACGTTTATATTTGCTAAGGTAGATTAATCCTGATAAATTAAAAGGGATGATTTACAGCCAGTAAAGATAATAATCTTTACTATAATGTACTATATGCGTATATATGCATATACACCTACTGTTACCTATGAAAGAAGCTACTGAAAAAGAACGAGATTTAATTATTAACATACTTACAAATTCATTCGACGACAACCAAAGCGTAAACTACATTGTTAATCCTGACCACAAAAGACAACAAAGAATTAAGTCTTTAATGGCTTATTCATTTGACATTTGTTCAATATTCGGTAAAGTTTACTTAAATGATGATAATACTGGTTGTGCATTAATTATGTATCCGCATAAAAAGAGAACGACCCTAAAAGCAATTTCGTTAGATATTAAACTCCTATTTAAATCCATTGGTGTTTGGCGAGCTGGAAAAGCTATGAGCAGAGAAAGTCAAATCAAAAGTCGATATCCAAAGGAGCCATTCTATTACCTTTGGTTTATCGCCATTGATAAAAATCTTCAACATAGAGGACATGGAAGTGCATTGCTAGAAGAAATAATCAAGGATGCAGAAAATCAAAATTTGCCCATCCTTTTAGAAACTTCGACTGTAAAAAATATCCCATGGTACAATAGATATAAATTTGAAATTTATGATAGGATAGAGTTTTCCTACACGTTACATATGCTTAAAAGAGCCTAAACGTAATTGTAAAGCTTCACTTTATTATACGGTATTTCTAACTTATGAAAGTTCTCAATTCTGACATGGAATTAGTAACGCTGATCTTCCTAATAAGCGAAACCATCCTATTGTTGTACCAATTTCTTTTCTATCTTCAAAATCCGAGTGATAAGAAACAGGGTTACTATTTGATGCTTCTATTTCTATTTGTAATTTATAACCTTTTTGGAGGATTATTTCCTGATCCAAGCCAGAGTTTATCAATTGTATTTCAAAATATTTTAGCATACGGGAGCGGATTTGCCGTCGGATGCTATATTCCATATTACTTCTATAAAAGTTATAATTTGCAATCAATTCGTTTTCATGCTGTTTGGGGCGTGGGGATGTTTCTGTTTCTCCCTTTTGTTATATTCATCGTTATAGAATATATCGTTACAGGGAAAATCATTCAATCGGTAAAGCATGGAATGATAATTCCATTTATCTATGCTTTTTATGCTATGTATAATATATTTATTGCTATCCGTAGCAAATTGAAAGAAGATGGGCAGCAAGACTTCCAGATCATGCTTATTTTTGTCTCTTTTGTGCCTTGGATATCGCTACCTGGTATTAGTTATTTTCAGGGTAGCCAAATCTTGGAAGTCTCCGTGATGAATACAAGTTTTGTATTGATCTCCTTTTTATTTTTCTATACTAATGTTAAGGAAGCTAGAAAGAAAAACGAGATACTCTCACAACTATTATCAGCTGAAAATAACCTAAGCGCAGAAGAAAAATTCGATCAAAAATGCGATAGTTTTAAGCTTACCAGTAGAGAGAAAGATGTGGCGGAGTTAATCTGTCAAGGCTTAAAATATAAGGATATTGCCGATCAGTTATTCATATCTGAAAGAACAGTTACAAAGCATAGTCAAAATATATTTTTGAAAGCCGGAGTGTCCAGCAGATACGATTTAAACAGGGTATTAGTTACAGGCTAATACCCTATCAAATACAATCCCATATATACATTGTTCTGTATATGCATATATGCGTATATCCATATAGGTAATTATACGTATATTTCT
>Ga0308163_10003444_pt1 | contig 13264 bp, 10 predicted proteins | sample PhyTR1_FD_201037 | JGI IMG/M metagenome (GOLD analysis project Ga0308163, IMG submission 201037) | Phyllosphere microbial communities from UC Gill Tract Community Farm, Albany, California, United States - DLSLT.R1 | ecosystem: Host-associated > Plants > Phyllosphere > Unclassified | place: USA... | reverse complement strand
ACCAGGGCGCGGATGTCGCCGCTCTTGAAGCCGGCCAGGGCCTGCGTGCGGGCGCTCTGGCTCTTGTTGCCGTGCAGCGCCATCGCCTCGATGCCGTTCTTGGTCAGGAATTCGGCGACGTTGTTGGCGCCGAACTTGGTGCGCGTGAACACCAGCACCTGGCTCCAGTTGTGCTCGTTGATGATGTGCGCGAGCAGGGCCTTCTTCTTGCCGCGGCCCACCGGATGGATCACCTGCGTGATGCGCTGCACGGTGGTGTTGCGCGGCGTCACCTGGATGCTCTGTGGGTTCTTCAGCAGGTTGGCGGCCAGGTCGCGGATCTCGTCGCTGAAGGTGGCCGAGAACAGCAGGCTCTGCTTGTCGCGCGGCACCAGCGCCAGGATCTTCTTGACGTCGTGGATGAAGCCCATGTCGAGCATGCGGTCGGCTTCGTCGAGCACCAGGATCTGCACCTGCGAGAGGTCCAGCATGCCCTGCTGCTGCAGGTCGAGCAGGCGGCCGGGCGTGGCCACCAGGATGTCGACGCCGCTCTTGAGCTTGCTGATCTGCGGGTTCATGCCGACGCCGCCGAAGATCACGCTGGAGGAGAGCTGCAGGTACTTGCCATACGTGCGGACCGATTCCTCGACCTGCGCGGCGAGTTCGCGCGTGGGGGTCAGGACCAGCGCGCGGATGCCGATGCCGCCGAACTTGTTGCGCGCCGGGGTGCCGGTGGAGAGCTTCTGCAGCAGCGGCAGCGTGAAGGCCGCGGTCTTGCCGGTGCCGGTCTGGGCGCCGCCGAGCAGGTCGTGGCCGTCGAGCACCACGGGAATGGCCTGGGCCTGGATGGGGGTGGGCGTGTCGTAGCCATGTTCGAGCACGGCCTTCAGAATGGCCGGAGCCAGATTCAGTTCTTCGAAAGTCATTGGAAGCAATTGGCGCCTTGCATGGCGCAGTGGCATCAGCCCGCCATGGTGCTCCGGAGGGGAGCGACCCGGCCAGTCAAGGCGGATGTATCAAGGGTGGGAGCCGAAGAGCCGTCGCATGCGAATGCGCGAACCTTCTTGTCCCCGGCGGAAGAGCCGCTGCCGCGGGCAACTGCACCCGGCGACGAAGGTGGATTGTCGCACGATCGGCAGGCCGTCGAACTGCGCGGATAATCGGGATTCCATGGCGGCCCTCCCCGGACCCGCCGCGCCGGGCGCCAGCGCATCACCGCGCCACGCCATTCCGCAGCAAACCCGACACCACACACACGCACACACACAGATGGCTCAATACGTCTATTCGATGAACCGCGTCAGCAAGACCGTGCCGCCCAAGCGGCAGCTCTTGAAGGACATCTCGCTTTCGTTCTTCCCGGGCGCCAAGATCGGCGTGCTCGGCCTCAACGGCTCGGGCAAGTCCACCCTCCTCAAGATCATGGCCGGCGTCGACAAGGAGTACGAGGGCGAGGCGCTGCCGATGCCGGGCATGAGCATCGGCTACCTGGAACAGGAACCCAAGCTCGACCACGAGCACACGGTGCGCGAGTCGATCGAGGAGTCGATGGGCGCGGTGTTCGCGGCCAAGGCACGTCTCGAGGAGGTCTACATCGCCTATGGCGCCGAGGACGCCGACTTCGACGCGCTGGCCGCCGAGCAGGCCGAGCTCGAAGCCATCATCGCCACCGCCGGCACCGACTCCGAGCACCAGCTGGAGATCGCCGCCGACGCGCTGCGCCTGCCGCCGTGGGACGCGAAGATCGGCCTGCTGTCGGGCGGCGAGAAGCGGCGCGTCGCGCTGTGCCGACTGCTGCTGTCCAAGCCCGACATGCTGCTGCTCGACGAACCGACCAACCACCTGGACGCCGAATCGGTCGAGTGGCTCGAAGTCTTCCTGCAGCGCTTCACGGGCACCGTGGTGGCCATCACCCACGATCGCTATTTCCTCGACAACGCCGCCGAGTGGATCCTGGAGATGGACCGCGGCCGCGGCATCCCGTGGAAGGGCAACTACAGCACCTGGCTCGAGCAGAAGGGCGAACGCCTGGCGCAGGAGCAGAAGAGCGAGGAAGCCCACGCCAAGGCCCTGAAGAAGGAACTGGAGTGGTCGCGCCAGAACCCGAAGGCACGCCAGGCCAAGAGCAAGTCACGCCTGGCCCGCTTCGAGGAACTGAGCGACATGGAGTACCAGAAGCGCAACGAGACGCAGGAGATCTTCATCCCGGTCGCCGAGCGCCTGGGCCAGCAGGTCTTCGAATTCCATAACGTCAGCAAGTCCTTCGGCGACCGGATGCTGATCGACAACCTGAGCTTCACCGTGCCGCCAGGCGCCATCGTCGGCATCATCGGCCCCAACGGCGCGGGCAAGTCCACGCTGTTCAAGCTGCTCGCGGGCAAGGAGCAGCCCGACAGTGGCGAGGTCGTCATCGGCTCCACGGTCCGTGCCGCCTTCGTCGACCAGCATCGCGACGAGCTCGCGAACCAGAAGACCGTGTGGGAGGACATCTCCAACGGCCTGGACATCATCAACGTCGGCAAGTTCCAGATGGCCAGCCGTGCCTACGCGGGCCGCTTCAACTTCAACGGCGCCGACCAGCAGAAGAAGGTCGGCACGCTCTCCGGCGGTGAACGCGGTCGCCTCCACCTGGCCAAGACCCTGATCGCCGGCGGCAACGTGCTGATGCTCGACGAGCCCTCCAACGACCTCGACGTGGAAACCCTGCGCGCGCTGGAAGACGCGCTGCTGGAATTCGCCGGCACGGTGATGGTCATCAGCCACGATCGCTGGTTCCTCGACCGCATCGCCACGCACATCCTGGCCGCCGAGGGCGACAGCCAGTGGACCTTCTTCAACGGCAACTACCAGGAGTACGAGGCCGACAAGAAGAAGCGCCTGGGCGAGGAGGGCGCGAAGCCCAAGCGGATGCGCTACAAGGCACTCAAGTAAGGCTCGCCCCCAGGCCGCGCGCACTGCGTGTCGCTTCGCCAGTCCCCTGCCGGGGGCAACACCCGAGCACTGGCTCGGCCGGTTCCTCGGGGTTCCGGCAATCGGCTTCGCCGTCTTTTCATCGGGCGGTGGACGGTCTCTGCTCGCCTTCAACCAGGCGCTCGCGCACGATCCGGATGTTGTGGCGCAGCGCGTACAGCTCGTCGGCGTACGACAGCGGGACGGCCACCTTGGTGACGACGCGGTCGAGGTCGTCGAGTTCCTTCACCAATGCCTCGCGCCGGACATCGTCGCGATTCGCGTCGACCTTGTTCTCGATGTCGCGCAGCTGGGCGTACCAGCGGAAGACGCGCGAGCGCACGCGGAACTGGTAGATCGGCGGCACGACGCGGCTGAGCGGCAGCATCAGCACCAGCAGGCCGCCGAGCACCAGCCACATGCGCTCGACCAGGTTGCTGGCCCAGAACGGCAGATAGCGTTGCCAGAAGGGTGGCGTGCCGTTGATGGCGCGATCGCCCTCGGGACTCACCGGCAGTTCGCTGGTGCGGGTATTGGGAAAGTCGCGCGCCCGGTTGAACCAGCCGGCGCCGCCATGCAGGGTCTGCGCGGTCTGGGCGAACAGCTGGCGCAGGGCCGGGTGGGTCTGCTCGCGCGCCAGCAGCGAGGTGGTGGCGGCCAGCATCGACACGTCATGCGACGGTACGTCGCGCGCCAGGTCCACCACGCCGCGCGGCAGGGTCACCGGCGACAGGAACGCGAACCGCCGCGCATAGGCATCGCTCTGGCCGAAATCCATCAGCTCCACGCCGGGTGCGCGCAGCAGCCGCTGGACCAGGGCCGCCTGCGGCGCCGAGGCGAACATCACCGCATCCAGGAAGCCGTTCTCCAGCGCCTCGCCGGCCGGTGTCGGTTCGAGGTGCGAGAGCACGAGCGAGTTGGTGTCGAGGTGGTTGGCGCGCAGCATCTGGTCGACCATCTCCGGCACGCCGCTGCCATGCTTGTCGACGTTCACGCGCAGCCCCCGCAGCTGCGCCAGCGAGGTCAGGGTCGACGTCCTGCGATCGACGCGCCGCGCGGCATCGGTGCGGTAGAAGACCCACAGCGGCTCGTAGAACAGGCTGCCGAGCGATGTCAGCCCGGCGCGTTCGTCGGCCACCACGTCGGCGCTGCCACCGCGCACGAAGCCCAGGTCGGCGCCGCCGTTGCGCAGCAGCTGGAGGTTGTCGAGCGAGCCGTCGCTGGCACGCAGTTCGACCTGGATGCCTTCGCTCGCCAGCGCCTGGGCATAGCGGCGGCCGAATTCGGCATAGGCGCTGCCGGCCGGACCGGTGGCCAGCGTGACGCGCCGGGGCGGTTGCGGATCGAGCCACCAGTAGGCCGCGATCAGGAGACCGATGACGATGAAGACGACCGGACCGATCGAGACGATGAGGTCACGGATCGACAGCAGGACGAGCCGCAGCGTCTTGGGCATCAGCCCCGGCTCCACGCGGGCAGGTCGGTCGCGCAGGGGATCCGCAGCGTGCCGACGTCGATCGAGCGTGCCGCCAGCACCGCGCGCAGCGTGGCACGCGCCACCACCTCGGCGGCCATCGTGCCCAGTACGGTCATGCCGGGCGCGTCGCCCTCGAGCGGCACGCGACCGGTGGCCAGCGTGAACAGGGTGTCGCCATCGCTCATGGTGTGGACCGGATTGATGCTGCGCGCCAGGCCGTCGTGCGCGACCGCCGCGAGCCGGTTGGCCTGCACCTTGGTCAGCACGGCATCGGTCGCGACCACGCCGATCGTGGTGTTGGTGCCCGCGAGCAGCGGGCGCGGCAGGTCGCCGCGCAGCAGCGCGCGCCGCGTGTCCAGCAACGCGCGTCCGTCGGAGGTGCGCGCGCCGGCCACCACCTGCGCGGTGTCGGGGTCGAGCACGTCGCCCAGGGCATTGCAGGCGATCAGCGCGCCGACGGTCACGCCGCCGACCGTGATCGAGGCGCTGCCGATGCCGCCCTTCATGGCGCGGTCGACACCGAAGAGCTTGCCCACCAGCGCGCCGCTGCCGGCTCCGACATTGCCCTCGGCCGGCGGCGACGAGGAAGCGGCCTCGCAGGCCGCATGCCCGGCGGCGGCATCGGGCCGGATCCGCGCGTCGCCCACCGGCAGGTCGAACAGCACCGCCGCCGGCACGATCGGAAGGGTACCGAAGCGCACATCCAGGCCGATGCCCTGTTCCTCCAGCCAGCGCATCGCGCCATCGGCGGCGGCCAGTCCCCAGGCACTGCCACCGGCGAGCATGACGCCATGCACATGCGTCACCAGATTGCCCGGTGCCAGCAGATCGGTCTCGCGCGTGCCGGGTGCCGCGCCCCGCACATCCACGCCGCCGACCGCGCCGTCCCGCGCGAGGATCATGGTGCATCCCGTGGGACGTCGCGCATCGCTGAAGTGACCGACCTCGATGCCCGCGACGTCGGTGATGGAACCCGGACCGGGCGAGGACGTGGAGGATGGCGGAAGTGGCATGGGCATGATTATCCGACGCGGTTCCGTGCCTTCGAAGACCTCCCGATTCAACTCGCCCAGCATAAAAATAGTTGTGCAACCAACGATGTCAATTGGGTTTTCTTAAAAAATTAGAACTATGTGTTAACTTGTTGCCGGTAACTTTTGATTTACTTCCGATGAATGATCCTGCCGTCGATCCATCACTCGAGCAGCACCGCATCGCCGCCCTGCTGCGACAGGCACCATTGGAATTCGCACGGGTCGTCTACGGACTGCGCGATACGGCGCAGGGCCGGCATTGGACCTCCGTGGCCCATGACGTGGCGCGCATCGAGCAGCTGGGTTCCCCCGTCACCCGCGACCGCGCCCAGCAGCGATCGCGTGGTTATCTGCCATTGACCGGACAGGCGCATTGCCCGCGCTGCTGGGTCCTGGGCGGCGTGAAGAATCCGCTGCATTTCCGGGCGGCGACCTCGGAGCGTCCCGATTCGGCGATCTGCAAGGTGTGTGGCGCCGAATACCTGACGGCGCCGCCTGGCCTGGAATGAGCGCCACGCCCAGGGGCGGGTGCGGAGCCGGCATTCAGGGTAAACCTTGGGTGCAGTGCAGCAAAACCGGTTCTTACAATGTTCTGCGCGCTCCTGTCGCTATCTGAAGGAAATCCCTGTGCCGAGCAACAAGATCGCCCCCAAGCCTGAATCGCGGGTGATCAAGAAGTACCCCAACCGTCGGCTCTACGATACCGAAACGTCGGCCTACATCACGCTGGCCGAAGTCAAGCAGCTGGTCATGCGCAGTGCGCCCTTCGTAGTGCGGGACGCCAAGAGCGGCGAGGACCTGACCCGCAGCATCCTGTTGCAGATCATCCTGGAAGAGGAGGCCGGAGGCGCCCCCATGTTCACCGAACCGGTGCTCGCCAGCATCATCCGCTTCCATGGGCAGGCGATGCACGGCTTCATGGGGTCCTATCTCGAGAAGAACATCCAGGCCATGACCGAGATGCAGGCGCAACTCACCGACAAGGCCGAAGGGCTCAGTCCCGAACTCTGGGCACGCTTCATGACGACCCAGTCGCCGGTCCTGCAGGGTGTGATGGGCAATTACGTCGAGCAATCGAAGAATGTCTTCATCCAGATGCAGGAGCAGATGCAGAAGAACACCGAGCAGGTGCTGGGCGCCTTCGGGCTCAAGCGTCCGACCGAAGGGCGCTGACCGGGCCGGGCCGGCGCTGGAGGGGCGGCCGGCGATCCGACAATGGACGGATGGACGAATCCGCCTCTGCTCGATCTGCCTCGACCTTGCGTTCGGCCATCGAGTCGACCTTCGGTGAGCGGCTGTTCGACCGGCCGACCTTCTACAACAACCCGGGTGGCCTGCGCTTCGCGTTGTCGTCGGGTGGCTCCACGGTCGACTGCTTCCTGAGCGCGTTCCGGACGGCGAAGGTCATCTGCGAGGACATCCTCCCGCCCGGGCAGGACTTCACCGTCTGCCTGGCGATCTGTCTGCCGCCATCGATCCTCGCGGGACGCGGGGTGCTGCGTCGCCTCGCGCAGGCCGGCATCGTCATCCCTCGCGCCAGAAGCACGTGGATGCGGCCGCCGGAGGATCCGGAGTCGGTCTGGGTGACACGCTGCATCGCGTTCCACGTCGAGCGACGGCTGCTCGACAACCTGCTCTGGTGCGCCCTGGCGAGCGATCTCGCGATCGAACCCAACCCCCGCTGCGAGGCCATCTATCTGATGGACCTGGCACGGGCGGTCTGCGTGCATCCCTATGACGACCGTGGCATGGATGTCGTCGGCGGCAATCATGAACTGCTGCGCGACCTGCATGCCCGGCATGGTCGCCATCTGCTCGACCACGACAGAAAAACGATGGCGGCGACGTTCGGCGCCTGAAAGGCCGGACTCGCCGCACCGGCTCAGAGCCGCATGAGGGTGCGATCCGGACCCTCGTCTTACAATTCCAGGTCAGAACATCCGTCAGGTCGCCCTGCGAAAAACGAAATGAAATCAAATACTTATGGCGTGGATGAAGCGCCCGTGGCCGCCAAGATCCCGACGGTGGCGTTCGCCAGCCTGGGCTGCCCCAAGGCCCTGACCGATTCGGAACTGATCCTCACCCGCCTGAGTGCCGAGGGTTATCGCACCTCCAAGACCTTCGAGGGCGCCGACCTCGTCATCGTCAACACCTGTGGCTTCATCGACGACGCCGTTCGCGAGAGCCTCGACACCATCGGCGAGGCATTGGCCGAGAACGGACGCGTGATCGTCACCGGTTGCCTGGGCGCCAAGACGGGCGACCAGGGCGGCAACCTGGTGCGGCAGATGCATCCCAGCGTCCTGGCCGTGACCGGTCCGCACGCGACGCAGGAGGTGATGGATGCCGTCCACATCAATCTGCCCAAGCCGCACGACCCGTTCGTCGACCTGGTGCCCAATGCCTTCGGCGTCGCCGGCCTGAAGCTCACCCCGCGCCACTACGCCTATCTGAAGATCAGCGAGGGTTGCAACCACCGTTGCACCTTCTGCATCATTCCCTCGATGCGCGGCGACCTGGTGTCGCGTCCGGTCGGCGACGTGCTGAGCGAGGCCAAGGCGCTGTTTGAGGGCGGGGTGAAGGAATTGCTGGTCATCAGCCAAGACACGTCGGCCTACGGCGTCGACGTCAAGTACCGCACCGGCTTCTGGGATGGCACCCCGGTCAAGACGCGCATGCTCGATCTGGTGCGCACCCTCGGCGAGATCGCCGAGCCCTATGGCGCCTGGGTCCGGCTGCACTATGTCTATCCGTATCCGAGCGTCGACGAGGTGATCCCGCTCATGGCCAGCGGCCGCGTGCTGCCCTACCTCGACGTGCCGCTGCAGCACAGTCATCCCGACGTGCTGCGCCGCATGAAGCGGCCGGCCAGTGGCGAGAGGAATCTCGAGCGCATCGCCCGCTGGCGCGAGATGTGCCCCGAGCTCGTGATCCGGAGCACCTTCATCGCCGGTTTCCCGGGCGAGACCGAAGCCGAGTTCGAGCACCTGCTCGACTTCATCCGCGAGGCCGGCATCGATCGCGCTGGATGTTTCGCCTACAGCCCGGTCGAAGGCGCAGCCGCCAACGAGATTCCCGGCATGCTGCCCGAAGCCGAGCGCGAAGCGCGGCGTGCGCGCTTCATGGAAGTGGCCGAGGCGGTGTCGATCGCCCGCCTGCAGCGCCGCGTCGGCGCCACGATGCAGGTGCTGGTCGACTCGGCACCCGGCCTGGGTCGCAAGGGCGGGGTGGGGCGCAGCTATGCCGATGCGCCGGAGATCGACGGCATCGTGCGGCTCCTGCCGCCCGAGAAGATCAGCAAGACGATGAAGGTCGGGGAATTCACGCGCGCACGCATCGTCGGCGTCGAAGGCCACGACCTGGTCGCGCTGCCCGTCTGATCGCAGTCTCGCGACGAGCCGGCCCTGGCGGCAGGGCACAGCCATGAATCAGGAAGACGATCGCTCCGAGAGCGTGGTGTCAAGGAACGATCGTCTTGTGGACGGCGATAGCGCGCCAGCCTTGGAATTTTTCAGATCAGTCTGAGTCAGATTCTTAACAAATCTGCGACATGCCCGATGATTCGGGCATGGCAAAGAGAAGTTTCAGCAAAGGAAGACGCGCCGGCGGCATCGCACCCACGGCACGACGGATCGGGATCAGTTTGGTCCTGGCGGTGGCGGCCGCCGTGCAGGCACCAGGATGCAGTTTCCAGCCCTATCAGGCGTCGCCCGCGCATCCGGGCGTCGCGGCGACGAAGGCACCGCCACGGACGCAGGCATCGAACCCGCCTCCGGCGACTGCGGCGGTCGCGGGTGATTTCTCCCGCTGCGCCGAGCACTTTCCGGGTCGCGCACCCGCGGTGGCCTGGCCGGGACGCCAGCGTGCCCTGTGCTTCGACAGCTTCGCCGTGCTGCATTCCGGCGAGAGCAAGACGGCGGTCTACACGGTGGAGCGCCTGACGCGGTCGAGCGTCGACGCCGCCAGATCCATCAAGCGGAACGACCGTTTCTATCCGGAGGCGAGGTTGCCGTCGGCCGACCGGGCGCAGCTGGCCGACTATGTCGGCAGCGGCTACGACCGCGGGCACATGGCGCCAGCCGGCGACATGCCCACCGATGCCGCGAAGGCCCAATCGTTTTCGCTCGCCAACATGGTGCCGCAGGCGCCCGAACTCAATCAGCGTGCCTGGAGCCAGATCGAACAGGCCACGCGCAAGTACGCCGCGCGGGCGGCGGGCGACGTGTTCGTCTTCACCGGGCCGGCGTTCGACCAGCGGCCCCGTACCATCGGCCCGGGCAAGGTCTGGGTGCCCAGCCATACCTGGAAGGTCGTCTACAGCCGCGCCGATGGTCGGACCTGGGCCTACTGGGCCACGAACGACGCCGGCCGCCACGACCTGCAACCCATCAGCTATCAGGAATTCCGGCAGCGCTCGGGACTGGAGCTGCTGGCCCAGGCCGCGCCCTGAACATCGGGTCGATCCATGCGCCGGCTCAACTGGGATAGACTGCTTCGAATCCTTTCGTGTGCCCTGTGGATCACGATGCCCGGCTTGCGCCGGACTCCTGGCGGATTCCCGCTTTCCTTCATCCGACGTCGTCCTCCTTCCTTGCCCGAATCTGTCTTGTCGGCCACCACTCGCGGGTCTGCCTCGAACGATTCATCGATCGTCACGACGATCGTGGCGGGTGGCGCGACCTCGTTCGGTATCGAGACGGCGGGGCGCATCGACATCCTTTTCGAGCAGGCAAGAAAAAACCCCGATGGATCGTTGATCCATCGGGGTTTCGTCGAATTAGGTATGGTGCCCAGAAGAGGACTCGAACCTCCACGATGTTACTCGCTAGTACCTGAAACTAGTGCGTCTACCAATTCCGCCATCTGGGCCCACTTGCTGCAAGGAACAAACCTTGCAACGCGTTTTGAATTTCAGGAAAGAGAGCAATCATATCAAAAATAATGACCACACCAACAATATGTTGGAAGAATTTGAAGGTTCGGTTCAAGGACATCGCGACGGCCACGGTTTCGTGCAGCGCGACGATGGCGAAGCCGACGTGTATCTGCCACCCAACGAGATGCGCGCGGTGCTGCACAAGGACCGTGTCAAGGCACGCATCGTCCGCCAGGACCGGCGCGGTCGTCCCGAGGGACGCGTCGTCGAGATCGTCGAGCGCCCGGAGCAGCCGATCATCGGCCGTCTCCTGCACGAAGGCGGCATCTGGCTCGTCGCGCCCGAGGACAAGCGCTATGGCCAGGATGTGCTGATTCCCAAGGGTGCGACCGGTCCGGCCAAGGTCGGGCAGGTCGTCGTGGTGCAGCTCACCGAGCCGCCCGCGCTCTTCGGCCAGCCGGTCGGTCGCGTGAAGGAGGTGCTCGGCGAGATCGACGATCCCGGCATGGAGATCGAGATCGCAGTGCGCAAGTACGGCGTGCCGCACGAGTTCTCCGAAGCCTGCCTGGCCGAGGCGCGGGCGCTGCCCGAGAAGGTCCGCCCGGCCGACAAGCGCGGCCGCATCGACCTCACCGACGTGCCGCTCGTCACCATCGATGGCGAGGATGCGCGCGACTTCGACGATGCCGTCTACTGCGAACCCGCCAAGGTGGGGCGTGGCAAGGGCTGGCGGCTGCTGGTCGCCATCGCCGACGTCAGCGCCTACGTGCAGACCGGTGCGCCGATCGACATCGATGCCTACGATCGCGCCACCAGCGTCTACTTCCCTCGCCGCGTGATCCCGATGCTGCCCGAGAAGCTCAGCAACGGCCTGTGCTCGCTCAATCCGGAGGTCGAGCGCCTGTGCATGGTCTGCGACATGCTTGTGGCGGCCGATGGCGAGATCTACGCCTACCAGTTCTACCCGGCGGTGATGTTCAGCCACGCGCGCTTCACCTATACCGAGGTCGCCGCCATCCTGAGCAACACCCGGGGTCCGGAAGCGGCCAGGCGCAAGGATCGCGTCAAGGACCTGCTCAATCTCTCCGATGTCTACAAGGCCCTGCTCAAGCAGCGCGGGCGGCGCGGCGCGGTCGACTTCGAGACGACCGAGACGCAGATCGTCTGCGACGACGCGGGCCGCATCGAGAAGATCGTGCCGCGCACCCGCAACGAGGCGCATCGCTTGATCGAGGAGGCCATGCTGGCGGCCAACGTCTGCAGCGCCGACTTCATCGCCGAGGGCAAGCATCCGGGCCTGTTCCGCGTGCACGAGGGCCCGACGCCCGAGAAGAAGGAGATCCTGCGTGGCTATCTGAAGGCGATGGGCGTGGGCCTGTCGATCTCGGACGATCCCGTGCCGGGTGAATTCCAGGCCATCGCCGAGGCCACCAAGGAGCGTCCCGACGCGCAGCAGATCCACACCATGCTGCTGCGTTCGATGCAGCAGGCCATCTACACGCCGATGAACAGCGGCCACTTCGGCCTGGCGTACGAGGCCTACACGCACTTCACGAGTCCGATCCGGCGCTATCCGGACCTGTTGGTCCATCGCGTCATCAAGGCGATCCTGAACAAGCAGAAGTACACGCTGCCGATGCTGCCGACACCGGGCGAGGCGCACGCCAAGCTGGCCAAGCGGCTGGCCTCGCGCGTGAAGGCGCCGACGCAGAAGCCGCAGAAGGAGACGGTCGCGCCGACCAAGGAGGTGCTGGCCTGGCAGGCCGCGGGACTGCATTGCAGCGCCAACGAACGGCGGGCCGACGAAGCCAGCCGTGATGTCGAGGCCTGGCTCAAGTGCAAGTACATGCGTGAGCATCTGGGCGAGGAATACGGCGGCGTCGTGTCTTCGGCCACCACCTTCGGCATCTTCGTCACGCTCGACGCGATGTATGTGGAGGGCCTGGTCCACATCACCGAGCTCGGCGGCGAGTACTTCAAGTTCGACGAAATGCGTCAGGAATTGCGCGGCGAGCGAACCGGCATCCGCTATGCCATCGGCAGCCGGGTGAGGGTGCAGGTCAGTCGCGTCGATCTCGATGGACGCAAGATCGACTTCCGCCTCGTGCGCGAGGGCGAGGACCTGATGGCGCGCGCGATGAAGGACAAGAACGGCGTCCCGAGCGACGTTCCGGCCAAGTCGAAGCGGGGCGGCAATGGAGGCGGTGGCGGCAAGAACGGCTCGCGCGGCTCCGCGCGCAGCAGGGACGGTGGCGCCCGCCTGCCGGTCGAGCGGGTCGAGCATCCCGAAGCCGTCGAGCGCGGCGTCGAGGTGCCCCAGTCGGCGATGCAGGCCTTCAAGTCGGCCGTCAAGAAAGCCGCCAACAAGATGAAGGGGCGCAAGCCCCGCCGTTGAACGTCCGTCCGACGATATTTCCAACCTGGAGACAAATTCATGAACGACAAAGATGATCCCAGCCGTGCAGTCCGCACGGCGATCGTCACCGGCGCGGGCAGCGGCATCGGCCGCGCTGCCGCCCTCGCGCTGCTGGCGGATGGCTGGAACGTGGCCCTGGCCGGGCGTCGGGAGGAACCGCTGAAGGCGGTGGCCGACGAATCGAAGGCAGGCGCGCGCGTCCAGGCCGTCTCCACCGACGTGTCCGATCCCGCCTCGGTCAAGGCCCTGTTCGAGGCGACCGTCGAGCGCTTCGGCCGTGTCGATCTGCTGTTCAACAACGCCGGCGTGGGCAATCCGCCCGGGCCGTTCGAGGACTGGACGGCCGAGCAGTGGCGCGGCGTCGTCGACATCAACCTCAGTGGCATGTTCTTCTGCATCCAGCAGGCCTTCCGCACCATGAAGGCGCAATCGCCGCGCGGGGGTCGCATCATCAACAACGGCTCGATCTCGGCCACCACGCCACGTCCCAACTCGGCGGCCTACACGGCGACCAAGCATGGCGTCGAGGGTCT
>Ga0308163_10003442_pt1 | contig 13270 bp, 9 predicted proteins | sample PhyTR1_FD_201037 | JGI IMG/M metagenome (GOLD analysis project Ga0308163, IMG submission 201037) | Phyllosphere microbial communities from UC Gill Tract Community Farm, Albany, California, United States - DLSLT.R1 | ecosystem: Host-associated > Plants > Phyllosphere > Unclassified | place: USA... | reverse complement strand
GCCCGCCACCGCACATCAGCGGCGTGTACGGCGCGCCGCGGCGCACGTACAGCATGCCGATGCCTTTCGGTGCATACAACTTGTGCCCCGAGAACGGCGCGTAGTCGATGCGGCTCGCGGCCAGGTCGAGTGGGAGCTTGCCCAGCGCCTGCACGCAGTCGACCAGCCACAGGGCGTCGCTGCCAGTGTCACGCAACACGGCTTCGATACCGTGCAGGTCGGACACCACACCCGTTTCATTGTTCGCTGCCATCGTGCACACCAGCGCCACGCGCGGCGCCAGCGCACGCAGCACGTCGAGCCGGTGGCGGCCGTCGCCATCGACCGGCAGCACGCGCAGCTCCAGGCCCGTGCCGAGCAGGCGGTTCCAGTGCGCCAGGCTTTCGGGGACCGCCTTGTGTTCGGTCGCGCCGATCAGGACGATGTCGCCGCAGGCGTCACCGCGCGCGCGCCGCTCGCGCACCGCGCACAGGGCCGAGAGCACGGCCGTCTGGATGCCTTCGGTGGCGCCGCTGTTGAACATCAACCGGCCCTCCCCGGCGCCGACCACCCGGCCCGCACTAACGCGCACGCTCTCGCGCAGTGCCCGGGCGCGCAGGCCCGTCGCATGGCTGCTGCTCGGATTGCCGAAGCCATCCTGCATGACGGCCATGGCGGCGGCCGCGGCGGCCGGCAATACCGGTGACGTCGCATTGGTATCGAGGTAGATTTCGGTCTGCATGAATAGGTGCCAAAAATATAAAAAAGGTGTCGCACAACATGTTATTGTCCAGTAATATGGTACGGGCTAAAGACGGTCAATACGTTCCAAACTTTCTGGTTTCCGATCAAACAGTAGGATAATTATTCTTATAATCAGCAATGCGGAATATGAATTCACTCGACAAGTTTGATTGCGCGATCCTCGCTGCCCTGCAGGCGGATGCCACCTTGTCCATTTCGGGCCTGAGCGAAAAGGTGGGGCTGTCCAGCACACCGTGCTGGAAACGCGTCAAGCGCCTGGAAGAAGAAGGCTTCATCGAAAGCCGCGTTTCCATCGTCAATCGCGAAAAGGTCGGCTTGCCGGTCACCGTGTTTGTCAGTGTCAAGACCCCCGAGCACGATGAAAAATGGCTGGCGCGCTTTGCCGCCGCCGTGATCGCGCTGCCCGAAGTGCTGGAATTCCATCGCATGAGCGGCGACGTCGATTACCTGCTCAAGGTCGTCACCACCGATATCGCCGGCTACGACCGCTTCTACAAGAAGCTGATCAAGACCGCGCGCCTGACCGGCGTGTCGTCGGCGTTCTCGATGGAGCAGATCAAATCCACCACCGCCCTGCCCCTCGAACTGATCTCGCACGGCACGCCAACCTGAGTCTTTACAGGCTTGCCGCGCTTTCGCAGGGTGCGTAAATCGTGCGATGATGGCGCCCGTCCACATCAACGGGAGACTGAGTCAATGCCATCGAAAATCACCATGGCGCCGCTGGCGCTGGCGGCACTGTGCGCCACCATCGGCGTGCACGCGCACGCTGCCGAGCAGGTCGTCAAGATCGGCGTCAGCGGTCCGCTGTCGGGCGCCAATGCGTTTGCCGGCAAGGACAATGAAAACGGCGTGCGCCTGGCCATCGAAGAACTCAACGCACAGAAGATCCAGGTCGGCGCCAATGTGCTGCGCTTCGTGCTGCAATCCGAAGACGACGCGGGCGACCCGAAACAGGGCGTGACCGTGGCCCAGAAATTCGCCGATGCCGGCGTCAAGTTCGTGCTCGGCCCCTACAACTCGGGCGTGGCAATTCCGGCCTCGCGCGTCTACAACGACAGCGGCATCCTGATGTCGACGGTCGGCACCAATCCCAAGATCACCGCCAGCGGCTACCCCACCGTATTTCGCATCGTCGCGAGCGACACGCAGGTCGGCGCCTCGGTCGCCGGCTACGCAGCCAAGGAACTCAAGATCAAGAACATCGGCGTGATCGACGATCGCACGGCGTTCGGCCAGGGCATCGCAACGGAATTCAAACGCCAGGCGCAGCAGGCCGGCATCAGGATCGCCGGCCACGAGTTCACCAACGACAAGGCCAGCGACTTCGCCGCGATCCTGACCGCGCTGCGCGCCAAGAAGGTCGATGCGATCTTCTACGGCGGCTACGCGCCGCAGGCCGCGCCGATGGTGCGCCAGATGAAGCAGCTCGGCCTGAACGTGCCGCTGCTGGGCGGCGACACGCTGTGCAGCCCCGAGATGGCAAGGCTTGGCGGCGCCGCGGTCGGCGAGAACGTGCGCTGCGCGCAGGCCGGCGCCATCGTCGCCAAACAGCCGGGCGGCGCAGCCTTCCTGGCCGGCTACAAGAAGCGCTTCGGGCGCGAGCCGGACGTGTATGCGCCATCGTTCTACGACCAGACCAAGTTCATCGCGCAGGCGATCCAGTCGGCCAAGACGGTCGATGCGAAGGCCGTTGGCGTTGCGATGCACACGATCAGCTACCAGGGCGTGGTCGGCATGTACGGCTATGACCCCAAGGGCAACCTGAAGAAAACGGCCGTCACGGTGTACACCTTCAAGAACGGCGCCCTCACGCCGCTGGCCAGCTACTGATTCTTTACCAGGACCTCGATCACGATGAAACCATCCTTCCAACTCGGCGCACTGGCCACCGCCGCCCTGCTCCTGTGCGCCAGTGCCGGCGCGGCGCCGGTGACCGCCCCTGCCCCTGCATCCGCATCCGCAGCGGCTGCCGATCCCCAGGCCGGCAAGGCCATCAACAAGCTGGTCGACGAGTACTACGACGCCTACGCGCGCTTCGAGCCGGTCTGGGCGACCGAGTCCGGCGATGGCCGCTTTGATGGCCAGCTTGGCCTGCCGATCGCGCCGAAGAACCGCGACGCCCAGTTTGCACTGTACCGCGGCTACCTGAAACGCCTGGGCACGATCCCGCGCGAGCGCCTCAATCCCCGTGACCAGGCCAGCTACGACATCGTCAAGTTCGAGCTCGAGACCGCGCTGCGCCTGGGCGCCTTCCCCGAGCACCTGCTGCCGGTGGACCAGATGTTCAACATGCCGGTCTTCATGGCCAACTACGCCGGTGGCCAGGGCGCACAGCCGCTGGCCACGCCGCAGGATTACCGCAATTACCTGAGCCGCCTGGACCAGATGGTCGCCTACATCGACCAGGCGATCGCCAATATGCGCGAAGGCGTCAAGCGTGGCGTCGTGCATCCGCGCGAGCCGATGATGTCGCTGCTGCCGCAACTGAAGGCACTGGTCGCGGCCACGCCCGAGGCCAGCATCTTCTACAGCCCGATCAAGGCGCTGCCGGCCGGTTTTTCAAGCGCCGACAAGACCAAACTGACGGCGTCGTACCGCAAGACGATCGGCGACAAGCTCAATCCGGCACTGGCGCGCCTGGCCACGTATGTCGAGAAGGACTATATGCCGGCCACCCGCACCACCGCCGGCTGGGGCGCACTGCCGAACGGCGCCGAGTGGTACAAGGCGCGCGTGGCGGCGATGACCACCACGAGCCTGACGCCCGAACAGATCCATGAGATCGGCCAGAAGGAAGTGGCGCGCATCCAGGGCGAGTACGGCAAGATCGGCCCGAAGATGGGTTACACGGGTCCTGCAGCCGGCCTGCCGCGCTGGGTGTCGGAGCAGCCGAAGTACAAGCCGTTCACGTCGGACGCGCAGGTGATCGCGGTGTTCGAGAAGATCGACGCCGACGTGCGCACCAAGCTGCCAAAGCTGTTCTCGCTGATGCCGAAGGCGCCGCTCGAAGTGCGCCTGGAACCGGAACTGACGCGCGAGACGGCGTCGGACCATTACTCGTCACCGGCAGCCGATGGTTCGCGGCCGGGCGTGTTCTGGTCGGTGGTGAACGATCCGACCAAGTACGGCAGCACCGGCATGGTCACGCTGTACCTGCATGAAGGCCAGCCGGGCCACCACTTCCACATCGCGCTGACCCAGGAACTGGGCCTGCCGAACTTCCGCAAGTTCGGCGGCAATACGGCGTTCACCGAAGGCTGGGCGCTGTACGCCGAGACGCTGGGCAAGGAGATGGGCCTGTTCGACAAGCCGGAAGATTATTTCGGTCACCTGAACGACGAGATGCTGCGCGCGGCGCGGCTGGTGGTCGACACCGGGATGCACACCAAGGGCTGGAGCCGCGAGCAGTCGATCACGTACTTCCGTGAGACGCTGGGTTACTCGGAACTGGAAGCGCGCGCCCAGATCGAGCGCTATATGGTGATGCCGGGGCAGGCACTGGCGTACAAGATCGGCGCCCTGAAGATCATGGAACTGCGCCAGCGCGCGCAGGCGGCACTGGGCGACAAGTTCAATCTGCCGGCGTTCCACCGGGTGGTGCTGGATGAAGGCACGCTGCCGCTGGCGGTGCTGGAGGCAAAAGTCGATCGCTGGATTGCAGCGTCGAAGTAAAGGCGTGTGGAGGCGTTACCACCCTCTCAAACAACGTCGTTCCCGCGGAGGCGGGAACCCAAGTTCTCATGCGCTGGCCAAAAGTGCGATAGTGGCCTGCGGATAACTGGGGTTCCCGCCAAGGCGCCCGGCGAGGGCGGGAACGACGTGCATATGCAGCGGGCGTTGATCAGACGCTTGTTCAACGCTCGATCATGAACACCGGATACCGGCGCCATTCCGGCTCGCGGTAACGCGCGCAGTTGGCGAAGATGAAGTCCAGCACGGCTTCCTGGTTGGCCAGCAAACCAGGATTGGCACCCTTCCACTGTTCGAACTTCGCTGCCAATTCCGGCTCCTGCACCAGCAGCCGCTCGGCTTCGTCCTCGAACACATACTCCGAATACGCTTCCTTCTTTTCCAGCACGCTGTTGAAGAAGCCCCAGCGGAAGAAGCTGTCGTGCGCCAGCGGTTCGAGCGTCTCGACCGCGTAGCGTGCATTGTCCTGGTCCAGCGGCACCAGGAAATCTCCCGCGCGCAGCTGCACGCTGGCGTGGCGCCGTTCGAGCACCACGTCGTCATGGAACATGTGGCCCTCATACGCCGACGGGCGCGAGGTCACGCTGTCGATGTGATAGTACGCGACGTTCTGCATGCGATCGGCGTCGATACGCTCCATGCGCACGCCATTCCACTCCAGGCGCTCGATCGCTTCGCGCCACTGCTGCGGCACCACGTACGCCTGCGGCGCCGGCACGGTCACATCCACCGGGAAGCGGTTGTAATAGGCGATGTCGCATTCCCAGACGCTGCTGCGGTCATAGTACAGGCGCGAATAATCGCCCAGCACGCTCTTCTTGTACTTGGCTTCATACCCTTTGAAACGGAAGCTCGATGGATTGGCTTCGTCCATCTTCCAGCGCACCGGCCACGCGGCCTGCGTGCGGCCCGCATCCTTGGCCGCGCGGCGCAGCGCCTGGATGCGCGGGGCGTTCTGCACGGTGAAGGCCAGCGCGACGTCGACCAGCGCGCGCATCGATTCGTAGCGGTCCCGGAACGGCTTGAGCATGTGCGTCTCGGGCATGAAGCCGATCGTGTGGTGCAGCGCTGCGTAGCCGGTCGAGAAGCGTGCGGTTTCCAGGAATTCGGCGATGCCGTGGTCCGGGCTGTCCTGCACCGGGTTGACGTACGGGCAGGTCGGCCAGCCGCGCGCATCCATCCCGGCATACATCGCGGGCAGCATCTCGGCGCGCAGGAACTCGCCCAGGCCGCCACCGAGCTTGTCGGCCTGCGTGTGGATCAGCGTCATCGTGTAGCTGTAGTCGGCGCCGTTGGACGTGTGGGTATCGACCATCACGTCCGGGTCCCATGCCGTGAACAGTTCGTTGAACACGCGCGCCGTCAACGTGTCGCACTTGACGAAGTCGCGGTTCAGGTCGAGGTGGCGGCTGTTGCCGCGGAAGCCGAACTGCTCCGGCCCGTCCTGGTTCACGCGCGACGTGTCGGCGCGGTTGAAGGCGCCGTCGACGTTGTACAGCGGGACGAACAGGAACACGGTCGTGCCCAGCGCAGCCAGGCGTTCAGGCTCAAGGCAAAAATCGCGCACCAGCGCCATGCAGCCATCGACGCCTTCCGGCTCGCCCGGGTGGATGCCGTTGTTGTTGAAGAAGACCGCGCGCCCGGCGGCCTTGATCGCGGCGCGGTCGAACACGCCGTCGCTGCTGACTACACCGGCGTGGATCGGCACGCCCGCATCGGACACGCCCACCTGTTCAAAACGCAGCACTGCCGGATACTGGCGCGCGAGGTCCTCGTACCAGGCGATGCAGTCGGCCCAGGTGGTGGTCTGGTTCAGGTTGCCTTGTTCGTAGGGCGTGAGGGGTGCAGTAGCCATGGTGTTCTTCGCTAATAAAGGGGATGCTTACAGGATGACGCCGGGGGGTGTGGCAGGCGCCGTCGCGGCTGGCGCGGTGGACGCGGTCGGTGCCGGCGGCGCCAGCGTCAATGGCAGGGCGATGGCGACGTCGGTGCCTTCGCCGGGGCTCGAGCGCACCTCGATCGTGCCGTGCAGCGCGTAGGCGCGCTCGCGCATGCCGATGATGCCGATGCCTTCGGAGGCGCTGGCCGTGTCGAAGCCGGCGCCGTCATCGACCACGCGGATGCGCAGCATGCCCTTGCCTTCGTCGAGCAGCAGGCTGACGTGCGCCGAGCGCGCCGCGGCGTGCTTCATGACGTTCGACAGCGCCTCCTGCACGATCCGGTAGGCCGAAATGGCCAGCTCGTTCGACAGGCGCGCGAAGTCGCCTTCGCTGTGCAGGTCGAAGCGGCAGCCGGACGTGGTGTCGTAGTGGCGCACCATCTCTTCGACCGCGCCGTGCAGGCCCAGCATATCGAGCACCTCGGGCCGCAGGCGGCGCACCAGGCGCCGGCCGTTGGCGTACAGGTCGAGCGCGAGCTTCGTGATGGCTTCGGACTTGCGCTTGATTTCTACCACCTCGGGGCCGGCAGGCGCCTTGGCCGCCAGCAGGCCGATCGCCTGCGCCTCGAGGCGCGCTGCAATCAGCGACGCATTGAGTTCGTCGTGGATCTCGACCGCGATGCTCTTGCGCTCGTCCTCGATGATCTCGTTGACCTTCTGGATCAGTTTGCGCTTGTCAGCATCGGCGCGCAGCGCTTCGTTGCGCGAGGCAAGCAGGTCGCGCGTGCGCTCGGCCACCTTGTTTTCGAGGTCGCGCTTGGATTCGCCCAGCGCCAGCGACATCTCGCCGATCGACGATTGCAGCTCGCCGATCTCGCCGCCGGTGGTGACCGGCGGATGGACGCGGAAGTTACCGCCCCGGATCTGGCGCAGCGTGCCGATCGCCTCGCGCAGCGGCACGATCAGTGAGCGCGCCAGCACCCAGGCCAGAATGCCGCTGGCAGCCAGCGCCAGCGCCGCCATCGACAGTTCGATCTGGAAGCGGTCGGTCTGCTTGGCCATCATGTTCGCCGGCGACATCGTCACCCGCACCCAGCCCACCACTTCGGTGGTGAGCGTGGGCGGACGCGAATCGCTCGACGCCGACACGTGCGGCGTGCCGTTGTCCGAGAACAGGTTGATCCACACCACCTGCTTGCGGATCGGCGCTTCGTAGTAGTGGGACTGGGCATCCAGCGCCGACTCGGACACCACGCGCACGGCCGCGCGGCCACTGCCGTCGATGACGTCGACGCGGTAGATGCTGCGGTCGGACTGCACCAGGCCATTGATGGTCAGGCGCAGGTCGGACAGGTTGCCCGAGATGACGTTGTACTCGGACGTTTCGGACAGCGCGCGCGCCAGGATGCGGCCACGCTCGGCCAGTTCTTCGGCCACCTGCGCGCGGTGCGCGTACCACGAGTACCAGACGAAGGACGTAAACAGCAGGATCACCGGCAGCATCGTGATGACGGCCATGCGCCGTCCGACACCCCAGCCGCGCCAGAAACGCAGGTTCATCGCGCCGCCGGCGCCAGCGCCGGTGCCGGCCGGGCGAAGTTGCGCGCGGCATCCGTCACGCGCAGGTCGAGCGAACTGGCCACACCTTCGTTGATGATCGTGCGGAAGTAGCGCGGGAACTGCGGCGCCGGCATTTCGCCGGTGCGCACGAAGTCGGCCGTGATCTCGGCCACCTGGGCGTTGATCTCTTCGACTTCCGAATACGTAGTGGCCAGCGCGCCGACCTTGACCATGTCGGCCGAGAAGCCGATCACGCCCTGCTTGCGGCGGTAGGTCGAGAGCAGGATGTTGCGCACGTTTTCGGCGTTGTAGATGTCGCTGTCGGGCAGCGCCAGCAGCGTCTCGGCGCGCGTCATGCTGCCCAGCGTGTGATTCAGGTCGTCGCCCGGCGTGAACATCTGGATCTCGGTGGCGTCGTGCAGCACCGGGCGCAGGAAGGCGGTGTCGGGGCCGAGCAGCACGCCCACGCGCACCGGACGCCCGTACAGGAGTTCGGCCAGGCGCATCTGGTCGTTCGGCGCCGGCTCGGCGTACACCGCCGTGATGGCCCCGCGGCGCGGCTTGGGCAGGCGCGCCGTCAGGCCGCGCCACACCTGGCTGGATGTATAGGCCGAGATGACGACGCAATCGCAGCGCCGCGACAGCGCATCGCGCAGTGCGGTGGGGCCGATTGCGATGTAGAGCATGCGGCGCTTCTGCGCGAGCTCGGTGCGAAACGCAGCAAAGGTGGGCACCAGGCGCTTGTACAGGTCGTCGACGATGCGGTGCGTGACCGCGCTGTCGTCACCGGTGATGATCTGGAAGCGGTAGCCCTGCACCTCTTCGCGTTCGCGCTCGGTTTGCTGGGCCTGGACGGCATGGGCGCCGGTGGCGGCCAGGGCCAGCGTCATGGCGAGCAGCGGGGCCAGTGAACGCGCACGTGAAGCGTTCTGCATCCGGCGCAGGAGATTGCCCATCGCTTACGGCTCGATCAGGCCGTGCTTGACGGCCAGCAGCGTGATGCTGGCCTGGCGGTGCACGCCCAGCTTCTCTTTGATCGACTGGCTGATATTGCTGATGGTCTTGGTCGACAGGTCGAGACGCTCGGCGATTTCGGCGTTGGTCATGCCCTCGGCCATGAACTTGAAGATTTCCAGGCCGCGCTCGTCGAGCTGCGACTGCGGCGTGACTTCGCCGCGCACGGCCATGCTGGCCAGGCGCGAGGCGATATGCGGCAGGAAGTACAGCTTGCCCTCGTGCGCGTGACGCACGGCGGTGGCCAGGTCGGCCGGGTCGCAATCCTTGGTGACGAAGGCGTGGGCGCCGAGGCGGTAGGTTTCCTTGATCAGACTATCCTGGTCAAACTGGCTGAGAAAAACGATCTTGGCCGACGGATCGGACTTGAGGATGGCCTGGGCCGCATCCATGCCGGTCAGCTCGGTGCCGAAGCGCATGTCGAGCACGGCGACGTCGGGCTGCTCGGCCGCGTACAGCGCGGTGGCCTCGCTCGGGGTCTTGGCCTGGCCCACCACCTGCATGCCGGCCGCTTCGAGCGACATGGCAAAACCGGTCATGACGATGGGGTGATCGTCGGCCAGCATGACGCGGATGGGTTTGTTCTGATCTGCCAATTTGTTCTCCTGGCGCGGGGGCCTGTGATGCACATGCGTTGCGCGTGCAGGTCTGGATGCGACATGCACGGCCGGGGCAATGGGCCCCGGGATAGAAGGGAATTATTTCACACAACGGGCGGGGAAGCGATGGGTAAAAAGGCCATCCAAGGCATGCGATGCATGGCGCGCCAGGACGCCAGCTTGATGCATCACGCACGAACCGTCTTATCCTGCGCAGTCGGATGCTCATACAACAGGAATAAAAATTACCTCATGATGGATTTGCAAATTGCTAGGCTCTAGCATATATTGATTCCAACAGCGGTAGATATGCACCCTTCAACACACCACAGGAGGTTGATATGCATGGTTCCTGGATCCACGATGGCGCCGGCGGCAAGGCCGGCAAGTTTGTTCTCGTCGCCGGCCTGCACGTGCTGGTTGCCGTGGGCGTCATGCACGTCATGAATGCGAAGACGATCTCGCTGCCCGCCATTTTTGACGAGCCCACGGTGTGGACGACCCCAGAGATACCGCCGCCGCCGCCGCCCGAACCACCCAAACCGCAAGTCCGGTCGGCGCCACCCGACATCGTGGTGCCGAAGGTCGAGGTCGAGATTGCCGCGCCGCCGCCCCAACCTGCCGTCCAGGCCAGCACCGAGCCAGCGCCAGAGCCGGCCCCGCCGCTGCAAACGCCATCCCCCACCGCGCCAGCCGTCCAGCCATCGACCAGCAACGCCCTGGTGCGCAGCGCCGTGCTGGCCGATGCCAATGGCTGCGCCAAGCCTGACTATCCGGTGCGCGCCGCGCGCAATGGCGACACCGGCACCGTGACGCTGGCGCTGCTGGTCGGCGCCGATGGCCGCGTACAGGATGCGCGCATCGAGTCGTCGAGCGGCTCGCGCGATCTCGACCGCGCCGCCATCAACGCGCTGAGCAGGTGCACATTCCAGCCAGCGATGCATGGCGGCGTCGCCGAAGCCGGATGGGCGAAGCTCGCCTATGTCTGGACACTCGAGTAACCAGGACCGCCCCTCTTTCGCCCGCCCCTCTTGATCCGGCGGGTTTTTTTTCGCCCTTATGACAGGTGCATGGAGAACAACCAATGGATGCCGTACGCGCTGTAACACCCGCCATCAACGTCAGCGGTTTCATGCACGCTCTCACCGGCGCCGTCGTACTGGCCGCCCTCGCCATGCTGGCCTGGCTGGCGCTGGCGCCACCCGTCGCCCCGGCGCCCGTCGCGTCGGTCGCGTCACCCGCATGGGCCGCGCGCGCCAACGACCACCAGCGGGTACTGGCGGCCAGCCCCCGCTCGATCGGCGGCAGCGACAATGCCCATGCGCGTGCCTACCTGATGACACAACTGCGCGCGATGGGGCTGGCGCCAGCCGTGCAGCGCGCGACCGTGCGCACCTCGGTCACGCGGCTCTTCGGCGGCATTCACCACACGATCGGGGTCGTGCACAACGTCGTCGCGACGATTCCCGGCAGCGCGCCCGATGCTGCGCGGCGCCCCGCCTTGCTGCTGGCAACCCACTACGACAGCGGCGCGGCGCCGCGTGACGCGCTGCCAGGTGCGGCCACCGCCAGCGCGCTGCTCGACACCGCTCGCACATTGCGCGGCGCCCCACCGGCCAACGATATCGTGCTGCTGTTTGCCGACGGCGAGCGCGTTGGCATGCTCGGGTCGCGGGGATTTGTCGAACAACACCCGCTGGCAAGCCGCATCGGCATGGCGCTCAAATTCGATGGCGCCGTCGACGGCCCGCTACGCATGCTGGAGGCCAGCCATGCGGGTACGCAGGCCCTGGCGGGCTGGATGCAGGCTGCGCCCGAACTGCGCGGCACGTCCGCGAACGCGACGCTGGCATGGCTGCTGGGCGACGCGCCCCATATCGGCCCACTGACCCGGCTCGATGCGCCGGTGCTGCTGTTCGGGGGCGGCGAGCCACGTTCGGCCGATACCGCGCCGCGTCAGCTGGGCGACGCGATGCTGCGCCTGGCCCGCGCCTATGGCACGGCGCCGCTGGCAGCCGGAGGCCCGGCAGCGCACGTCTATTTTTCACTGCCGGTCATCGGTCCCGTCCATCATGCAGCGTGGCTGGTGTGGGTGCCGGCGATCCTATGCTGCATGATGCTGGCGCGCGCATGGCGCGGACAGTTCGGTGAGGACGGTGTACTCGATGCAGCGCAGGGCGCGTTCGGTGTGTGCTTCCTGCTGCTCGTGGCGCGCGTGGGCACCTGGAGCTGGGATCGCGAGCTGGCCGCCGCCGGCCTGGCCGGTGAACACCGCCTGCCGTTGACCGTTGCCGTCGTCACGGCCGGTGTGTTCGTGGCCGGTTTGTACCTGCTGCGGCGCAGTGTGGGCACGGCCGCGACGGTGCTCGGCGCGCTGGCCTGGCCGACGCTGGCGCTGCTCTTTGTCGCCGTATTCCTGCCAACGCTCGCCCCGCTGCTGGCCTGGCCACTGGTCGCGGCGCTCGGCGCCTTCACGCTGCATCATACGCGCTGGGGCGAACGGCAAGGCGCGAGCGTACGCCTGCTGGTGCTGCTGGCCGGCCTGGCGCCGGCGGCGAGCCTGCTCCCGCCGGCGCTGCGCGATGCCTGGCGCCTGCTGGCGCCCGGCCACATGCATGTTCCGCCGATGCTGATGGCGCTACCCATGCTGTGCTTTGCCGGCCCCCTGCTGATGCTGCGCAGCAGGGCCGCCGTCAGCGGCGCGCTGGCTCTCGCGCTGGCCGCCTGCCTGGCCCTGCCGGATGGCGCGCCGGCGCGCCATGGACAAGAAGTAGAACCCGCCAACCTTGAGCAGCTGGTCTATTACAAGGACATGAACGCGTGGCGCGCCTACTGGCTGCTGCCACAGCAGCCGCTCGACGACTGGCGCCGCGAGCTGTTCGCGGGCCGCGCCAGGCCGACCGTCTTCGTCGAAGTCTTTGGCCTGCGCAGCGCGCCCCAGTGGTACGCCGTCGCGCCGCGCGACGATGCGATCGCGTTCCCCGAGTGCTTCATCCTGCGCAACCACGTCGGCAACGTGCGGCTGGCCAGGTTCACGGTGCGCTCGGCCAACCGCGCCCCGCATATCGCGCTGGCCATGCACGGCGCCAGGGCGCTGCGCTCGCGCGTTGACGGGGTGACACTCAGCGCGACGGAGAGCGCGTGGTCGCTGTCGCTGTACGGGATGCAGGACCGGGTGCTGCAGCTAGAAATCGAAAGTGAGCCCAACGAGATCTTCGCCATCACGGTGCAGGAACACATCCCCGGCCTGCCACGGCATCTCTTGCCAGCGGACCGGCAAGGCGTGGCGCCGCAGGTGGGCACGACGATGTCGACCGATATCCTGCGGTTTTACTGACAAGTTGTCATAAAATGGCCGCGCGCGCCACGAGTGCGCCCTTCCCGATGAATGGCTTGATTAACCATGCAGCGTCAACTTCGCGGCATTCACTTCGCAGCAGGACTCCATGCACAAGATCGTCTCTTCCCTCATCCTCTCCGCTCTCGCCGGCAGCCTGGCGCTGGCCTTCCCGACCCATGCCCAGACCAGGGCCAAGGCCACCGTCCAGGAAGCGCCGCTGCGCGCGCACATGGCGTTCCTGTCGTCCGACGCACTTGAAGGCCGCGGTACCGGCCAGCGCGGCGGCGAGCTGACCGTCACGTATCTTGAAACGCAAGCCGCCGCCGTGGGCCTGAAACCCGGCAACGGCAAGAGCTTCCGCCAGCCGGTCAAGATCGCCGGCGTGCGCTCGCTGCCCGAGAAGAGCAATGTCGGCATCGTCGCCAACGGCAAGGCCGTGCC
>Ga0308163_10003440_pt1 | contig 13279 bp, 15 predicted proteins | sample PhyTR1_FD_201037 | JGI IMG/M metagenome (GOLD analysis project Ga0308163, IMG submission 201037) | Phyllosphere microbial communities from UC Gill Tract Community Farm, Albany, California, United States - DLSLT.R1 | ecosystem: Host-associated > Plants > Phyllosphere > Unclassified | place: USA... | reverse complement strand
ATTGGGTTTTTCCCCTTGTCCTAATGATACCTTCATTTTTGATGCACTTATCCATCATAAAATAGATACAGAAGGACTAGAATTTGACGTTGTTTATGAAGATGTCGAAACCTTAAATCTAAAAGCTTTTAAGGGAGACTTAGCCATAACGAAATTGAGCTATCATGCTTTTGCCTATGCGATAGAAGATTATGAGCTTTTGGATGCAGGTAGTGCATTAGGATTTGGAGTTGGACCGATGTTGATCACTCACGATGAGCATTTGGCTAGAGAGCTTCAAGAAAAACTGTCTTCGAATACCCCATTGACGGCAGCATTGCAACAATTAAAGGTTGGCTATCCCGGCAAGTACACAACTGCTAATTTCTTATTAGGTTTAGCTTTTCCAGAACTGAAGAATAAAAAAGAGCTTGTTTTTTCAGAGATCGAAGGAGCTTTGTTGTCTGGCGATATCGATTTGGGGTTAATTATTCATGAAAATCGATTCACCTATCAGGAAAAAGGGCTTTTTAAAGTCGTTGATTTGGGAGATTACTGGGAAAAAACGACAAATTGTCCTATTCCATTGGGCGGTATTGTAGTGAAAAGAAGTATTCCTGCCGATATTAAGGAAAAACTGAATCGTATTTTGCGAGCAAGTGTCGAATACGCTTTTGCTAACCCTACATCAGGTCTGGAGTTTATCAAGTCACATGCGCAGGAGATGAGTATTGAAGTGATGTATAAACACATCGATCTTTATGTCAATAAGTATTCTATAGTGCTTGGAAAAGAGGGACGTTCAGCAATTGAAATCATGTTTAATAAGGCTCAGGATATGGGCTTTATCCCGAAAACGGACAAGAATTTATTTTTGTCATAAAAAAGAGTAAAAAATATGGATATCGTATGTTAGATATGATATCTAATAACTAAATTTGCCCGATTAGTGTCAATTTGTCTGCAATTTTAGTTTGGAGTCATTATTGAATGAAAGTCATAAATTGAGATAGAAAAGAATATTATGTTAAAATTTTTAAGTAAATTATTTGGAAGTAAATCCGAGCGAGATATTAAGGGAGTTCAACCAATTGTAGAAAAAATCAAATCGGAATACGAGCAGCTTTCGTCACTTACTGATGATGAATTGCGTGGCAAAACGGCTGATTTCAAAAATAGAATTAAAGGATATTTAGCAGATATTGATACCGAGATCTCTACTTTAAAAGCAGAAGCTGAGGCTGATGACCTGGATATGTCTCAGAAAACTGCGATATATGAAAACGTGGATAAATTATCCAAAGATCGTGATAAAAAATTAGAAGAAGTTTTGATGGATATTTTACCTGAAGCATTTGCCGTGGTAAAAGAAACATCTAGACGTCTGACAGAAAATAAACAATTAGTCGTTAAAGCAACCGATTTTGATCGAGAAATCGCTGCACAAAAACAAAATGTAGTGATCCAAGGTGATCAGGCGACATGGAAAAATGTGTGGTTGGCTGCGGGAACTGAGGTAACCTGGAACATGGTACATTATGATGTGCAGTTGATTGGCGGTATTGTATTGCACCAAGGTAAAATTGCACAGATGGCTACCGGTGAGGGTAAGACTTTGGTAGGTACCTTGCCGACTTATTTGAATGCGTTAGCCGGTAATGGTGTACATATAGTAACGGTCAATGATTATCTAGCACGTCGTGACTCGGAGTGGAATGCACCATTGTTCGAGTTTCATGGTTTAAGTGTAGATTGTATTGATAAACATCAACCAAATTCACCACAAAGACGTAAAGCTTATGCTTCTGATATCGTTTATGGTACCAATAACGAATTTGGTTTCGATTATTTACGTGATAATATGACGCAGACTCCTGAAGCATTAGTACAAGGGAAGCTGCATTTTGCGATGGTGGATGAGGTCGATTCAGTGTTAATTGATGATGCTCGTACACCTTTGATTATTTCAGGTCCTATTCCTCGTGGTGATCAGCATGAATTCTACCAATTAAAACCACGTATCGAACGTTTGGTAAATGCTCAAAAAGCCTATATCAACACGGTATTGAATGAAGCTAAGAAAGCGGTTAAGGCTGGAGATATTGATCCAGAAAAAGGTGGCTTGGCCTTATTTAGAGCTTACCGCGGATTGCCTAAAAATAAAGCCCTGATTAAATACTTAAGTGAAGATAATCATCGTCAGATTTTGCAAAAAGTAGAGAACTACTACATGCAAGAGCAGAACAAAAATATGCCTAAGGCGGATGCCGAATTATTTTTTGTGATCGATGAGAAAAACAATCAAGTAGAATTAACAGAAAAAGGGATTGAATTAATCACGGCTTCTGGAGAAGATCCTTCATTCTTTATCTTACCGGATGTAGGTTCTGAAATTGCTGATATTGAAAAAGCTGATATTCCTTTAGAGGAGAAGGCTAACCGCAAAGAGGAATTATTGCGTGATTATTCGATCAAAGCAGAGCGTATTCACTCGATCAACCAATTATTAAAAGCATATACTTTATTTGAAAATGATGTTGAGTACATCGTTGACGAGGGAAAGGTTAAAATTGTAGATGAGCAAACCGGACGTATCATGGATGGTCGTCGTTACTCAGATGGTTTGCACCAAGCGATTGAAGCAAAAGAGAATGTAAAGGTAGAAGATGCTACACAGACTTATGCAACCATTACTTTACAAAATTACTTCCGTATGTACCACAAACTTGCAGGTATGACGGGTACAGCTTCTACTGAGGCGGGTGAGCTTTGGGAAATATATAAATTGGACGTGGTCGAAATTCCGACCAACCGCGTTGCTTTACGTGATGACCGTCAAGATTTTATTTACCGTACTGCTCGTGAAAAATATAATGCTGTTGCAGAAGAAATTCAAAAATTGACAGAAGCAGGTAGACCCGTTTTAGTGGGTACAACATCTGTTGAAATCTCTGAGTTATTGAGCCGTATGCTCCAATTGCGTAAGGTTAAACATAATGTCTTAAACGCAAAACTACACCAGAAAGAAGCTGATATTGTTGCTGAAGCAGGTCAACCTGGTCAAGTAACGATAGCAACAAACATGGCTGGTCGTGGAACGGATATTAAGTTAACAGACGAAGTTAAAGCTGCTGGTGGTCTAGCGATCATCGGTACCGAGCGTCACGAGTCACGTCGTGTCGATCGTCAGTTACGTGGTCGTGCTGGTCGTCAAGGGGATCCGGGATCATCGCAATTCTTCGTTTCATTGGAAGATAACTTGATGCGTCTATTTGCTTCGGAGCGTATCTCTAACATCATGGTTAAGATGGGAGTTGAAGAAGGTGAAGTGATGCAGCATAGCATGCTGACCAAATCAATCGAACGTGCGCAACGTAAAGTTGAAGAAAACAACTTTGGTATTCGTAAACGACTTTTGGAGTATGATGATGTGATGAACTCACAGCGTACGGTTATCTATACAAAACGTAAAAATGCTTTGTTCGGAGAACGTCTAGATGTCGATTTGAATAACATGATTTTTGATGTTGTCGAAGAAATCGTGGTTGATGCCAAAGAGGGTGGTTCTTATGAAGATTTTCAAATTGAGGTGATCCGTGTGTTTGCTGTCAATCCGGAGATTTCGGAAGAAGAATTTACAAACTTAAAAATTGAAGGGTTGACTGATCGTTTGTTTGAACAGATCATTAATGCTTACCATACTAAATTAAACACCGTAGCGGCTCATACGATGCCTGTGCTTCAAAATGTGTTTGAAGAACGTGGGAATGTGGTTGAAAATGTTGTTATTCCTTTCTCTGATGGTCTTCGTGGCATCCAAGTTGCTACAAACTTGAAGAAAGCGATTGAAACTGGAGGAAGAGAAGTTTTCAAATCATTTGAAAAGGGGATTGTTCTAGCTTTAATTGATGAAGCATGGAAAGAGCATTTACGTGAAATGGATGACTTAAAACAATCTGTTCAAAATGCTGTTTACGAGCAAAAGGATCCGATCATTATCTATAAAATGGAGGCTTTTAACTTATTTAAATCGATGTTAGCGGCTATGAATAAGGATATTGTTAGCTTCATTTTTAAAGGTGAGATACCAGGACAAAATATGCAAAGTGTTCCTGAGCGTTTGGTACAGGCACCTCCAGTTCAAGTGAAAGCTACAAAAGCAGAATTAGAATCTCCAATAGGGGTGAGTGCTGAAGATGTAGATACACGTGACTTGGGACCTACACAGCCTATTCGGAATGAAAATGCAATTGGCCGCAATGATGATTGTCCTTGTGGTTCAGGAAAGAAATACAAAAACTGCCACGGCGCTAATAGTTAGGCGGTATTTAAAAAAATAAAAGAATGCTTAAGAAAGGATTGATAGTTGTTTTTGCTTTAGTTGCTTGTACTTTTTCAAAAGTAAAGGCTCAGAAAAACGATAATGTAGTGATTGTAAAAGATACATTGATTACAATTTTACAACATTATCGGGCAAATATGGGTATCAATCCTGTCGAAAGCAAACCTGTTGCGGTTCCAACCAAACCACCTGTACGAAGCGCGGCTACGCGTACCACAGTGCGCGGTTTTAGAGTTCAGATTTACGCAGGCAGTGATCGTAATAATGCTTTCTCAGAGCAGGCACGATTTAGAAATATGTACAAAGATATTGATACCTATATCAATTACGACGAACCCAATTACAGGGTCAAAGTAGGAGACTTTAGGAGTCGATCTGAAGCAAATAATTTTATGAATTTGCTTCGCCAACAATTTAAAAACGTATTCGTATTTTCTGAAAACGTTTTTGTTTACCAATAATCTTATGATCATGGCAAGTATTAAAGATCAAGTTAATGCCTTAGCCCAACAGTTTTTTCAAGAAACAGTTCAAATGAGGAGACATCTTCATCAACACCCTGAACTTTCTTTTGAAGAGTACAATACTTCGGCATATGTCAAATCTGTATTGAATGATATCGGGATTCCCTTTGAAGAAATGGCTGACACGGGTATTGTCGCGTATTTGACAGGCGACATAGAATCGGATGAAGTTATTGCTTTACGAGCTGATATGGACGCTTTACCTATTCAAGAGGTGGAAGGCAGGAACTACGGTTCTCAAAATCCCGGTGTCATGCATGCTTGTGGGCATGATGTGCACACTTCATCGTTGCTGGGGGTTGCAAAAATATTACAGTCTTTAAAAGCAGAATTTGGAGGGATCGTCAAATTGATTTTCCAACCGGGAGAGGAGCGTCTGCCAGGTGGTGCTTCTCTGATGATAAAAGAAGGAGTCTTGCAAAATCCAGCTCCTACGGCTATTATAGGCCAACATGTGATGCCGTTTATTGAAGCCGGAAAAGTAGGTTTTAGAGAAGGTAAGTATATGGCTTCTTGTGACGAGCTGTTTATGACAGTAAGGGGAAAGGGCGGTCATGGAGCGCATCCACATCAAAATATTGATCCAATTGTCATTACAGCACATATCATTACGGCACTTCAACAAATAGCCAGTCGCTTTGCTGACCCAAGAACTCCAACAGTGCTGTCCTTTGGTAAAATCATCGCTAATGGAGCTACTAACATCGTTCCTGATGAAGTTTATTTAGAAGGTACCTTCCGTACGTTTGATGAAGATTGGCGCGCTGAGGCGCATGAAAAGATGGTTAAAATGGCTACTGGTATCGCGGAGAGTATGGGGGCTGTTTGTGATTTTGATGTACGAAAAGGATATCCGTTTTTAATCAACAATCCTGAGCTGACAAAAGCGGCCCGGGGTTTTGCTGAAGAATATCTGGGTAAAGAAAATGTTTTAGACTTAGATCTTTGGCCCGCAGCAGAAGATTTCTCCTACTATTCTCAAGAAGTAAATGCTTGTTTCTACCGTCTGGGTACTGGAAATAAAGCAAAGGGTATCCAGTCTGCTGTTCATACTTCTTCTTTTGATATCGATGAGGATGCATTACAATTGAGCATTGGGCTGATGGCTTATATGACATTACGAAGATTAGGTCAGTAAAACATATGTCGTCACATCATATTGTTCGAGAAAGGCAAGAGCCTGCATTACTTATAACCGATTTTTATAGTATCGATGAAGAACTTGTTGGCCAACTTTTGGAATGGTCGCCAACGATCGTTACGGATGTTAATTCGTACGAAGCAGTTACTTCGCAGGCATACAAGGTGGATGTCATATTTACCCCAGTGCCGATTGATCTACCGCAAGAACATGTCAAGACTGTTCTTTATGACGTAAATTATATCGCCAGCGCTTTGCGCTATCTTATTGCAGAAGGGTATAAAGCGGTTAATATATTAGGATCGGGGTTTGATCAAGAGATATTGGAAAGTTTTGTCCAAGAGATTGATCTTGTCTGGTTGCATGATGATAAGAGGACTATCTTTGTTCAGTCCGGATTTGAGAAATGGATGCCTGCTGGTGATCATCTTTTCATCGAACCTGCATGGTGCGATCTGGCAACAAGCGGATTAAATAGAATAGGAGAAAATCATTTTGAAACGATCAATGATGGTTTTTTTAGTATCAGATTTTCAGCACCACAATTTTGTTTATTGACAGAAAAACTATGAGTACGGTAAGTATCAAGTTCGCTGGAGCAACAGAAGCGACATCGATTAGTGAAATTGGAAAGAAAAGCTATTGGGAAACTTATCCGGCAATTTTGACAACGGAACAAATTGATTTTATGTTGAACAAAAACTACACTGTTGAAGCGATTCGAGCTTTAATGGTTGGTGGTCAAGATTTTTATGTGTTGTATGAAGATGCTGTAGCGAAAGGATTTGTTTCTGTTCAAGTGAGGGAACAGGCTATTATGAGAATAGAAAAACTTTATCTTTTGGCTGAGGTTAAGGGTAGAGGATATGGAAAGCTGCTGCTGGATTTTGTAGCGCAGTTGGCCAAATCAAAGGATCTGAAACGATTAGAACTTAATGTAAACCGGAATAATCCAGCTTATTATTTTTATTTAAAGCAGGACTTTTTGATCACTGAAACGGTTGATATCCCTTATCATGGTTATGTTTTGGATGATTATGTCATGCAAAAAGACCTTACCCTTTAGCGGTTAATTTTGGGAATTAAGGATTATATTTTCTCTTAAGTAGTATATTTTCTATATGAATTAATCGCTTTTAATGGCAGAGGAGAGAACATAAATTGTTTTTATATGTGACAAAATTATGTTGCATATAAAAAGCAATTTATCTAAGTTTGATATAAATTGTAATCATCATGAAAGAAGTAACAGTAGAAGAACTTAAATCAAAAATTGATAATAATGAAGATTTTCAATTAATTGATGTCCGTGAAACATTTGAATATGAGGTTTCTAATTTGGGAGGATTGAATATTCCTTTATCTGGAATCTTAATTGAAGTCGATAAAATTGCTAAAGATAAACCCGTTGTTGTTCAATGCCGCTCAGGAAAGCGCTCGGCTCAAGCAGTAATGATGTTGGAACAACAAGGTTTTGACAATTTGTCAAACTTAAAAGGTGGTATTCTTGCATGGAAAGAAGAGATTGATCCTGAGATAGACGTGTATTAATATGAATCTAGCTGCGTTATGCTTTTCGTTCCGGAAATCATAACGGTATAGGTTTACCATTAACAAATCATATTTAATGAAAAACTACGAGCATCAGACTAAACAAGCATTTTTGTTTAGTCTTGCTTTTTATAGCATTTCACTGGGCTCAAAATTATTTCATTTCGAAATTTTTCCAATACTTTTCAGTATATCGTTATTACTTTCTTTAATTTGGGTCGTATTAGCATTACGGGAGATTATATTTTCTGGTCGTATTTCAAATACTGAGCGGATGCTTATGGCACTATTCATTATATTTTTTAATATAATTGCAGGTATATTTTACTTTTTCAAATTTAGGAAGAAGGTAATTGGTAGAAGTTAATATTATGACAAAAAATTTTATTTTAAATATCGTTATCAACTTATTGATCGTAGGAGCAGTCTACTATGGCTATAAGTCTTACGAAGCTGGAAATATCTTAGTATGTGGTATTTCAATAGCGCTCTTGGTGGTTTTTATTTATTTTAAGCGTGTGCTGTTTAAAAAAGTACAAATAGACTTAAAAAATGAAGAAGCGCGGAGAAGACAAGGGCAGGAAAAGATGAAGTAATATAAAAGGGCTATTTTTGGATAGCCCTTTTTATTAATATTATTTTACAAATGGTGGTTTAACCACTTTTGCTTTTATACTTTGGTTGCGGATACTGACGAAGATTTCTGTGCCTTCTTTAGCGAAAGCATTATCTACATAGCCTAAACCGATTGATTTTTTTAATGTAGGAGACTGTGTTCCAGAAGTAACACGGCCGATTTTATTTCCTTCGGCGTCTACGATTTCATAGTCATGACGGGCAATACCGCGATCAATCATTTCAAATCCAACTAATTTTTTCTTGATACCAGCTTCTTTTTCAGCTTTTAGATTAGCTGAGTTGACAAATTCTTTCGTGAATTTTGTTACCCATCCTAATCCACCTTCTAACGGAGAAGTTGTATCATCGATATCATTACCATATAGACAGAATCCCATTTCTAAGCGCAGGGTATCACGAGCACCTAAACCAATTGGTTTAATCCCGTAAGGAGCACCAGCTTCGAAAATCGCATCCCATACTTTTTGAGCATCTTCATTGGCAACGTAGATTTCAAAACCACCTGCACCTGTATATCCCGTAGCAGATACCAATACATTCTCCACTCCAGCAAATTTGCCTTTAGCAAAAGAATAATACTCCATTGAAGCAAGTTCAATATCTGTTAAAGACTGTAATGCATCAGCTGCTTTTGGACCTTGTACAGCAAAAAGAGAAGTCTCATCAGAGATGTTTTTCATGTCAACACCAAAGCTGTTGTATTTTGTGATCCAATTCCAGTCTTTTTCAATATTGGAAGCGTTTACAACAAGAAAATATGTGTTTTGGTCGATGCGGTAAGTTAAAAAGTCATCTACTATACCACCAGTTTCATTAGGAAGATAGCCATATTGTACTTTACCATCATATAACTTGGAAGCATCATTAGAAGAAACTGCCTGAATGAGGTCTAGCGCTTTCTCTCCTTTTAGAATGAATTCGCCCATGTGACTCACGTCAAACACACCTACACCTGTACGAACAGTTTCGTGTTCATCATTGATGCCCGAATATTGAACGGGCATGTTGAAACCTGCAAAAGGTACCATTTTCGCTCCTAAAGCGATATGCGTATCCGTAAGGGCAGTATTTTTGATCATAATACGATAAGTTTTATTTATTTACAAATTTACAAATTAAACATTGATTTTAGCTTAAAGTTTAGTATTTGTGCAATCGATTTACTGATCTAATGTCAATGAATAAATCACAGTCTCTGCTTTATCATCATCTTTGTCCTCACAAAGTAAAAACGTCAATTTCCCATTTCCCTGTTCTTTTAAAGTTATCCCTTCAAATTTATGCTTACCTGGGATATGAATGGTATCGAGGCTCTTCAAATCGTTTCTTTTGAATTTGCCTAGTATGGTTCCTGCAATTTCTCCATCCAGATAGGTCGAATTTGAAGCCTCAGCTGCTGCGATAAAGTAAACGGTATCATCTACGAGTATGGCATCTGTAAAAGCGGTTTGAACTTGATCAATCAAGGGGAGAGACACGGCACTGAAACTGCTTTCGTGATGATTTAGCTTATTGATCTTGAAAATACCGTTTTGGGCCTTTTGACCATTTCCACGGTTAAAAAGCCAAATTTCATCAATTGTATGAATAACTCCTTCAATATTAAAATTATCTTGATCTACCTGAAATTTCTGCTGGAGATCTTGATATACTTTACTGAAGTCTTCTGTATGCACTTCTTTTTGATAAGTAAGGCGGATATTACGATTGACAGTTGATCCTGATCCATAGATGTAAAATCGATTTTGATCGAATGCAATGGCTTCAAAATCTGGCTTTTTAGCTTTAGCAATATTTTCTAAATCGCCACAGGTTTTATCCAGTTGGATTTTGGATAATTGGCGGTTGTCTAATGAAAAATCATATAAATATTGGCTATTATCTGCAATTAAGTAAAGATGGTTATTTTGATAGACCAATCCCGAGGCAGCACTAATCCCAGTTATAGTTAAGAAAAAGTCTAAAATTAAGTTTTTCATCGTCAGTTTTTAAGATTTAACAAGGTCAAAACTCGCTGAAATTCGGGTTGTAATCCTGCCTGTATAGTTATTATATTTTGCGTCTTCGGATGTTTAAATGTTATTTCCGAAGCATGTAACATCATGGTATCCATTTCAAAATTTTCCTTCCAAAATTTATTTTGTTTATTACATCCATGTGGACGGTCCCCAATAATCGGATGGAAGATGTGTGCAAAATGTTTTCTTAATTGATGCATTCTTCCTGTCGTCGGATTAGCTTCAACCAAACTATAGCGTGAGGTTGGAAATTTTCCTGACGGGAATGGCAGTTCTGCTTTAGCGATGGTTTTGAAATTGGTTTGTGCTTCCTGCATGACGCCATTATCTTTTTTTAGCGGATAGTCAATAAGCATTTCTTCGGGAGCATGACCTCTTAAGACAGCGATATATCTTTTATCTACGAGCTGGTTTTGAAAGAGTTGTTGGAGCTCTTTGTCCGTTTCTTTATTTAACGAAAATAAGAGTATGCCGGCAGTCTTTCGGTCTAGTCGATGCGCAGGGTACACGGACTGACCAATTTGATCTCTTAGCAGTTGAAGCGCAAATTCGGATGCGTCCCGTGCAATAGAAGAACGGTGGACGAGCAGGCCATGTGGTTTATTAATCGCAATAATATCTTCGTCTTGGTATAGTATTTCTAACATATGGCATTATCTTGTTTTGATATGGGCGATTATTTCATCTGCTTTTTCATCAATTTTAGGGCTTAACCAAATATGATCAAAAGCACCGATACCGATGGTATTATCTTTGCCGTCCCATTTAATCTTTGTTAATGAGAACAGATAATAATTTGTTACGACCACATTTTTTGAAACGAAATCTTGTACGACATCCCTCCCTAATAATTGCATTCCCAAATCAAATATTCCTTGTTCTTTTTTTCCTAATTGTTTTTTTAGTAAATATTCGGCTTTTTGTTTTACAACGATCTCATGTTGTTCTTTTTTTGGATTTGTCCAAATTGCTACAACAGCAACAATGAGGATTAACCATATAAAAATTCTTTTTTTATTCATATTTACGGAGTTGTAGGTACAAAAATAGCGTTTATACTTTCATATAAACGCTATTTTGTCATCTTAATATACAGGGTGTTAAAAAAATAAATTCCAAACCCATTCTCCGGCGATCCATAGGAAGTAAATAGTCCCTACAAAAAACACGAGTATAATTGTTAAAATTCCTAATAGTAGCCAAATGGCAGATCCTTGATGTTTGTTTTCGTAATAATGCTCTTTCATCAATTTAATGTTCTTGGTATTGGCTTTATTAAAAAAGTCAAACACATTCCCAAAAACGGGTATGGCTCCAAAAATTGCATCAACTGAAATATTGATGAGCATCTTGACGACCAGTTTTGAACTGGCACCATTTCTCCACATGACCATTACTAGAACAAATGAAGTTCCAAAGCTGGCAATTGTTCCTGCAAAAGGTACAAAGTTAAGAATCGGATCAAGACCAAAGCGGAATCCAGCTATCTGAAAGTTATTGTCCATCAGCCAAGATAGCCTTTCGACCCATCCGAAATCGTGGTATCTTCTTTTTTCTTTGTCAGCTAAAGATAGATTTCTCTTCATTACAATATTTCAAAAGATGCATTCACTTCACTTGTAATTTTGATTGGTTTAATGTCTAAATCTAAGTTTTCAGCAGCTTGGTCAGATTCCATTGCTCCTGACTTGAATGATGCTGACATTACACGAGGTGAATTGAAATAGATCATCTGTGGACTTTCTGATAAAAGAATTGCTTTACCAACTTTTTGACCAGCAGCTTCGGCTAAGATTTTGGCATTGTCCATGGCATCTTTAACCGCTTTTACTTTTAATGTTTTCTCCAATTCTTTCTTTTTTGAATAATCAAGTTCGCTGATCACTGTACTTTGAATGCCTGCGGCATCAACTCCGTCGAATAAATCATTTAACTTATTTAATTGGGTTACTTTGATACGGTATTGGCGAGATAGCAAAATATCTGTTTCTTTTTTCTTTTTAGTCGTATAATTGGTGCTGTAAATGTTTTGGATCGTAAAATCTTTTTTCTCAACACCTATATTTGTTGCAGATTGAAATAATTGTTTTTCCAAATTTTCGATCGTTACTTTTTTCTTCATGTTGCCATCTTGATAAAATTCTTTCAAAGTGACATTTATATAAATAATATCTGGAGTAACTTCTTCTTCCGCTCTTCCGATGGTACTGACCATATCTTTATTCATCATTTGTTGTGCTTGTAAACTGTGTACAGATGCAAATAGCATTAATCCTAACAATAATTTTTTCATATCTTTTCTATTTTAATACTTGTTTTCAAAAATCGATCCATTGTTTGTTTCTATTGATGTAGACGCAGTTTGTGCGAAGTAGTTTAATGGAAAAAAAATTAAAAAGTTTAAGGATTTTGATTTTTTTTAAATATCTTTAAGAAATTTAATACAATAAACAATGCAAGAAGGAGTAGTAAAATTCTTTAATGAAACCAAAGGTTTCGGTTTCATCATTCCAAATTCAGGCGAGAGCGAAATTTTCGTTCACGTTTCTGGTTTAGTAGACAAAATTCGTGAAAATGACAACGTTTCTTACGAAGTTGAACAAGGTCGTAAAGGTCTTAATGCGGTAAATGTAAAAGTTATCTAATCAGATTTTAAGATATATTTATTGTAGAAAAGCCCGATTTCCGAACGAAATCGGGTTTTTTTATAACTCCATTTTGCCTGTTATGAAATCGAATGAGTATCGAAAAGCCCTGTATATTTCTTGGACCATCATTTCAATCTTTCTTATTCTTTTTTTAGTGCTGTTCTATCTGTTAGATAATTCGCTATTACTTGCTACTGCTCCGGTATGTCCTTCCAAGTTGAAAGGATCTACCTGTTTTCTTTGTGGTATGACTCGCGCCTTTCTGAGTATCAAGGATGGACAGTTTGTCGTCGCACAACAATTTAATGGGGGTAGTGTGATTTTGTTTTCGTTGATTTTCATAAATTCTATTATCTTTATAATAGAAAAAATTATAAACCTAAAAAAAATATGAGAATTGCTGGATTAGTATTGGGTATCCTATCCTTAATCGGGAT
>Ga0308163_10003439_pt1 | contig 13279 bp, 23 predicted proteins | sample PhyTR1_FD_201037 | JGI IMG/M metagenome (GOLD analysis project Ga0308163, IMG submission 201037) | Phyllosphere microbial communities from UC Gill Tract Community Farm, Albany, California, United States - DLSLT.R1 | ecosystem: Host-associated > Plants > Phyllosphere > Unclassified | place: USA... | reverse complement strand
CGAAACCAGTTGCAGCTTGGCTTCGTTGCAGCGCTTAACGGGTAGCTTAGCGATACCGGCGATCTGCGAATCGCTGATACGGTCCATTTTTTTATTCCATCCGTAGGTAAGCCGAAGAACGGCAAGCAACACTTTAAACTGGCGCTTCGTTAAATCAGCACCGGCGTATTCTTCCAGCAGCATGTTTGCCAGCCGAGTGTACCCATCGTCGGTATCGGCCATGCGTGACTCCTCACGCTCAGTACGAGCGCGAAATGTGATGATCTCTGCTGTGTTACTCATGCCCGGACCTCTCGCGATTCAGCTGTTTGGCGTGCTCCAGTGCCTCGCGGAGATGTCGACCAACGTCGGGCGAATGCTGGCGCGCGAATTGCTCACGCGCCATGTCTTTATGTACAGTAGTTTCTGGTTGCGGTTGACGGCGTTTATGTCGCATAATTGACCTCGCTTTCCCAAAGCAATGCTGTACCCGGCTGTTCAGCTCCAACTGTTCAGCCATCCCCTTCGAACTCCCTGAAATACTTCTCGAAATACCACTTTGGAACGAAACATTCGAACGGATAGCCTGGACGCATGAAGATGACGCGCCGTTCCTTCCTGTCGTAGCTGATGACGTTAACGACAATGCCCCGCCGATCGCGGTATTGCTTATTGGTTTCAACAAACCTCTCATCCACCAGCGCCCCCATCTTTGGAACGAATGTGCTCGAGCATGCCGATTAAGCACTGCGCCAATTCACCGGTTTCATCACCCTTGAAGATCACCACTCCGGATGGCTGCTGGAAATCCAGCGCGGCCAGTAAGCTGCTAGCCTTCTCAACGAGGCCGCCACGGCTTTGCCAGCGGCTAACCTGTGATTTGTCTACGCCGAGAGTCTTCGCAACTGCCGTCACCCCCCTGGCGGCAATACGACTGACGATTTCGCTTTCGATGTCACGCGCTTTGTTGCGTGACGTTGTATTTGATTCCATTAAAATTTTTCCTTTGTAAATGGTTGATGTTATGCGGCCTTCAATTCTGGCCAGATACTTTCCCAGTCAGTGGGGTGAAGATTTTTTCGTGTCACCTTCCCGCCACTGGCTTTTTCAATCAGCACGCAAAGAGCTGGACCTAATTCATGGTTTTTGCTCAGCGCCTTACGTAAGTAACCAATAGTGGTTCCGCACGAGTCGGCGAAAGTGCGCTGCTCAATGAGAGTTAGGGCGTTGAGGTAGATACGTAACTCTTCCATCTCGTGGTTCCTGTTTACCTTTATTGTGACGGAGTTTACCCACGGGTAACAATTTTATCAATACCCGCAGGCCATTTACCACGGGGTAAATAAATTTATGATGTCGAGCATGGACAAATATGAACAGAGGCGATTACGCCTCATACAAATAAGAGATGACTTCTGCGGCGGCAAAGCTGTGGATGTTGCTCGCAAAATTGAAAGAGAACCGTCTTATGTGTCGCGCATGCTCTACGAGGATGGTAAAAAAGGGAAAAAGCGGATCGCTGACGATATGGTTGAAGTCATCGAGAAAGCATTTTCACTCCCTCGCGGCTGGATGGATGGCATAGCTGATAGTGGCCATGGCAACGTAGAGTTTGCAGGGAACCAAAAGGAAACGAAGGGATTCCCATTGATCAGTTGGGTTAGCGCAGGGCAATGGTTAGAAGCTGTTGAGCCCTATAAATTAAATGAAATCGATGAGTGGCCTGAGACGACTATGAATGCGGGCGCTCAATCTTTCTGGTTGACGGTTAAAGGTGATTCTATGACCTCCCCCGTCGGATTTACTGTGCCAGAGGGGATGATCATCTTGGTTGACCCTAGCAAGGAAGCTAAAAGCGGAAAGCTAGTTGTGGCCAAGCTCACGAACGATAACGAAGCCACCTTCAAAATGTACATAGAGGATGCTGGCCGAAAATTCCTTAAACCACTTAATCCGCAATACCCTATCACTGAGGTGAACGGTAACTGCTCAATCATCGGCACCGTTGTCGATGTAAAGTGGCAACGAATACCGTAAACCGCTCAAATTAACCCGCCAAGGCGGGTTTTTTTATACCTGAATTAATCCAAACCGAAAATTTAATTACCTGAAAATTCAATCAGGTAAACTTTTGCGCGCAATTTAGTTACCTGTGGGTATAGACATAAAATTTACCCTAGGGTAATGTTTGTCCCACAGCACGACGCAGCCCACCGCAGAAAGCTGATCGCTCTTTAACAATCGAACATGAAATCACTGCGCTGGCGGCCGAGAGGCCCGAACTCAGCACCCTGGCATCCCATAGCTCCACGGGGCGAATGCATCCCAGGCATGCGGCGGACAGTGTAGTGATTCAGTTTTTTTTGAGCTGCGCCCATTACCAGCGAGGCAGTCATAGCCGGACGGCTCCGCCGGAACTTAGGCTGATAGCGTGGAAGCGGGCGCAGCATCAAAACGAACTAGCGGTATGGCGCCGCAATTATCAGGAGATAACCATGGCAGCACGCAAACCACCCTATTCGGCCAAGTGCAAATATTGGATATCAGGCGGTACCGTTGAAATAGACGGTGGTATGAGAGCCTGTTTGGTCCACATGTTTAACCGACTTCCGCAATCCCAACGCATGCAAGCATTAGCAGAAATGCAGCGTAACCATGATGCAATCAGCGATAAGGAAAATGCTGAACAAAATTAAGCCTCACCAGGGCAAGCCCGGAGTACCGCAGCAGCATGTTGGGCTTAAAAGTAAAGGCGGTTGATAAGCCGGGCATCATCCCGGCACGCAACAGGGTAGAGCATTTGGAGGCGCAGCATAAAGCCGGTGAATAGTGCTCTATCCGTTGTGGTGAATTGCAGCCCTTCGAGGTAACCAGAAGATAAGCATCTGGCGCCACACCAACTGAAAGCTGTGTGTAGTCGTTAGCCCCCGGCTCGGGGGCATTTTTTTGGCTGCTATCCAGCAAACCGAGGAATTCCCCATGCAAATCATCCCCAAATTGACGCGGCAGCGCCTCGGCGAACTGCCCGAAGGCACGCCGATCCGCATCGGCAGTCAGACAGTGATTTTCGACGGCTGCAGCATCGATGCCGATCACAAGGGTAACGATGAGACGTTCATCAACTACATCGACGAGGCCGGCAACCGCCAGCGTTATAGCGAGTGGACGATTCTGCAATCCGCGACTGAATTCATCGATTCAGAACTGTGCAGCTATTGCGGCCGCTTTCGTCATCCAGCCGACACAAAAATCGGCGTCATCCGGTTCTGGAATCGCACCGAGGATAAAACCTTCTGCGCTGACAACCAATGCGCCGAACGTTACCAGCAATCAATTCGCGTCCCGGCGAGTCGCCTGGGAAAATCAAGGAGACGTGCCTCATGAGCCCTATCGACCGCATGCAGTTCCGCTACCGCCTGACGGGTGCCGACTTCCACCCGCGCCGCCGCCACTGGCTGGCGCCGGTAATCGTAGCCGCGCTTGTCGCCGCCGGGATGTGTGCCGGATGGATGTAGACACCATTATCCCGACCCAATTCGCGCTGAACGAAGCAATGCGAACGCTGGCGCTAAAAACCATCCTCGCGCTCTGCGAGCAAAATCAACTCAGTCCGGCGGATCTGGAAAAGCTGGCGCACCAGCTGGCACAGCGCGAAGCAAACGCCGACGCCAAATCAGGAGCCAAATATATCCACAATTATTCGCGTGATCGACACTGAGACCACCAGCTTTGAAGGTGGCATCTGTGAGCTGGCGAGCATCGATATTGTCGATGGCAAGCTGTGTAATCCGATGAGCGACTTCGTTAAGCCGCCTGAGCCGATCACTACCGCTGCGATGGCTGTGCACCACATCACTGATGCCATGGTTGCCGACGCGCCGCCGATTGATGACGTGATTGGCCGTTATCAGGGCGCAGCTGTTTATGTCGCGCACAACGCTGCGTTTGACCGTCCCAAACTGCCGCAAATCACCGCGCCGTGGATCTGCACGCTAAAGCTGGCACGCAAGCTTTACCCAGAACTGGAAAGCCATTCGAACCAGTTCCTACGCTATCACTTCATGCTCGATGTTGATGTGCCGGAAAATCTGCATGCGCACCGCGCGCTGTATGACTGCTACGTCACAGCAGCGCTGCTCATTCGCCTGAATCGTGATGTGAAGATGACGATCGCTCAAATGCGTGAAATCACCGTGCTCCCTTCCCTGCTTCACACCATGCGGTTCGGTAAACACAAGGGCGTGACGTTTGAAGAAATTGCGGCCACGGATCAGGGCTGGATTCGCTGGGCGCTATCAAACATGAAAGATGCCGACGAAGACCTGAAATTCACACTTCAACATTACCTGGAGGGATGACATGGGAACCCCTGTTCTGATTCTGGGGGACAGTGGCGCGGGCAAGACGTACAGCCTGCGCAACGTCAAACCCGACAACGCTATTTTGTTGCAATGCATACCCAAATTGCTGCCATTCAAAGCCACAGGTTGGAAGTTGCACGGCAAGGTACTGGAAGACGGCTCACGCCAGCAGGGAAATATTTTCCGATTTGATGACTGGAACCGCATCGGTGAACTGATCACCCGGTTCGGCACGCATCCCACAAAGCGCGTGCTGATTATCGACGATTTTCAGGTAGTCATGCAGCACGAAAACATGATGCGCGCCTATCAGACCGGCTTTCAGAAGTTTACTGAAATGGCCGACCACGTCTGGCAGCTGATTACCGCAGCTACCGTGTTACCGGATGATTTCCGCGTTTACTTCCTATGCCACACAGAGGAAAGCGACGGGAAAGTGCGGATGAAGACGATCGGCAAAATGCTGAATGAGAAGCTAACGCCAGAAGGCTATTTCTCAATCGTGCTTCGCTGCATCAAGAAAGACGGGAAACACGTTTTCCTGATCAAAGGCGATGACCACGACACCGCGAAAGCGCCGCCCGATATGTTCCCTGCGCTCACCGAAATGGACAACGACCTGAACGCGGTTGATACCGCCATTACCGAATTTATGACCGACTTATAAGAGGATTAACCATGAATCAGCAACCTACGCCGATGGGCTTCGTCTGGAATGCGGAAGCGGCCGAGTTGGCTAAGACCGCAGGCTCCGCCGGCGGCATTTCTGAAACTGGCGCTTATGAGGGGGTTATCGCCTCTGCCGTGTACCAGTTCGGCAAAGAAGGTAGCCAGTCGCAAGCGCTTGAGCTCAGCCTGGACAGTAATGGTGCGAAAGCCAATTACCTTCGCATTAACTACTGCGGTAAGGATGGCGCGCCAACGTTCGGGCTTGGCCTTGTTAGCTCGCTGCTGTGGGCATGTCAGGTGAAAGACGCGCAACCAATGCAGCAGCAGACCCCGGAGGGCATCGTTTGGACGAACCCTGCTCTCGTGGGTAAGAAAGTGGGCCTGATGTTGCAAAAGGTTCTCTACACCAAAAACGATGGCAGTGACGGCTATAAGTTCGAAGTCCGTCACGTATTCCAGCCCGGCACCCGCAAAACTTATTCAGAGCATGCTGCCAACGAACCGGCCAAGGTTATCGATCATCTGTGTGAAACGATGAAAGACAAAGACGAACGCCAGCAGGGTGGCGGCACGCAGATGAATCGCGGATGGGGCCAGCCACAGCAACCTACTCACACGGGTAATGTTTCACGTCTTGCTCAGAACGCTGGCGGTAATGGCGCTCAACAGCAGTCGGAGCCAGCTTGGGACGACGACATTCCATTCTAACTCACTGAAAACGTTAACGTACGTTGTTGCCAGACCATCATATCCGCCTCGCCTGAGGCGGTTTTCATTTTTGGAGTGCCACCATGAATAAATCCTACGCGTCACTCTCTGCCGAGGCGGTGAGCCTGGAAAAGAGCGGCGAATTCTTTAAGGCAACGCAGCTATGGCGCCAGGCTGAAAAGCTTGCGCGCGGAGCGAACACCGAATGGTCGAATCAGCGTGCCAGCTTTTGTCATTGCGCTTACAAGCGCAGCAAACAGGAAAAAAAATCATGAGCTGGATCATCACTCAATCGGGCCAACACTTCGACTTCCTCGACATCTCGCCCGATGCGATTTGCATAGAAGACATCGCCTGCGCGCTGTCGAACCTGTGCCGCTTCACCGGCCAGCTGCAGGACTTTTACAGCGTGGCGCAGCATTCGGTACACGTGAGCTACCTGGTGCCGTCGCCGTTCGCCCTTGATGCCCTGCTGCATGATGCGGCTGAAGCATACATTGGCGACTGCTCGTCACCGTTAAAGGCGCTGCTACCTGATTATCAGGAAATCGAAAAACGCGTTGAGCTGGCGATAGCGCGTAAGTTCGGGATCAGGACGCTAGGCAAGTGGCCGGAAGTGAAGCATGCGGATCTGGTGATGCTGGCGACTGAGCGGCGCGACCTTGATCTGGACGACGGCACGCCATGGCCGATGCTTGAGGACATTGAGCCAGCACCTATGCTCCTCGCCCCATTGAATCCACGCCAAGCGCGCGTGGCATTCCTTCATCGCTATAACGAACTCAAAGGTGATCGCCATGGCTAAGCACCGCGCACGCGGCGTACCGGTGGAATCCAACTCGATTATGTGGATGCACCGCCGCAACTTCACCGGGACCGTCATCAAGTTCGATGAGGGCGATTATTACGGCCATTTCAGCCGCTGCGCAGCGCGCGCGGTGGCACGCAATCGGGGGCATTGATGGAAAAGAACCACCAACTAATCGAACATTGCCGCGAGATTCTGGCGGAAACAGAGAACCACGAACAGTGGGCGGTTGATATGGCGCGCGCGGCACTGGCTCATCTTGAAGGCAACCAAAATAACCACATCCCTCCAGCGATCACCGAAGAGGAAGGTTATCGCCTCAATACGTCTTGGCACGCGGGCGCTATCTTCCGCGATGGCGCGAACTGGATGCGTGATCGCGTAATTAAGTGGCAAGCCGGTGAACAGGAGGATTCATGCTGATCGGCTTCGTTCTGCTTCTAGCCTCATCGACCGTTGAGCCAATTCCGGTTAGCGAGCGCATTTATCCCAACAAAACCTCCTGCGAGCGAATAAAAAAGCGATTGCTCGAGCGCCGGCCGAAGGCGCAACTTGAGTGTGCTGAAGTTTTAAATTAATCTTGAAAAACGATTTATTTAAGTTTAGTTAAAAGGATGCTAATAAACAGATGAAACCATTTGATGAAACACTTAAAGAATTTGGTATTGAAAACTTCAAAGTTGATTTGGCTATTGAAAATGGCGATATAGCTGTAAATGACTTCGGTGACTTACTCCTAAATAATAAAGATGTTGATTCTGTTTATAGATTCCTATCAAAGTGGAGGCGTCAAACTGCAACACTTGAAAGTCTGTTCGAACTATGGAAAGCAAACAGACAAGAAAGAATTGCTCTAGAACAAGTGAAATCCATAAATTCAATGAAAGAGCACATTTTTAGAGAGGAAGAGGTTGCTTCGTATCGAGAGGCAGAGGCAGCTATAGCAGGAGCGATTTTCGTTTTGCTATCAACCTTGATTAAAACTCCTACGGTAGAACTTAGCCGCGAAAGTCAGGTAACATTCCAAGGAATACCAATTGATAAAATCATTCAGTCTGCCGCTAATAACTTTCGCCATTATGACGAGTGGTCGAACATAAAAAAACCATACACCCAACAACAGTTAAAATCAGTTAGAATATTAGAGTCGGCATTAAATCTGCAACCTGATGGAAATAGGAAATCAATCGTAGTTAATATTTGCTCAGATTTACTTTTTTCCATAACAAGTTATGAGCTACCAAATTTGCATAAGCTGATTCATGGTTTCATTAAAGAATTATGGGATTCAATTAAAGTAAAAAATTGATTACTTACCTCTTAAACCTTCCCCAAATATAAACCGCGCACTGGCGGTTTTTTTGTGCCTGCCATCATGAAAAATCGACTCCGCGCGCATTACGCGCGCCACCAACCGTTCTATGACGTTGCTGCCATAGGTGGCGCGTGGATCCTGCTGCTCATCGCGGCGTTAACTGCAGATCTCTATCTCAGCTGAGGTGATGTTATGGAAACTCAATTGCCAGCGGGAAAGCCTACTGGAGCGGCAGCCAGGTTACCTGCTGCTGTTCCGCATATGACTTTCCGCACCGGTTCAGCGGTGGCCGGTGCAATGGGTATCAAATGGCTAAAAACTGCTTCGAAAACCGGCTTGGTTGCCTGAACTGCAATTGCCTTCATGAAGGCGGCTGCGATGTCATCAACGGAACTGAAAGCCCCGCCGAATGCCCCTACGTACTTGATTTTTGTACGTACCACCAAATCGATATCGCCAAAGCGAAAAAACGCTGATCTGAGGTGCTAATACAATGACCGGTCATACAATTAACCCTTACTGCGCGGCACTTGAAGCGCTGCGTGCGCAGCCGGCCCACCAGCTAAAACAGGTCGGTGATCAGTGGCGTTCGCCAGACCGTCTCTGGTGGGGAATCAATTCGATGTTCGGCCCGTTCGTGCTTGACCTGTTCGCGGATCGGGATAACGCCAAATGCGAGGCGTTTTACAGTGCTGAGGATAACGCGCTTACTCAGAACTGGAGCGGCCGCCTAGCTGAACTCAATGGCGCTGCATTCGCGAATCCACCTTATTCTCGCGCCAGTCAGTACGAGGGCCAATACATTACCGGCATGCGCCAAATTATGGCTTACACCATGGCAATGCGTGAGGCCGGCGGTCGCTACGTCTTCCTGATAAAGGCAGCTACGGCTGAGGTGTGGTGGCCGGAAGACGCGGATCACATCGCCTTTGTTCGCGGGCGTGTCAGCTTTGATTTGCCTGTCTGGTATCGCCCCGCAGCTGGACAGCCATCTGAATCATCCGCCGGATTCGGCGCGGCGATCGCAGTGTTCGATAAAAGCTGGCGCGGGCCTAAGTTCGATTACATCAGCCGCGACCACCTGGAAGCGCGCGGCGCCGCGTTCATGGCGCAGATTGAAAGCGCTGCCAGACGCATGTTTCCGCAAGTTGAAGAATGCGGAGACGTCCCACCGCAGGTAGCTGATGCGCCTGCAATCGAGGAGCAGGAAATCCCGCTAATGAAAGCTGACATCATTGCCCAAAGCGGTTTTGACGTGTGGGCATGCGCGGCGGCGGCATTTGGCGACAAGATCGAATACACGTTCAGCGAGTCTAAATTTGCACATGTTTGGGCAAATGATAGCGTTGCCGATCCGCAAATAGCTTTGGTGTCAGAAGACATAGTGACAAAGGCAATCGCCATTATCGAAAGCAGTGCCAGCGATGCGTTGCTCACCGCATGGGTAGAACTGAATATTGATGAAGATTCGCGCGCTGAATCTTTTGAACGTTTGAAGCGTGTCGCAGAAGAGTTTGCCGTCGGCATGCCTGATTTTATTCACACCATTGAGCAACTTGACCGCGGCGCGCTGAGCAATATCAGAGTACTACGCGCAACACTTCGCGCCACTTTCCCTGAAACGCAAAATAATGTTTGGCCCGCAGAGGCAATGTTAATCGCGGATCAAGTTCACGAACTTTCTAGCTTGCCAGAAAGCCACCGCCGAAAAGTGATGCACCACATCAACCGCATGCTGCTGGAGCGCCAACCGTCAGCCGAAGTCATCTCAGCAGCGCAATTACTCACCGCCACCTTTGGAGAGCACACCCAATGAGGGAAATCATCGTTGATAATTTTGCAGGTGGCGGCGGGGCTAGCACCGGCATTGAAATGGCTACAAGCCGCAGCGTGGATATCGCTATCAATCACGACCAGAACGCGATCGCAATGCACACCACTAATCACCCGAATACGCTGCATTACTGCGAATCTGTGTTCGACATTGACCCGATTGCAGCGACCGCTGGCGCGCCGGTGGGCCTTGCATGGTTTTCGCCGGACTGCCGCCACTTCAGTAAGGCCAAAGGCAGCAAGCCAGTTAAGAAAGAGATTCGCGGGCTGGCGTGGATTGTCATTCGATGGGCGCTGGCGAAGCGCCCGCGCGTTGTCATGCTGGAGAACGTGGAAGAGTTCAAAACGTGGGGGCCGCTGCTGGCTGACGAAGACAGGCCAGACCCTGAACGCGCGGGGGAGACTTTCGCTGCTTTCGTTGGCATGCTCAGCACTGGCGTGGCAGATGATCACCCGGCGCTGGATGAAGTGTGCGAGTTCTTGCAGATTAATCGGCACAGCGCTGACGCGCGCCGCCTTACCGCCGGTCTCGGCTACGCTGTTGATTTTCGCGAGCTGCGGGCCTGCGATTATGGCGCACCGACAATCCGCAAACGCTTCTTTATGGTGATGCGCTGCGATAGCCAGGCGATCGAGTGGCCGCAGCCAACACATGGCGACCCCAAAAGCCTGGCGGTTCAGTCCGGGCATTTGAAACCGTGGCGCACCGCAGCGGAATGCATCGACTGGTCAATTCCTTGCCCCAGCATTTTCGAACGCAGTAAGCCGCTGGCGGAAAACACGCTTAAGCGCATCGCGCGCGGCATCCAGCGCTTCGTGATCGACAACCCGACGCCGTTCATCGTGAAATGTAACCACACCACCAGCAAAGGCAGCTACGACTGTTTCCGGGGACAGTCGCTGGATGACCCTCTGCAGACCATCACTAAAACGCACGGTTATGCTGTGGTCGCGCCTGTGTTTGCTGGCACCGGCGGTTCGACCTTCCAGATGAAGCCGCGCCCGGTTGATAAACCGTTCTTCACGCTTCTGACGCAGAATCGCACCAACGTGATTTGCCCACTGCTTGCGCCGGTTATATCCCGACAGTTCGGCAACAGTATCGGACATCCAGTTGATGATCCTGCGGGAACAGTAACGGCCGGCGGCGGCGGTAAAAGCGCATTAGTTTGCCCGACGCTAATTCAGATGGGATATGGCGAACGCCAGGGGCAAGCGCCTCGCACTCTCGATTTACACAAGCCCGTAGGCACTGTAACGGCTGGGGGCAATAAATTTGCAGTGGTATCTGCGTTTCTGGCTAAACACTTCGGCGGCAATTACACCGGCCCCGGCGCCGCGATGGATGCGCCAGCCCATACTGTCACGACCACCGATCACCACGCGCTGGTAACGAGCAATCTGGTAAAGCTGCGTGGCACCTGTAAAGACGGGCAGCGCACCGACACGCCAATGCCAACCATTACAGCTGGCGGCCAGCATGTCGGCGAGGTGCGCGCGTTCCTGATGAAGTATTACGGGAATGAAAAAGGCGGCGTTGGGCTTACCGAACCACTCGGCACGGTCACAACGAACGATCGCTTTGGCCTGGTCACGGTTGACGGCGCGGATTATCAAATCGTTGATATCGGCATGCGTATGCTACAGCCGCATGAGCTCTACGCTGCTCAGGGCTTTCCTTCCTGGTATGTCATTGACCGCGATTATCGCGGCAATAAATACGCTAAAGATAAGCAGGTGGCGCGCTGCGGCAACGCTGTGCCGCCACCGTTCGCCGAAGCGCTGGTTCGCGCCAACTTACCGGAAATGTGCTCGCCGTTGTCCCACGAAAAAATCGCTTAATCACAGCCGCCAGATTGTTCATATGTGATAACAATATGGCGGCCTAACACTATTTGTTGTCATATACCAACAACTGTGAGGAATTAATCATGGCTGACTCTGCGCTGATCAAAGAAGAAGAAGTGATGAACAAACTGGACATCACTTCTCGCACCACCATGTGGAAATACTGCAAAAAATACAATTTTCCTAAACCTGTGCGAACTCATCCAAAATCTTACCTACGCCGTGATGTAGATGCGTGGATCCAGAATGGCGGTATCAATCAGCCGCTTTCCTGATGTGCCAGAAAAGCTTATCTGCATGCAGTTCATACGCTCTTCTCTGGTCCTCGATCCAGTCGTGCTTGTTATACACAGCCATCACCCCACCCAGTTCATGCCCCAGCATCCTTTCGGTAACATGGGGCGCAACTCCTTCCTCTGACAACCTAGTCACCAACGTGCGGCGGAAATCATGCGCGCGCCAGTAGCCAAAATCCAATCCCTCACGGATTCGGATGATGTAGCGGTTAGCTGCTGCGATGGTTATTGGCGCTTCAGTTATCGCGCCGGGAAACAGTATTTGATCATACGTTTCCATCGCCTTTTCCAGCAGCGGCTTAATCTGTTCAAAGATTGGCCGCCGGATAACGTTGTTCATTTTGCTGTGCTCTTTCGGCACCGTCCACACCCACTCCGACAAATCAAACTCAGGCCGTTCAGATAAACGCAGTTCGGATACTCTTGCTCCCCAGAGCATCAGCATCTGGTGCAACAGCTTGTTGGATGTGGCCGCCCTGCTTCTGTCTATCGCTATCCAAATCTTTGCCAGCTCACCATATGTAAGTACCCGGCTGCCTGTTTCAGATCGGACGCCAACGTCACGCGGGGCGATGCGCATAATAGATGCGTTGTCGATAACCTGGCGGCGGATACACCAGCCAATAGCTGTTCGTGCCTGAGATAGCAGCTGGCGTGCGCGGCGCGGGTTTTCCTTTTCCTCTTTAGCGAAGAAGTCTACCCACTGTTTAACCGTGATTTCGCCAATGGCGCGTCCAGGGAAAGCTCCGGCCAGGTGCTTCAGCACTGTCGATTTGTAGAGCTCTTGTGTCTTTGGCCGGAGGTTCACTTCAACATACTGCTCTTTCCAGTAATTGAGGCACTCGCCAACAGTCATCTGACTTTCACCGGTAACCTTTTCGAAATAGGAACGCGGATCTTTATCGCCGTCGTACAGCAGGCGAAGCTCACCCACCAGAGTGCGGGCATTTTTCAATGGCATCGCCGGGTAGCGACCAAGTCCAAGACGCTGAGGTTTACCGTTCCAGCGGTACCGAAACTGAAAGGTGATCACTCCCTTCGGAGAAATGCGCGCGCTAAGCCCATCAGCATCTGAAACTTCTGACGGGCCCGAATATGGTTTACCATGTATGGAACGGAGTTTAGTGTCGCTCAAGGCCATAATTTTTTTCTGTACGCAGTAAAAAAGTGGATTTGGTACCAACTGTGTACGCAATATTACATGGACGAACGTGAACATCAATGAACAACTGTGAACATATACAGTGAAAATCGGGTGAGAGGGTAACGGTTATTGCTTTCTGATCAATGTGTTAATGAACAAATATGAACGGAAATAAACTTTGAAGAACGATCGCGAACAACTTACCTTCCTCTTCCACGATTATGAAACCTTCGGTAAAAGCCCGTCGCTGGACCGTCCGGCGCAGTTCGCGGGCCTGCGTACCGATAAAGAATTCAATGCAGTAGGTGAACCGCAGGT